>QFZN01008786.1_pt1 | contig 10162 bp, 9 predicted proteins | sample 1740101 | NCBI WGS metagenome assembly QFZN01 (sample SAMN09210849, study PRJNA391713) | Ciliate metagenome, whole genome shotgun sequencing project. | isolation source: combination of 50 Heterometopus sp. ciliate cells from an enrichment culture... | host: Heterometopus sp. ...
CCCCAAAACCCCAAAACCCCATGAGAAAGGCAAAGTCGTCAGTCTGAATCCCCTAACAAATAAAAGAGAGCGAAAACAGTAATGATTCCCGCGTCATATGACGCTAATCATTAAAATAAACAAATTGTACTATGGTCGACAGACCCCTGCGAAGCACCGAGATCAATCCTAGAATGGGCCCTCTGTCTTCCCCGGAGGAAGACAAGACACACACCTCCAGTCCGCTCTCTCGCAAGGCAGCCCTTCTAAACCAGGCGCCGAGCGCGTCGCTGTTCTGCTCAATAGTCCGCGCAGACCTCGAGGGCACCGGCTCCCGTCGCAGGATCCAGGCCGACATGCTCAGCCTCTTCCCCGGGGTCGCCTCAGAGTGGGAGGCGATCCTTCCGACCTTGCTTCAGGGCAAAACAAACAGGAAGCTGCTGATGAAGGAGTCCTTCAAGCCGAATGTCCCGTCCTGCTATGGGAAAATATGCAGCCTCTTTGCGGAGCTGGTGATGCGATTCAAGAAGGAGCCGGAGAACGAGCAGTACTCCCAACACACGTTTGCAGAAGAGTTCGTGCTGGCGGCAATTCTTGGGATCGAACATACGCACCGACTTCTGGCACTTGAGGTTTTCGACAAGGTCCCCGCCGGCCCCGACCTCAACGTGTCCGCGATCGAGTCCCACTTCTCTGTTCTGAAAACGTTCAACGAGTTCTTCTTTGTGGTAGCGAAGCTCAAGTGCAACGTCATGCTTCAGGAGCGCCACCTCTCTGCCCTGCAAAGGGTCATCTCGGACTTTTTCAAGCTATTGAAGGATAAACTGAACAACGCTCCAGCAACGTTCCTGGGGGCGGAACAGACGAAAAAGCGAGAGACCTTGGCACGCTTCGCATATTACGTGCTGCAGACTGTGGCGGCGATGGCAGTTTTCGGCGAGGCGCCCGCGCTCAGCAAGAAGAAATACCCGTACATTCTGGATCGATTCCAGACCACCTTCGCGCTCATCGCTAGTTCTCGGGCGGTCGAGGCCGTTTTCGCCCAGCTCCTTGAGTTCGAGGAGGACTGGCAAACCCTGGACGGAACTAAGTGCACCCTCAGCTCTTTCAATCAGAAGCGGCTGTCCATCTATGTGCTCCCCAGCAAGCTTGTCTCTGCGGTGGGGGACATTCCCAGGATTCGGATCAGTCTCAAATACGTGGTCACGTACTATAATTACAAGATACTCAAGGTCGTGTCAGAACGGGTCAGACTGAACCACGACGAGCGGCTTTTGGCTGCGTTCTCCCCGCTGATCCAGAAGAACAAAGAACTGCTATCCTCGATGCTGAATTCGAAGGAAACTCCTGCCCCCATGGAGACCATGCTTCTTCTCAACGAAAACATGGCCATCATCAAGGCACACATAGTGAGTCTGGCACATTTCTCCGAAAAGCTGGACCGAGTGCATTCGCAGCCCATTTATGCGCTGATCAGGGAAACCTCTGTCGACAGCCTTCGTCTCGCAATCAGAGCCAACATGCACGTCCCCGCCAGTTCCAGGGAAGAAATCGACTCCCTCACCATCTTCTCCCCCGCAGACATGCTCGCCCTGGTCTTCAAGTCCCTCCTGCTTTTCCGCGTGCGTCGTGCTGCCACTTCCTTCAAGTATGAGCAGGAGATGGCGGGACACGTGAATATGCTCATTGCAGACATGACCTCGGTGTTTATCCACACTGAGTCTTCGGTATGCACGTACCTGTACCGACTCTATTTCCTTCAGTTTGTTAACGCCTGGGACGCGCGAGAACTGAAGGAGCGGCACGCCAAGTACGTTGAGGACATGGCTCGCATCCTTAGCGATTCTCAAAGCAGCCACGAGGGCGAGCTTGTTGACTACCTAAAGGATAAAGTATTCGATACTGCACTCAGCATATACGTGAAGCTATCTGCGGTGGAGTGCACGATGCCGATTGAGCTGACCTTGCGGGCGATCGCTGAGAGCGCGACAAATGAGCGGCAACTCATGAGGCTGTTCTACGTGCTCGAGTGTCTGCTGTGCAAGACGAAGATCCAGGCTGAGGATTACGACCGGGCCCAGCGTGGCGACCCCGCAACCCTGGAGGAGCTCTTCGGCCGCATAGTCGTTTCCAAGGAAACCGAACTGTTCGTACACAAGAACGGAATCGGGACCCTGCTAGGAATATACAGGAACTCGCTGCAATGCCTCACACAGCGACTCAGGATGCAATCCGAATCCGACTCAGCGGAAACCGCGAGACACTCTTCTAGTCCCGACGTGAATAAGTACGTAACGCAGACAGTAGCCAAAGAAACGGACAGCGCAATCCGTTCGTACAGGAACATTGTGGAACAGACCGGCGCCTTCATCCTCGCTACGAACGCTATCGTCCCCATAGTTCGACACTGTCTAGTTGGCACAGTCCTGGAACATGAGTTCTATTCGGCGGCGATGCAGGCTGTGGAGGGGCGGAAATTCCTTCTCCGGCTGCTGGAGATCTTCGGCACAAGCATCCTTCGGAACATGCAGGAGCCGGAGTTGGTGGAACGATATGTGGCGATGCTGACTGATACACTGGCCCACCTGTGGGAGAGCGGCATCCCGGCAGAGAGCGAGAAGGAGACTTTCCTCGGGCTGGTGCGTCTCCTCCAAGCCTTGGCCTCGGAGAAGAACGTATCCCACGGCAAAACTAACAGAATAGGGACCGGTGACGGCGGTGGCAAGGGAGATGCTGTTCCGCAGGGCAATGCTGCAGCTGCTGCTTGAACAATGCAGGCGGCCCAGGTTCGAGGCTGATGTGGAGGTCTTCGCCATCTTTCTTGGACTCACTAAGGATATCGTTAAGGACAACAAGTACTTTCGGGAGAACGTGGACTGCAAGGCCTCGATTTACCAGTTCATACAGGAACGCTTCTGCAGTCTGCTGGAGCAGGTATGACGTCCCCCGATATACAACACGAGGGTAGAATCTGCTGTCCCTCCAGCGGATCGAAGACATCTTTCTGGTGCTGCTGGCCATCTGCTACGAGAAGGAAATAAATATCCTGGTCCCAGACACCATCTGTCTCATTAAGGAAACAGACTCACTGGAGACGTACTACGGCCTGCTGCTGTACTGCTTCCGGACCCGGCGGGAACGCAGCAACCGGGCGCTCTTGCCCTACATCCTTCATCCGCTCGAGACCGCCGCCCGATCCCTCTGCAACGAGTCTCTAATCTCCCGTGTAAGGCCCGAACCACACCTTCGTAGACGAGGATACCGCAGATCTTGATCAAACTGGGGAGGTACATCGGCGTAAACGACATTCAGAAGCACCTGTCAAGCCACGTTGGACGAATCAGCTCGACACACACTGCGTCCAGGCAGATGTGCTACCTCATGAAACTCATGCGTCGGAACCGGCACCAGTTCGACCCTGCGTATTTCCAGGGCCTGATCGACACTCTGGTTGATATGATCCTGGGGGAGTCGATAACCTCATTCTACTTCTTCGACGGCTCCGAGCAGGCGTTTATCCGGCTCAAAACGCCAATTGTCGGCGCGGCCAAGGGATATTACTTTACGGGGAACATTCAGCTGGAGAGAGACGAGCTGAAATCGCGCCAGTGCATCTTCAGTCTGCTGAGGCTATCTAAAGCCCCGACCGGGATCGAACTGTACACCGAGAATGGGTCCCTCATGTACCGCACCCTGAGGGGCTCTGCGGATTCGTTCATATCCATCCCCAAGCTCGAATTGAAGGAACACACGTGGCACAGTCTGACGGTGTCGCATTTCGACCGGGAACTCGTGGTGAAAATTGACGAATTCAGCTACCGAACAGACTGCCTCTCGATCACAGTCCTCGGCCAGACATTCGACTGCGCCACGATTGGGGCGGCAATCGACCCGGGGAGCATGAAGCCGCAGCACCACCTCTTGGGCGAGATGTCCACTCTGACATTTTACGGCTCGCCCCCGGTTCAGAAGCCTGTTACATCTGGGGAGGGCTCGGCGGCGGGGTCTTTTGTGGACACCACCTTGCGCGACCAGAAGCGGCAGGGCGAGACCTTCGCAGTCCCGCCCTTTCTGGTCGTGAATCCAAAGGTAACAGCTGGAGAAACGATGTTTGTGCGTAGTTCCACGCGTTCCGCATCGGCGGGAAGGATGCAACAATGTTTGATATCAGGATGAACACCGTGGAGAACATACAGAACACACAAGTGTTTTACAACCGGCCAGCGAAGGACGTGCTGTTCAACTTCGGCGGGTTCCGAACCTGTGTGCTCGTTCTCTCCACCAGACTTACCTATCAATCCCAGGTGGCCGATGAGTACGACGGCCTTTCTGACCCAATGTAGTCTGAGACTGTGCACAGGATTGATGCGACTATTGTACGCGCTCTGCTTCAACAACGACGCCCAGACCGTGGATTACTGTCTCGAGGAGGGCGGACTCGATGTCCTCAAGCACATTTTTGAGAAGGTCGCGAACTCTGGAACAAGGTTTACGATGGAATTTGCGGAGAGCATCTTCAACATCGTGGAACTTCCCACGCTCAACGGATCCGCACAGCTGAAACAGCTGGTGCCGGAGCTACTGCGCAAACTCGTGTTCAACCTCTACATCTGGACCAACTCCGACCACGTCGTCCAGGTATTCTCCCCATTTCGATACACGATAGAAGTACATAATCGACCGGGCGGAGAACTTGTTTGAGCGGGTCAACAGCATCAGCTTCGTTGAGGGCGAGCCTTATCGTGCAATCTTAGGGATGCTGTTCGCCTACTACTCGCCGGAGCTTGTGGAGATCGAAGAGAGCAAGCAGTTCCTCAAGGAGATCCGCAACAAGCTCATGCGCATCCTCGTCCTCTATCTCGAAAAGAAGGGCACCCCCTCCGATGTTGACGTGCTCACCGAGTATCTCTGCGAGGACATGGAGAAGTGTTACTCCGTGCGGGACCTGCTCTTCGTGATCATGGTCTACGTGTGTCCCACCCAGACGCAGACCGAGAGGCCACAGAACGTTTTCATCGGCCACCTGATCCAATGCCATCAAAGGAAAGAACAGGAGTGCGACTTCTTGGTGCGCATGTTTGCCCTGCTCAGACTGGCTGTTTCCGCCAAGAAGGAATTGCTGGGATGCGCGCGTCCCGCCGTAGGTCCGCGACTCGACTGCATGGAAGAGATAGTAGCCTACGGGCTCCATATTCTCCTCTCCTTCAACTGGGAATACATTTACAGCGTCAAGTCCGGCTCCCAGCACACTTCTCCGACCCATAGCGGAGCCAATAATAACAACAAGCTCACGAGAATAATACAGTGCCTGAAGCCGAAGAAGAGCAGCCGCAACTTTCAGCAGACCGAAGAGGTCATCCTCTTCTTCGTCCTCTCCAGCGACGACGTTTCCAAATACCTCGGGAGGAAGACGTACCTCAGTCTCCTTTCGCAGACCCTGCTCCAGCCCTCGATCTTCTACGAGGACGAAGGCATGGTGTGCGGGAGAGTGATGGAAATGCAAGAATCGGACGTGAGTGTGCCAAGGTTCCGCCTCTTCTACCGGGAGATCATGTCCAATCTAAACTCTTTCCAGTTCACAGTGCAGGAACGAGTGCTGGCGGACGCACAGAAGTTTATCGCCAATCCGGTCTTCATGGGATATCTTCTCAGTCTCGATGAGGCCTTTGAGGCAATCTCAGGGATGCTGCTTGGGCCAGAGTATTTCGGCAACACGGTGTTCAAACGATCAATGGAAGACCTGATGCTGGTGTTTCTCCGCAGCTATCTCAAGGACAGACAGAAGCGCGACTTCATGCAGCGTGCTCTGCGCAATATTGCTGCCCTTCCGACCGACGTGCTGCTTGAACTATGCAACAAGATCGTGACCTACTTGCTCTCGGACCCGCTCTCCCTGCTGACAGAAGAGGTGGTGTTCAATGTGACGCAGCTGGTGTACTTGATTGAGGATGTGGCGCTGCAGATGGGAAGCCGGATAGGAGAGCCGATGTTCATAGAGCTGGTGGCACGTGTGGTGCTGTACCTAAATGAGATCCGCATGCTGTACTTCTGGTACCCGCCCATCGCCCCCAGCACTTTTGCCAAGGACTGTGCCCAGGACGCCGAGGCTACGTATACCCAGCGCGAGGGCGGCATGGTTCGTGTCTTCCTAAAGATTATCCCTGCTATCATTCTCCAGGTCGACGAAAAGGAAAACGCCTTCTACTGCGAGCTCAGTCTCAAGCTCCTCAAGTTCTTTCTGTTTCACAAACGGTCAACGCACATTAAGATAGCGAAGGCCCTGGAGGCGGACTCGCTGCTGCCGAGCCTGAAGGAGATGGTGCTGGGGCCGGACGAGGGCTTCGTGCATCCTGAGTTCCGAGATGACAAGGAGCAGATACACGAGAGGAGCATTGCACAGGAGAAGGGCGTGATGCAGAGAACTGTGGATGAACTGTTCAGAACGAAGAAGAGCTTTTTCAACAGCCCACACTTCCGCCTCATGCACTGTCTCACGCAGGTCGGCCAACTCCTCGTTTACCTCACCTTTGGGGTCACCCAATATCAGGACATCGACCCGGAAATGCACCAGACACAGATCGAAAACGTGAAGATCACGTACAAAACCAGCGTGCTCGCCAAGCTCCTCGCAAAGTTGCTGGGCGGACTCACATCGTTCGGAGAGAAGAGTCTAAAGAAAGTCCTTTCCGACCTGTCAGCCTCGAGCACAAACACGAAGGGCACACGCCCCACAGCGGGAGATTGCTTGTCCAGCCTAGACTTCGCGCTCAGCGCTGGGAGGCGGGGCAAACGACTTTCCAAGGAGTTCTCCGGGACCGGTGGAAAGTACCTCACAGGCTCCCCCAGCCACTCCAAGAAGTCGTCCCATCGGCACTCTTCAGACCACGGCAGGCATCGGGGCGCTCGTTCTCCCTTCGATCTGGCGGAGTCTTACCTTACCCAGATGCAGAGGTGCTACGGGGACTACGTCGCACAGAAGATAAAGAAATCGGACTGTGTGCTGCAAGTTCAGGCCACGGTGCTTCGTGACGAATTCATCGACGTGATGCTGCTTCTTCACAGACTGACAACGGAAGACCTCGTGTTCGTCGACGAGGCCCTGCAGACCCGCCTTTCCCGGCTGACCTACGAACGGCGGGACACCGAGTTCATGCGCGAACTCCAGCAGGGGTACTGGAATTTCGATATGACTTTCTGCGGTAGAAAGAGGGAAGCCGTCGAGTCCGTGCAAAAGGTCATCGACGTGTACAGGGGCAGCAACGCGCTTCTGCTGAAGGCGGAGGGTAAAAGGATAAATTGTGCAACAAACGATAGAAACGAGCCGGGACGCCGACGAGAGGATAAGCATACGTCTGATCCGCATGCAGAAATCAATATTGATGGAAGAGGCCTTCCAGGGCTCCAACAGAGAGGCGAAGACCGTATACCGGCAGGTGAGCGAGTGCTACGGCAAACTGCTGCGCCGGTGTCCGCTATATCGGGCCACTAGACTCCGCTACAAACATCTGCAGTCCCCACAGCAAACCTTTGTCCAACTGGAACTCGCGACTGACAACCTGGGCCGCTGCATGCGACTCAGGGAGCTCGATGATCCTTTATCAAACCGATCGGTCCTCGGCGGAATCGGATACATGCGGCACTTCTTCCTCAAGCGGCTGATTCTTCGCCGACTCCTCCCCGCCCTCGAGCGGATCCAGCCGGTGCCCGACAGGCATGCGAAGCTGATTTTGATGGCGCTGTTCCGCAACGCCAGGCCAAAGCTTGCGGAGCCTTCGTTTCTGCAGAAGGGACCCGCGATCGCCCGATTCGACGAGGGCCAGTTTCGCGCCCCAGATTTATACGGCAGCGCGGTGAGCTTCATCGGAAAATCGCGGCTCCTTGTCGCCGCTGAGGCGAGGGTCCGGAGATCCGAGGCCGCCTTCGAGGTGGAGATAATCAAGCTGGACCACTCATTCTTCGGAGACCTCGAGGTGGCGGAGGACAGCCTCACGTTTTCCAGCAAGCCCAAAGACCAGCGCATAGCCGAGTATCGTCTCGGACCCACGAGCGAGGTCAGTGTGCGGCCAAATTCTGATAAACGGAAACGCTGGTTCTACTCCGACATCGAACGCATCATAATGCGCAGGTACAACCTTATCAGGCAGGCTGTTGAAATATTCCTCACAAATAAGAAGTCGGTGCTGCTGGTGCTGTTTTCGAAGGACCGAGTGCACACGTTCTTCAGCCGGGTGAGGAAGACCATCGGCGCAGGGAGGCGGCCCAGATATCCGATCGAGTTCCTGGACGAGTCCAAGATCGACCTCTGCGTCAAACTTTGTTGCGAGCAGTGGCGGCGCAAGCACATTTCCAGCATCGACTACCTCATGCGACTCAACTTTTACGCCGCCCGCTCCTTCCGCGACCTCTCCCAATATCCGATCTTCCCGTGGGTGATCTCAAACTACTCGTCCCCGTCGCTGGCGCTCAACGTGGGGCAAAACTACAGAGATCTGAGCAGACCGGCAGCCGCGATTTCTGACAAGAAAGCTCGTGAGGGCGACACGAAGTACGACAACACTGACGATTTCCCCGATGGGAGGTTCCAGTTCGGGACACACTACATGCCTGGGAGAGTTGTGCTGTCGTACCTGACGCGGGTTCAGCCGTATACCATAATGAGCGACCGATTCGACTCTGAGGGCGAGCTGCCGGCAAGGCAGTTTCATGTGCTGGAGACGCTGTGGAACAGTATCTGCAACCAATGTGACACCAACTACGAGCTCGTGCCTGAGTTTTTCTACAATCCTGAGGTCTTCGTCAACCAGTATCGAGCTTTAGCTTGCTAGAGCGATTTGTGTAGCAACAAGTACTCCTTCGGCACGAAGGTCATGGAGAAAAACAGCGTGGGCTGTGCGGGACTGAAGGTCCGGGTCGACGGCCTCCTTCTCCCGCCGTGGGCCCTCAATAACCACCACTTCGTCTACACGAACTTCATGGCTCTCGAAAGGGACAGAGTGCGTGAACAGCTGGGCCACTGGATCGATCTGATCTTCGGCGTCCACCAGCAGGACCCAGCCCGCCACAACCTCTTCAAGCCGCTCACTGCCGAGGTATCCAATCCGTCGTCACCCCCGATTAGGCCGTGGTGCGCGGCAAGCTCCTGGCGAACTCCTTATACCCGGCAGATCTGCATCACATCAGCGAGTTCGGCCACAACCCTATGCAGCTCTTCGAGAAGGAACACGACGCATTCGACCCCCGAGCTGCCGAGCTCGTCTACGATCCTGTGAATCCCTTATTCGTGGTAAGCGGAGAAAGTGCAGCAATACGTAGACCGCATCGCTCAGATACTTCACCGACCGGCAGACTGACAAATCGGTTGGAATCATTCCGATCCTCTCTCCCTCCGGGAAAGCGCTGCACTCGACCGTGACCAGCTCCAATCTTCTCTCGAGAAAACAGTATGTCCTCGCACAAATCCCGCCGAATAGAATGCCACCGACCAAGGGAAAGGTGACAACCCTCGGGAAACCCGAGCCGCTGCTGTCTTCGTTCTCGATCTACGACGAGGCCAAGGCAAAATTCAACGCCGACCCTTCCTCCGTGTATTCTGTCTGCGGACCGTACCTGGCCGTCTCTCGTGACCTCGACAATCGTTTTGCCGTTTACAGGGACCCCGCGGTCGAAGAGTCCGAGACCGAGTGGGAGGAGGACGAAAATGCTGTTGTCTCCTTTCACAAGGTACATATCAAATCTCGCAAATTTGTGGGGATAGAACATCGTGACAGCTATTCACGTCGATGCGGAAAGGATTTACACGGGCGACCTTGACGGGGTCGTGGCAGTCTGGAGCCTTCACTCCGTGCTGATCTCCCACCGACTCTTCCTGGCTCCTCTTGTATCTCCCTTTCGTCAAAAACATAATCGATAGTTTTCGTTCAATGACCATCCGTCGGCCGTTGTTTCGCTGGCCACAAGTCACGGTCTGGACCTATATGCCTCTGCATCAGCCGGAAACGTGTGCCTTCGCGTGGAATCAACTAACCGGTTTTTCAGAACCGTGGTACCGGGACTGTCTCTGGGGGTGAAGTACAACATATTCAAGGTCGTGCTGTCGGCCCGGGGGTACCTTGTGGTGCAGGCGAGGACCGCGTTCTCCACATACGAGGAAGACATGCTGATCGTGTACAGCATCAACGGGGAG
>QFZN01008807.1_pt1 | contig 10151 bp, 18 predicted proteins | sample 1740101 | NCBI WGS metagenome assembly QFZN01 (sample SAMN09210849, study PRJNA391713) | Ciliate metagenome, whole genome shotgun sequencing project. | isolation source: combination of 50 Heterometopus sp. ciliate cells from an enrichment culture... | host: Heterometopus sp. ...
CCAAAACCCCAACACCCCTCAATTATCCGCAGAGAGGCCGGATAACACAACGCCGCAACCGAAGAGAAAGTGTGCGATCGAGTCATAAGGAGTATCGGCAGAAATTACGCAATGGTCTTGAACGCGCCCGCGAAGTCGTTCTCCAGATCCTGGTAGTCCTCGATGCCCACGGAGACGCGGATCAGGTTCTCGGTCACTCCCACCTTCTTCTTGAACTCGGGCGAGGCGGTCGCGTGGGTGAAAGTGGTTGGGGTGCAGATCAGTCCCTCGACTCCGCCCAGCGAGCCGGCGTAGGCAAAGATGTGCATCGCCTTGCAGAACTTCGTGGCCGTGTCGAGATTCGCTCCCTTAAGTCTGAATGAGAGCATGGCGCCGGTGCCGCGGGCCTGCTTCTTGTTCAGTTCGTAGCCGGGGTGGCTCGGCAGGCCTGGGTAGAAGACCTGCTCGATCTGGGACTGCTTGAAGAGGAACTCGGCCAGCCGCTGGGCGTTGCTCTGGGCCCGCTTCATCCTCACCGCCAGCGTCTTCAGTCCTCTCAGTGCCAGGTAGCAGTCGAAGGGCGAAGGACAGGCGCCGTACTGGGCGTAGAGGGTATTGAAGCGCTTGTACAGCTCCTCGTTGTTGGTGCAGATGAAGCCCATGAGTATATCAGAATGCCCGCCGATGTACTTGGTCCCAGAGTGCATCACTATGTCCGCACCGAAGTCCAGCGGGTTCATGAGGTAGGGCGAGTAGAACGTGTTGTCGAAGACGAGGAGAGCGCCCTTGGACTTGCAGATGCTGACCATGTCGCGGATGTCGTAGATATTGAGCAGCGGGTTCGTGGGCGACTCCATCCACACGAGTCGCGTGCGGTCGGTGAAGGATGCCAGCATTTCTGCGCGATTCCTGAAGTCCGCGTACTTCACCTCGAACTTCATCACTGGTGTCGCCAGATTGTTGAAGTATCCTATCAATCCTCCGTACATGTCCTGGCTCGCCAGGATCTGGTCGCCCGGCTTCAGTAGATGGGTGATCAAGGAGCCGGCGCCGTTGCCCGAGGGGAGGACGAAGGTGTGGGCGGCCTTCTCGAGCGCGCACATGACCTTTTCTAGGGCGTCGCGGGTAGGGTTGGCGGAGCGACTGTAGGAGAAGGAGCCGGAGGTACCAGCCTCGAAGGTGGAGCACATGGAGATGGGCAGGACGACTGCGCCCGTGGTGGGGTCCGGGTTCTGGGCGGTGTGAATGGCCCGCGTGCCGAATCCTCTCACAAATGTGCTTGGCTGCTGTTGCGTCTTCGTATCCATCACGATAATAATAAATAAGATGTGCATTATCGGAGACTTCCCTGTTTTCCGAGGATTCGCAGGTGCGGTGTCGCGTCACGCGAAATAAGCAGAAACGTCACCACGAGTGCTTGAATTATCTACCGGCTATACAAGAATATTGCGCCCTGCTAACTTAAAGGAGGATTTATGCGTATATCTAGATATAATAGATAAATGAAGGGCAACGTCAGAATCGAGACGGTCCCGGCAGAGGAGATCCAGAAGTGCATAGCGAGTTACGAGCCGCAGAAGGACTACAAGCTGGGCTCGTACATAGACGCGAACGACGGAATCGCGTGGCGGGCTGCAGTAGTGACGAAGTGTGGCGAGGGCACTATCTCCATCCATTACGAAGGCTGGGGGCCCAAGTTTGACGAGGCCGACATCAAACTTCCCTCCTCCAAGCTCGCCCCCTTCCGTCGCATGAGCGCGGGATACACTGGACAGCTGAAGCAGGCGTATAGAGAGTTCAAGTATTCGGTGACAGAGAAGAAGCACGTCGAGGAGGAGCTAAAAAAGATAATCGACGCCGGGTTCGTCATCGATGATCCGGTGAAGTACACGCAGTTCGTCCGGGGCGAGGCCTTCTTCTACGTGGATTCGCTGCTCACCATGCTGCATATCGGTCCCCCGGAGCCCGCGGCCATGCGGGAAATCCTCGCATTCCTCAAGTTTTTCCTCCACTTCGTCGTCGAGTGGCTCAAGGCTGCCGCAGACCTTTCGCAGGAATTCGATGCCGCCGAGAAGTGGGACATGCTTTATCTGGTGCACGCGAGAACCACGGTGGCCGCGACACATAGCGAGATCTCAGAGCTGCTGGGCGAGTTCTTCGGACTCTGCAGACGCACTCTGCCCGTGTTCAAGGTTCGTCTTCGTCTGTCTCACTCTGGGGGATTATAGATTATTCAAGCCAGCCCAGCCTCCGGAGAAGAGAAGGTGGACATGTCCGGAGAGACAGAGGCCGACGCCGAGGAACGTGCCCGCAGGTGGTGCGCCAAGTTGTTCTTCCTCGCCTTCACCGACTGCACCGGGTCCAAGCGGTTGCTCGAGGCCGTCCGGGGAGACCAATACAGGCTGAAGCTGGTCTGCAGTCTTGCGAAGTCTCTCTCCTACCTCATGGAGAAGAGTGCCGACCCCAGTCTAGACGTGTACGCAACAGAACTGGCAGAGGCCTTCGAGACCAGACTGCAGGGCGAGAGGAACATGAAAGAGATCGAACAGCTGGGGGCGAAAGGATTCTTCACGTCGATTGAGGCGACGCTGGCAAGATGCAGGAAAGTAACAGAAACGGACCGAAGGTCGAGCATGGAGACGCGGCTACTCCTCGCAAGCCTAAGGAGCGACTCCCTCCCCCGGAAGCTCCAGGGCCTCGCCATGCTCAAGGAAGCCTACCAGATCTCCTCCATAGTGAAGGAGTCGCCGTACTCGGTGAGGAAATCGTGCGAGAAGGATATCAAGGTGGCAATACATATGATGAAAGAGGTGGGGATCATTAAGCTGCTGTTCAGCGACTCGCCGCACCCCGAGCTCATCCGCAGGTCGGGAGAGATCGTCCGGCTGCTGGTCGTCGCAGAGGCTTTCACCTCGGAGGACGTCGCGGCGTTGCTCGACTGCTATATTCGTTAGGATCGCGGTGTAACAACGCTGTGATAGATGGGCACGAAGAACTGCGCGGACCGCTGCTGGAGCTGGTGATCGATATGGCCGGATACGCTCCTTTCCCGATCTTGGAGAAGATGTTCACTGAGATCAAGCGTGTGCCTCTCCAGGGGGTCAACGAGGGCTTCCTCAACTTCCTCCACCTGTACACGCTTGCAGTGCTCAAGAACATCCAGCGACAAAGGGAGGAGGGTCGGGACGTTCTCAGGCAGCTGAAAAAAGGCGCGAGTCCAAACAAGGAACAGGGGGACGATAAATTCGCCCTGTACGACACAGACCTGATATGGAGTCTGGCGACCCACTCCGCGACCGAGCCCCGCGTGGAGCTGAAGATCAAGGACCAGGCCATGGCCTGTCTGATCAAGATTTCCGAGGAGAACGACGAGATAGGGAAGACCTACGTGGAGAAGGCCTTATCCGGGGTCAAGGAGGACTCGGCGGGAAGCATCCGGTGCATGAGGTTCATTGTGCACGGACACAAGACGCTGTGCGCCAGAAGGGAGATCCTCCGAGGCATGCGGGCGGCCCTGGGGAAAGATAGCGGCATGCTAGAGCTCGTCATCAAGGATCTTGTAAAGTACAAACAGAAGGTCAACGCCGCAGTTGGTCCGGCCAGTCGCAACATCATGACAACCGTACTATATCTAAAATTATAACAAATGGATTCCGACCAGAGATAGGAGTTTATGAACTGCTGGAAACACGAGGAGTGTCTGAAGGGCTACTTCGAGTTCTTGGAGTTCCTCATCAGCATCAACAAGAAGGAGGCCGAACTCTCCCCAGACCACGTCCGCACCCTTTGGGACCTCTTCGTTACCAAGGCCACCTGCGTCGAAGAGTCAAACTTCTTCTATCTTCACCTGATGAAATCGGACGAGGAGGGTCGCAGGAACCAGAGCTTCAGCCTGCTGACGAACGCGAACGTGAAGCTGCTGTTTGAGGGACACTTCTTGAGCAAGGAGAAGTTCGCGGTGCAGGGGATGAACAACATTTGCTTCAACTGCTTCAAGACCATGTTCGTCTCCCGCAACGTCCGCGAGGGCATCTTCAGGCAGGAGCGCGACAAGCTTGTCACCCTCAAGAAAGATGTTATAGGAGTGGAAAGACTGTGGGAGATCGCATTTGAGTGCTTGGACAAAGAGGTGAGGGAGCAGGCGGGCAAGTTCCTCATCTCGATATACACGATCCTCGGTCACAGCTTCATGGAGTATATTCAGGAGGTCGCCCGTTCCTTTGCCCTCTATGCACTCAGCTACGCCGACCAGGATACGCACAACAAGGAACGAGTGATGGACGGGATCAAGCTGATCAAATCTTACATCAAAGAGTACTGCACTGCTATGCTAACGGCCTCGATAGAGCCGAAGGAGCACGACACGCTAAGATCGACAAACTGGCTTATCAGGCACAGCCGGCACTGAAGGTGAGGTGCGAGATTCGGAGGAGCGACCGGCCCCCACAAGGACTCACGCTTACGATATGCGGGAGCCTCACCGTCTTCCACCTAAAGAACGCGATCTCCGCCGCTCTCAAGGTCCCCCGAGAACGCATCCAGCTCTTCCTCAGGCGGACTAAGCAGCTGCTCGACGAGAAGCTCGACCACGAGCTCATCAGGGCTCAATACAGAAAAGAGGACGGCTTCCAGTACCTGGCCGAGGTTCAGGCGGCTGAGTGTCCCAGGGAGGAGATGCCCTCATACGCGATCTCGAACTTCGCCAAGGCCAAGAACTACCTGCTCAAGTTCATGAACCTCGACGAAGGTACCGCCCCATCTCGACACCTCATATAGTCTTTGCTGAAGAGATTTGGAAACTGATCAAGGGGTTCCCTGAGAACATCATACTCTACAGCAAGCTGGCCGCCCTGTCCCTTCCCGGCGGCGAAGGCACCATCCTGGACCGTTGGGACAGGTTCATGGAGGTCGGCGACGGGGTGCACGCGCTGCTGTACAACGTGTACGCGCTCAAGCGTCTCCTGACACACAGGAAGCTGGTGATGCGCAGTCTGCCGTCGCACTACACGGAGGCGTTCGTCAAGAAGCAGGGCTTCGCCTTCCTCCGCACGCGGTACCTTGCCGTCCTCCTCGAAAAGGGGGCTGGCGACGCGCCGTCCTACACGCAGCTACGGCTTCTCAAGTACCTCGCCAAGGCCATGTCGGTGGTGCTCAAGACGTATTCTCATCCCGTGGCGAACCTGTGGTAGACAACTGACCGAACAGATCGCCTTCGACCCGGACGTGACCAGCGCGGCCCTCAGATTCGTGGAACGATACATCATGCCGCAGCCCGAATCTGTGGCGGCGGCTGCTACCATACCTGACCAAGAGTACTGCACGCTGCTGGGCCGGACGGTCAGCGCGGCCTTCGGCCTTGTCAACGCCGCAGGCTGGGCCTTTCCTGCCGAGTCGGTGGCTGCGCTCGGAAAAGACGGACTGCTGGAGGGAGTTCTGAAAGCGGGTATGGTTCCGGAGTGAGATCGATGCTAGTGTTCACGAGGACACAGAACGCCAAATTCGCAGAGAGCTTCGCGGACTCGATCCTGGCCTGCGCCAAAGACGAGGGCAAGCAATACGGAAAGCACCTGGCAGGGCTGATGCTGACGAAATTCGCGGAGGACGAGGCCATTTTGCCTCTGCTCCGCGACGAGTACTTTTCCCTGGCGGTGCGACTCCTCGAAAGCGTATCCTCTTGTGCCTACCTAGACCATAGGCAACCCCCGAGGTGCTCAACATCGACGGACTACTGGCCGGCGGCTACGTGGACCGTCTCAGCGCCATAATTTGTGGCTGCTCCCTCGACAAGGACAAGGGGAAGGCGCCGCCACACATCCGAGGGTTCGTCGACATCTTGGAGACAGTGTACAGAAAGTACGGCGCAAAGGTCCGGACCCGATTCGCCTGCCCGGAAAAGCTTCTGTCTATTCTGGAAGACGCTGTGTTCCAGCCGCTTTCCGCCCCCACAGAAGAAAAGGTCGACGAGCCGCTGCGCAAAAGTGCTCTCGAGCTCATCAAGCAGGTCTGCAGCGAAAATCCGACATGCGTCCGGTCAGTCATAGCCCGTTTCCATCCTCTGATGCAGTATGTCTCGATACTAAATCTGGGGTAGGAGCACAAACTGGAGAACGAGCGGGCCGGCAGACTGGGAGATCTACGTGGAAGACCGGGCGGAGAAGCAATCTGGCCGCGAAAAGTTCGTAGGCCTCGAAAACCCCGCTAACAGTATTTTCCCATAAGCATGCGACTTGCGCTGTAGTTTGCTACATGAACTCGGTGCTGCAACAGCTGTACATGATGCCGTCGTTCCGCAAGGGCGTGCTGGAGGCTGAAAGCAGTGAGAAGGCATCGGATAAGCAGCCGCAGTCTGGGGTTAATCTGTTGTACTACCTAAAGGTACAGCCACGAAATTCATCAAGGGATGTAGCTGCTATTCGGAGTGCTCAAGGACAGTCGCAGGGCATCGTACAATGCGTCACACATATGCAGTCTGATAAAGGACTTTGATGGCCGTCCTCTCTCCGTATTTGAGCAGCGTGACGCCGACGAGTTCTTCAACCTTCTGATGGACAGACTGGAAGCTAACCTGAAATCCAGCAGCCGGCCAGAACTGATCAAGGACGTCTTCGGCGGCTGCTTCGCCAACGAGGTAATCTGCCTGGACTGTCCCCACCGGAGCACCGTGAAGGAGGAGTTCCTGTCCCTAAATCTGCAGATACACAACAAGCGCGGACTGGCGGAAGGGATGCAAGCCTTCGTGGAGGCAGAATCGCTGGCCGGGAGCAACGCCTACCACTGCGATCGCTGTGACAAGAAGGTGTCCGCCAAGAAACGTGTCTCCATCGGCGTCCTTCCCAACATATTGGTCGTGGTCCTCAAGCGTTTCGAGTTCGATTTCCAGCGAAAGTAGCATCAGATACAATGACTATACCGAATAGCGCGAAGAAGAAGCTGAACGACTACTTCGAGTTTCCGATGGAACTCAACCTGGAGAAGTTCAGCCAAGAGTATCAGAACAAGCGGGACATCCGGGAAAAACTAGAGTCGGGGAAGCCGGAGAACGAGCTTACAGCCGAGGAAAAGGCTTTGCTTCAGCTCGCCCTTCCCCCGGAATATTATGCGTACAAGCTTCGTGGCGTTGTGTTGCACGCAGGAACCTCCGACTACGGCCACTACATCTCCCTCGCCTTCGATCGTGAGAACACCTCGGACCAAGAGAAATGCTGGTACGAGTTCAACGACAGCCGGGTCCGCGCGTTCAACCCTGATCTCATGCAGGTTGAAGCTTTCGGCGGAAAGGACGAAGGGTAAAAATCGGTTCTCCCACCGAGGAGTAGAAAAGGGACCATGACGTCGGCAAGTCGGAACGCGACTGCGGTGCATACCCGAACCAAGAACGCGTACATGCTGATATATGAGAGAACGGCATATTTCCACATGCCCACAGTGCGCCAGCTGGTTGAGGAGCTGCGGGTGATGAAGGTACATTTTTTCTGGGGGTGCAAAAAAGCGTAGGATGCGACGAAGGTGAGAACGGGGTTCGAGAACGCCAGGATCGACCTCAACAGTCTGCTGGCGGTAAAGGTGACCGCAGATGTGGAGAAGCAGATCGTCGCCGAAAACGCCCGCTACCGGCTCACCAAGGCCGTGCTCAACTCTCACTACATTCTTCTCATGAATTACCTTCTGCTCCACTCAGAGCCTTCGCCATTCAACGACTACAAGGCGGCCAAAAAGCTCGATCTGCAAAGGAAGCTGTTCGTGCCAGCCGGAGAAGGAACGGCCTTGACAGAATATGAGGAGTCGCTGCAGAAGTGGCGGTTCCTCTTCACCTACGCCTTCACCTCGCTTCTTCGTGTCACGATGAAGAGCGCATACCCAGCGGTCCTCAGACATCTGAGACACGCCGCAAAGGCCGACATAGGAATCTCCCTGTGGCTCCTCGAGAGTTTCTCCCATCCGCGGATTCTCTCGGAGTTCCTGATAGTCTGCCCGGTCCCCGAGACGCGCTTCTTCGTGGCCTCGCTGCTCTCGGGGGCGTTCGCGGCCGTTTTCGCCCACGAACGGCGGAGAATGAGGAAGTACGTCGACGACCCCAAGCGTCTCCAGGAGAAGTTGGCGAAAAAGGCTGCGGTCAAATCGATTGATTTGGCAGAAGACGCTGCCGCGAAGGAAGCCACGAGGGAGGCATACTTCTTGACTGCGACGAAATGTGGCCTACCTATCACTATCATATTCGCGAACAATCTTCTCGCATTGTTCCCACGGGCCCTGGCCAGCCGGCAGTCCATAGCACAATACGGGTTCCTGATGGCCTCGATAACCAAGGGAAGAGGCGAGATGATCTCGTACATGCTCCAGAACGGAGTGACGGGCCTGCTGCTGGAGGTGCTGACCGAGCTGCATGGCGATCACGTTGTGCAGACAAACAAACAGCGACTCGTGGTGCTCGACCGCGAACCTAGTCTTGGCTTCCAACGCGCTGTTGCTAACGACAAGGACAGACAGAGAACGGTGCAGGTCGCCTACATTCGGCCCAAACAGTTCCGCTTCCTCCTAGACCTGCTGGCCACCGTATATTTCTTCTCAAACGCAAAAATAGCTCATCCGCTGCTGCCAGACACGTTCCGAACAACAGCTGCCAACAGCCCTGCCAGAGGGCGTGCAGCCGGACCGGCTGGGCGAGACAGACCTCGCACTTGCGCAGACCCTGACCTCAGACGCAGGATTGCAGAGGCTCATGACCTGGGGGAACAACTGTGTCGCCAGGAAAGCCATCTGCGACATCATGTCTCATCTCGCCTTCGATGACCCCGAATTCTCCAAGCGTTGTCTCGATTGGCTGATGTTCAGGCTGCCAAATGTAGGAGTGGCAGACCTGAGGGCATATATGATGGCCGTGGAAAGTCTGGTCCTGCTGCCAGACCGGATGCAGATGGAGCGGGCCAACAGGTTCGTTGCATATTTTGCCAAGGTCTGCAGCAAGGACATCGTCGAGAGCTATCTGGCCTTCTCGTACGTGACCGACATGCTCATCAAGTTGGCGCTTCGAAGCGAGACGATACGAAAGAAGATGCAGGAGGACAGAGAGAAGTTCGAGTTCGTCGGCGGCTGGCTTCGGCGCCACGCTTACCCGGCCGAGGGCGAGATATTCTGGGAGAAGATGGGCAGCCGGATCATAGAGGTCCGCGGCGAGTTGCCCTCTGAACGTAAGACTTGCGCGCATAATGATAAATAGAGAGAGCGGCATGCAAGCTGTACACTAAGAAGAGGCTGGGACTGCTGGAACAGCTGTGGACTCCGGGGACGGCGAAGCGTCCGGCGACAGATGTAAAAACTCTGGCATTCGCGCCCGAGGAGGAGTGCTGCATGTTTGGCGCTGACTATTATTCCGAGCCGGAAGTGATCGGCAAGAGTTTCGACATCAAGTAAGAACCGAGCCATAAGATCGGTAGGGTGAAGGGCAGCTGGAAGATCGGAATCGTGAAGGAATCTGCAGAGGACATCGTCCACTTTATCTATCCGACGGAAGGCGAGAACTCGGGGGAGGTGTGGATTAAGGCGTACAGCGACCGGGTGGCGCCGCACGGGAGCAAGACGCAGAATGAGTCCACGCTGCTGTATGAGACACTCAAGCGATACGTGGAAGCAAATAAATAGCACGCATTAGCCCTATCTCATTGAGCTACTTCAGCGCACACGCCGCACAACGGGAGCATACACAGAATGAATCTGGTACATGTGCGGATATATAGCAGGATATAGCTCCCTGGGTGAGAAGGAATATTATTAAATCATAATTAAGAGAAGAAGAAATGCTGCACATCTGGATCCTCAAGCTGGGCCTGAATCTGGCCTACTACCTGATCACTCTCGGACACCCCATCGCTTACACCTACAACGTAATGAAGAAGAAGCAGAAGCGCGACTACACCTGGCCGCTGGTAATAACGTACTGGGTGGTCTACGCACTGCTCTTCTGGCTCGACTGTCTCCTCTTCTTCGTCTCTGAGTATGACTGCGCGATAGTATCTCGGTAGGTTCCTGGTGTACAAGATCATCAAGACCGCCTTCCTCCTCTGGCTCATCCTGCCCCAGTTCAACGGCGCGCTCCTCATCCACGACTTAGCGTTCAATCCTGCGTACAACCTGGTTGATGACATGGTGCTCTCCAATCTCCCGCCTATGTAAAA
>QFZN01008829.1_pt1 | contig 10145 bp, 5 predicted proteins | sample 1740101 | NCBI WGS metagenome assembly QFZN01 (sample SAMN09210849, study PRJNA391713) | Ciliate metagenome, whole genome shotgun sequencing project. | isolation source: combination of 50 Heterometopus sp. ciliate cells from an enrichment culture... | host: Heterometopus sp. ...
TGTGCAGGAGACGCAACAATGGATGTGACGAGAGTGTGCGTAAGCATTATTACAATCGTTGTTTGCGACGTGACAGTACGACCGACTATAATAGCGTAGCTATGCGACCTCCTTCATAATATTCTTCCTTATCTATTATTTAATGAACGAAGATGACAAAGATACGCAGGCCAGAAGGATCGATGCACCCATAATCAGGAAGAAGGTCCCCAAGGAATGCCGCGGCCTCTTCCGATCCCCCTGCGAAGACTCTACGGTCAGCACACTGTCCCCGCCGCATCCTTCCGTCCTGGAGTTTGAGGAACAGTGGAAACTGGTTCTGTCTCTCTTCGACAGTGCGGAGGACTCCTCCAAGGATAAGTCAAAGACACTGTCCACGTTCGCTACCCATGCAACAAGATTCTTCGCAGCCCTCGCCGGATCTGCCGAGAAAACCTTCACTCGGTTCCCCAACCTGCCTAGGGTCTATCTGGCCGTCTTCTGCGAGCTCACCGAGATCTTCTTGTTGGACGTTAATGACGGGCCAGAAGAGACCCTCTCGATTTTGCTCGAGTCACACACACGACTGAACGAGGTCCTGGTGCGACTCCTTATCCAGCGCGAAATATCGGGCATGGACTCAACGCAGCTCGTCGACGTTGTATCGAAAAATATTGATGCAACGCAGGAACGGCTCGTTCAGTCTAAGTCTCTATACAAGGACGAGATCGGCACGTTTCTGTATCTCGAGCTGCAGTTCGCAGCGATCCTGGCGGAGTACGACGCTTTCCCCGGAGCGTGCGAGCTGCTGGGAAGGTGCCTGGAGTACTCAACACGACTGGACACGCTTTATCTGACGCATATTGAGTCTTCGGAACACTGGCACCACAAATCCTGCAGATTTGTCGCATGCTGTTTGGGCAGAAAGAGCCTCTCCCTCGTCCACACGCCGCTCGGGACCTCGCCGCCCCAGTTCAATCTGCTCTACGTCTGTCTCTACTACGCATACAAGCTGTTTGTCGCAGCGAAGATGGCGAAGTCTCGCGCCGAATCTGCCTTAGTTGCTGTCTTCAAGGCTAACTCTGACCGGCTCCACTCGGCGGTGAAAATCTGGGCCGATACTGAGTCTGCAGACAAACATCATCCTGTGTCTTGTCTCCTCAACGAGACGCTTATGGGGGTCAAACTGCTGCTGTCCTACGAAGATCCGGCACAAATAATCGCGAAGCACGACCTGCAGTCCGCCTTCACCCAGACTGTGTGCGAGTTCACTGGGGCCGCCCTCTGCGGGAAATTCGTCTCTCTCCCCCAGTACGACCTCGCCTCCCGGATGTTCCTCCTGCTTCGAAAGCTTCAGGAATTCGCGCTGCGGAATCGTGCCAGCTCCGTTCTGTGCACGTTTTGCGACGACCTGGTCGTCAGACTGCTGGAGTTCTCAGACGCGAACCGAGAACTGTTCCGCGCGAAGGAGGCACAGGCCGCCCTCCGCTCGCAGCTGGTGGACTGTGCCACGCTGCTGGGCAAGGCGGCGCTGCTCCAGTTCATAGCACAGGCGTTGAACACCTTGCTATCCCCAGAAGATGTCAATACGGAATACACATCAGAGACAGACCGAACGACTGACCAGAAGCTGGCGCGATTCCTGATCCGCACGACCGGGAGCAACAGGGAATGGGGGCAGGAACTGTTCGCCATGCTGTTTAAGCGGATAAACGACTTTTTGAAGAACACAAAAAAGCTGGCTTCTGTCGTGAGGCTCATCTATTGCTGCGCCAGGAACGTAGTTCTGGACAGCCAAGAGTTCATGGCGATTATCACCGTCACCACCACCACGCATTCTGAGGAGGCTGCTGGGACTGCGATTAGCGAAAAGCCGGGGGCGGCGCTGTTGGACAACAAATTTGTGGTCTCGCTGCTGATACTCCTTGTGGATGCATATGCACATGTCGGCACTATTCCGGAGATGTCGCTCCTTATTCTTGGGAACCTGGCGCTGTCACTGTGCGGGTCGGCAGCATTTTGCGAACAACTGCTCGACTCTTCCGATATACTGCGCCGAGGGACAGAGCTGTACTTCTCAGTCCCCCAGAGCCAAACCTTCTTCCGCCTCCTGCTGGGCCAGTGTCTGTCCGCGCTCAAATCCAGGAAACCCTCATCAGCCTCCGCAAGCAGCAAGACGAACTACCTGCCGCTGATCCTAATCGAGACCTGCACATCGCATGAAGATTTACCGTCGGAGCGAGTCGCGGCCATTCTCCCTATATACGACCTGCTGATCGCCTTCTTGGACTCCACGTGCGCGACTTTGGGGGAACATCAGACGGCGCTGGGAAAGGCGTGGGCCGCGGAAACGCTATGCGATCTGTATTTGAGATTCGCAAGGAGCGTCCCTGCCGCCCAGTCTGGGCCGCTGCTAGTCCGGTTCTTCGCCTTCCTTCGGGGCCTGCTCTTTCGCAATATTGGCAACCAGGCGAGACTCAGGGGCTCCTCAGAGATATCGCTGTCCGCACTTGTGAAGTCCGTCGCGCTCAAGAACGTATTCCCCGTAGAGTGTCTGGACTCCATCCTGCAAGAAATGCAGAAGATCGTGTTTGAGTCCCCCACAGAACCGGCCATGGACTCTCGCTGTCTGATCAGGAACGAGTTTTTCACGACTCTTTACCTCTCCACCATGAACTCAATGATGAAGCTTGGGCTGCAGCACATCGCAGAAATGCACTTGAGCCTATTCATGTCCGCGGTCGAAGGCTCCGCTGTGAACTCGTTGATTCTTTCCTCGGTACCTCTCATTCACCCATTAGGAGTAGACAGAACAGTTCCACAAACTCCTGCGGATTCTAAGAAGGCTCCGAGACAATCCCGCCGCGTTCAGACTGGTGCTTGACTTCGTCACACAGATTTCCCTCGTCCGGATCCAGCCTGCAGGCCAGCGCGAGTTCCTCAGTCTTCTCTACGAAACCGCTCCCAGAGGCTCAGAATTTTCCGGACTCATGCTGGATTCGTTGTCCGCTATCATGTCTGAGAAGGCGCCAACAGACTTCTTTGTGCTCACCGGGGGAAGACAATCTGGGGTCGCCGTGGCCTCGCTGCGGCCGGGGATAATGCCTGCGGGCGGGTACGGATGCTTCGGCTGGCTCCGGGTGGAACGTGGAGCCTCAGAGGAGATGACCGTGTATCGGCTGTGTGCGGAGAAGGGAGCTGCGGATATCGAGCTGTACCTCAAGGACGGGGCAACGCACTATTCTGTATCCGGAGAAGAGGTAACATTGCGGGTAGATTACGGGTGCCGCGTGCAAGGGGACGGACTTGTGTCTGGGCACTGGGAAAATCGAGCGGGACCGGTGGCGCTTCGTCGAGGTGTATCACACCAAAACGGTCGGTAAAGGAAGTAACGTGGTACAGCTCTCGATATTGACCAGAGGGATAGCACCTGTTCATAAACGGACACCTGGAGAAGGCGGCAGAATGCGTCATGTACAACCCGGCCGCAAACTACACTGAGAACTCTGTTGGCTGCAGTATCCAGCCGGTGAGCATCCGGGGCGAAGACAATCTGCGACGCAACTTCTCAGGGGAGATCGGCACGCTTCATTTCGTGGAGGTCGACCCGCAGGCTGTGGCAGAAACCCACGCTGCGGTCTGGCAGTTGGCCCAGCACATCAGCCTGGGAAACCTCTGGAGGGTGCTGAGATCAAGCAAAACCGTGATCGGCAGACTGCGTCCAGGAGAGTCCATGGCAAAGCCTCAGCTCAAGGTTTTCTTGTTGGTCAGTCCTAAGCACATCGATAATGGCGACGAGGCTAACGCGACCAGTGGGCTCGGCAAAGACTCCTTCGCTTACAACTGTGTCGAGGTCATGTATAAGGAAACGCATGCGGTTCATCTCATGCCGGGAAGAGAGGTGTTCCTCGATACCGGCGGAATCAAAGGACTGCTCATGTTCCTCAAGGCAATGGCGGAGAGCGATCTTACCGGGAAGAATGACTCCGCAGCGTAAATCGTCCCCGTTTTCTAGTCGCGTAGGAGGAACACACGCATAGCGAAGGCCATCGGCGCAATGGAGCTCGCGCTTATCGCCCGAAGACGGAAGGCGGAGATCGCGCTCGAATCGGACGACGTTATCCTGAAGCTGAAGTATCTGCTGGAAAAACTGGCAGAGAAACTCCCCGGCGGACTGGGCGCCGAGGTGCTGGAGGCCACTTTCAAGCTCCTCGAGACCCTCGTCGTGAGATATCCTCGGACGGTGAACAGATACGTGGAGCACGTGGCGCTGAACTTCGACATATGGGGACACTCAGCAAGCGAGTTGCAGTACTTTGTGATCGATTTGATGAACAAGATGATATTCGACCCGGAACGACACCAACTATCGAAGGAGGACGTGGTGGATCACTTGCTGAACTGCATTGAGAAGCTCGCGGCTGCCAGGGCGCCCGATAGACGCAACATCGAGACTTTGTCGCAGATGGTCCGCAAGATCCTGGCCGAGTCCTCACTGTCCAAGCTTATGAGCTACCTGAACATCCCGCACCTGCAGCAACGACATCCGAACTACGAGGCCCCACTATCGGCGTTCCTTCACATATTCTTCGAGATCTTCCGGTCGCGCACCCGGGGCCCGCCGCTGATCTTCAGCCTTCTCACGGTGCTCCTGCACTTTCTTGCGACGCCGGCGCCCGCAGAATCTAAATCCTGGCTCTCCGAAGGCCGTCTCGAACTGCGCCACCTCAGTGTGGACTTCGGTCCTGACCTTCATTCCAAGCAGTCTAGCAATGCAGCCACTACTGTTATCCTTGGTGGCAGCGAAAGGCTCGTTGAGGGCGAAAGTGTGGATGCTGTTCTCGCCGGATATATATTTGCGGCTATCACCTTTGACTGGAAGAGGATCAAGGGAACGGCCAAGGCTCTGGCAAAGGAGCCGGAAAAGGTGAAACAGCTGGAGAGCATCACGAAGGACCTCGCCGGACAATCCGACAAAGCGAAAATCAGTACTTGTTTATATATCATCATCAACGGTAGATGTAACGATCCTGCAAATGATCCTCGCAGGGTGCAAGGGAAGGAGACTGGGGCCGGCGACGTATACCGCGATCATGTCAGCGGCCCTGGGACTCCAGCCACTGCCCTGCGAGTCTTCCGCCGAGAGGGCACAAATCCTGGACCAACTCGTGGGACACAGCGTGTTCAAGAGTCCCAAGCTCTACGTCGAACTCATCAGCAATTTCAGTGTGCTCACTCCTTCTGCCCGTCTCTGTTTCCTTAGCGACCACTACATTCTCTCCAAATCTGAAGCGCTGTTTGCGGAGTTGGCACGGGCGGGTGCACTATTCTGTTTTGCCAGTTGCATACTACAACAGCCGGAGCCACTGAACGAAGAAGTGGCAGAAACTTATTCGCGGCTTCTGATGTTTGTGCTGCAGCAATCTAAGCAGGTGGACGACGTGTGTCCATTCTTTGGACTGCTGCTGCCCGCGCCCGCGTTCGCTGTGCCGATCCTGCAGCAGTTCCTTGGAGACCTCTGCAACAAGACAGAGCGTTTAGCAGGCGAGACGTCGTGCGGCGTATTTTTTGCGCTGATATCTGCGGTCCACTTGCTGGAAGACCTGCAGGTGCTGAACCAGTCACTCTTGGCCTCTCCTCACACAATGATCATTATGGCAAGACTGCTCCTCGCCCTCGGGAAAACCGACGCAATCTACTTTTCCTATCCAGGGATCTCCGCCTCGGAGCTGCAGTCAGTGACCACCGAAACCGCAGCCCACCTGCTGGCCCTGGAGCCGGCATCCGCCCCTTCTCTCTGGGGGAGGCCGAACATCGCGCGATTCGTCCCCCGAGAGGGCGGCTGTGTCCGGTTCCTCCTGAATACCATCCTGCTGCTCTGCAAGCACGACTCGAGGAAGGAATGCTACTCGGTCGCCGCCATGGAGTTCTTCCTCCTGCGAGACCGGGACAGCAAGGCAAAACTGCGGCTGTGTGCCGATGTCACGGCCAAAAAGCAGAAGCACAGCGGCTCGCGAAAAAAGAAAGAAAAGTACTGCTTCCTTGATCTGCTGTTCGGATACGATAAGGCCAAGATTTCGGCACACACGGAGCTGATGCGGGGGTTATCGAAGAAGCTTCCCCCGCCCAATGAGTCGGTGCTCTCTCCTCACGGGAGCGCCTTCAAATCGGCGGCAGCAGAACCGTCGCTGTTCGAGCTCGGCGGGTTCCAGATGCTCTACCTGGTCAGCGAGCTCATCCATCTCCTTCAGTTTGAGCTGCTGGGTATCGCCTCGTACACGATGTTCCCGGACGAAGAGTCGGTGGGCAAGCTTCTGGTCTCGGTGGCAGACGCGAATTCGCACTTCCCTTTCTCCCCCAAACTCAGGGCGCTTGCAGATCTGCTCTGTGTCATGCTGATCACGATGCTTGACCAGAAGACTGCACATCACTTTGAGGCTCAGGTACAGCAGCTTGTATCCCGGGCGGGCAATGGCACAAGACTTCTTGCTGATATTCGCAGTCCAATCTACGAATATACTGCCAAAGAGATTCCTGCAGAGCCTCAAGATGCCAGCATGATAAAGAACGACGCAGCCTCGTGCTTCGACCTGTTCACAACGCTGCCAGAGAAGCTGAAGAAGGCGAAATCTGCGGACGAGAAATGTGTTTGCATAATTCTCACAACGATGTGCAGCGGATACATGAGAATACAGCCGAGCCTCACATTCCTCACGGCCGACAACTTCCGGGTGCTGGACATGGTGATAAAGATGAAGGCGAAGCGCACGGAGGAAAAATACAAGGGGGTGATGTTCGTGGTGGCCAGAGAGGAGTGCGGAAAATTCGCTGCAGACCTTAGTGCATTCCTAGAGGAGGAGGCTGGCGGCCTCACGATTCACCGCGAGAAACTCGGTATCATTTTGTGTCACGAAAAGGTAGAACGGGACCTCGTTTCCAAGACGTGGAGACTCATGTTGGCGAGCGAACTCACCAGCATGCAGAAGTCCGAGGAACAGTCAGAGCTCGGAACGATCTACAACCACGACCGAATCATGTCGCGAACCAGCTCAGAGTTCCTCTACGTCAACTCTCGGTACCAGAAGATCTTGGCCAGATGTCCGCTGCACTCGGCACTCCGGGCTGCTGGCCGACTCATGCCGAATCCCTTCGACGTTTTCATCAAGCTCGACCTCAGACGTGACGCTCTCGGCCGTGCCCACCGCATAAAATGGGCCGATCTGCGCCACCCCGGGTACCGGGTCAGCATACTTGCCAGCATGCGCTACTTAAGGCACGCGTACATCAAAAAGCTGATGGTTCTATCGCTCTCGAACAGAAGGATAACCTATGAGGAAACTAAGCGCGTCTTGGGGAAGGACCTGAAACACGATGTGATGAGGGTGCTATTCACGGGAGACAACGGGGACAAACCAAAGGAATCTTGCGGGGCAGAGGAGGCAATCAGTGGAAGATCGCTGCTGAGCTTGGGGAAGAAGGAGAAGGAGGACCACGAGAAGGAGTCGGCAGAGAGCAACAAATCGGAGGATATCGATTTCAATGAGGATACACAGAAAAATGGCCCGCGGAACTCAATCCGCAGCACTGGCAGCGAACGTGTTCGGTCCCGATCTGAGGAAAAGCCCCTTGCTCCAAACGCCGTCCCCTGCTTCGAGGTTGAGATGATAACGATACGACACGCGGTTTTCGGCAGATTGGCACTGTGCCGGGACTGGCTGGTGTTCTGGTCAGAGCCTCGGAGGGTCGACCCGAAGTTCAGGTTCAGCTCTCAGGAACTGGCGCACTCGACCAAGAGGGTGTGCAAGCGTTGGCGCATGTCTGCGGTCAGGGAGGCCGTTGTGAAAAGGTTCAACCTTATAAGACAGTCGGTGGAAATATACTTCGACGACTACACGTCGGTGTTCTTCAACTTCTTCAGCCACGATCGCGAGGCCAGATTCACCATGTGCTTCGCCAAACTCTTCAAGGACGACCCCCACGTTCGGATCGTACCCAAGCCGGAGGTGTACTTCCTTGAGAGCAAGTTCCCGGAACGCTGGGTCCACGGCGAGTTCACGAACTTCGAATACCTAGCGCTGCTGAACAAGTACGGCGGAAGAACCTTCAACGACCTGGGACAATATCCGGTGTTCCCGTGGGTGCTGACCGATTACACAAGCGCGTCGCTGTATTCTCCGGACAAGATCGGCTCCACTTACCGCGACTTCAACTACCCCATCGCCGCTATCACGCGAAGAAAGAGAGAGGACGCCGACGAAAAACTCAATGCCTTGGTCAGAGAGGAAGGGTTCCAGCACTTCCAGTTTGGCTCCCACTATCTCCCTGCCAGGGCCGTTCTCGGCTACACGTTTCGTCTGGAGCCCTTCACTTCCCTGCTGATAAAGTATGAGGAAGGACAAGACTCGGCTTCAAGGATGTTTCATTGTATAGAGAAGACGTGGGAAAATGTGTCGAGCGACATATCGGACAACAGGGAGCTGATCCCAGAGTTTTTCTACTCGCCGTGGATATTCCCGAACTACAACGCGTACTTCTTCGGTGCCAAGCCTGCAGAGTCGAAGATACTTTGGAATGTGGATAGAAGGGAGGAGCGGACAAAGGTCGTGGTTGACCAGGTCATTCTGCCCAGGTGGGCATCGGATCATCACTACTTTATTGAGCAGAACGTGACTGCACTGGAGAGCAAGTATGCATCAACGGGCCTTCACGAGTGGATCGACATGGTCTTCGGCATCAAGCAGCAAGACCCCAAGATCTACAATCTCTTCAGAGAACTGTCAGAAGAGTCGGTTGTGCGAAAACGCCGAAAGACACTCACGGCGGAGAATCTCGCTGAAATCCAAGAGTTCGGCACAGTGCCCATCCAGCTGTTCAGGCAGCTGCACACTCGCAGGGACCCGAGTCTCGTTCCTGTCCTGGCGGCCTTCTCTTCCGAGAAAAAGTCTTTTGTGCTGCAGAGGCTCGCCGCCCTTCCCGAGCCCGTCGTTGCAATATTCCCCTCTGTTCCGAGGGCCGGAAAGTCGATGTGCACTCTTGTGGTCAGCAACCAGGGCTCGATATTCGAGCTGAAGGAGAAGGACTCGGAGGGCAGAATCGTGCTGCTGGACTTTCCGGCCAGAATGGGCACCGCGCAGCCGAGAAGGGCGCCCTTCAATAAGTCTGCTAAGCAATTTCTGTACGATGGCCAGCGCAACGTGGTTCCCGCCGCTCCGGACGACGGCAAGCTCGTGCTCCTCTACTCCGGCTACTACGATCACGCGTTCAGAAGCCTCCTGCAGGTCTCCTCGCGAGAGTTCGTAGCCTCCGAAAATCCGCGGGTCGAAGAGGTACCCTATTGAATCCCTATGTGTAGTCGCCGGTAACGTGCGTCGCATGCGACTCCAGCCATCCGGGCTCAGTGTTCGTCGGGTGTGCCAACGGGACCACTCAAAAGTACCGGTCCAGCCAGGCTGGGCACCAACTGTCACTTTGCGCATTCGCAGCGGACCATAGCGAATCCGTGAGCACACTGGATGTATCAGGTGAGCTGGACCTCGTGGCCTCGGGCTCGCATGATGGCACGATCGTGATAAGGCACGTATCGGACTTCGCCGATTTCTCCAGGATTTCCGTGATGAGCAGACGATCGGTCGGCATTGTGCGGCTATCTGGAAGAGGATATGTCGTGGTCTTCTCCAGGGGCCCAGTCGAGGGCCGCGAAAACCTCCTCTCCGTCTACAGTCTTAGCGGTGAACTAGTCGCGTCGCAGGATGTCGGGACAGTCATCAACGCAATCTGGGTGGACGACACGGGATATCAATTCATAGCGGTGGGGAACTGCGGGACGGTCCGGCTGTACGAGCTCCTTACCCTGAAGTTCCGAGACCTGCTAGGCGGTGTGGAAGAGGGACACGCGAAGGAGTCAGTGGCCCGGCTGCCTGGCGAGGCCTGTGTCACCGCGATGGCGATCATCAAGGGCGGATGTGAGAAAAGGCTGGGACAGCAGTCACTCCTGCTCGGACTGAGCAACGGCGAGGTTTATGTGCTGAGGGAGAAGTTTGGGGACGAGGGGTCGCCATCCAAGAATAAGAAGTAATCGTAGAGCGGCGCTATCGTATTATTGACTGAATCTGTGCGATTGTCGCTGGGATGGGCGGCAACGGGGTTTTGGGGTTTTGGGGTTTTGG
>QFZN01004639.1_pt1 | contig 10143 bp, 18 predicted proteins | sample 1740101 | NCBI WGS metagenome assembly QFZN01 (sample SAMN09210849, study PRJNA391713) | Ciliate metagenome, whole genome shotgun sequencing project. | isolation source: combination of 50 Heterometopus sp. ciliate cells from an enrichment culture... | host: Heterometopus sp. ...
TCCTGTGCCGACATCACCCCCTTGTTCATGCACTTAATGGCGACCTTCTTGCCCGTTTTCTTGTGAATCCCCAGGGAGACGCTCCCGAACCGGCCCTTACCCAGCTCCTGCTTGAAGTCGTAGTAGTCGGATATGACTGCGGTGTTGGTGTTCCTCTTTAGCGACTGGAGCCACTTCTTAAGATGGTCTTTGCTCATGGCGTAGTATCGCTTCACCTTCCCGTTCGCGAAGTGCAGTGCGAACGGGTACAAGGTTTCCTTCCCATGTTTCTCCGCCGGCTCCTCCTTCACTATGCAGCCGATCAGACCGTGGACGCATTTGTAGGACTTGTCGCTCTTGTCCCGATAGCAGTATATGTCCTGATGCTCGACCGCGATCCAGAACTTGGCCAGCTCGCTCCGCGACCGCGTCTGCTTGATCAGGAATCCTTCGATCCTCGTCCCCCTGCGCTTCGCCATGCAGCCGGCACACAGTCTTTTGCCCATGTCCTGCATGGGCTTCCCGCATGGATTGAATCTGGAGAGCTTTGGGGGCTCTGGACTCACCCTCCCTTCTCACGGGGGTCTGAGAAGCGGTCCTTTCGTGGCGCTTGCGGGGCGATGTGGCGGGCGCCGGCCTTGGCTGGACGGCTGGCGGTCGCACGTCCTCACGCACAGAAAGCCGCCGTCTCGAACGTTTCACAATTTGCGATGTGGGCGAGAACTTGTCCAAAACGGTGGCGGGGGCGATCTTGTGGCCTTTCTCGGTGGGGGACTGAAGCAGGGGGCTATTTCCGGTGCTGATGTGCTTCGTGTTGACTCCAGCGGTAATTCGCTTCAGACCGGAGAGCGAGGGGAGGTTGCTCTTCAGGAGAGAGTAAATACAGAGGAAGGGGTCGGAAGACTTGTGTTCGACCGCATCGGCGAAGTCTGGGAAGAGGAGGTGCTCTTTTCCGGAGAAGCAGATGGTGAGCAGGTCATCGATTTCGGATTGGCTCTGTGCCCGGTCCAGGTAGTCCTCGCAGCATCCGCCCTCAAGTGTCAGGTTGCCCTCCTTCTGTGCCGGATCCGGTCTCGATCCTTCTATCGGGACGTGGGATAGCAGCAGTCTAACGTCCTCCTTGGAGATCCTGCCATCATGGTCGAAGTCGTAGCTAGAGGTTGCTTATGGGAGAGTACAGGGAGAAGATGAGCTTGAGCTTCAAAGAGAAGTCGGTGGAGTAGAACTGCAGCATGCTCTCGACGAACTCCTTCTTGCTCAGATAATTGTCGCCGTCGGTGTCAAAGACCGCAAAAAGTCGCTCGCCGATCATCGAGGGGAGCTTCGTGTACTATCGCACTGTTGGGGGCTACAGAAGTTACCTTAACGAAGGTGTATTTGCTTATCCCTCGTTTCGGATTGTCCGAATAGGTCACGAGGTCCTAACGACAAAGTTACGCATGTGGGCAGATACATAGAACTTTTCCTTGAGATACGGGATGCCCACGAGCTGCTTGAACTCAGCGGTCATCTCAAAGTTCTCTATGACTTCCAGCGACTTATCGCCCTCCGAGGAGTGGATAATGAAGCTGCTTTTGATGTCGTCGACGCTTGGCTTCATTGAATAAATTATATTCGCAATCTTCCGCAAGTCCTTATACAGTATAGTTAAAATTTTTCTCTGTCAGGTTAGTTTCTCGATCCGCGACCGCGTAATATTGTTATCGTCTACTACTACCTCATAACAAATTTTTATTAATCTCCGCCCTTGCTACAGTTCCGCTCGTGCTAGCGCCTTGCCGTGCACACGACTTGGCCTTTCGTTCTGATTGTCGTTTATCCTTTCAATTAATATCGACGTCCGTCGTCTTGCCCTTCTCCTTTGCCCGCTTTATGCCTGCTGCCACAGTCTTGTTAATCTTGTCCTTGACCCGCGAGACAACATCGACGGCCCGGTCGAGTTCCTCAGGTGAAATGCTAGCGCCGAAGGTCTCCACGCCCAAGAGGTCGCCGTTAGGAGCCATGCTGACCACCAGCTTGTTGCCCACCGCCGCGTACTCCTCCCGCGTCATGTCAACCACGTAATTTCCCTCGTGCTACCCGGATCGCAAACAGGACCATACCACGCCCATGGTGACCACCGTCGGAAGTTCTGTCTCCGTCTTCGCGTGCTCGGACAGCGACACCAGTCCTTCCTCTATCTCGAAATCGTTGTTCTTCGTGTTCTGGTTGAAGAAGACCGAGACCTTGGGGAGAACCATGTCGGCCAAGGCAGCACGAATAGCGATCGCCATGGCGTCGAGGTGGACCAGCGAGATGGGCTGGAAGACCAGCAGGTCGACGTGCAGCTGCCAGCAGAAGATTCCCGACTGGATCCCCAGCCAGCGCGGATTGATTCCTCCCTGCTTGTTTATGAGCATGGTCTCCAGTGTCGAGATGACCTCTTGCTTCAGCCTTGCGTACTCCTCCTGCGTCTGCCGCTTGCTCTCGTACGTGCTGTCCAGGTAGAACTTCACTATCCCCTCATCCGGAGCACCGGGGAGCGGCTTGACGATTTCGGCCTATAGGACGGGGGACTTTATCATTCTGTGGACAAACCTTGATGGAAGCGTAGATCTGGTTCCCGTCGCTGGGATAGTAGAGACGTGCGGAGCCGAAGGTGTTAGGAAAGACGGAGAGCTGAAGGGTGAATGGACGGTACTGGAGGTTGTGTCTGCCGTCAGGACGAACGTTCGCGGCGACCGAGTCCACTATATAATGCACTTCGAAGGGTGACAGCTCCATATTAACAATAAGAATAAGTGCTATTACCATGGTTTAATTAGTAACGCGATATGGGCACACGATGCACGACTCGCTTAATATTTAGTAGTCGGAAAAAGGTTATTGTTGCAAAGTTAATTCGATACCCCTCACAAAGATGCAGCAGACGAAGAATAAGCGGATAGTCCTCTCGCACGTGGGAAGCGTGGTCGAGGAGCGAAGCCACGGACTGATCTTCAGCGACCGCGACGATTCGCCCACCGGAACTCCTATATCGAGGAGACGAGGCTACGGAAGATCGCAAACAGTTCCTGGAATCACAGTCAGGACGCAGCTCAAGGCGCTGCCAAAGCTGCCCCAGGAATTGCTCAGTCCTGCCTCAAGTCCGAGACCAAGGCCATGCGCCTCCCCAACATCGCACCGAAAACGCCTCAGAGTCCTCTTCGCCGCCCCGAACCTTCTCCACCCCACAAAGCCTCAGACGGATCTCACCGTGGGGAGCTGTCTTCTGATCCGCGGGACCGGCTCCGGGGCCAGATTTACCTCACATCGGAAAAGCACTCCGGACCAAACCGCTAGCACACTCGGCTGGAAACCCGCTGTCAGATCCACGATACACCGTGGAAGTGGGTCCACGGCTGCGTCACGCAAGATGATATCACCACGAGATCTGCTTGTGGTGGGCAGCAGGTCTGGCCAGGCGACCGCCCAGTTTTCCTTCCGGGGAGAGTCGCAGGTCAGTGTTGTGCGGACCCAGGGCCGGAGCAGGGGAAAGGCAGAGAAGCCGAGGGAGGCGCAAAATGCGAGAGAAGAAAAGGTACAGAAACTAGTTGAAGGGTTGTGGAAGGCCTGTCGCGGCAGGGCTTCCGCTGAGCAGAGAAGGCTGGTCAGACAGGTATGCTGGTGGTGGCTATGAGATGTGCAGTTCTTAGCGAGGAATCTGCGGCCACAGCAGCAGCAGCCAGGACTTGGAGCGAGGATGGAAGAAGCGATGCTTCGGTTCTGCAGAGAGAACAGGATGGGGTCGTACGGCTTTCTGGGGGAGTTTGTGGAACAGGTGCTGGATCGTGCAAGGTCACCGTCACCGTCCTTGGCTCTGGCGAATGAATAGGTCGAGGGCCGCTGCTGAGGACGAGGTCATGGGCAACGCGATACGCGAAAAGAGCAAGATCGAGGGAGTCATTGTATCCTCTCCAGCATATCGACGATAGGTCGAGCGCTACACAAACCGACAGCTCAAGAGAGGATTCAGGATGCGGAAGGGCAGACGGGGCGAGGCCTGGGAGAAGCGCATGGCCTTCTGGGGAGAACGGCTCAGAGAAATCGGCCAGACCCGCGTGGCCGTCCAGCGGATCATGAGGGTGGCGTTTCATCATACTAGTGGTGGTGGTGTATAGTCTGCTCGTTAGTGTGATTTGTATTGGCTTGGACCACTGTCGCTGTCTGCTGCGGTTGCCGAGTATAGAAGAAACTGCAACAATCTGCTAAATTATATCATCAGTAGCAACGCAACGTAAATATGAGCAAGGACGAAACGACCAACAAGCAGACTTCGCTGCAGTCAACACAGTGCCATACGCTCACTCCGAAGCAGGAGCGAATTAAGCCGAGTCAGACGCCGGCCCACGCTGCGAGGGAAGCGAATGCCGCGGAGGAACCGTGTGACGTAGGGCTCAACGTGAAATTCCTCTATCGCGCCGGTTCCTCCGACGTTGAGGCAGATGCTGAAATTAAGTGCAGCGTCCTTCTCTCCTCGCAGCAAGAGAAGGTCCCGGTCGACAGATTCTCCCCCATCCGGCCCCCTTGCGGTCCAAGCCACGAAGAAGCTAAGTTTGCGTACAATAATTCCACCGGACACTCGGATAAAGCCTCCTCGCACGAAGAATCGCGGGCGGACACACCCACTCTCCCTACCCAGATAGAAGTGGTGACCCCAACTGAGCGAATCCGGCAGCAGCGGGTGCAGTTGATCCGGGCCAGGATGCTGAGGAAAGAGAAGGTGCGACCCACGTGTATTGCCACGAATCTGGCGCAGCTCTCCTTTGACGCCCGGGCCATCGACGCTGCTCGCAGACCGATCAAACTCAACCCCCACAAGGCGAGGATCGTTAGGGACGAATCGAAGTGTGGCTCCATCCATGCGGAGATGTATTATTAAACTGGAAAGAAATGGCATAATAGGCATTGTGACCGCGAGATGGGAAAGGAACAGCTGTACAAGCGCATAGAGGAGGAGAATGGAATTATGGATGAGATGAAGCAGTTTCTCGAGAAGATGCGGCAGGGGTCCCGGAATCAGCCCGCAGCCATGGCAACCGCTGTTCAGACCGAAGAGTTGGCCTCGGAGGAAAAGCCGCCAAGCCGGAATCCGCACGCGGTCTCGACGCTAACCACAGAAAGCGGCGGCCCCGACCAGCCAGAGGAGAACCGGCGCTGCTTTCATCGTCGGCGGCGACACAGAAAGTACCCTCGAAAATCCAAAAGCAGTAGGGCCAGAACGAAGGAGGACCGACTATCGCGCTCGCAGAACCTGCCGCCGGTGAGACTTCCGAGAAGGCGGCCGGACCAGAGCTGCGACCTCGGCCCGCGCACCCCCATATGGTCTGTCCAGATCCAGAACCCACACATTTCCCGGAGACTCGCAAGGCCCAGGCCACGATACAATGACATCAGCTCCCAGGATTCGGCCTGGCGCGTTCGTTCGCTTCAGGATCTTGTCAAGACACCGCTGTACAGGAAGGTGCGGGACGGGGATGAGGCTTTCAATTCTGAGAAGGACCCGAACATGCTATACGAGTGCGAGGTAGGGAAAGCCACGCGCGAGGTTCTCTGCGGGACCAAGGGCAAGATGCGCACAGAATTGCTTCGGTCCTGCCACTCCCGCGCCTACAGCACCCTGACCAAACTCAGCTCCGAATTAATAGTGGGCCAGTTCCTGCCCAGAGTCGCTCGCGGCGGGGAACCTGTACTGGCTGGCATGCACACGAAATGAATAGAGCGCTGGGGAGGTGCTGGAGCTGCTCAAGCGGTGCAGAGAACTCTTTGCGGTCCGGAGGGCTCTGGTGGGGATATACGTTCTTGCCAACGAACGCGATGTACCACCTTTCTGAAACGAAATGTGTAGAGGCTGGTGACAGACGGGATCAGAGGATTGATCAGGACGGAATGTCTGGACCAGCTGCAGAAGATATACCTGATTTCGCTGGTAAAGCGGCTGGGGGCGACAACGGAGCGACTGTTGGCGAGGATTGAGAGATTCTACGAGGGCTGCCAGCTCTTCGTCCCGCCCTTCGTTGTGAACGGCGCAGTACTTTTTAGTTATCCAAATCGGATAGGATTACGCGAAAAGGGCGCAGATGGAGCTGCAGGACATCGTGAGGATCATGAGGGAACATCACGGCTGGGTTCTTGAGGAGCCTTGGGGCAAATTATGAGTTTTCTGTCTCATGGATTGTACATTAAAATGTGGCGGGGTGGGTGAGCTATCTGTGCGGAGGGGGACACACACGTTTTTGTTTGTATGTGTTATTATGGTTAGGGCGATACACGCATTCAGGACTTTGACATGCCCATAAGGAGGTCGTTGATATCGTAATTCTCCTCTTGGCGGGCGGGCGTGCTCAGCTCAATGGATTGCGGAATTGCGGGCATGTCCGCGACGGGCTTCTCGCATATCGCCACCAGCTGTTTCCTTGTAACGGATTGGGTGTAGCTGTAGAGCAGCTCCTCGGCCCCCGAAAGCTCCAGCTGTATCCCCCGCTTCTGGTTCATATAATCAATTTCCAGGTCGGCCCCGGGCACCGGCACTTCTCTGTTCGCAAACTATAATGTCTCGTTCCATAGTGAGAGATACAACGTGCTCGTATAGCTCTGCAACTGCCCGTTTCGCTTTGGCAAACTTCAGGTAGAAGGCGTCGGCCCAGACCTTGTCCAGCTCCTGGGCGTAGCGTCTGAGGTTGGGATGGGGCACCTCGCTCAAGGACTTTACCTGCTGGTCCTCATGGGGAGCGGCTAAGAAGCCGGAGAACTGCTTCTGGACGTAGTGGCGGCAGCACTTCTCGAGGTAAGATTGCGCAGTTGCCTGCGCCCCCTTGACCGTCGCCGGAAGCACTATCTCTCGCAGCTGCTCGATGTCCGATTCCACGAATTCTTTGAAGACCAGTATGGGAAGCTTCGGCACGGCCTTAAACTTATAGTACGATCTACACTCGCTCATGCCGCAGTTATAATACTTTGTTGACTTCTGTATTAATTCATCCAAGGCCGCGTAGGGCTCGGAGGAGCGGAACTTGGAGCTGCCGAGAAAGTGTATGCTGAGGTCGTTCACGGACAGGTCCGCAAGCGCCAGCGCGAGCCGGGTGAGAGTCTGGTCCTTTCCTGAGTCTCCGAAGGCCTCCCCGCCGGCCAGCTGTTCTAGCAGCGAATCAGCCGAGACCTCCTGCACGACATCTTCACGCTTCCTACAAGACTGTTAGCACCGCGCGGCAAGCTTACTGTGACAACTTCTCTCTCTCAAGGAGTTCGCCTACCTTGGCGTCGCGGAGTTCTGTCAGCATCTTCTCGAAGCGATCGCGGAGGATGGGCGCCAGCTTGGGGTAGACATTCGCCCGCCACAGTGTAATCATGGCTCGAGTGAAGGAGAACTGCGGGAACTGGGGCAGCTCCGGAAACAGGCTCTGGTAGCATTTGTTGATGACACGACAGAGCGGGGCAAGGGTGCGGTCGAGCTCAATCATGGCGGCGCAGTAGCCGTTCCACTATGTGGAGATTAGCGTGTCGAGGGTACCCGCTTGCAGTATTCCACCACGATCTCGGCCGGGGTGCGGTCCTTGAGGATGTAGTTCTCGCAGAGCTTGCAGAAGTACTTCGCGGTCTTGAGGATCGCATACATCAGTCTGACGATTGTGGGTTTGCAGCGCGACTTGGCCTCACTGAACTCGCGTACCAGCTGCAAGTCGCCCTGGGAGATGCGGTCCCCATGCAGGGTCGAACAGAGGGTCTCGGTCACAGAGTAGTTTGCAGGCACAGATGGGTGCGGTGACTTGCCCTCGATCTGGTCAGTCCGGTACCACCGCAGGCCGAAGAACATATCTCGCTCGTTCTCATCCCGGCACTACAGCGCTTTTTTGCTGTCAACCTACCTCCTCGACCAGCTTCGGCAGCGCGTTCTCCAGCACCGCCAGCTCGTCCGCGAACATTGGCCCCGATTTGAGAGGAGCATTCGGAACGGCTGCGGAGAGGGGGTCGGCCATGTCCTCGCTTCCCACGGTGGCCTCTTTGAATATAAATTCGTAAAGATGGAACTGCAGGATGGTCTTGCGATACCCATTGTACTCTTCGCGGGACATCTCAGGCACTGGCATCGGAGGGTCTATCGGAAAACGGGGTGGACACAGGCCGACGGGTACCCTTGAGCACAGACAGCATGTGTTCGCGGAGAGTGAACCAGATGTCGAACCGAAGAATTTCCCGACCACCCCAGACGGGCTGCGGCACCCACAGCCTCTTGACACATCCGCCCTTCTTCATCAGCTTGCGCCACTTGGAGTGGGCCTCGCTCACAGTCTGCTCCGTAGCGAGCGCCTCAGTCGTTATCCTCTGCTTGTCCTCGCAGCTAGGGATAAGGCGCAAGTCTTACTCAAAAAGCGGTAGATTCGAGGTGAAGATGCGGAGACACTCGCGCTCGTAGATCTCGGCGTAGTGGTTGGCGTAGTCGGACAGCTTGCGGTTGACCAGGCGCAGCTTTACGAACTCGTGGATTCCAAAGCACTTGAACACCTGATACCATAGTATCTCTGGAATTTTCTTAAAAATGGTTGACGCAGGTTGCATATTTCTCTTAATATTATTTATATTCTTATGCCATAGATGATTATACGTATGCGTGACTTCTGCTCAATATACTGGCCAGGAGCAATGAAGGCTTGGCAACAGTTATGCTCAAGCGTATACTTTGACGTGCGGGTTCACACACGTATACCTTATGTGCATCTCCAATTTCACGCCCGCGCTTACTTAGTTCGTGCACGGTTCGTTCTCCCTATGACACGCCGGCAGGTCAGAGTCACAATTCGATACATATACTCGCCGCGATATTCGTTCGAGTAGCTAGTTGTCGTTGTAGTCAACGAAGGTGCCTTCCCCGTGCGTGTTCATCTTTTTCTTCTGCAGCGTGAACGTCCTCAATCTACCCCCGGTTTCTCTCCGAAACGAAATACATCTTCTGGTTAATGTCTTCAGGACTTTCGTCGACGATGCCTGCCTTGCTGATTTCCTGGCTTTCGCGCTTGCTCTTGATCCGCTGCTCAGCCTTCCTCTCCAGCATGTTCTATCCGATTTCGCTTCCTCTCGCACTAACCTTCTTCTTTTCAATCTTTGCACTGATCAGCTTCTCCTCGAGCTGCATGGCGACCTCTTGCCAGAACGAGTAGCCCAGCAGCACGCGGCGCAGCGAGTCCTGAAGGCGGTGCGCAGGGAACACCAGGTACTTAACTTCGCGACACATCTTGTAGAACTCCTCGCCGTTGATCTGTCCCGACGTCGGGTCCTCGTACAGTTCGACTGCACGCATAACGTTGCTCGGGAATATTTTCTTGTTCTCTCGCTCGAACTCGAGGAACTCCAGGATGCCCTCCTTGGTCACAACGCCGTCGCGATCCCGGTCCAGGATGCAGAACACGACTACCCCTCTCGATGAAAGCGGTGTCGTACAGGAAACGAGCTCGGCGTCAGACATGAGACAGAAGGTGCCGAACGTGCACATGAACTCGTCGAAGTACAGGTACAGGTCGTTCTCTTTCACCGCTATCTCGTACAAACGCTCGATGAAGGGGGCGACGACTGATGTGTGGCCCTCCTTGACCAGATCGAACAGATGGTCGAGGATGACGAATCCGGTCTTCCTACTTGTGTGTGCGAGGTTTGGCGGTATTACTTCGAGTCCAGCGAGGCGAAAATGTCCCAGAGCTTCTTCAGCGACCAGATCGACAGTCCCAGCGAGTTTATCGCTTCCTATCGACGTGAGAACGGAATAGGGATGCCTGAAGCTTGGGCGTTATCAGCAGTTTTCCCTCAGCTAGAACGTAAGGATTGACGAAGCTGGGACGGACGCCGAGGAACTCGAAGACTGTGGGTCGCTTGTGCTTCAGGTGCTCCTGGCACGGGTCCGAAGGCTTCTCGATAAAGTAGTAGATGTCGTCTTCGGGTTCGTATCTGATGTGGGGGTTGGGCAGAACCGGCTCAGGCTCTGGTTCAGGGTGTAGCCCCGAGGTGGCTGCCTCCGCGACGGCGGTCTTGACCGAGCACACTCCGCATCCCATTTCGCTGCTGTTATTTTAATACTATTTTCGTAATCAAAGCACGCGGCGTTATAAATTTCTTTTTGCTTTTCAAGAGTGTGACGTGCACATTGGGGTTTTGGGG
>QFZN01008840.1_pt1 | contig 10120 bp, 13 predicted proteins | sample 1740101 | NCBI WGS metagenome assembly QFZN01 (sample SAMN09210849, study PRJNA391713) | Ciliate metagenome, whole genome shotgun sequencing project. | isolation source: combination of 50 Heterometopus sp. ciliate cells from an enrichment culture... | host: Heterometopus sp. ...
CCTGTCCGCGAATGGGTCAAGCAACAGTCCGTCACTGAAGTAACAATAATAGTATACGCACAAACAAATTGCAATCAATATGGACTCAAAAGCTCCAGACCACTTCTCACAGCTCCCTCTCCCTGCACAGACCATGATCTTCTCCTTCCTGGACCCACGCCGCCTGCTTGAATTCGCCGCTGTCTCTCGCTCCTTCCGCGCCGCACTCGAGTCTCACGCCAAGTCTAACTTCGGGACCACGTTCGGAGTAATCCCGGCCGACTGCGGTCGCGAGATCTGGGAAGCATTGTGCAGGTACAGATCAAAGAAGCCTCGGGATGTATTCGGCCTCCTCCACTGGGCTGTCGGTATGTCATTTTCTTTTAAAGCCGAGGGAATAACCTCTGTTTAGAGCGTGACTATCTGGCTGCGGTCGAGCGAATACTGGAACGGCTGTTCGCGCTAATCATTTCCATCGAGGTGGTTAAACGCATACCCAACGGGCTCATCCAGATCGACATCCAGCCCGTTTTAACAAGATTGGAGGAGATGGACGGGGGAAGGAGAAAGGAGTTGATACTGCGAGAACTCAGTGCTAACCCCAAGCTGAGGGCCTCGATCTTCAGCTGTCTCATCAACTGCGCATTGCCAGAGTACCGCGACATGTCCCCATTCTATGTCGCCTGCTCCCTGGGTCGCGACGGCATCTTCAGCTACATGAAACAATACGAGCCCAACGTGAACACCTGCGACGTGACCCGCACCCTTTGCATTCACGCTGCCATCAGGTCCCAAAGCGAATCCATCGTCTCGGATCTGCTCTCGATGAATGCAAATTGCACGGCCCCGAACAAGCTGGGCGAGACCCCGCTGATGTGTGCCTGCTCAAAGCGGCTAGAACAAACGGCCCTGCGTCTGACCGAGGTAATTCCCCACGGTGAAGGCAAGTAGAGACTGAACTCGACCAACTCGCTGGAAAACCAGCGGGCGCTCTCTATCGCTGCACAGAGCGGGCTCTCGGGGGTCGTCAGCCGGCTGCTCAGCAAAGGTGTAAGTAAGTCGTTCTCATGCATTGATTCGGTAGACATTAACAACATGGCACACTACAACAAGTCGCCGCTGATGTACGCCGCAGAGGCCAATGCGGCCGAAATAACAAAGATCCTGATCGGAGCTGGGGCAGACGTGAATCTCGTGTCGGAGGCCGAAGAGGGCACCACAGCGTTGGTCTGTGCGATAAAATCAGTATCGTCTAGTGCCACAAATCGTCGTAGGGAAATACGGAGATCGCACGCAAACTGCTGGCGAGCGGGGCGGATCCTGCGGGACGGTGCATTGAGAGTTCCGCATACTTTGCGTCCGTTCAGACTGGACACATGGAGATGATGCAGCTTTTGCTCAACTACCACTGGCTGACCCCGGGCGAGGCCTCGCGGTTGCTCTCAAAGTCGGGAAGGAATGTCGGCGCCGAGTTCCGCGCGCTGCTGGGAAATCTGGCGGGGACAGATGATGAAGTTCTTCCGGCAAGCGTGCATCAGGTGCAGACTCTGTCCTCCGTTGGAGGGAAGAAGCCACGGTCCGCGAAGGGTCGGAAGAAGGCGGTGCAGAATGCTTTCCGTCCCAGTTCAGCCGCAGTCGAGAAGGGCGGAGCAGGGGAGTTTCTGTTCACAGCATGTGAGGGCCGCAAGATCGCGCCTGTCGTTCCCAGGCCGGCTACCGCGAAGCCAGCGCCGAAGGGTCCCAAGCGACTGGCCACGCCCCGGACCGGCGCGCGCCCCATCAAGCCCGCAACAAAGGTGACGATATCGCTTCCCCAAGCCGAGTCCGCGACAGGACCGGAAACTCTGCAAAAATCGAAGCCCAGATCTCGCCCAACGACTCGTGGAGGGCCCAAGCGCGGAAAGCCAGCCAAGCGGAATCCTGTCCTCGAGCCTGCAGAGCAAGCAAAAAAGGAGCAGAATACGCAGGTGCAGAACTGCGTTCCCCCAGCTGAGCAGCACGAGCAAGAGAAGCCTGCGGAGGAGGAGAAAAAAGAACTGTACTTCGACTACCTGTCGCCCGAGAAAGGCTGCGGCGAGGGGATCGTGGAAGAGTACAAGCGTTTCGCCGAACAGGAGACAAATGAGTGTGTTCTCCCGCATCCACGATCAACGAAGGTTGCCGGGCTGACTCCCGCGCACAAGCTTCTGTATGTAAACCCGGCGACATTTTCCGGCAGGGAGCAGCAGGCCAAGAAGCTCATGCTGTTGATCGCACAGAAAAGCAGCGCGGCCGCGGGGGAACAGAAGCGGAGGAGGAAGAAGAAGAGCAAGATGAGACGAAGCAAACGACCAGGGAGCAGCCTCCGGACACGAACCGAGTCGGCACGAAAGAAGCGGCCAGTCTCCTGTCGCCCGAGGATTAGCAGCCGGAAATCGCCCCAGCGAACCGAAGACAAGGGCGGGGCAAAGCAGTGCGAGCCCTCAGGGGAGCGACCGAAAACCGTATTGACCAAGTACAATCGAAGCTTCAGTGCCGCCATCACCATGGTCAAGGGTCGGCCAGTGCATAAGGGCGCTGCAGGGCGAGGCGACAACGGACAGTCTCAGGTCCAGACACAGATGCAGCAACAGCAGAATAGCGCGGAGTCAAGCTTCGAACGAAAGAGCGACGAAGACGACGATTATCTCAGCGGGCCAAAGATCCCGGCCACCATCGAGGAAATCTGCTGCGAAGACTCCGAGGACAGAGGTCGATTATTTACCTCGGGCACGAGCAGGGTCGGCAGACAGCGGCAACCGATGAAGCTTAGATACGCCACCCTCGCGGACAGCTACGTACCGAGTTACGGGAAAAACAAGCAGATGCAGCCTTCGACGGCCAAGACTAGGATCAATGTCCAGACCTCGATCACGGATCGAAATCCGCCGAAACGGCTCCAAATCAGCGGCTTCAGCACCTTCCAGCCCTCTCACACCAGCGGCAACAGGCTCCAGCTCATCACGCCCACTGTCTGCAAATTGGGAGGACCGATGCAGCCGCTGAGAAAGGTCCCTGAGAGTCCGGCACAGCGGGCCAAACATGAGACGCATTTCGCGGAACTCCTTGCCCGGCAGTTTCGCTCCAAGGTTTCACCGGTTTGCTCCGACTCTGCAGCCAGCACCCGTATTTTTCCTGCTCGAAACGACGATGATAGTAAGCAGATTTGCGGAGAACAGCTGGTCCCAGCCCCAACTAGCGGTGGTGGAAAAGCCGAGGCCGAGGCTCGGCAGTCTCTTGTCAGCACTAAGCAGCTCCACACACGCTTTCACAAACCTCGCATATGCGAAAGGAAAGTTCTTCGCGACACATGAGAGCGGCTCAGCCATCCGGCAGCCCAAGGTCGTCCATTGCCGCCACAGACAGCAGCGGCCCACACTCATGGTCACAAACAGTCTGAAGAGGGACGGCGGCGGCAAGCCATTACCAGCACACTAACTCTTGTTCACAATCTTATACAAAACGATTAAAAATATTTGGCCAGGATAATGCCTTCTACTTAGCTATGTTTGCTATGGGGAGCTCCTTCGCGTCTAGATCCAGCGCTGTGTTCGGCTTTTTTGTTTCGTCCCCGGCCTCCAGCTTCCCCTTTGTCTCCCCGCCGGCGACCTCCCTTATCTACGATCAAGCGTTATCAGCCTTTCACGCTACCCTATGCAGGAGTCGGTCTTTGTTCCTGACCTCTTCGTTGGCCAGCTCGAGCAGGTCGCGCATATTTTCCCTGTTCTCGAACAGCCGCCGATATGCCCCGTATTCCGGTACTTCCCCAGGCGTGGCCATGATCACCGGCTCTAATTTCCCCAAAGAGTCTGTCTTGATCTCAGATGTGACTCCGTCGACAGGGTTGTGGCGGGATGGTCTGGCCGCGAATATGCGCTGGTACAGTCCCCGTTCTACTCGCGTCTTGCGCTCTTGTTCGGACTGAAGCTCGTGCTCCAGCAGCTCGATCTGCATCTACTAAGCTCTACTCGCCTGGGATACGGCAAAGTAGCGCACCACGTTCGAGGCCACCTGCAGCTCTTTGGTCAGCTGGGCCAGTTTCTCCACCTGCTTTGCTTTCGGTTTGGTCTTCGTACGGGTCTGGGTCCCGTCCTCCGCGAATTCCGGCTTCTTGGCTTCCTCTGGAACCGGAGTCGATAGATGATTCTGCGCAGGCTCTGGCTCCGGGGACGTCACCTGCTTCGGCTGCTCTGGGGGCGGCGCGGGCTCAGACTTCGCCTCGAACGTTGATGCAGGCATGGGTGAAGACTTGGATGGAAGCGCAGACACATGCTCCGGTGCGGGTGCTGTCGCTGGCGCCGAGGCTTTCTCTTCCCCATCGGGCGGGTTGCCCTCTTCCTCCGTCCCCGGCTTCTTTTTGTGGGCCTTGGCCTTGGGCTTCCTCTTTTTCTTTCCGCCAGAGGCCTTCTTGGTCTCCTTCTGCTTCTGAGATTCTTGTTTCTGCCGCTCCTCCTCCTCGATGATCGACATCAGTTCTTGCATCTACCGATATAACCTCATCCGGACAGACCTTCTGGTCGCTGCCGTCGTCAAGCTTGTCCAGGATTTCGCTGACCCTCTGCAGCTTGAGCTTCTTCGCCATGATCGCGGGCGTCTCCCCGGCCACGTTCCGCTCGAACGGACTCACCTTTGTTGCGGACAGGAGGAAATTGAGGATTTCGATGCAGTTGTAGCGAACCGCCAGGTGGATCGCGCTGTTGCCCTGCGCGTCCACCGCCCCCGGGTCACACTTCGCATCATGTATCATCCATTTCACTACGTCCACGCTGCTGTCGCCCTTTGTCAGACACAGGAGAAGAGGCGTGCAGCCGCTCAGTTCATCCTTGAGGGTTCCGGTGCCGGCGCCCCGTCGCTCCTCGGCCCGGAACTCCTTCTGCAGCTCGTTGTGAAAGCTCTTTAGCATCCACTTGAGGGCGAAGAGCTGACAGTGGAAGGCTGCGGCGCCGAAACAGTTGGAGACGACCGAGTTCTTCCTTGTGGGCGAGTACCCCATGTGTCCCTTCTCGTTTATCGACTGCTTCATATTGACAAGCAGATCCATGAAGTCCCTACCGATCATTCGTCCTCTCCACAATAAACTTACAGGTAGCCATTGGAGGCCGCAAACACGATATATGGCGCCGGACGGTACCCCGGCACAAACTTCTGCATCACGTCATTTGGCTCGTTGACAACGATGGCGGGAAGCGGGGCGAGACTGCAGCCGCGGGAAAGGAGCAGACGGATGGCACCCGTATTGTTGAAGTAGGCTGCGGCCTGGAGCAGTTCTGGAAGGTAGTACGCCTTCACGTTCATCGACACGATGAGTGTTTCAAGGAAAGTGTTCTCCCCGTTCTTGATGTGCGCCTTCAGCACGTTCTGCAGCGACTTGTAGTCCTGCGACTCCTCCTTTTTGACCTTCATTTCTGTGTGTGTGTCTTTTAATGCTACTTAGAACTTTATATAATAATAAAGTAAGGCCGCGAGAAGAGGCCTTAGAAAACGGGATTGGTTGAGGAAAGTATAATATTATCGCAAGACGAAGTTCATTATCCTGAACCCTCGGCACTACTTGATCAGCGACACGAAGGCCTTGGTGCTGACCTTGCCGGTGGCCTGCGGGTCGAGCTCCTTCGCGATCCTGTCGAACTCCTCCTGAGTGAGCTTCTCGTCGTACTCCATCAGCACCTCCTTCAACGTGGTCACGCTCACGTTTCCAGTCCTTTCCTGGTCCAGCAGAGCGAGGGCCTCCTCCACCTCGGCCTGCGTCGGATCCTTGAACCCGAACGTGTCCAGACTCCTTATGAGGTCGCCGAACTGGAAATACCCCTTGTGCTCCGGGTCGACCAGCTTATTAAAGGCATCGACCTGCTGCGAGGAGGGGTTGTGGCCCAGGACGCGGAGGAGCGTGCCCAGCTCCCCACAGTCGTAGTGGCCGTCCTGCTTCGGGTCGAAGTTCTTCAGCAGTTCTCGCAGCTCCGTCAGCTTGTCCTCAGTCCATTTCGGCTTCGTTGGTTTCGCTGCTTGCGTCAGTGTGCTCATTTTATTATCCTTGATTATTTTTATGCACGCTAATACTGCACAGCACTGTGCATCCTACGGCGGGATGCAGAAGAGCATGAATTTCAGCGTTTTCACATACATACGAGATAAAACATGGAGAGCCACGCGGAAAGCGAGGAGTACAAGGACCTCCCGCGCTACATCAACTTCCTCGAGCCCGGCTTCATCGAGAGTACGTTCTCCCCTCGCCCCGCGATATAGACCAGACGCACCCCACGATCGACGTCAAGGAGACTCCAATAAGACTGGGCCTGGCGCTGATGGACAAGAAACTGAAGAGCGGGCCGCTGAAGTCGATTCTGGGGATGCTGGCACACTATAAAGAGATCCGCATCGTGGTTCTTGAGGAGAAGATGCTGCTCACCGAGTCCGTTGAGGCATGTTTCAGATTTGATCCAGCGTGGATAGAAGTGGCCGGTGTGCGATGCCCTCATCAGCTTCTTCTCCGGCGGCTTCCCCTTCACGAAGGTTCTCCGCTACGTTTATCTACGCAAGCCGTACATGTTCAACAACATGTACTTCCAGCGGTTCCTCTGGGATCGGCGCATAATCTACGCCGTGCTGAAACACAGTGGGATAAGACTGCCGCCGCACCTGGTGCTGGAGCGGGAGCCGTGCCTGTTCATAGACAACGAAAAGGGCGAGTACACGGACCCGCGGGACCGCAGTTTCAGGGCGGCGCACGAGAAGGTCTACCGGACGCTGTTTGATCAACTGCTAAAATTGGATACGCCGGACATTCGCGTGGCCAAAGGTCCAAATGAGGAGGACGATGTGGTCAAGGAAGATCCTGAGCACAGCATCGTGGAATACGAGAATGGGATCGAGGTCGAACGGAGGCTCCTCAAGAAGGCCTTCGTCGAGAAGCCGATCAACGCTGAGGATCACAACATTAACATATACTACACCTCAGCGCTGGGCGGGGGACACAAGAAGCTGTTCCGGAAGACGGGGAACCTGTCGAGCAGGTTTTTCGCGCAGGAGAGCCGGGTGCGGACCGACGCCTCCTACATTTACGAAGAATATCTCCAGACTGACGGCTTCGACATCAAGGTCTACACCGTCGGATGCAGATACGCCCACGCCGAGGCCCGCAAATCTCCCTCTCTCGACGGCAAAGTCATGGTAGATTTCCCCATGAAAAGAATAACGCTTAGAGAGACGCGAAGGGCAAGGAGGTGCGCTACCCGATCATCATGTCCCCTGAAGAAAAAGAGATTGCCAGAGCGGTCACCAAGATCTTCCGCCAGCAGATCTGCGGCTTCGACCTTCTTCGCGCCAAGGGGACCTCCTATGTGTGCGACGTGAACGGCTGGTCGTTTGTAAAGGGGAACCAGAAGTACTACGCAGACTGCAGCCATGAGCTGGTAAAGATGCTGATGCAGCATTTCGGGCCTGCGGGGATCCGGATTCTGCCGACCGTGGGTGTGCCGCAGTACCAGCCCAAGTGTACGCCCTTGTCGCATTCCACGTTAGTCCCGATGTTCATGCGTCCGCACGAGAAGATTGAGACCAAGCATGAGGAGCTGCGGTCGGTGGTGGCGCTGTTTCGTCACGGGGATCGCACTCCTAAGCAGAAGATGAAGCTGCTGGTGACGGAGCCGGAGTTCCTGGAGTTCTTCCAGACGGACGAGAAGGACACCCCGGGCAAGTTTAAGCAGATCAAGATCAAAACTCCCAAACGGCTTGAGGCATCTCTCCTAGTCTTTGACCCCCATGCTAGAAATTACTCGAAAATGTGAAGGTGGTGCTGAAACGCTACAACGTGGCCGACGCCAGCGAGCACCGCATGGATCGGATCGGCAAACTCTTCCAGCTGAAGGTTGTTCTTGAGAAGGGCGGACACTTCGACGGGATATACCGCAAGATCCAGATGAAGCCGATAAAGATCGCGAAGAGCGGCGCCTCGGGGGAATTTGTGGTGGAACAGGCCCTGCTGATCCTCAAGTGGGGCGGCGAGCTGACCCACGCCGGAATACAGCAGGCCGAAAATCTGGGCAAAACGTTCCGGGCCAGCATATACCCGTCGTCCAAGGGTCTGGGCCTGCTAAGACTGCACAGCACATACAGACATGACCTCAAGTGCTACTCCGCAGACGAAGGCCGCTGTCTTATGACGGCCGCATCGTTCCTCAAAGGATTGCTAGACCTCGACGGGGAGCTTCCGCCAATCCTGAATTCTATAGTCATCAACAATGAAGAGTCGCAGCAGCTGATCGAGCACACGGAAGAAGATTCGGAGGACCAGAAGACCATCAAGAACCAGCTCAGCACTTTGCTCAATTATGACGGGAAGCTGACGGACATATACAGGAGCCTGGTGAGCGAGGCGCCGTCGGAGTACATAAGGGTAAAGATAGAGGAGATCGGGAACCCGGTAAAGCTGCTGAAGCACGTATGCGAGCTGGTCAAGGAGTATACAGGTGGACTCAAGCGCATGCTCTGCCACGACGAGCAGGACGAGAGCTACCTGATACTGAAATATCCGTACCCTAGGCCAGAGAGCATGGTGGAGCTGAACCAGCTGATCCCGTGTGAGGAGATCAAGGGAGCAGAGGCTAGTGCCATGTGCGATGAGCGGAGGAAGAAGATAATTGAGATGAAGGAAGAGGACAAGCAGCGCATCTGTGGTTGCGAGAAGGAGAGTCTCGTGCTCATGTACAAGCGCTGGAAGAAGCTCGACAAGGACTTCTACTCGAAGCGCCTGAGCAGGTACAACATCAGCAAAATATCTGACGTCAACGACGGGGTTCGCTATGACGCCCTGCACAACGGCTACCTCAAAAACCCTACAATGATCGATCTGTGTCGAAGCGTGGGCCTGCTCAACGAGTTCGTGACTCCTCTGGAATTCGGCCTTACCATCCAGCAGAAGGTCACTGTTGCCGCCAAGGAAACGAAGAAGCTGCTAAAGAAGATAACGAGGGATCTGCTGTGGTGGGAGCAAGGACACACGCAGACCCTGGCCGTCACCAAAGAGTTCAGTGCCGAGCAGGCCTCCTGGTCATCCAACCGTCTCGACGCTTCAATGTCGAGCGGACTGGTGAACAGCGCCTGGCGACATGTGAGGACTCGGCTGTACTTCGCCTCGGCCTCACACTTGTACGCCATTTTCAACGTCCTCAACTTCGGTCTTGACTCCATGCTGCTCGACAAAACTGCGGACAAGGCGGTCATGGACGAGCTCAAGAACATCAACGTTCTCGATTATCTGTCATATGTGATCATACGACTGTACGAGGACCTGTCGCTGCCGAGCGTAAGTCCCGATGACAAACCGCGGATAGAACGACTCGAAACGGTTCAGACTGGAACTAGCGGTGAGTCCAGGAAGCAACTTCGACCCACTCTCTGGGGCCGCACAGGACCACGCCCTGCCCATTCGGCCTCTCATTTGCATAAACAAGACGCTGACGCTCGATGTACTCGTCGCGGACTAATCATGATGAAATAGGGAATAAAGGACTTCTTTGGGAAGATGATTCACATGGACGAAACGGGCCCGTGCTCGCCGCTGATGGTGCCCACCGGCTGGGAGGCGCAGGTCACCCCCGAGGACAAGCGCACCCAAATATAATTTCGCTGCAAGAGTTGATTCACTTCCGGATGCGCGGGGAGGGCTGTGAAAATCGTGTGTGAATGCATCAACATAATCACGCAAAATGCGAGAGGATAGATAGTCTCTATGAACCATAAATAATTCTGTAGAGCGACACAAAGCTGATAAGACGAAGTCGGCGGATACTGTTAGTTTATTCCATCACTTCACCTGGAGTGTCAAGAAAACCCCAAAACCCCTACATTCTAGTTTTCTCGCCTTTCTTCCTAAACAAAAAAGAAGGGTGTAGGAATAAACTGCGGGACTACAGGCAGTAGGACCACCGAGCGAATAACTATTGAAGTTAAGACTAGCAATCGATATAGACGCTCGGCTTCGCTTTTTTTCGCTGCCAAATCGGCGTGCACACACATATTACAATCCGCACCATTTTATCGCACATCGCGCATTATCCACCAATTCCCGCCATTGTATCCTCGCTCTCTCTCACCCCCGGGGTTTTGGGGTGTTGGGGTTTTGGGG
>QFZN01008852.1_pt1 | contig 10105 bp, 9 predicted proteins | sample 1740101 | NCBI WGS metagenome assembly QFZN01 (sample SAMN09210849, study PRJNA391713) | Ciliate metagenome, whole genome shotgun sequencing project. | isolation source: combination of 50 Heterometopus sp. ciliate cells from an enrichment culture... | host: Heterometopus sp. ...
CGTGGTATGAGTGGGAAATGCTCGAAGCACATGAGCAAAATGGCCAGAAGATGCGAAACTATAAATTAATATGGAGAAGAAGAAGCAGCAACACGCAGAACTCAAGGAACGCACTGCGCTCGCAATGAACTGTGCGGCCTTCGCCGTGAACTCCGCCCTTGTCGTCAGAGCCATCTCAAACAGCTCCATGAAGTCGCTGACGCATTTCCTCTCCGCGGGGACGGAGCCGGACCGCCTTTTCGTCGAGGGCGGCGACCACACCGACTTCCGTCCGGAACTTCTCCCTCGTTTTGCCGACTCCGTGGGACAGAGCAAATACCTCAAGTCGCTCACGTTCTACGCTGTCAATAACATGCAGCCCCCACAACTGCTCAGCCTGATTCTCACGATTTTCGCCGCGAACCGCTCCGTCGAGTCCCTCACACTGGAGGACTGCAAACTTTTCCCCGGAGAACGGATCAAGCGAGTCATCAAGGCTCTGTCCGCTGATCCTGCGATCGAAAGTCTCTCTCTTCGTTGCAACAGACTCGGGCCCGGCGGGATCCCCTCGGAACTCTTCAGCCTGGAAAGAGTCGTGAGACTGAACATATCCTCGAACCAAATAACGGCGAAGTGTGGCGCCCAGGAGATCGCGGACGGTCTTCGTCGCACTAAGGTTCTAGCAGAACTGGACCTCGGATATAACGACCTCAGAGATGAGGGGGTGAGCGAGATCGCGGCAGCATTGTTGCAGAATCGTTCATTGATCGGGCTGAACCTCGAGTCGAATCTTATCAGAGCGAAAGGTGTCAAGGCGCTCGCTGAGGTTCTGCGCGAGAACCGGACTCTGGCCGGGCTGGACCTCAGCGAAAATGATATCGGCAATGATGGCGCGAAGGATTTGGCAGAGGCGCTAGAGTTCAACGGGGCGCTAAAGCGGCTGAACATCGGGTACAACTCGATAACTGCGGGATACCAGATATCCCGGATGCTGCTCAGGAATCACGGGGTGGAGGAGCTTGTACTCGCAGGGAATCGCTTCTGGCAGAAAGAGTCCGACGACATCTCCGAAGCTCTTGTGCTCAACCGCTCCCTAAAGAAACTGGACCTCCACGGATGCTTTCTAGGCACCGTTGCAGGCCACGCCCTCGCCCGCCTTCTGTGCAAGCAGCCGCCCAATCTCTCTCTCATCACAGCAGAATCCGTGGACATGGGCAAAACTGCGCTCCTCGATATCGCGGCTGCCGCTTTGCGGAACCCGAACTGGACCTCGGGACGACTGCGGATGACCGTAATGCCGGTCCTGACTGAATCTGCGATAAACATGCAGTCGCAAGGAATCACAGGCGCCGACCTCACCGAGCTGGCTAAGCCTCTGTCCGCCGACCGGACCGTGACTCTGGTAAATCTGGGGGAGAATCGGCTCGAACAGACCGGGACGTTGCTGATTTCCTCAGTGCTGGCACACAACATCGCGCTTCGCTCGCTCTTCCTTCACAACTGCGCGATCACTGCAGAGGGGGCGAAGTGCCTGGCCGGCGGATTGATGAGCAACAAGGCGACCGCGATCGCAAGTCTCCGGCTTGATGTAAACCAGATCGGCGACCTGGGGACAGAAGCAATCGCCCAGATGCTGTGCACAAACACATCAATCACAGGACTCAGCCTGGCCTCGAACGGGATCGGCGACGCGGGCGCAATCGCGCTTGGAAAAGCTCTCGCTGCGAACAAGACCTTGTCGCAACTCAGTCTCGGCGAAAACCGCATCGCCCGCGAAGGCGCCGCTGGGATCGCTTCAGGACTCGTGCACAACATCGGACTTCGTGCCCTCGATCTCCAGAGAAATCGGCTAGGAGTGGAAGGAGCGGTCGAACTCTCCAAGGGAGTGCGGGAGAATAAAACGCTGGTGAATTTCTCGGTGCCTGGGAATGCAGTGGGGAACGCGGGCGCGGCCGCAATTTTATCAGCTGCCACGAGTTTGGTCCAGATCTCACTGGGGGCGAACGGGATTTCCGACCTTGGGAAGGTTGCTGGGATGTCAGCAAATGCGAGAGAACTGCGGCTGCTGGATCTGGGCGGAAACTATATATCGGATAAAGGAGCGGAGCAAGTGGCGGAAGGGATAGAGAAGAGCGGGTCGATGACGGTGTGCAATCTGCATCACAATGCGATAAGCGACAGAGGGGCGATTCGGCTTGCGGCCGCGCTGAAGCAGAACGAGCGGATCGTGCACCTGAACCTCAGCTTCAACCCGATCGGCGACAAGGGCTGGCGCGCACTTACCGACGTCGCAGCACATCGAAAGACGTCCACGGTTGACTACGGAGTATAGAGAGCTATCTCAAGCGAATCTTGCTATTCACTATAACTTGACAAGGAAGAGCATAAATGTTTGGGGTTAATACATAGCGACTTGTGTTTCCTGTAATATGAGGCATCGTTCGGTTAAAATCCGGCGCGATGGAGCCTTTCGAAGCCGCGCAGATAGACCTCGTGGGGGAAGAGTCGGACAACCCACCGAAAGAGGTGATGCTTCCAGTGGCCTATCGCCTCGGTTCGCTTTCCCAGCTGTTTGATCGCAACCTCAGCCTGATCATGTGGAGTTATCGTGTCTATAGCCATCTTGTTGTATATCATGTCGGTGGACACACGCGCCGGCCGCACCAGCAGGTAGTCGATGTTCCGCGAGGTTTCCTTCTCCCTTGAAATGGAGAGAGTCAGGAAGTCGTCGAAAGACTTGGTGGCGTCGTAAAGGGCCATGTAAGATCGAGGATAGTAGCTGGCCTGAGAGCTTATCACGACGACTGCAGATCGATTCTTTCGGTTCGAGAGCTGTTCTCTCATGGCGCTCGTTAGCACCGCCATTGACCCAGAGTTCACGTTTATCATTCCGGCCACCCGAGCCGGGGCGAGGGTCGTGAACTCGCCTCGGTGTATTTCGCTGACGTTGTTTACCAGGATGGATACGTCCATGTTGCTGAGCTGAGGGACTAGCTTCTCTGGGATCTCATCCGGAGAGGCCGAGAAATCGTACACGATTTCGCGCACGTTCGTCCTGGGGCTCCTGCTCTTAATTTCCTCTGCGGCCTTGCGAAGACGGTCGGGGTCCTTGGAAACGAGGACGATATTGAAACCGCGGCGGGCGAGAGATGCTGCAATTTCCTTCCCGATTCCTCTTGAGCCACCGGTGACCACGGCCCAGGAGCCCGACCCGTATCTGGACTTAATGTCGAGTTCACTCTCTAGCTTGAGCTGGATAAGCGGCACAGCAAGGTCGTAGAGCTTTCGCGCACAAACGTAGGCGCCAATGGCCATGAGAGCCCGCTGCGTGACTTTTCGCATCATTATTTACGTTGTTCTCTCTTCTCCCAGGATATATTTATACGCCGATCGCGCGCATATCGACTCGAACCCTGGAACAAATCAAGCGCGAGGATCATTATCATCGTACGTACGTATCGAGAAGCGGAGTTAGCCCTTTTTGATGGTGACATCGGTCTTCTTCTGCAGCTCGACGAAGGCCTGGCGCAGAACTGGGTTGTTGTTCACTTCCCGTATCTCTTCCTGCAGTTTTGTCATATCGTCCTTCCTTAACTCATCCTGAGTCTTTATCGTGTCCACTCTCGACTTGTCCGTCCTCTTAAAGTCCTGGAGCTTGAGCCAGTGTATGAGGAACACGACTCCTGCGGACGCGGCCAGGAGCCCGCCGTTGACAAGTCGGTACCTTCTCACCCACCTGGGCGCCATCCCTGCCCGCGACACCAGCAAGTCGGCCGCCACCTGCACTATAGAGGCGACCGCGAAAGCGAGCGCGAATTTCGCCTGGCCCTTCCCCTCCTTGCACGCCAGGAACTCTGTGAGCAGGTTAACCGGCCAAGCCACTGCCACCAGTCTAGATAGCGGGTGAGAACAGAAGAGTACCCGAGAAGGAACTGGATACGGAAGAAAGGGATCGGCAGCGGAGCAGCGAAGTAGCGGAAGGCCGCGAAGCTTGCCATGATCCCGCTCTATATATTGTCTTCTCTCTCTCTTACGTCCATGGATGCGACTGCAGACAAGGCCGGCATGAGGTACCGCGTGCTCTCCTGGACCAGACGCGGGTTGTTCTTCGTCTTGTCCATCAGCGCGACAATGGTCACAGCTAGATAGAGAATCGTTGACACATGTTCTCTCAGATACCGACGGTGCCGGCCAGGACAGCGGCACACATGATGTGGCCGATCGTTCCGATGTGCTTTGGGACAAGGGCCACGTCCATTTCCTTCGCGAACGACGCCGCCTTCAGTCTTCTGGGAACCGGGTCCTTGCACTGTTCCACGTTGTTCTATCAATCGGATACAATTTGTACTCTGAACAGCTCAATGATAAGGATGCCGCGGCGCTGGGGCCGGACCAGTGAGGGAATTTCTTTGCTCAGTCGTGCCGTTCTGCTTAGCATATTGCTGCGACTTTTATTGTTATTTACTTTTGCCTCCGGATCCTTACTATTCTTTCGTCTCCGTGTTTCTGTGTGCACCGGATCTGTGCATCGTAGACACACCATGAATAATAAGGCAAAGTCGCGTTTTATATAGACGCCCCGTTTTCCGCGATTACGGCTGCAGCCAGCTTTTCCTTGAGTAGCTCTGGAAGGTTCGGCAGCTCCCCGAGACGCTTATATTGCTTGGAGAGAATCATGGCAAGAACGTCCTCGGTCCAGCGCTTCATGGCCTTGCAGTCTTCGGCCGAGAGCGAAGGGTTCTTCTCCAGCCAGCCGATCCCGTAGTTCGCCACTATCTCCAGCATCGTCTTCGACCACGACGCTATCGGGTCCTTTGTTCTCGCCTTTATCTTGCTGTAATACAGCTTCTCCAGCTCGTTTCGACTTTCCTTGGCCTGCATCAGCATCTCGTCCTCCCTTCTGAATCCTCTCTCCGCCACCATCATCTTCTCCAGTTCCTCATATTTGAACTTGCTGGCACAGCCCACCACAAATCCCGAGGTGATCGGCTTCTTAGTGGCCTCGATGCAGGTGAAGGACAGAGTCATGATGCTCATCTCGTCAATCTCCATGGTCACGTCCATCTCGGTGACGGCCTCGTAGTTCGGCAGGGCGATTGAGTCGAGGAACACCCCGCCCTCTTCCAGCACCTCGATCTTCTCTGCCCGAGGCTTTGCCGCTGGATCAAGGCGCACGTGCACTGTCCCCTTCGCTGGGATCGGACTGTTCTTGGCCAGCACGGGGAGGAGAGGACCAGTGCCGACCCGGACCAGGAGGGCGTGGGCCAATATATCGCACGAGAACTTGCACTTCGAGATCGAGGAAGAGGCATAGGTCGGCTCGTTAGAAAGTATGGCAGCATGGATCGCCGCACCGTCGGCCACCGCCTCGTCCGCGTTGATGTTGCAGAGGGGCTCCTTCCCGAAGAAGAACTTGAGCAGCTGCTTGACTCGTGGGATCCGCGTCGTCCCGCCCACCAGCACCACGTCTGCGATGTCTTCTTTCTCCATGTTTGACGATGCTAGAAAGTTCTGCACCGAGGCGAGGCACGACTCGAATATGTCCTTGTTAATCTCGTCGAACTTGTCGCGCTTGAGGACCTGAGTGAAGTCTTCGCCCTCGGCAAGGCTGGATATGTCGATGGTGGCCTCAGAAAGGGAAGAGAGGATCTTCTTTGCCTTCTCGCAGTGGGACTTGAGTTTGCGAAGGGCGCGGGAGTTTCCCTTGACGGAGATGCCGGTGCGCTTCTGGAACTCTTGGGCACAATATTCAACAAGCGCGTTGTCAACATCTTCGCCACCAACCTGGTCGTTGCCACCGACCGCAAGTATTAAACAGGAGCCAGCCTGAACGGTGCAGAGGGCGAGGTGGAGGTACCCAGCGCCGAGATTAAATAGTAGGACCAGCTTTCCTTCTGTGTCGTGCATGGTCTTAGCCGTGTAGTCGGTCGCAGCCAGAGATGCCTCGCTCACCGTGCTCAGCACGTACAGGCCCGCAATCGTGGCCGCGTCCTTCAATGCCTCTATCTGTGGCCGATGGAAGGTCGGCGGCACCGACAGCACCGCGTATTTCACCTCTGTGCCGAGGAAGTCTTCGGCCCGGCGCTTTAATCTGTAGAAGAGGACCGAGGCGATCTCCTCGGGCGAGAATTGCCTTTCTTGTCCGCCATAATTCACTGTGACCACGGGTCGAGAGTCCGGACCGGCCGCAATCTTGAATGGGGAGGTGGCGACCATTTTTGCCACGACGGGGTCCGAGAACTGCCTTCCAATCAGTCTTTTGAGCCCGGATACAAAGTTCTGCGGGAACTTGCCCATGCGCTGGTCTGCTGCCTGTCCGACGAGTCTTTCTTCATCCTCAGTGTAACAAACGCAGGAGCGGGTGAAGCGTTCGCCATCAGTGTTGGGTATGACCTCCGCGTGGCCATTGTTCCACACGCTCAGGGTGGTCTTGTACGTCCCGAAGTCTATCCCTATTGCGTTCGGACCGTGGTACTTCTTCTCCATTTATAATGTAAATTAGTGAATCATCAGCTATTATTCCATAAACATACACTAATGTATCCCCCACGTAGGGAACCACATAGTAATGCACAATGTAGTTAAGTATTTACTTTTGGAACATTTACAATGGGCAACACCTCACCATCGTCATAGTCCGGAACTACGGCCTCCCTCACCACCTTGTTCCGTTTTATCAGCTCGGTCTGCCCGAAAACGTGGCCGTCGCAGCAGAATCCCATGCACCTCATCGGAACTGTCTTCTGTTCTAGCTCCAGCAGCGACTGGCTCAGCATTTCTGCACTAAGCCGTTCGTTCGTGGTCTCGCCTGCGAAGTAGTTCGCCACGTGGATCTGCACCAGCATCCTACCGGCGGTGATTTCCACGCGATGGTACATGACAAGGAGGAAGCCGAGGAGCTGCACTATGGCCAGCCCAGCGATGACCACGCCTTTGAGGATGGGGACCAGGACCGAGCCGGAGATACAGACGGGGTCGTGTGCCAGGTACAGTTCTGTCGACGAGCATTCTCCTGGATACTTCAGCGTTCCGTATAAGGCGATGATCGAAACGTTGATCCCGAGGAAAAAGTAGAGGGCGAGGGTCAGGATCAGCGCGAAGAAGAAGTTGTGGTTCCTGATTCCGACACAGTTGTTAATCCAAGGACAGTGGTGGTCGTACCGCTCGACGCACCTGTCGCATATTGTGCAGTGCTTCGTCCTGTTGCTAATAACGACCTCGCACTGTGCACACACCGCCCCCGTCTTCACCCGTTCCAGCAGCTCCTATCCCCCGTTGATCGCATCATCACGTCTTACCAGCAGCGTGTAACTCGCGGACCTGACGTATGCTCCGGGGTCCTTGGAGGCGGTGACCGCGTGCAGTGCGGTCGAGGCCGCGAACAGAGCCAAATTCAGCCCCGCAATCGCAATGGTTAGTCCCCGCGGTGTTCCAGGCACTGGCAGTCCTACGTGGCAAGTTAGCGGTGTTGCCTACGGGGGATCGTGAGAAGCGCACTGAGCACCAAATTCATAGTCTGAACGCATGTGTACAGGTATATCAAGGACCGTGAGGGCCGCATGCGCTTGATCGGCCGTCTGAGCATTAAGCAGGCACAGTCCGTGGGTTCGCGAAGCACCCGCGCAATGTCGGCCCAAACCGCGGGGCTCCCTCTGTTCTCCTCCTCCGCGCACAGCAAGTAGTCGGCAGGGGTGCGGCCAGTGCGATCTCTCACGTCGCGGATTGCGCCTGAGAAAAGCAGGATCTTGATTGTCGCCGTGCTTCCGGTCGAGACGGCGGAGTCCACCGCGAAATGCAGTGGGGTCACGCCCTTGCTGTTCCCCGCGTTGATGTCCGCGGCTGAGAACCACTTCGTGAGGAAGTTCACCGCCGCCGTTGCCCCAAACTTGCACGCCCAATGCAGTGCAGTATTGCCCTCCTTGTCACAAACATGGACGTCAAATCGCTTCTCCTGCACGAAAAACACAACAGGTAGCGGCTGGTTGCCTTGGGCCGCCAGGTGGAGCGGGGTCAACCCAGAACGACTGGTCACGTCTGCCCTCGCCCCTGCGGAAATCAGTCGCCGGACCGCGTAAAGGTTGCCGTAGAAGCTGGCCACGTGGAGCGCCGAAAGCCGATTCTTCCCGATTTTCTGGTTCACCCAGTCTGCGAAGTCGCGTTCTGTTACCCCCTGTGTCCTAATCGAACTGTGCACCTATTATTATATGCGTCGGATAATACGGAGTCAATAACAAAGTCGAGGATGGCGTTCTGGCTGTTCTTTATCGCTGAGTGAAGCAAGGTCTCGCCCTCAGAGTTGTGCATGCGACACAGGTTGGGCTTTTGGGCCCTGGAAAGCTGCTTGAATCGTTTGACGTCGCCCTCGGCTATGTACCGCTGCAGCGTGACCTCGAGGGGCTCGTTCTCCTGCCGTAAAATCACCGGCGGATCCTCCTTCGGGTTCGTTGCCGCTGCTGCGACCATGGACGGTCGCGTGTCCTCGAGAATCGACTGGCGGATCTCGTTCTCCTCCTTCAGGAGCGGCGTCTCTAACTCCTGCGTCATCAAACTGTGAGGTTATATTTAATCTGAAATTATCTGTGCGAGAGCAGCATAACACGTCGCATGCCCGGGATTGTCCGCTACATCTCGCATCATGGTGTGAGAAATGCGAATTTCGATATGCAACAACGACGAGTTAGCTCTTGTAGATTCTGATAACCTCGAAGACCTCTTTGCGACAGAGCGGACATTCCTTGCAGTGCTTAGCACAGACGTAGCATGTCACGTTGTGTCCACAGGGAATGAAGACGCCGTTGGCCTCAGATTTGAGACACACTTTGCACGTTATTGTGCCCTCGCGCTGGCTCTCCTTCCCCTCCTCTTCCGGGCCCCCGGGCGTGGCTCCCTGCGGAGTCTCCTTTTTCGCGGCTTCCGCATGTTTAGCAGCGTTGCCCGCCTGCACCACGAACACCGACGTGCCAATCTTAATGATATCTCCCACATCAAGGGCGTAGGGCTCGCTCCTCTTCCCTTCAGCGCTCAATCTCAGCCATGATCTACACAATCAATTTATACAGCAAAATACTTGTTGGTGGAACCCTCATCCTGGACGCAGAACCGCCCGCCGACAAAGCTGATTTTTGCGTGGTGGCCACTCATCTGCTGATCCTCAGGTACCGCGATCCCGTTGCCCTTTTCCCGACCCACCTCTATCCCCTCGATGCCCACCTCGGTCTTCCGCGACTTAGCCGGACCCTCGTATATCTCCAGCACGCAGCGTGGGGAAGCATCCAAACTGAGCTCGATCACCTGGAACTCGCTCAGTCCCATCTGGAACATCGTTTCTACATCATGGGTCCAGTTCAGGATCGTACTGAGCTTAAGAGGAAGTCGCCCCTTGATCATGACGAATGTGCCGGTGGTGCTGCCGAGGTCTTCGAGGAAGAAGCGACCTTCATGTCCCACGACCTGGCAATGCCTTCGGCTGATGTACGTTTCCGGCACCACCACGCTGTTCATCCCCGAGTGTCTCCCAAGGGTGGCGCCCGAGTCGCCCACCGCGAAGACGCTGTTCATCAGCGGCCCTTCCACCGCCTTCAGCAGCAGTGCGGCGTTCTTGACATCCTCTTCAGCCCCACCAACCTTTTCTTCCTCCTTCTGATTCTCATCATCCTTTCCAGCCTCGTTGCGCCCATTCTCCTTGTCCGATTCCGCAGGAGTCGCCTTCTCCTCCTCCTTGTGCTTCTCCCCCGCAGCAGACTCAGCCTTGGCGATATTGTGGATAACAGGAAGGAGAGGCGCGCGACGGGCGGCGAGGGAGCTGAGGATCTTTACGCGGTGCAGTCTGATGTCGATGCCCAGGTCGTGCTGAAGGTCTGCGTCACAGATGCCCTCCAGCATGCCTCCGTCGACCGCCATCTTCTCTACCCCCGGTTCCGTGTCCGAACCTACCGAACTTGTCTGCATAGCGATCCATGTGGATGGAACGAAGCCAGGCGGCCACATCGGCGACCTCCCACTGTCGCAGCGATTTGGCGGAGAACTCAGGCTTGCTGATGTTCACTTCCATTTTAAATTTAAATAGACGCTCTGGATTCGCGATTTGTCCCTCCTTTTCACCAGATAACTGGGCTGCTCGAGGGGT
>QFZN01008862.1_pt1 | contig 10099 bp, 16 predicted proteins | sample 1740101 | NCBI WGS metagenome assembly QFZN01 (sample SAMN09210849, study PRJNA391713) | Ciliate metagenome, whole genome shotgun sequencing project. | isolation source: combination of 50 Heterometopus sp. ciliate cells from an enrichment culture... | host: Heterometopus sp. ...
TGTCGTATGCGGGGCGCACATTGTAACAAAGCAGAGTGCGGGAAGTAATACGCGACGGTATTCTGCTGCATCGCCTGATAAGGGTGCCGGCCGATAAAACTATCGCATTGATCAAAGTAATATTTCGCTTTTATGATCAGACTGGGACTGCAAACGCGAGAGTTCAGCCACGAATAGGGAGAGCCTTGGTTCCTTTATATAAGTTTTTCCGTTAACACATTATTGGTGTTTCTAAATACGTATTTGCTATTGAACTCCCCTATAATCCGGGCTTCGGATCAGGCGAAGTCGTATCAAGCATATCCTCAATTTGGTCCTTCTCCTCCTTCTCCAGCTCATGTCTAAGAAACCGGAGCCCGGACTTGACGGGGAGGACGGGGGCGATGCTGACGGCGACGGCGAAGCAGGACATCTGGTGGCGGTAGGCTCCGTAGCTCTCCTCGCTAATGTACAGCTCGAAGCCTATCATCCGCATGAACTCGTGTTCCAGCAGGTTCATGTCGCGATTGGTGACCCCGCCGACGAACGCGTATGTGCTATTTTCATAATAGCTGTCGCTGTAAGTCTTCTCCGCAGCCACCACACTTGCTAACAAGAGTCTAAAGAATGGTGTCAAGACACAGATCTACCTGTGAACTGTGAGGGAGTTCACGAGGAAGCTCTGGTTCTTGGACACCAGCCGGTCGATGAACATGAGTGCCACGATGTAGATAGCCTCGTCGTTCTTGAGGGACTTAACCATTCTCGCGACATAGTCCCGCAGCGAAACCGAAGGCACTGTCTTGCTCTTGAACCTTGATCGGAACTCTAGACACCGGTAGTCCGATGGAGGTGTACTGATTTTGACGCCGCAGAAGTCGACCTTCCTCACGATGCGGTCGAGGATGGCTACCATTGTGTCCTGGACATTCATTTATTTCTGAAATTTTAGGCCTGCCCGCTTTATATCGGAATCAATCAATGGCGTAAAAGTAGGATCCAATATTTGTGTCTGTTGGTCGTATGTATGTGAGAAGTCAGCGCCGCGACATAGCGAGATAGCCGGCAAATATTGATATAGTAATAACAATAAGAATAATGATGATGCAGCAGGAGGAACGCCAAGGCGGATACAACTTCGCTGCGTACCCGCGAGTGGTGGGCAGCAAGCAGAAGTTCAAGGACCCGTACTCGGGCAAGGAGATGTACATTTCAGTCTCGCATTGTTTAGGGAGGGCCCGCCAAGCAACATCATGTATGACCGAAGAGTCATCCGCGGCAACACCTACGCCACCATGGTGGTCCCCGCGGTTCCCACAGCCGACAAACAGCGCGCGGCCTCAATCATACAGCAGCAGCCGGCCGAATCCGCCAAGGAACCGGTAAGCACTCGCAGCCGCTGACCGACCGTTCAGGCATTGGCCGAGGAGCCGCTCGAGGAGATTAACGCACAAGAGCCGGGGGCTAACCAGCTGGACTTCGGCACCCAGACCGAGCCCCCCAAGGAAGAAGTCGTGGAGAAGCAGCCGCAGTACGACTACGAGGCCCAGACCGATTTCTTCGTCGACCGCCCAGTAAGAATTCAAACGCCATCGTCTTAGCCGACCCCAAAACCGCCGGTGGAAAAAGTGCTGGTGAGCACCGGGACCAAGATCGAGGGCGACGAACTCTTCAAGTTTGACAACGAGGTGGAGCCAGTTCTGGGGGTGCTGTGCAACAAGCTGCTGGAACAGTCGCGAATGGAGGTGCTCGAAGAAGAAGAGCTCCGCACGGTCCACGGCCAGCAGACGCACTACAAGGAACTGAAGCAGGCGGAGCTCCTGGAGACCAAGAGGCTTGAAACGGAGGAACAGCAGCGGCTCGCAGAAATCGTAGCGGGGGAGAGTTACATCTGAGCGTAGGAGAGAAGGAAGGTGGAAAGAAGGGCGGTGAAGGAGGGACAGTGCAAGGCCCACCAGAAGCTGATCGGCCGCATCCTCGCCAAGGAGTATCTCAAGTTCCTCCGGCCCAACACGCTCCGCCTGCTCATCTCCCAGGGCCTCTTCACCCAGCCCTTCTCCCATGATCTCTACGTCCACGTTGTTCCGTGGATGTACAACCGCACCGCAAAGCTCATGGACGATGAGGTGGAGGTCGACAACGCGTTCGCGGGGGTAATGAAGACCGGGTTCGAAAGCGCACTGCAGGAGCACAAACTAGCGCTGGACAAGGAACACGCCAGGAGGGACGCTATCACCGACGGCCGGAGACGCAAGGCCGAAGATGAGGCCCGCCGCCGCGAGCAGCGTCGCAAGGAACGTGCAGAACGCAGAAGACTGGAAGAGCTCCGGAAACTCCAGGAGAAGGTCAAGACCACGATCGTCGACAAGGCCGTTGAGAAGGAGGAGATCCTTAAACAGGAGATGATGGAGGTGCACGGCTTCTATCAGGGCAAGGAAACGGTCGGCCTCATAGGCGGACTACTGACGGAGATGGCGGCGGCCTTCACGGCTACGGGAGAGGTGCTCGAGGGCAAAGACTTCGTTACCGAGAAGAACGCCTACGTATTCGCCGTCATGTATATTGGCCAGTGGATGCAGCAGGAGGCCTTCCCCCTCTTCCTCGGCCCTAAGCTCATCCAGTTCCTTGCTGGGAAAAACGTGAAGCCCGAGGAGGCGCACAACATGGAGCCGCCGGTCAGCCAGGAGTTCGCCGAACTCTACAAGACCTACGTCGACGAAGACGCCATCCTCAAGCTTATCAAGGAAAAGGGCGCCGAGACCGGAATTCAGCCCAACGCCATCGACTTCCTGCGTGGAGCCCTACTGAAGCTGCTGCTGCGGAAGCCGACCGATCCGGATCCGCAAGGTTTGTCCTGCATGTCGTCACGAGGATAGGGAGAAATATGGCGGCGAAACAGAAGCTGCGTCCGACCACGCTGCCAGATGGGTTCGATAAAAACCTCCTCCAGCCCCAGGCTATCATCAAGATGCTGATTCCCAAGGAACCGGTGGGAGACGAGCCTTCGGCCGAAGACAGCAAGCAGAAGTCTGGCGACGAAAGTCGGAAAAAGGTCTCTCTCAACAAAAGCAAGAAGGACGTTAATACGAGCAAGAAGTCGGCATCGAGGGCGGACAACGAAGAAAGAGAGTTCGACAACAAGGTGCTGACTGTGAAGCCGGTAGCCGAGGACGTGTTCGTGTATGTGGTCCACGAGGCAGCCACAAAGGAAGTGAGGACGGACCTGTGCGAGTTCGTGAAGAAGCAGTTCGCCAAAGACCTGGACACGGTCGATGCAGACGCAATCAAGGAGAAGTTCAATGCCATCGCAGCCAAGTTGGAGGCCTTCTTCTTTGACCACTTCAAGGAGGTGCCGGTGTTCAGTTTCTAAGCGATAATGAATACATGGCCTTACGCATTGCGTCGCTATTTGAGTGTGACAGGGGAGGATACAGTGCGGATAGACGCTGCTCGGGAGCGAAGAAAACGCGATATTAAGTATAAAGATAATAAGAAATCACACAGCAAATAAAAGATCGGGAGACGATGAGTCAGCTGAATAAGGACAAAAAGGAGCTGTTTGGCAAGACAGAGGATAAGCTCCGCAAGATGGAACAGGAGGGCGGCCTGGGCGAAGGCTACGAGGAGAAACAACGCCTGATCCAGGTGCGCGCGATGATGCAGGACGAGGTCACCCAGATGGATGAGATCAATCGCACTATCGGTATCATCACTAGACCTCACCAATAGACACCATCTCGGGCAACCTCAAGCAGACCAGCTCTAAGTACGGCGACTACGACAGTCTGATTGGGCACTCTGGAAAACACGTGTCCGAGCTCACGCGAAAGTAATATCACAATCGCAATGTGTAGGGAACGGATGGGAAATCTGTTTGTGAACCTGGCGTTCTTCTTCTTTGTGGCCGCAGCGGGTTTCGTCTGGCTTAAGCGCTTCCGCGTCTTCTCCACCATCGGCTGGGCCATTGGCCTCATCTATTGATTCCATAAACGCAATCCTCCATTTTCGCGTTCATATTTCGTGCGAAATTTGCGATAACGAAAAGTCATGCATAGAGTGCGATTTTAGTTAGAAGTTAGTGTCCCTTTCCCCTCCCGGCGTATACGGCCTCGACCCGGTCCAGAGTGAACTTGGTGAAGTAGCCGAGCCCAGATAGCCGCTGCATCGCCCGTGTGACAGTTTGTAGGCTGCCGACCTTTTTATGTGCCAGGTCGCGCACCTCTTTCAGCATTTCTGCGACCTCCAGACTCGGTCCTGACCGGCTGGGAGGGACCATTGTATCCACACTTTTCTCAAGCTGCAGGGCCGCCTGGTCCCGCTCCCCCGCTATGTGTTCCAGACTCTCCACGGCCTCCCGCAGCGTTTTGCTTTGTTCGTTTAGGGACGCGGCGAGAAGATCAGCCTCTTTCGTGAGCAAGTCGAGGGACTCGCTTCCGTCCTCATGCTGCTCCTTAGAGGGCACCGGACCTATCGCATCTGCAAGGGCTTGCTTAACGCATTCTAGCATCGAATCGGCAGCCCGCTTGAGGCCCCGGCGGACAGCCTGCTCGATGTTCGACTTGGACTGTCGTTTTGCCGTCCCCATTGGGGGAGAAGGCTGCGTCAGGAACTGCGGCTGTGAGATCGAGAGCGATGCGGGGATGCTCTGCGACATTTGCTCGTAGCCGGTGACCATGGGCGGACGGACGGGAATACCGTGGTGGAGAAAGGGGAAGGGCACCATGCCGGCTCGCGGTTGCGGCTGCATATTATTGGTTATGTTGCTGAAATTTCGTCGTCTCTATATTTTCACTCCGCGACCTATGTAACGCGGCTATTTCAGCCGGGCGCGTGGATTAAAACATTAAATAATGATAAATAGACAAGAAGGTAAGTTCCATCTAAGTAACACAATTAAAAGGAAGCAAGGCCCACTTCGTTGAGTATTTGAGGAGCATATTCGGGAACGACGAGCAGATCGGGTCACTGGGGGACCTGCGCCGGATGCTGGAGGAGCAGCTGCGAACTTCCTACGCCGACTCCCGGCCCGACGTGGACCGCTACTACGACGAGGTCGCCGGCGTTAAAAAGCGCAAGCTCCAGATTCCCACACTCGGAAAATCAGCCGCAGAGGAGGAGACCAAGGGGCTTGCCATCAGATCTCCCATTTCCTATCTTGAGAAATGCAAGAAGATCGGGAAGCTGGGCCCGCTGGTCTGCAGGATGGACGTGAAGGATTCCTACGGGAGCTGGCTTGTAAAAGGTCTGGCACAGTGCAAGAACAGTTGGGATAGATGAAGAGGGACTGGACGTCGAGTGCAAAACGGCGTTTGGAAGCACAAGGGCGAACACATGTGTGTTCTCGGGGGCCTGGTACTACGAGGTGCGGCTGCAGTCCGCGGGCATCATCCAGCTCGGCTGGGTATTTCCGTTTGTTCTCCGACCGGGGGTAGGCCACACTGCAAACTCAATTTACACCAAACGACGGCGTGGGCGACTCTCCGGACAGTTTCGCCTACGACGGCTGCAGAGTCATGAAGTGGAACGGCGGCCGCACTCCTTACGGCGAGGCCTGGGAGATCGGTAGCATCAACAGCTGAAAACTCTGTAGGCGACACCATCGGCTGCTACATCGACTTTAACAAGAAGGAGATATCGTTCAGCCGGAACGGACGGAGTCTGGGCGTCGCCTTCACCGGAATTCCCACCGGCGAGGTATCCTTCCTTTTTTGGCTTGATCAAGGAGTAGAATATCGCGTACTTCCCGGCCGCATCCATGGAGAACGGACAACGGGCGGTGTTCAACTTTGGCAGACGCTGTGCCCTGACCCGAGAGAAGGAGTTCCGAAGCATGAACGAATGCGGCGAGTCGCGCGGGATCCACGGCTTCCTCGTATGCTTCCCCTGTGCGATCTCGCCCGTAGACCGGCACGTTGCTGGATGCGCTGAAACGTGTTCTGACTGAGAACAAGGGCAACGGGGTCGAGATCACCGAGGGGGACAGAAGACTGGTGGCCTGCCTTCTGTGGGAGTTCATCTTCCCAGCCATGTCCCACCGATTTATCATCGATAAGACTATCATTCCGTTCCTCCTCGAGCTCAGCGCGTTCCAGGACATGAACTACTTTGACTTTGCGGTGTCATCGATGCTGAGCTACTGCACGGACGAGGAGCTGCGACGTTGGGCGGGGGACGTGTTCAGGATTATCGCGGAGAACAATCTGGGCTATTCGTATATCGACGACGACAGAAGGAGGGACCGGCCCCGACAGTTGCCGCTGGCGCTGAGACTTGCCAGGTACCCGCGGATCCTCGCCGCGTGGACCCAGTCTGCGAGCTTCTACACAGACCTCGAGTACGCGTACTTCACGCATCTGCCGTCGAGAAGCGACCTGCAGTACATGTTCCCCTACGTGTACTATCCTGGCACCATCTTCCAGTCAAGCAGCAAGTCGCTGTTCAACAAGAACATGAGCACGCAGTGTACCAAGTGCTCCCAGAACCAGGAGACGCTGTTCGAACTCACGCGTCTGCTCCTCAGCCCCGCCTCCGTCCCTGTCTCCGGAAAGCCGCTGGTGATACCCCGACTGGCGATGATGGGCTTCTTGGACTGGCTGGCGCGGAAGAATGTGGGCTACACCCAGGACTTCGTTGCTGCTGTACTTTTTCACATCATAATCCTGCGACTCGTAGGCCGGCGGCAGATCGGAGCTGACCTTTCCCAGCACGCTGACCAACGTTGTCTTCAGCCTTCTCGCATATCTGGAACCCACCGTGCTCGTCTCCCCGGTCCGGATGTTCCCCTTCTCCACGCTCTACCGTGCCGATGAGGCGCTGGAATTCGTGAAGCTGGATCGGATGGGAGGAATACTGACACATCTGTTGACTCAATATGAGACAGCAAGGTCGGGGAAGTTTAAGGCGCTGTTTGACCCGCAGACAACGAAGCCGGAGGAGACCTTCTTGTTCGCGCTCCTCAACAAGGTGGTCGTGCTGGTCAACTACGCAGTTCTCGACGAGCTTAACGCCGGTCTTCGCGGTTTTGACAAATTCGTACGTCAAAGATCCAGCATGGTATATATATAGATACAGATCAGCCGAGATGTGGACGAGCAGCTCGAAGACCAGAAGAGCAAGAATAGGGCCGCTCGCGAGGACGAGATCAAGAGCGCGTTCCTCATGAGTACGCCATACCAGCACTACGCGTTTACGGCCGCGAACATAAGAGTAGCTCTTGCAGAAATAGACCGGATAGATAATGCACAGACTGGGATGCTACCTGCTGGACCTGTGCAACCACATCGACAGCGAGTGTCCCGAGCTATTCTACTTCGTGCCCGAGTACTACATCACCTCGGTCTCCACCATCGTCAAGGCGTTTCTGAGAATGGAGCCACAGAGCCTGGAATTCATCTGGACAGCGAAGTGCTCGCCGATGATTTGCCCGCGAGACGCGCTGCTGGACCGGTTCGTGACCTTTGTGACCCACCACCTGTCGGACAAGAAGGTGCCCAACCCTGACCAGCAGGAGGCCTTCCTCACCAAGCTGGGCATCCTCCTCCAGTACCGCAGCGTTGTTCCCCGTCTCGAGACCCACCCCGTCTCCGGCCCCCACCTCGTCCCCGCCTTCCTCCGTGCCTTCGATGAGCAAAACGTGTACGCGCTCGCCAAGATCTTCCTCCGGCTGTTCAGGAAGGGGTTGTACAACGACATCACTTACACGTTTTTGCCGGACTTCGGCTCGGAGCACTTCCGCAGGCAGTTCGCAGAGCTGTGCACCAAGGACACAAAAGTGCGGGACGGGTTCCTTAACGCGTTCCTGGAGCACATAAACAACACGCTGACCGAGCTCAAGCTCCACTACAGCGAAAGCAGCAACATCTCCCTCACCTCGCAGGAACGCGACGAGCACAAACGTGCCTCCCGCACCTCCTATAACATCCTGTACGACATGCTGCGGGTCACCGAGACCACCGTGTCGCTAATCCCGACGCTGTTCCTCGAGCAGAACGGGATATTCGCCCAGCGGGTGAGCGATCTCTGCATGCTTGTCGTCAGAGAGGGCATCCAGGGGCAGGTGAGCCGGTTCCTCTGCGACCTCTCCACGGGCGAGTGTACGCTTTCCTTTTATCCTAAGCGAGGGGATAGACCGGAAGTTCGAGACGATACAGATGTTCCTCAGTCCGGTGGCGGGAGTGTACCTGACGCTGAGGGAGGCGAGAGAGAAGGGCGCGGGAAGGGCGGGGCTGGTTCCGCTGGAAGAGTTCGTGATCAAGGCTGACGGCTTCGAGCTCAAGCTGATGCGCTCGTTCGTTGAGGTTCTGCGGATTGAAGGAAAGGAGGACCCGCAGCTTTCGGCCCTCGCAGGAGTCGTGGCCTCGCTTGACGGATACATTGCCAAGAACTGCTCTCCCGTAAGGCTTCCTCTTGCTCACGCAAACACCATAGGACAAGGTGAAAGCGATCAGCGACGAGCAGATGTGCACGATCTGCTACCAGAATCGGATGGACACCATGATCGTGCCCTGCGAACACAGTATCAATGCAGAATTTGATTCGGGTAGTGATATGCGAGAAGTGCATCATGATGCAGATGCTTACAAACAAGAAGTGTCCGTTCTGCAACGTGGAGATAGAGAAGACGATCAAGAAAAAGCTGGCGCAGTAGTTTCTCACGCAATATTCCGTATCCACTAAAGGAGTGACTTGCCGCACTATCTCATTGTTGGAACTAACATCGAGGTTGCGTGGATATAACCATTAAAATTTGTGCGAGCGGATCCACGAATATCATTATCTTCGCATCTTGCATTGCTAACCATATAAGGTCACACTGAAAATAGACGAGCTAGAGGGACAGGCGGGCTATAAATAACGTCCGATCAACTATTTTCAATAATCATATTCATATGCTGAGAGCAATCGTAAAGAGCACGGCTAGAACGATTATGCCGTGCGCCAGAACCTTCCACGCCGCGGCGACGGCAGAGGTACTGCACCTCCCGCTATCCTTCCTAGACCGTGACCATGACTGTTCGCGACGCCATAAACTCGGCCATGGAAGACGAAATCCGCAGGGATCCCAAGGTCTTCCTGATGGGTACGCACGCATTCGCAGCTTAACAAGGAATCGTAGGCGAGGAAGTTGCAAAGTTTGACGGGTCGTACAAGGTATCCAAGGGCCTGTGGAACAAGTTCGGCGACCACCGCATCTGGGACACTCCCATCTGCGAGGCCGGGTTCGCGGGGATAGGCGTGGGGGCGGCGTTCGCAGGACTGAGGCCGATAATAGAGTTCATGACCTGGAACTTCTCGATGCAGGCCATGGACCAGCTCGTCAACTCGTGTGCGAAGGCCTGCTACATGACCGGTGGAGACGTTAAGAAGTGTCCCATCACCTTCCGCGGACTCAATGGTCCAACCGCAGGCGCCGGCGCCCAGCACTCACAGTGCTTTGCGGCGTGGTACGGGTCGGTGCCAGGCTTCACGGTGGTCGCGCCGTGGAACTGCGAGGACGCCCGCGGGCTGCTCAAGTCCTCCATCCGCGACGACAACCCCTCCATAGTGCTGGAGAGCGAGCTGATGTACAGCGTGCCCTTCACTTTTGACAAGAAGATAATGGACCCCGAGTTCCTCATCCCAATCGGGAAGGCGAAGATCGAGAGGGAGGGCAAGGACATAACCATCGTCTCCTACTCCAAGATGGTGGGCGTCTCCATGGATGCCGCCAAGATCCTAGCTGAGAAGCACGGAGTCAACGCCGAGGTCGTTAACCTTCGAACAATCAGACCGCTGGACCGGAAGACGATCGTGCAATCGGTGAAGAAGACCAACCACATAGTTAGCGTGGAGGACGCCTGGCCCCAGTGCGGGATCGGCGCTGAGATGTCGGCCCTCATGATGGAGGAGGCTTTTGACTATCTGGACGCGCCACACGAGAGAGTTACCGGCGCCGATGTGCCCATGCCCTATTCCCTTCCGCTGGAAAAGGCTGCCATTCCCCAGCCCCATAACGTCGTTAACGCTGTGCTGAGGGTACTCAATAAGAAGAAGTAACACAGTCACACATAATGATGATAAGCAGATCCTATTACAGTCACTGAATATTACCGGGTTATTGAATGAGCTATGATTGCGTGGG
>QFZN01008873.1_pt1 | contig 10099 bp, 15 predicted proteins | sample 1740101 | NCBI WGS metagenome assembly QFZN01 (sample SAMN09210849, study PRJNA391713) | Ciliate metagenome, whole genome shotgun sequencing project. | isolation source: combination of 50 Heterometopus sp. ciliate cells from an enrichment culture... | host: Heterometopus sp. ...
AGCTGCACCAACCTTTGATTTCTTAAAAGTGAAGTCATCATCGTGCGTACTATTTAGTAGTATGCGATATCGACCTTCAAGGACTCGCATTGACCCCCACAACCTCGTATGGAGTCGTCCCCATGATCTCTGCTCCGCACGGGACGATTCCGCGCTCCACAGGATCGACGGTCTCCTTTCCCGGAGATGGCGTCACGTCTTCATCTCTGCTCTGGATCGACATCTTCCTCCTCCCCTGGATCACCAGCCACCGCCTCTGCACTATTCTTCGGAACAGCGCCATCCCTCTGCATCTCAGCCTCGCCTCGTGCGACTCCAGCAGCAGTCTTACGAACGTGTTCGCCACCGGATTGTTGTAGCTCTCGTATACCCCCACAAGCGAGACGTAAGCCTTGAACATGGAGTCGTATTCGAGGAGCTCGTAGACCCATTGCGGGATCATGGGACGGTCCATGCGGATGAGTGCGAAGAGCAGCGCCAGCACGGCGTAAAAAATACGGCCGATCTCGACTGCGATCCCGCTGAGAAACGCGGTGAGGAACTTGTACAGCTCGTATATCTGTCCGATCAGCACATACCGGTACGCCACCTCGTCGTCATATACGAACTTCTCGCAGAGAAAGTCGATCAAGAACTCGAGTGCGAAGGGAATCAGCACCAGCGCTATGTACCAGAGGTTCTCGTAGAGGTAGAGCCAGAGCAAGGGATGGTAGAAGACGGTGAAGATGAGCATGAAGACCGCGCAGAAGAGGAGGAACCCCAACATGCAATTTATGACAAAGAGCCCGGGGAATTCGGCCGCGTCGACCAGACTCGCCTCGCGTTCCTTCCCCTCCTCCTGGAACATGGACTTCCCCCTGCGCATCAGCAGCGTCTGCGTCCGGAAATCGTGCAGTATCTCCACCATCGACACAAGGTAACCCAGCACGCCAACCACGACCGAAGTTCTACTCGCTTCGAGGGGCGAAATCGTACATGAATGCTGCCTTCAGCGCTGTCTGGATGTAGCCCAGCTGGACTATGAAGAAGTTCATAATGTCGATGAAAGGCTGGAAGTCGGTGTCGCTGAGCTCGGTGTTGAGGAGCGAGTTGGACTTGGCGGTGGCGGTGCGGATGAAGGTGTACATGGCCGCATACACATCAGCCTTCAGGCCTTCAATTCTACCCCCGGTTATGAGCCGAACCGTACTGGTTTAGCAGATCGACAACGAACGAGCAAATCTGGACCGTGGCGTACACGAAGGTCAGCACCCCCAGGACCAGACTCATGACGAACCGCTGCGGGTAGTAAAATGCCTCGCTGTCCACTCTGTGTCTGCTGAAGTAGAAGGGAATGAAGGGCTGGACGAGCCAGTACCAGCGGGGTCGCAGCGGCTTCTCCTCTGCTCTGCTGGTTACAGAGGACGCCACGGAGGAGTCCTCCTTGGAAAGCAACGACCTGCGCTCAAACATGCGTTTCGTATAGGCGAAGCTCGTCTGCTCTGAAAGTCCGTCGAAGCCGTTCCGTCCCTTCGTCACGTATTCTTCCACCAGTGCATATATGCAGTACGATGCGATCAGACTGAGAATGATGTAGACGAACACCTGATACTGGGTGCCCTTGGCGGTGTACGTGACAAAGTAGAGCTCAGAAGCGATGAGTCCTATGGCAGAGATCATGAAGAAACGGCCAATGCGGGGGACGTTGACCATGACAAGAACGCCCACAAGGGCATATGCGATTCCGTCCTCATAGGCCAATGTATCCTCCTCCGCCGCGGTCACCGCCTCCTGGTCCTGGATGTTGAAAAGTCCCGTCTTGCTCTCCACCCCGTCCACGCTCAGGACCAGCATGTAAATTCCTGGCTGCGTAATCGAGAAGCTCACGTTGACAAATCCCAGCGAGTAATCCGTCGCGTTGAAGTACACTCCGCTGTAATTTCCAGCGAACTCGTTCTTCACGGTGCGCATGGTACCGACGACCTGGGCAGCGTTGGTGACGGTGTCCCACAGTTTCTTGATCTTATCAACAGCGGAAGTGCTTTCGCTGAAGTTGATGGAACTGGCGATGCTCGTGAGGGACACGTTCCGCGGGTCCACCGACATTGCCTCAGCCGCAGCCACGATCTGACTGTAGTCCACCAGCTTTGCCGACGTTCTGAGCGCATTGTGGCTCGTCAGCACTTCACCCGAAGAGTCCTTGAGGTACACCAGCGGGTTCGCACTCAAAGTTACAGTCGTTTTTTTGTAAGTTGTGCCGTCCTTCTCGAAATTGACGGTGATGTCCTCGGTGTCGAGGCCCAGCCACTGGAGGTCGTAGACCGGGTTGACCAGCTCGAATTCCTCTGACTCGTCGCTGGTGCTCACCGCACTCATGGCCGTCTCAAACTTCAGCGTGTAGTTCCCCGACACTCCTGCCTCAAACATCAGGTAGAAGTCCGCCTGTCCGTCGCTGTCTGTTACTGCCACACAACGAGATGGGTTGATCACCGCCCGAGAAGTTTGTTCTGCCAAATCGGCAAAGGCAGAGACTGAGGCGTCAGATGTTCCGAGGAGGTTTATGATCCGGTTCTTCAGGTTGCTAAGCATGTCGGTAGCAGTCTTTGTGGTGTTGACAGAGATGATCGCATTGGCCAACGGCGACCCGTCGGTAAGTCTGGCCATGACACTCACCACGAATTCTGTGCCCACCTTGACCTGCGATGGCGGCTGTGACACAATCTACTCCCGCGCTGCCTCAGAGTGAACGAACCTCAATGATTCTCGGCAGGTCTGTGACCGTCACGCATCTGGTCACCTGTGCCTTTGTTGTCCTGTTGAAGTACGTCCCAATCTGCAGCGTGACCTGGGTGAACCATGTGGGCACGGTCCAGTGCAGGTTGGTGAAGGTGACCGAATACGATGGGGCCTGGTTTCCGGTGACCGCGGAGGTCGAATCGACAAGGAGCCTTCGCCCACCTGGTTTCTGCGGTGTGAGGACCGAAGGCTTCACCGCCGCTGCCCCGGCCGGCTGCGCCTGGACCCCAGTTCGGCTCTTTCCGCCCACCACGATTCGTTCGTACACGCAGGTCGAGGTCAGCGCGGATCTATATTGGCGTGGTTGAGGGTGGATCCTACCCGTTCCGGATGATGCACTCGTTGTTCTCGAGCACGGTGCGGGTCAGGGCCAGATCCGGAGCCGTGGCGCCCACTTGCTTCACGAAGACAGCGAAAGTCATGACGTCCCCCTCGTTTATGGTGTCATTGAAGTCGTCAAGACGAACGCGGATGCTGACCGGCTGATAGAAATCCTGGTTGGGGGCGAGGTACGACGAGTACGTGGTGCGTAGCTGGATCTGGTAGTTGTTCTTGAAGCATATCGTCGTCTCCGTCGCGTCCGTTATGTAATATGTGGTCGACTCGCCGATCGCAAACCGGAACTTGACGCACACTGTGTCCCCGTACACGTCCATCATGTTGAGGTTGTCGAATACAGCAACACCGGACGGGTCGGTGACCGCCATCTTGCCGACCCCAACAACCGCAAAGGCTCCTCGGTCGGACAGGTCAGTTTCGCTCGTGCTCAGCGGGTCCAGGCTTCCCACACTGGTCGAATTAGCGCCCTCGGCCATGGCAACCACCACGAATCCTGAGTAGGGCTCGGAGCCCATGGTGACCCTGACGCGTGGCTACACAGACTCTCAAGACAAAAACGTGTACAGGAGTGGTGAGCGGACGGCCGGTAGGATAAGGGGAGAATGCGACCTCAGGCTCGGTGACGATGGAGATGCTGGTGATCTCGAAGTTTGTGGTAAACGTGATCGGTATCGTGTACACATTCTGCAGTCTGAACCCCATCGCCCACCTCCCCGGATACTGTTTCTTCACCTTGAACCTATCGCTTTGTTCCGTGACAGGCTGGTACGAGAAGGTGACATGGCCCGTCGAATTCGAGGTGAGATCTGAGGCAGAAAGCATCACGAACAGCGACTGGTCGTTCGTCCTCGTAATGGAGTCCTGCAGGTACAGGGAAAGATAGGAGGGCGGCACCTGGTAGTACACCACCGACAGTCCGCACTTCTCTTCTGCCACCGTGTCTCCGTTTACATCCTTCAGCAGATAGGTGATGTTGTAGTAGGTGTTGGTGCCAATCTTTACCGAGAAAGGCTGACTGCCCACCCAACTGCCGTCCGCCAGCACAGCGTAGTCCAGTCGATTGTTATACGAGATTCTACCCGCCATAGCAGCCGCAGTCAAATACTGAATCGGATCTTTGAGCGTGCACCAGCCACGGGTGTTCTTCACCGAGTCGTCCACCTCAGTGTAAAGGTTGATCTCGTATACTCCGCTGTACGACCTCGGGAACTAGGACACAGCTGAGTGATCGGCATGGATACCTGGAAGGTGATGTTCGCGGTCCCGTTCTCGTCGGTCTGGATTGCCGCGTTCCCCAGGTTCCCCGGCACCACCCTGGCGATCGGATATGAGTAGCGCTGAGTGGAATCAATGGTGAGGTTGAGCACAAGGTTGGCCACCGGCAGTTTGTTCATACTTGTGGCCAGCACGGTGAACGTTATGTTCTGATCCGATGTCTACCCTTCTCAAGCGGGGGAGCTTACGTAGTCCTTGATAACGGGAGCCGAAGTGAGGGTGAGGTCGCTGCACACGGGCCGCTCGAGCTGGGTGGTGAACTCCAGGGAAACTGCCGGCGATACCACCTGGTCGAATACGAATCGCAATTTTCTATGCCGGTGTGAGATTGGCTCGCAACATACGCCTGGCTGAGTCCATAGATCATGGTGAACTTGAAGTAGAGCGAGGCGATTCCGTTATCATTTGTCGGGGTTTTATTGATCTCGCGGACCGAAATGTTGTTGAACACCGCATCGTCCGTCGTAGTCATCTACCAGCTTTCCTCACTGGGGAGCAGTACATAGACACCGGTGACGATTTTGCCGGATATGGGGTTCCCGTCCGAATCCTTGACATAGGCGGTCACGATGAGGTCGTAGGTGTCCCGGATGCTCGAAGTCACCTTGCTGGTCGATGTGTACAGCACCTCTATTGACGCCACCCTCGTCGACACCAAGACGACCGTGCTGGCTGAAACCTTGGTCTTCCCCGCTCCGCACCTGAACACGATCCCGTAACTCGCGGAAGAGTTGCGCAGCGCCCCGAAGCCGGTGAAGCCCAGGCCCGAGAAGCTGATGTAGCCGTCGGAATCGGTTTTCCGTGCGATCATCTGTGTCGTGTTCCCCAGATTCACCATGTCTTCGCTGTAGTAATCTGCAGCAACCATCTTGTTGAGCAGCTTGTCGGTGGAGGCGTTTTTGCCGATCGCGTACCCTGCGGGATACTTCTTCCCGTTCCTCGAGTCAAGCACGGCCACACAGCCCACCCCGCTCACCGGGTTCCCCGATGTGTCCAGCACTCTGAGTCTGGGCTGCTGGGCCAGTGCCTCGCCTTCGATCGCCACAGTGGATGGGGGTGTGACCAGGGTGACGTTGTGCAGTCCGTTCTCCATAAAGATCGTGCCGATGTATATGGGGAGGCCGAGGCTGATCTCGAGCTTGGACTGGGCATAGTCCTGCCACGCACATGTGACCGCAGCGTCAACCACGAACACGATGTACACTGCCTCCGAGGTGGAGGCCACTACAGTGAGGTTGGAGAAGGTGGCCACGCCCTCGGAGTCGCTGGCCGCAGATCTCTCCCCCTCGAGATAGGCGTATTTCTCGGCTACAATCGATATCATCATTCCAGGAACGAACCGCTAACGTCGTAGTAGATTCCGGACGGGTAGCTGACATAGGGCTCGGGCCAGGAGATCGCCACAATCGTCTTGTTGCTGATTGGATATCCTTCGCTGTCGAGCACACGGACCTTGGGCTGGGTGGTCAGGGGCGAACCGTACTTCTGCACTGTCCCCGGCGGACTGTTCAGCGCCACCAGCTTGGCCACCGGCGTCCCGAAGAACGTCTTCGTTGTTTTAGTTCTGATGCCCTCAGGCGTCTCGAAGTGGATTGAGTAGATGCCCTGGGGGCCGTTGGAGACGGTCCAGTTCTTGAGGGAGGCGTAGCCGTAGTCGTCGCTGAGACTGGTGCCGCGGGCAACCTCGACGCGGCAAGTTTCCTTGAACCGCAGCGCCTCCTTGCTGAGCTCTCGTCTGTGGATTTCGGTGGTGTCGCAGCTCAGTCCGAACGACCCCCGATCAGCCATCACCGACTCTACGACAACGGACACACTGTGGTTCGCCAGCGGATTCTATCCAATGCGCAATCGAACGAATACGGAGTCCTGGTCGAGAACGCGGAGCCGACACTCGCGGGAATTGGTGGAACTGGAGCTCAGTGTGTTCTGGTACGAGCCGTCCACTTCTATGCTGAGTTTCTTCGGGTCCGACGTCGACTATGCAGGATGAGCAAGTCGGGATACGCTCATGGCGGAAGTGAGGATGGTGAAGACAATGAAGCCGAAGATGAAGAGCATGCTGAGGGGGAAGAGCAGCCGGTCCCGCACACGGTCTCCAGCTTGGTCGAGGAATGAGAAGGAGAGGATGTGGTCGGCCTTCTCTCTGCAGGTCTTCGCTTTTTGCATCACGTTTATTTTTGTTGTTGCCATTATGATTACACCGGTATTAGTATGCACGCGGACAAAAATAGAAACTGGGTTATGCTCTATTATTAGACTGCCGATATCGTTAACTCCGCTCGGAACGGCTATGATTCTAATTGCGGGGACAGTTACGCTCTCGAAATAATCGTATTGTAATAATTCCAAAGCGAGTCCTACGCGGCGCACCAGATATCCTTCGTGGATGTGCAAATGCACAATGTATCCCCGCGCATGATAATTAAATCATACGATGAAGACGAGATAGCCATGCTGTGCGGCATAAGCTGAATAATGAACGTATAAATGCGCTTAAATATATGCACGGCTATAATAAAAGATATATGCTGAGACGCATTGTGGGAATCACGCCAACGATGAGGTCGCTGACGGGGATGCCGGCCTGCCAGTTCTCGAAGTACATCCGCGACCGCGCACATCTCAACGTGGGCACAGTCGGTAAGTACATGCTGCTATCTTAGGCCACATCGATCACGGCAAGACCACCCTCACCTCTGCCATCACCTTCTATCTGTCCAAGAAGGGTAAACCGCTCCTCGCACAGCGTGATAGGTATGTCCAAATTCTTCAAGTACGAGGAAATCGATAAGGCGCCGGAGGAGAAGTCGCGCGGAATCACCATAAACTCAACTACGCTGGAATACCAGACCGAAAAGCGCCATTTCAGCCACGTTGACTGCCCTGGACACTCGGATTACGTGAAGAACATGATTACAGGTGCAGCCAGAATGGATGTGGCCATCCTCGTCGTTTCGGCCGCTGACGGCCCCATGCCTCAGACCCGCGAGCACATTCTTCTCTGCGGCCAGGTCGGTGTCAAGGACGTAGTGGTCTTCCTCAATAAGGCAGACCAGGTGAAGGACGACGAGATGTATCAGTTGGTGGAGATGGAAGTTCGCGACATGCTCGACGCCTACGGGTTCAAGGGGAAAACCACGCATTTCATCCACGGGTCGGCACTGTGCGCGCTGGAAGGCAAGCGCAAGGATATCGGTGAGGACTCCATCAAGCAGCTGTTGGACACGCTGGATTCGAAGATCCCAGTTCCGCAGCGTCCGCTGGATAAGCCGTTCATGATGAACGTTGACCACACTCTCACGATTCCGGGCCGCGGCGTCGTCGCCACCGGGACCATCGAGGCGGGCAAGGTCAAGGTCGGAGACAACGTCGAAATCCTCGGACTGCAGGCTGGAAAACGTGCCGTGGTCAGCAGCATCGAGACCTTCCGCAAGAGCATGGACCATGCCGAGGCTGGCGACAATGTTGGAGTTCTCCTTCGTGGTCTGGTCCAGAAGGACGTTCGCAGGGGACAATGTGTGACCGCTATGGGCGCGCTGAAGATGTTCAGAAACTTCGACGCCACCATCTACGTGCTGAAGCCTGACGAGGGCGGACGCAAGCTGCCCTTCAAGTCCAACTTCCGTCCCCAGGTACTTCGTCTGTCTCACACTATCTCCTAGTGCTTCATTCGCACCGCCGATGTGGCAGTGGTGCTAACGCTGCCGAAGGAGATAAAGGTGGCAATGCCTGGAGACCACCTGAAGATAACGTGCAAGCTGGACAAGCTGGTTCCAATCGAGAAAGGGACCAAATTCGCGTTTCGCGAGGGCAACAAGACGGTCGCAGTAGGAGTCATGACCGAGGTCAGGCCCGACACCGAGGAAGATGTCAAGAACGACAGGCTGAAGGAGCTCAAGAAGAAGGGCAAGAGCAGCGGTGCAGGTGCTGCTAAGGCTGCCAAAGGAAAGTAATATCACTCTCACGCGAACTTAATGCACTACGATAATATTATTGAGTTCTAGCCTCAGTACTGTATGTGTAACGAGCCATCGTTGCCCTATTGGCCTTATTACAGGCACAGTGACATCGGGTCAATGCGTGTGCCATAACAGACGCAATCCTTCTCGGTGATGATGACACATCATTGCTTATACGTCAGGCAGCTTTATGAATCATATATATCGAAAGACCGAGAAATCTATGGGGAACAATATAGGAACGCGGACGGACGACCTCTGTCTGTACGTGCAGACCAACCAGCCCTATTACAACGCCCGTTCTCTTGTCGACGGTGCGGTCTACATCGACGTTTATCGGCCGGTCAACGCCTACAGCCTGATGCTGCGGATAAAGGGGGTGGAACGTGTCAAGTGGGAAGAACTCCGGGACAGCTCCCGCGCTGGAACTGCGGGCAAAATCACGGAGAAGCAGAAGGACAAGATCGAGAACTTCCGACTCGAGGTCCCCCTCTTCCAGATCGGTGGCACTCTTAATCCGGGACAGTACCAGTTCCCGTTCGCATTCCAGCTGCCAGAGCACCTGCCGGGCAGCTTCGGGATCAAGCATCTTGACTACGACGGCCGTGTGCGCTACGCCCTCACTGCGGTGCTCACTTCTGCAGACTCAAGACAGCCGGTGAAGTGCAGGACCGAGTTGATAGTGCGGCAGCAGCCCCAGATGGCCAATTACAATGCCCCCGTTGTCAGCGAACAGAGCGTCTGTGTCTGTTGCGTGAGTAAAGGCCGCTGCAAACTGGAGTGCTGCTTCCAGAGCGACACCTACCAGCCGGGCCAGGACGCCATCTTAATGTGCAGGGCGGACAACAGACTGTGCACGGTGGCGGTGAAGAGCTTCAACGTGAGTCTCCTCCAGCACATCACCTTCCGGACTAGAGCAGGGAAGGATACCCATTTCACGCGCTCCGTCGCCCAGAGCAGCTACCCCGGCATTGCTGCCGGCGCCGAAAACCTTGCTAGCCCACAGCTGATGACCCTGAAGCTGGAGGACCCGGAGGCAAAGCGGGAGGCTGGGAAGATCGTGCTGCAGCCAAACGTGCACGGACAGCTGCTGGAATGCAGGTACGACCTGGAGGTGCGGCCGGTCTTCGACGCCCCCTTCAGTTGCTGCGCCCAGGTGCCGGTCTCCACGATCCCCATGCACATCTACGCGCCTCCAGTGGCAAACTGGGTGCCCACAATGCCCGCGACCTTCCATCCTCGGGTCTACGATATCAACCAGATCGTGATCCCGCTGCCTGGAATCAAGCTGGAGGTGACCACGCCCATGGTGCCCGCTGTATCAGTTTCGCCCGCGGTCTCCGTCGCCTTCCAGGCCCACGTAGACGCACCGATGGCCGCGGCCACGGCAGAGTTGGCCGTTTCGCAGCCGCATGTTGATGTCACCGTGCCTGCGGTCGCTGCGCATGTGGATGGCATGCAGATGCACATGGATGTCGGCGGGGCCGCTGTGAGAATGGACATGCCTGCGCCCACAATGGAGATCAGTAATGCAGAGGTCGAGGTCAGCGGCGAGGCCTCCCAAGTCTTCCTTCCAAATGCGACAGGATCTGCGGGGAACGTGACGGTGTCCGCGGACATCAACATGCCGACCGTGAGTGCCAAGCTTAACTTCTAACTGAATAACTAAAGAGACAAGTCCGCGAAATAACGTATTGATCGCGCGGCAATGTGAGAAGCAGTTTGTGGCAATGGGGGATGGGGTTTTGGGG
>QFZN01005878.1_pt1 | contig 10093 bp, 14 predicted proteins | sample 1740101 | NCBI WGS metagenome assembly QFZN01 (sample SAMN09210849, study PRJNA391713) | Ciliate metagenome, whole genome shotgun sequencing project. | isolation source: combination of 50 Heterometopus sp. ciliate cells from an enrichment culture... | host: Heterometopus sp. ...
CCCCAACACCCCAAACGCAGGTCTGCACACAAGATTCGTAAGGCTCTACAGGAGAATACATAATAGCCAAGAATGTGCCGGCTTGTATACTTTGGAAGAGCTATATAGTTAAACGTGTTGCGGGGATGCAAATAATAATCAAGCAAGCGCACAAAGACCCTGCACATGGAATCAGCCCGCAAGTACTATAGGGAGGCCCTCGCGGTCATCCTCTTCCCCGTGATCATGGTGGCCGAGTCCTTCTATCGCCAGCCTCTCTATTCCTACAGCCTGGACTTCATAGCCGACTGGCAGCGCACGGTTACTCTCCCCAACATCGTCGATTTCTTCCGCTTCGTCTCCTTCTTTGGCACCGAGACCGGCCTCGCCCTGCTCTTCGGCCTCGTCTTCTGCCTCACTCCGCGCCGCTTCTTCCTCAAAATCTCCCTCGTCTTCTTCGTGAGCCAGTGCACATATACATTCTTCAAGCAGTTCTACCACAACCCGCGGCCGTACTTCTCCTCGCCAAAGGTTCGCGCTGTCACCTGCAGTTCGGGCTACGGTAATCCGTCGGGACACACTGTGACCGCCTGCGCAGTCTTTGGCTCGCTGTGGATCTTCATATACTGGGAGCGGCGCAAGTACCTCATCCCCCAGCGCTGGCTCAGAATCGTCATTCGTCTGCTCACACTTTTGCTGGTGTTGTCGCTGATGGTGCTGACCTTCTTCGCGAGGATGTACCTGGGGGTACACTCGATAAACCATGTGCTATTTGGGTCGTGTCTGGGGATCTGGATCGCCTTCTGCTTCACCGTCGTGCTAGGACCTTACGTGGACTCGCATCTTGACTTTGTGACGAAGGAGGGCAGACAGTTCGCCTTCACTGCAGGGGGCATCGTGGTACCTGCCGTGACGATAGTTCTGCAGGCGCTGAACCTGTTCATGTACTTCACGTTCAAGGACCGAAGGGAGTTCATGGACCCCGACTGGCTTGTTCAGATTAATGCGAAGTGTTCCGGAATGCTTGACTACACCAGCCTGATGGCTGAGGCTTTCATGGGCATCACGCAGACCACTCTATACCCCTTGATATACCTCTCGCAGCTGATCAGCTCGCGACTCTACCCGACCTTGTACAAAAACTGGGTCACAAACATCGGGTACGGAAAACTTGCGATCCGCACCTTGCTGGCCGGGGCCATCCTGGCTGTCTGCGAGATCCCATACTTTGTTGTGTCAATGACCGGAGCGCACAATCTGGCTATCAAGATCTGCATCGGGCTGCAGCTGCCCAACCTGCTGGTCTCCCTTGTCGGCCTCCATGCCATCGACAGGCTTTGTGTTAGATTCGGACTCGTGGGCGAAGGCGAGGCCGACACATTGCCGAACATCAGGGAAAGCGCGAGACCTGTTGGTGGAAGCAGCGAAAACAACGGCAACGAGAAGGGAATGCAGGTAGCAGTTCAGGGCGGCGCGGCCAACGGCAACAGGGAGACGAAGGACGCAAAAAATGAGGTCAGCGGTGTCTCCGCTGGTGAACGCGAAAATCAATAAGAAGCTAGTCTAAGGCTATAGATAGATATCGCCTAATATTTTATTAACTGGAACATAATAAATGAATCGTTTGTCGATTCCGATTTAATACGAGGCATAAAATTGTAGTCCTTCTTCGCGATGAGTTAAATGCGCTATGACTCCTGAAGATCGCCGAACGAATCGAAACGCCCCCACTTCGTTGCGCCGCACACTACGAGAGATCCACACGATCGTACTCCTAAGGGGAAACAGCCGAATGCGAACTGAATAAGTCCCTCGTGAATCTTCTCATCACGATAGCACGTCGTCTAGCCACTGCTCCAGCTTCTTCGTCTCCTCCTTGCTCTTTGATATGCTCAGAGCCACATTCCCACTTTTCTTGTCCTTATCTGCCAGCACAGCCTCCGTCTCCTTCCCCCGAAGCGTCTTACTCTTCGCCATCTCCTCGATGAAATTCGTGGCCGCGGCTGCGCTCTTTGTCGGGACCTCGGCAGTCTTTTTGCTGTCCTCAAGCTTGTACATAGCATGTTGCCACTTCTTGTAGTCCGCCGCGAACAGTCCCGTCCCATCCTCCTTCGTGTTAAGGAGCCGAACGAGGAAGGGAAGATCGGAGCCTAAATCGAAGTCCGAAACCGCGGCCCGGATTTCGCCCTGGAGCGCTGCGAGGGGGTCCTTCTCTGCCTCGGGGAAGAGGCCTCGCAGCTGCTCTGTCTTACTGGCTGAGGGTGCAGTCTCACATGCGGCGAACGCGGTGGTTTTGATGGGTTCTTGTTCCCACAGCTGCATTTCGCGGATTCGTTCGAACTCGTGCTCATCGTCTGCGGTGGCCTCCATCTCGGGTTGTGTTGTGTTAATTATATTTATGATTAGAAGACAGTGATAATAGATAAACAGGGGCTGAGGCGGGCGGGGAAAAAAGCACCCGAGCTGGGACTTGAACCCAGGATCTCTTCCTTAGGAGGGAAGCGCCTTATCCACTAGGCCACACGGGCTACTTCTGCACTATACCTGCTTTACACGCTTATATCCCCCTGCCTCGCACTGCCCTTCTCATATACTATCCGGCACAGCAGCAGATACATATCTCAATGTGTGTATGTTATTTAGAAGTGATATTTCTTCTAGGAGCCAGCGACTGTCGGGGCGCGAAGATCTGGGAATATATTGCGAACTGATACGCGTACAGCTTCTCATTGGGGAGCCGCTGGGCGTACCGCTTCTGCAGCTTTTGCACCAGCTGGGACCTGTACGTCGGCACGAACACTGCCTTGAACATGATTAATATTGAGAAGGGAAGGAGGAGGATAAGGAGCGCCTTCGAGTTCGGGATGTAGACACCCATCTTGCGCGCCCTGGCGATCGACCATATGCCCACAAGGTACGAGCCTGCTGTAACACCGAGAGCGGCGTTGTTCAGTGTGCTGAACTCGGCCTGTCTCAGGTCCGCGGCGTCGAAGATCTCCGGGAACCCTTGCAGCGTGTTCATCATAGCAATTAATCTGAAGGAGGGGGCGTCCTCGTGCTTCGTTACTTCGAGTCTCATGGCTATCTCGGGGGCCGCCTTGTCGATGTCGATCCGACTTTTCTGCCACGAATTTCCCATCAATAATGACTATCTTATTTATTGTAGTTTAATTTCTCTCAGCTGTGTGTGCCTCACGTATCCCCCACAGCAAATTGTGTCAGACATCGCAACAGCAACGACGACAATAGTGGGAAGGTCATTCGCGGCCATTATTTCCTGCCCCACTTCTTCGGGCCGTCATGACGCTTCCCGTCGGGGTCCTTGAGCGAGCGCATGAGCTCCTGCTTCTTGGACCGCTCGTTCCGCGTGATTTTCTCGAACAGTGCCTCACGCTTGCGCTTTGCACCCTGCTTCTCCTTCCGCTTGTTGTTCTCCCTCCTCGCGAACACACTTTCCATCAGACGCTGCTTCTTGTTGCCGCCTGTCTCAGCGATGACGTCCATCTCGCGATTTGCGCTCGCCCGTTTGTCCAGTCTCTCCAGCGTCTTCTTCCGCATTCCCATGAACATCTTGTATGGCATTTTGGTCTTGACGTCGCCACTCTTCATTATCCGCTGTTCTCTAGCACTGATCATGTCCATTGCTAATCGGGGGTGAAGGCGAGGGGGCGGATACTGAATTTGTTGACCTCTTTGGCCAGTGTCTTCACCAGCGAGGGCTCCTCTCTGCGTCTTTCCTTTCCCATCTTTTCCGCTGCTATATTATTTTGTTGTGTCGCTGTGGCGATATTCTAAGACCAACAGATTATCGGAAGAGGGAGAGGATCCGCGTTACAGACTTCCAACAGTGATACATGTCATCGTGCTTATATATATATAATAACAGCAGTTGAAACTAAGCAATAATTTGAATAAATGAAAGGCAAGGTCGCCAGCAAGCAGAAAAAGCCCGCGAAGACGCAGCCGCCCAAAGAGTCCGCCGAACGCTGTGTCACTCCTCATGCCATCACCTACGACACCATCAACGAGGCAGTGCACGAGTATCTGCTGAAGTCAGGACTGTTCAAAACCGTCGACGCGTTTCAGGTAATGATAAAGACCTGGAGAGAACTTGTGTGCTTTAGCAAGAGCTGCTCTATGGAAAGTTCACTGTCGACTCTTACATCAAGAACGTCCAGCCTGGCGAGAACTTCGGCCAGTCCTTCCTTCTAAATGTAATCCTGCACGACTTATTGTTATTAAGGCGTTCGACAAGGGAAACAAGGAACAATTCCTGAAGTGCTGGAAGCGACTGCTCCCAATGCATCTTCAGGCCAACGACAAGATCTGTCACAGGCTGGAGTTCTTCATCAGAGTCTACTTCACGATATTTCCCATGCACCCGATCAATCCCCGCGTATGGTGGGAGCGTCCGAAGCCGGAATAGGCAGGAGACATGAACAGACTGAGGGAGGAGCTGGAAGACTTCAAGTCGTATCTGGACGCAGAACGATCCAGCCTGTCGCAGATCCCTGACTTGCTCCCCTTCTACGCACTGCCCTTCGTCGGCACTCCTCACGTATTCCTGTCGTCTCTATTCATGTGGCTAGACTAATGCGAACGAGGCTGAACTGGCGCGGCTAGGCTCAGAACTCGCCGCGGTCCGGGCCAAGGAGGAGTACGCCCGCAAAACCCTCATTGAGTCTCAGGCCAAGTGGACCAACTTCTGTCGCAACATACTCGCCATCAGTCGTTCCTTAATCAACTCGTACGGGTCGGCACAGCCGAACGCAGCTGCGGTATTGAGCGACGCCGCTGGGAAAATCCGGATGTACGAACAGATAATGTCGGTGAACGAGTCGGACCTGAAGGACATCGAGGGACACTACAGCGCGGAGAACTTCACAAGCATCAGACCTTCCCCGCAGGTTGAGGCAGAGGCGGTTCCCGAGGAGAAGCTTGTTGACGAGTCCCAGTCGGTTTCCGCGGTCACGCAGCAGGGTTATCCGATGGCGCAATACGTGCAGTTTGACCGGGTCAAAGAGTCGCTGGCGACGTGTGGGGACGATATCAAGCTGTGTGCGTTGCTGCAGGCACTCAGATGGCGCATGACCAGGACGCAGCACGGGGAGCCGAGACGCAGTGTCATGCAGGGGTATATTGACCACGACCTGCTGGCATGCGGAGTGAAGGACAGCGGGCTGCTCGCGAGGCTGATTCAGCACAAGAACCAAAAGTACTTCCAACCGATATAGCACGCATCCGTAGAGTTGTGGGATACGCAGTCTGCCTATTGAACGTGATGGCCTCCGAAGGTCCTGGAGCCGCTTATCTTACCAAGCGAGTCTGACTGCATCCGCTGGATCGCCAACACGCTGAGAAGTGTATGCATATAGCCGCGAAATTACCGATAGGAATCGGAGACGCTGAGCGGTTACACATTAGAGTACATAACGGCGCTGCTGATGAACCTGGCGCTGCGCACTGCCGGCAAAAAGGTTTGCGAAGATTCAGAGGTACTAATTCTCCGGAGAATGGATGGTAGCTGGGAGTGCTCAAGGTGCTGCTTGACAACATCGAGCACGAGAACCTCCAGGTCCGGACCTATATTAACGGGACACTGTACTCGCTGCTGACGAGGCCGCAGATAAAGGAGCAGGCCAGGGCCTACGGGCTGGGGGACATGCTGAAGCACATGATCGCCAACGTGGACGAGCAGATTGGAAGACAGCTGAATTACATCATGACTCAGCTTGATACCGAGCAGACCGAGGACTGCGTTTCCGATGACAACGAGGAGGCCCTCGACTTTGAGGACGCCGAGAACTACGAGACCGATGATGAGGAGGATGTGGACGCGGATATTATAAATGCGGGAGTGCCGACGGGGGAACAGCTGCTGCAGGAGTTTTCGGACCAGATCATTCCGGGAGACAGCACCGTCACGGACCAGAGCTGCATTCCCACCCCCAGCAGGGGCGTCCGCAAGAGTTCCTCCGTTAGCACCAGTATGAACCCGGATGTGACTGGACGCCGTAGCACGAAACCTGCCCTCGGCAATGCGCTCGCGGCCGAAGGTCCCGCGGACTCCCATTAACGAGGAGCTGCTGACCATAATTAAGAAGGAGAACGAGTCGATCCTGCAGAACTCCGTTCACATATACAAGAACGAGAGCGCGAAAAAGAAGGCGGGCGGACAGTCCAAGCCCACAGAAGACGTCTCGCCGGCTCCAGTCGCGGCAATCAGGATGGTCGACGAGGCCAAGGAGGAGCCGGCGATCTCATCACCGGAAAAGCCTGCTCCCACGATTCAGCCGGAGCTGGATATAGAGATAGAGAACAAGCGGCCAACCGAAGAGGTGAAGACGAAGGTTCCGGCAGCCGCAGCAGAAATGAAAGTGGAAGGAGACGGGAAGAAGGAAGAAGGGAAGAAGGACGCATCGATGTCGACAACACAGGAGATGAAGTTCGCCTTCAAGACGCGCACAAAGCTGGTACGCACGCCGCCAGGGAAGCACAAGGAGAAGCGCAGAGTCCTGCAGCAGCCTGCGCCCCAGCGTTCTGAGCACAAGGTGGAGGGCGGGGGCATGCATGGCAAGAAGAAACGATAGATGGGTATAATAGGGATGGGAGAAAGCTATTTATGTTGCTATATGTTCACAGTCACATATGAATGCACACACACACGATAACAGAAAAGAAGAATATGTGGGGAAAGTTAGTAGTCTTCCTTCTTAGTTTTGATGGTCTTCTTCCACTGCTCGATCTCCTGGAGCGCATTGCGTTTCTTCATGTGCTTCTCCTCCTGCTTTCTCGCCTTGATCTACTCGAACGTGTTATCCTCGCCAGCGAACCCTCTTGCCGAACTTCTGGTCTGCCTTCCTCCGTTTCCGCTCCTCGAATTTAGCGATGTTGGTCTGCTGGGACAGCAGCTTCTGCTTCACTCTTCGCATCTGCTCGTCCGTCTTGAGCATCTCGACCAGATAGTCTGAGGGCCTATCGATCGGCACCTTCAGCTTTTCCAGCCGCGCAAGTCCTGCCTTGGTGTTCTCCAGGCTCGTGTTATAGCTACCCATTGTTCGTCCTTTCGTTACAAGGCTAGCTCGCGCTTGAGGTCCTCGTTGGCGTTCGGGATGTTGGCCAGGGCGATCCTCTTATCGGAGACTACGACGAAGGTTGACTTTTATGCAGTTATACCCACAGCCAGCTGCTCGGTCCAGGGCACCTTCTTCACCGGCTTGGGAGAGAACTTGTTGAGGATTTTGAGGGTGACCTTCTGGATGCGCTTGATGCGTTCGGCGATCTTCTCGCGCTTGTAGATACCCACGTTCTTGCCCTTCTGCTCCTCGGCGTCCGAGCCGGACTGCGATTCCTCGCTCTCGGCCTCCACCTCGGGCTCCGCCTGTGCTCTCTTCTTTCCACGTTCCATTCACCGCAGATTATTTTGCCTTATTATTATTCGCCTGGCCCATCTCGCCCATGTGACCACCTGCTGTGGTGGCACCAACTAATTCTCACTCTGTTGTTGCGGATCTTAGTGAATCGAACTACTTGCCGCATCCTTTTTCTGCACTCGCACTCTTCAGCGCGTCCACTTTTGTCCAGAATGCGACCAGCGACCCTCGTGCCTACACGAATATCACTCCCCCAATCAATACGCTTTCCAGCCCAACCTTTGCCGCATCCGCCACCGACAGCGCCTCGTTGAGGAAGCACCCTTGCTTTTCCTTCGCCGCCCGTCTGAACTCTTCGCTCACCTTGTTGCAATAGTAGCCGTACATGTCCCTGTGCCGTTCCAGATCCAGTACCTCGCTTGCAGAAGGACTCTGCGGTCTCGCCACCGGATCCGGCTGTTTTCCCAGCTTCTGCGACTGCAGCTTCCGCTTCTCCTTCTGTCTGTTTCTTGTCACGATCGCCTCTGCCCGGGAGGCCTGCCACCGGATCAGCAGCTCGTCTATGGCGTCCAGCTCGGCCCGCCAGTTCCTGAAAGTTCTGTCGAAGTGTTCATTCATGATCTTTTGAAGCTTCGTGGGCACGTCGGATAACTTGGAGAGCAGTTCTTCGGAGGCGTGGAAGAGCTCAGAGGTGGTAGGCTCTTCGATTGCCTTGTACGTTTCCGCGATCTCGGCGTGGATCGCGGCCATCTTCCCGACCGTTGCAGACATTCTCTCCATCTCCCCGCCCAGTTCGGCTTCAAGCATCTTCAGTCTATGATAACACGATGGCACGCGGAAGTACTTTGCAAACTTCTCAGCCAGAGTCTTGCTCCCATCAGCGACCCGCCCGCAGTACACGCTGAGCTCATGGCTGAAGCCCACGTCCGCGCTTCCCTCAGGAGTTGTGCACTCAGCCACCGTCTTTGGCGGCTCCAGCTGGTTGTAAGCGGTCTTCGCACCCTCAAACTCTTTCTCCTGCTTTGAGAGGAAGGCCGTCACCAGCTTGCTCGAGGAAAGCAGATTGTTCTTAAGCAGCTCGTCGAGGAAGAACTGGAGCTTGCGCGTGCGGCGACCCAAAGCCTCCGGCGCGAAATTCTCCAGAGGCTTCTGCGGAAGTGCCGGGATGATGTAGCCCAGATATTGCCTGACCAATACGGCCCTCAGGTCGAAAAAGTCGGCCTCCTTCCGCTCGACCTGCCACTTCGCCTCGGGGACCTTTATCACGTACACAGGGTAGTCGGACCACAGAAACCCCGGCTTCACCACCCGCGCGCTATTTCTCTTCGATATAGGCACGATACTCCGCGATCTTGGCCTCGCGAATCTGCGGCCCCGCCGTCTCCGGCCTTCGCGTCGCCACGGTCCGCGTCTTTGTCTCCTCCTTCCGCTACCGGACGTTGTTGATGCGAAGGAGGTGGTACCCTGGGAGAGGGCTCCTGCTTCCCCTCGCCGCCGCTCTCGTACGAGAGCGAGTCCTTATGTGTTCCGGCACCGGGCTTCTTCCCCCGCGGCGAGGGCGCCTTCTTGAGCTCCTGTGCAGGCTGGGACAGGACTGTGGGCGCGGTTGGCGACTCGGTGGAAGACAGCTGGAGCTTATAGTTGCCAACCTCCTACGAGACAAGGAATGGGAAAGCGAGGGTACGGATTTAAGCTCCTCGAAAGTCCAGCTGGCGAGGCTGGATCCGTTGGCTACGATCGTATATAAGTATGACTGCCGTACTTCTCAAAGATTCGAGGTACGCGATGAACTTGTCCCCGCTATAGCCAGCATCGAGGATGGCGGTGCGGAGGAAGGACTGCTTCTGCTCGTTCGGGTCGTTCTCAGCCATGGCTGTGCTTTATTAATTATTGAATTTCAGCACGGATCTGACACCGAGTATAGCGCGGTTCGGGCGAAAACAGCGTGCCCGTCAATAATAAAAACTGCATAAATAACTAATACTTGTCAGAAGCGATATCAATCAAGATGGAAACATGCAGGGAACAGGCGGAAGATAGCAACAATTCAGACTCTACACAATTAGGTTTCTATCATAGCCGGGATTTAACTAAAAATAATTACGATTCGCGCCCATCCATTCACATCGCCCGACGGATTCTGACCTGCGAGGCCATCCGACTGTTGAGCACCGAGTACACGTCCTCGCCCTCCGCCTCCAGTCCCATCACAGCCGTCAGCGCACCGAGGCCCATAACGGGATTGCCAGCAGACTTGCAGGCCACGCGGACCCTGCTCTGCACACTGAGTCCTTTGTTCTTAACATCGAACAGAGTGATCCCGGCGTCGTCGAACAGCTCCGCAAAATCTCCCGTCCTGCCCACAAATCTGCCGATTCCCAGTGCGTCGCATTGGCTTTTCCTGAGAACCAGGTAGGCGCCCGCCTGGGGGTCGATTGCAACATCCTTGATCGTTGTCTCCGAGGCTGAGTGCCGGTTGCCATTGTGGAAGACGCGGAGGAGAGGGATGCGGGCGTACCGGAGGACGGTGTGGGCATTGGGCCGGCACTCGTAGGCGGCCTGGGTTGCCAGATGCATGCGCAGTGCGGAGGATAGGGCCAGGAGAGAGAAGGTGAAGAGGAGACCGTGTTTGTTCGAGTACATTTTGTTGTTTATTATGTGGCTCTCATCCGCCCGCCCTTTATAGGGGCGGAACTCGCTGTTCTCGCGACACGTGTATTTTGTTTTATCCCGCACTACGA
>QFZN01008883.1_pt1 | contig 10090 bp, 6 predicted proteins | sample 1740101 | NCBI WGS metagenome assembly QFZN01 (sample SAMN09210849, study PRJNA391713) | Ciliate metagenome, whole genome shotgun sequencing project. | isolation source: combination of 50 Heterometopus sp. ciliate cells from an enrichment culture... | host: Heterometopus sp. ...
CCCAAAACCCCAACACCCCAAAACCCCATAGGTCAGAACTGTCTCACAATTTTCCATAGAGAAGCCGAAGAAGATGCTGATAATTGCACGGTAATGGAATAATGGGTTAATTATTGCGTGTCGCTCGGCGGGTAATAGCTTAGATTCTGCATGTGGCAGCCCCTTATCCCGCTGCTGTTCAGTCGTCTCCCCTGCTTCATGAAGAACGGATGATGTTGTGTCTGCGGTCTATCCCCAATCGATATCATGTCATGCTGTACCGTATGTTAGGGATCTGGTCACGACTGCTGCCAACACGACTCTTGTGGGTGCCACTCTGAGACGAGGCGCGGGTCTGAACACTGGGTCGCGGCCTCATGGCGTAGTGGGCGTTACTGCCTGTGCCGATCACGTTCATCGACGTGTCCAGGCCTTTTCCTGTCTGTCTTCTCGTGAAATTGGCTGAGATCGTCCCCTGCGAATAGGGAGTGTCTAGCCTGACCTCCTCCTCTCCCTTCGGTCTCAGCACGTTGGACTGGGACTGATCCTTAAGGGTTGAACGAAGGGACTCGTTCTCGCTCTTGAGGGCCTTGCAGATCTCGACCAGCTCCTTGCACTTGTCACGCCACATGCCTGCGCCCTCCTCCTTATCCGTGGTTAGTGGGTCCTTGCCCATGTTCTTGCTTTGGGTCTGGATCATCATCGTCCGCAGCTCGCCTACCTTCTGGATCGCCGCGCCCTTCTCCGACTCCTCGTGCTTGAGTTTGCGCTGCATCCAGCGCATCTGGGTCCGACAAGCCGACTTGACCGACTCCACCTGCCCCGAGCTCATGTCCACCGCCCCTCTCATCTCCAGCAGTTCCTTGTCCTTCCTCATGAGTTCAAGCTGTAGCTGGTCAACATCAACACCAGCACTAGCGTTGCACCTGCGCAATTTGGCCTCGAGCTCCTCGAGTCGCTGAGCTCTCCCGTTCTACGTAGATGAGTCAACTACGACGCATGTGGTACCTTGGTCTGGTGAAACCGGAGCAGGGCCTCGTTCTTCTCCTTCAGAGTTGTCTGCATCTGCTTCAACGTCCGCTCGAATCCCGACATATTCCGCTGCGTGTTCACCAGCTCCTGCTTCAAGATGATCTCTCTGCGCTCAGCAAGACTGAGTTCGTTACAGAGCTCGGCGTTGTCCGACATGTGCTTTCGGACAAGGCCCATCTTCTCCCGGTACTTTCCTTTCATCAGTGTCATGCGCATGTTGTAGAAAAGTCGCAGCGAGTGCACCTTCTCCTGCAGCTTTGCCAGCTCGTCATACGCGGCGGCGACCTTCATATTCGCCTCCTCCTCGATCTTTTCCACGGCTGCGTTTGAGGGGGAAACATTGTTCGCGCCTCGCTTGGGCGACAGGGGAGCTGTGGGCGTCCCTTGCAACTTTTTGGAGATCGTGATGTTGTGGCTGGCGATTTCGGCCTTCAGCTGTGACATGAGGGTTTCTTTGTAATCTGCGAACTGGGTGCCGTAGTTCTTGATCTGCAGTTCCTTCTCCATGATTTCTTTCTGCAGCTCATCGCGAAGCTCCTTCCGCGCCCTGGACTCCACAGTGAGCATCTTCTGTTTCCAGAATTGGCATTGCCGCTGCATGCGCTCGACCTCATACACCTCCTCGTAGCAGCGCTGTCCAACCTCAACTCCAATGCTATGTTCGATGTTCTTCTTGGTCGCCTCAAGTTCGCGTTCGGCCACCGATTTTGCGAGCCCCTCCATGTACGCCTGATGCTGGAGCTGCTGCTGCAACTTGCGCTCTGCCCACAGTCCAGTCCTGTACTGCGCCACGTACTGTCTCCACAGGTTCTTGCACAGTGCGTAGAGGCTGAGATTGAAATCGTGAAGAGTGATGATCATGGCGGTGCCAGTGGTGAGGGACTCGACCAGCGTCGACCGATTTTTGATCTGGCTGAGGAAACTCTGCACCTGCGACATCGCGTTAAGGATGCACTGCCGCTGTGCGGTGTCGACATTGCTGTAAAGTGTGGCCGCTGTGCCCCGCATGCAGTCCATCGACGACTCCAGTGTGAGCGTGCCCTTGTCGATTAGTTCCGATATTATCGCCTGCTCCTGCTTGAGACACTCGATGCCGCGGTTCAGCAGGTCCTTGGACAGCTCGGCCCGGAGAAACGCCGTCTCCGCCAGGTTCTCTTTGCGCAGCCGCTGGTTCCGCGGGAGGTCCAGCTGGTCCGCCTCAAACTTGATCTCCTCCTTCAGTTGCATAAGCGAGATGAAGGTGCGTTCTGTGAGGACCTTGCGCTGCCGGAAAATTATATCCAAGTTCTGGAACGACGGACAGCCCGTGTACCACGACATGAGCGCCAGTCTGAACCTTCTCAGCCTTATCTTATCCTTCAGCGCGTTCACCTGTTCTCTCAGCTCTTCCAGCTTCGAAACCTCCACTGGCAGCAGGAAGAACTCCGCTCCTTCGCTGTCCTCTGCCCCCGCCACAGGACTATTCTGGGGCGCATATTCGACCTGCGCCTTCCCCTCAACGATCGATATATACGAGGCTAAGCTCTTCCGGGCCTCCTCGTTTCCGATCACACCGAAAATGTGGATGAAAAGTCGGGATAGCGGGAATTCTCCCATCTCACTGCATAACGAGATCCTCGCGTCCGGCATTTCATTCTGCAGGTCGTCACAAACTATTTTCAGTATGTCGGGGTCGTCGAAGCGTTCTGGCACCAGGTTTCGTGCGTACCAGCCCTGATATTGCTGCTGGACATCAGAGTCTTCCAGGAGGTCAAGGCGCGACCGGGGGAGGAAGCGGAAGCAGCTTGTTTCGTCCCCCACGTATGTCGGCGTGCCCAGTCGAGTGTTCAGCATGTGGTTCAGGGTCCGCGTGACGTGGGTCCAGCACTCGTCCTTCCTGTTCCCTGTCGGCACGTCGTCCAGCAGTTTGAACAATCCCTCAGCCAGGCACATGTACTTGTACTACACGAGCAGTGTGATACAGACAGAGCGAACCTTGTAGTAGAGGACGAAATAGTCCAGAACGCTTGCGGTGTTGTAGCCGCAGGTCTTGTATAGTGCACAGTCCATGACACGCATCTTGTGGGCCACACTGCGGAGAAGATGTTCCAGAATCTCGAGCCTGTGCTCCGCATACAGCTCGCTCCTGATTACGTTGTCGACCTTCTCGTGTCCCCCAGATTCCTTCTTCTCGCCGCCATCGGCCTTCGGAGACGGGTCGAGCACGCTGCCCTTTCTTGCGCAGCGCTTCCACGGAACCGCCCCCATGCGGAAGTCCTTTGTGAACAGCAGCCACAACTGCACAGGAACATGTGTGCCCTCGATCGCAAGTTCGAGCATAAGCGAATTCCTTATCGACATCATGCCGTTGAGGGTCTCGAACGCTGCGGTCTCATACGAGGCAAGCAGTGCTCCGGAGCCGTCGTTTCGCAGCCACTTCTTGTGCTTCTTCGTCGTGGGAGAGCTCTGCAGAGTCCCCTGCGTTGCGACCACCTTTATCTGCTTCTCTGGATGCTGTTCTTCTACATCGAGCTGGATATCGGGAAGTTTTGTGGTGGAAGGCCAGTCGCGGCTGGCTGCACGAATCATCGCAGCAATGTCCTCAGTGCTGGGAACACGAAGGAGAGTGTCTTTGAGAGTAAAACCGCTGCTGGAGAGCTTGTTAGAAGTTGCTTGGGGGACCTCGTCGAGGCCCAGACTGAGTCCGGCGGCAAATGGCACCGACTCCAACCCGTAAGACTTCCTACAGTCGAACAGCAACTCGTCCTCGGGGAACATCATGGCCAGCCCACGGAGGGACTGGGCGGCCTCGAATATGTGTGCATGAACGGCGACCTCGTAGAAGGACTTCAGCGTGCGGTCGCAGTACACATGCAGGAGGTAGATTTTGCACGCCTTGAGCGCTCGGAACATCGAGCCGGGGGTGTGGCTCGGCGCGGCAACCGCAGCGCTCTCCGCGAACCCGCCCACGTTCCGACTCTGGAGCTTAGCGAGGAAGGTTTCGAACGAGGACTGGACGAATGCGCGGTGCACGTATCGTGGCGCGGAGATGTCCACAAAGCAGTTGCTCAATGCCCTCATCATCTTTTCTCTGGTATTCTCCTTCTCTCTGGTGTAGACCCTGGCCTCCTCCCCGACCCGGAGTCCCAGGACCCCGTTGGGCACAGCGAAGGCCCGTTTCTTCTGTCCCAGCGGAACCGAGAAGTTCCCGGTGGCGCCGTCTATTTCCGCGAGCGCTCGGGTATAGGGGAGGTATATCCGATGATTCATATGTGTGGCCATCTGCAGCAGCTGCATGTACATCATCTGATAGTGCAAAGCCCCACGGACCTCCTCGAGCCCAGCGTCGAACAGCTACGCAACTTATTATCGATTCCCATACAGAGTGCTTGAGACAGTCGAGCCGATGGAAGCAGAGCAGGTTCTGCATGGCAGGATCGAACTCTTTGACCGGAAGGTTTAGCTTGCACTCGTCACATAGCCTAGGACTGGAGAAGTCCTTTGCGGCAGACTTGAGCGCGGGGAAGGCGATGGCCTCGGGAATTATCGCGGGGACACTGTGCGAGGCGAATCCCTGCTGCGATTTGTATATCTCCCCCACGATGTGCGACTCATACGTGCTCTCGATCAGCTGCTCCCTCATTCGTGTTAGTTCCACCAGGTTGCAGCACAGTGTCAGGAGGGTCGGCCACCACTTGGGATTGTTCTCTTGCTCGCTTTTGCGCAGGAGGACGGGAGTGGGGTCGGGCACGAGACTTTTGATGCTTCGGAGCACCGCTGGCGGAAGCTTGGCCAGCAGCGTAGGGTCGATTTCGCTGACCGTTTTCTTCGTGAACGTAGCCGCGAGCTCTTTTACGCAGAACATCAGGACCTCGGGCGAATCGGCGGCCTGCGCCTGCTCGATGCTTCGCAGTTGCGACTCCATTGACTCAGGGGGCGAGGAGAGGAAGTTCTGAACTCGCTCGTACTCTGCCTCGGTCGTTCGCAGCACCTCCAGCTCAAGCGCAGAAACGGCGAACCCCGACTCCGCCTGGAAATCCTTTGCGACGGCCTTCACCGCCTTCGCGGCAGCCTGAACGACCTGGACGATTCTTCCCAGCGATGCGTAGAACGCGAATATCTTGCACTTCGGTAGCTCCGGACATGTGGACATCTCTATCTCTTCCGCTGCCGGAGACTCATTCGGCGGAATGTAGTGCCAGCCCTCCTGGAACGAGGAGAACTCCTGCGCTTGTTCCAGCTCCTCATCGCGGACCTCGGTGGCGAGGACGCGCTGGTGGGCCGCGAAGAGGTCGGCCTCGTTCTTGGGCTCCAGCTCAAGGATTTCTTCGAGACGCTTCTTGTGCGACTCGCTGCCCACTCCTCGGTAAGGGTCCGGCAGGTCGGGTTCCGCAGGCTTCTTTCCTCCGGCGGTTGGATGGGCAGATTTGCTGTCTAGCGAGGCGGCAGGCTTCCCGTGCTTATGATATGATTCCAGCTTGCGTCGAACCGATTGGGCGTTGGAGGAGTCAATTCTGAGTTCCTCCTGCACCTGTCCAATGATCAGCTTTGCCAGCAGCGAATTGTATTGTCTGAGACACTTGGCCTCCATATCGTACGTCCCCGTGAAATACTCCGCAACCAGATGCAGTCGCGGCCGTCTGCTTATCACGTCGTATATAAGCTGGCCGACACTCTGTATCTCTGCGAAGTCGCTTGTGTGTTCATACACAAACATGAGTTTTTCCACGGCCCAGACTTTCTCGTACTGAAACTCGCACTCTCCCCTCAGCAGATCCAGCAGCACCAGTCCTCGATCCACAACTGGTCGCTGCTTCTTCTTAAACATTCCCTCGACACGCTCGCGCTGCAAGATGTAGTAGCTGCCAGCCTGCATAATCCGCTCCATGACCTCTTTGAGCTTTTCGATCGCCCCCTGAAGGAAAACGTATACCCCATTGTGGTCCCGCATCCTCACCTCGTCCTTGCCGATTCGCACCAGTTTCAGATCTAGCATAAACCGCTTCTGTGCCTCGTCCCTCGTTTCTTCTATCGTCTTTCCCATTACGGTTTCCGCCTTTGTGGTCAAAGGCTGGCCGGAGGCCTCGTGGAAAACTGCGGGAGGGACGGTCGCAGAAACCGACTTCCTTTTAGACGGGGAGGCCGCACCCGAGGCCGTCGAAGGCTTGGACGCCTTTACGTCAACGTTTGCCTCGCAGGCAGTATGAGAAGTGCTGAGTTCGACCACGTCCTGGGTCAATCTCCGCTGTACGCTGCAAAAGTAGTTCAGCGCATGGCCGATTTTCCGCTTGTACTCGCGGTGAAGAAGAAGGCGCTCGATAAGGTAAGACTTGATCACGTGCTTCCAGTCCTCCTGCCGGGCCTCAGACTCATGTTCCTGCGCCGGCTTCTCGTCCTTGGCCTCGGGATCCTTTGCAGGCGGTTCTTCCAAGGAGTCATCATGGGACTTGTTCAACGTGTCCAGGGCAGTCAGGTCGACTCCGGGCGCGGCACTGTCTTTCCGCTTTGCAAAGCTTGCGTCCTTGTGGGAGAGGAAGAGTTCCGCGTACTGGGCGGTGGTTTGGTCGAGAACTTCTTCAATCCTGGCGAGATCATCGATGTCCATCCATTGAGCCTCGTTCCGGAGCAAAAGGTCATTCTGCCCGCTTTCGGCCGCAGCGGAAACAGTGCACCAGGCCTCTTCTTCTTCATCGTGGAGGCCTGCGGCCCACATTGCGTTCTTCTCGCTCCACAGTTCCCCCACGTAGAGCCGGCTGGCCAGCACCTCGGTCCGCATCAGTCTGCACTTCGCTTTTCCCATGTTCATGTCTCGCTCTTTCTGCGCCAGGTCGGAGAGCTGCTCGTAGTTGCGCATCAGCCGCTCCTCGTCCCGCGCCCCCTCGTAGCTCCCATAGGTTGACTCAAGCGTTTGCTTGGTGTGCAGTCTGGCAAAGTGGAAGTACAGTTCCCGACAGTAGCTGTGTCCCCGGTCCAGATTGATGTCGCAGCCCGTTTCCGAGATGCCGATCTCGTCCCCCAGTTTCAGAAGCCAGGTCTTGACCGTGCTGATGTCCTTGGCAATCAGCGGCGGGCCCTGGAACCTTCCTGCAGCCACCGCATCGGCCTTCATGGTATCCCCACGTGCACCGGCAAAGTAGCGTGTTGCCTTCAGTTCTGCCTCCTTCGGCGGAACCCCGGACGCCGTCAGGTCGGCCTTCATCTGCGTTCTCGACTTCTCTATGAACTCGCTATGCCAAGTTGTTTCGATATTGGGGTTACTCATCGCGGTTATCCAGGATCTCGGCCACCTGCGTCATCGAGTTGCGGCTGGCGATCCATATGTCTCGACCCTTGGAGAAGGGAAGCCAGCCCACATTCAGCACCAGCTTGCGCAGCGTCCGGCCCTTCTGTCTTGTCGGAAGAGTCATCCTAAGGTACACATCGACGTCGTCGGGTCGAATGAGCGAGTGTTCGACCTATCGTTTTTCGTTTCATAATGCATCGTGCCTGCGTCTTGTGCTCCTCGTAGATCCCGCCGGAGGGAATCCGGAGCCGCTCCTTCCCTGGCGCCAGCATGTCCTCGTTCTTCAATCTTTCGTATCTCCCAAGTATCGCCAGCACCTGTTTCCTTATGTTGTCCAGCGCCGCGTTTGCCACCAGCAGATAGCTATCCACGGCCTCGGTCTATCCTCTCCCGTTCTCGCAGCAAGAATACTTTATCGTTTCCGAGAAGACAGATGCCAAGACGCTGAACAATCCTGTAGCGCTGGATGTCGAGGACGTCGACCCTGCGCCGGAAGGCGAGGGCCAGTTTGGTCTGCACATCCTCCTTTGCGGAATGGTCGGCCACGATCTCCCTCATTCGCTTCGTCATGGTTTGGGGGTTAGAATACCTTCTGCAGCTCATCAGGATAGAGGGTCAGCGGCTGCGTCGAGGGCACCTTAGCGATGTGCGACATCAGTCGATTCAACGCCTCGTTCTGCCGTTCTGGCGGGGCCGCAAATGTGGACTGTGGCTGCATGTACAGGTAACCGATAAGATTGTTCGGGGCTATGCAGGATAGAAGTGCTGGGAAGTACTGCGAATGTCGAGAGAGATGCGGTTGAGGAGTTCCTGGTACGAACTGTAGGTCTTGCGCAGGACGTCCGCCAGGTGCTGCAGCTCTTCCTCCCGCTTCTTCTCCGTCTCTGTCACTTCCGGTTTCATCACTTATTTAAATTCAATGGTGACAGCTTTAAAGGATGACGACAAATTCTGTGCCTAGCATAGCACGCCTCTGTATCACAATGTACACAACAAATTCAGGATTATTATAGTATCATGACAAACTGCTGATCACATCGCAGCGCCCCGGCCCTTCTGTTCGGCGACGACCACGGGGAATTTCGACCCCTCCATCTCGCCCCGCCGCTCGGTCTCCTCGCACCTCTTCAGCAGCTCGAAGAACTCGCCCACCAGCCGCTTGTCCTCCTCCCGCAGTGCGGAATACTCCTTGTATGGGTTGATCTGGAAATGCTCGCCCTCAGCCGTCCAGATCTCCATTAGCGTGCCGCTGACCTGATAGAAGACCCGGGCGCCGTCCTTGCGGCTGAACTCGCAGTTGTGCGAGGGCTCGTTCTCCATCAGACAGAACTTGTGTCCTGCCGCGGTCCTTATCACCACCTTCGGCGTCTTCGATCTCAGCACGTTAACGAACTCGTAGGCGTAGTGGTACATCGCGTAGTACTTCTGTGGCAGCGTCGACAGGTTAAACTCGTTGGCACAGTTTTCGATTATCCTGGAGAAGACAGCGATCCGCTGACCATTGGGGGAGATGCGCATGACCTTGGCACGACTGGCCACCTCAAGCTCCACGTTGCCTTTGTCGTCGATCCTTATGGACCCGTGCTGGGTGGTGTGCGTGATCGGCCGCAGTCGTTCCGTGTTCAGGTTCCTCGCCGGCGCCCCAGTCTCTTTGCTCGATTTGCTGCTGTGCCCCTTCTTCCTCGGAGCCTCCTCGCGATTCGCCCTCTCCCCCAGATTCTCCTCCTCGTCCTCCCTGGTGGCTCTTCTCCTCTGATCATCGTGTGCTGGCTGAGGCTTCTGTTTTTCCTCCTCCTCCTCCTCCTCTTCCTCTTCCTTTTCCTCCGGTTCAGGCTGGGACTCTTTTGCATCTTCTTCTTCCGCCTCGGGTTCTGGTGCGGACTCAGGAACGGCGTTTGCGGGGACTTCCTCCTGGAGGAAGGTGTGATTCATGATCTGGGCCATGGTGATCCGCTCCTGTCGGTCCTTGCGAAGGAGCCGCTGGATCAGGTCTTGCGCCTCGGGCCCAACCCCCGCCGGCAGGTCGTACTTCCCCTTCTTGACCTTCACCATGGTGCCCTGAACGTTGGGCGAGTCAAAGGGCGGCCGGCCCACCAGCAGCGCGTACAGTATGCATCCCAGACTCCATATGTCCGCCTCAAAGTTGTACGGCAGGTTCTCCAGTACCTCAGGGGACATGTAGTTCGGAGTCCCGCACATGGTCTCCCTCTCTTCCCGACAGTCCTTCAGCTGGACCGCCAGCCCAAAATCGCCTATCTTTATGTCCCCCTCTTCTGTCAGCATGATGTTGGCAAGCTTGAGGTCGCGATGGATGATGCGGTTCTGGTGAAGGTATTGTACACCCTCAACGATCTGGCGGAACATGCGTTTGACCCGGGATATGGGCAGCTGCTTCTCTCTCTTGACCAGCGCGTTGAGCTCGCCGTTCTTGCAGAGCTCGGTCACCAGGTAAACCCGCTTCTCGTCAGCGAAACACTGCACAAGTCGCACGATCCGCGGGTGGTGAAGCTTCTGGTGCAGTTTCATCTCGTTTACCAGCAGCATCGTCAGGTTGAGTTTCTTCAGGTGATCCTTCTCCACCATCTTCAATGCGTGTTTATCGCCACACTTGGAGCAGCAGGCCTCGTAGACGGTGCCGTGAGAACCTTTGCCCAGGAGGCTGAGCAACTTGTAGTCGTCGATGCAACTGCCGTGCTCATTCGTGGGTCCCATGGGCTTCTCGTCCTGAGTCTGCATCGTTTTTTTGTTTAAATACGAAATTTTAAATTCGTGTTTCCCACCCTATTCTCTCGGCGCCGGGCGCTGAACATTTGGGGT
>QFZN01008893.1_pt1 | contig 10086 bp, 2 predicted proteins | sample 1740101 | NCBI WGS metagenome assembly QFZN01 (sample SAMN09210849, study PRJNA391713) | Ciliate metagenome, whole genome shotgun sequencing project. | isolation source: combination of 50 Heterometopus sp. ciliate cells from an enrichment culture... | host: Heterometopus sp. ...
ACCCCAGTAGCACGCGACGAACGTCATTCAAGCATTTGCTGAGTCCGATCGATAATAGAAATTGCGGTTCCAACGAAACGAACGAATTAATTATTGGCCGCCGTGCCCAGCCGCCTTCTCGGCGAGTGCGTATCGTTCTTCAGCTCCGGTTCCGACAGAAGGCTTCACAGTCCTCTCCTCCATCGCGTTAATCAGCCGCTCCAAATCGACCTTCTCCTTCATGAGCTGCTTGTGCTTCTCGATCACGGCCTCGTAGTCCTCGGGCTGTTCCGTGTTGTCCACCACTCTGTTGATTCTTTCTACCAGCTTGACCAGATCGTCATTGTCCTTCTTCTCCTCCTCGCCCTGCCTGGACTGGACAAACTCGCCGATATCTTCTGCGCCCAATCCCAGGATGTCCATCGAGTCGGCGTAGAACTTCCCCTCGATCTCTCCTCCCGCGGACTTAAGACTCTTCTGGTAGGCACCTGCACGGGCACGCAGTTTTTCGACCTCGGTCAGCAGCTCGCGGAACAATGTGCGGATCATTACTGACAGCTTCTGCACCTTAGTCTCCGCAGCTCTCAGCCGCTCCTTCGTCTTCCCGATCTTCTTCTGTCCCTTCTCCATCTTCGACTGCTCACTCTACAAAGGCGTTTAGCCTGGAAATAATGTACCTTCGAGGTAGCATCGAGCGCAGCCTTCGCTGAATCAAGATCCTTCATCAGCGACTCCACCTTTGCCTTCAGCGCCTTGAGCTGCTCGTCCTTTCTGTCGACGTCCTGCTTCAGTCTATTATGGAGTAATGTCACGTCAAAATCGTACGTGGCAATGCGGGTCTTCAGCTTGTCGATCTCCGAGTCCTTCCCTTTGACATTTTCTTTGTCGGTCTTGACCTCCTCGCTCTTTTCGCGGAAAGCCTTGAGGGCCGTGTCCTTGCGCGCGGTCTCTGCCTTCATCGTCTTCAGCTTCTCCAGCATCCCCTTGTTCTCCTCAGCCAGCTGCTTTTCCAGTCCTCGCTCGTTCTCCATCGCCGTCTTCAGCGACTTTATTGTCTGGTCCTTGCGGAGAAGCTCCTTCATGACCTTTTTGAGCTTTTCGGAGTCGTCCTTGGCGGCAGAAACCTCGGTCATAAGCTGGCCGGCCTCGCTCTGCCTGAGCTCGTCCTTCTCCTTCCACTGCCGCATCAGCTCCTTCTTCCGATTGAGCTCGTCCTTGGCCTGCTTCAGCTGGGATTCCGCCTCCTTCCTCTCCTCCTGGCACTTCACCAGCTCATCCGGCGACTTCCAGTTGTTCTTCACCTGGATCAATTCGTCAAGGAGCTTCTGCATTTCGGACTTGTGCTTCTTCGCGGTCTCGGCCTGCTCCTTCTTTGAGGACTTTAGAGACTCCCGGAGATCGTCGCAGTCCTTAGCCTGGCTCTGAAGCTTGAGCTCGGCCTCGTCGGCACGTTCGCGCTCCATCTGCACCTTCGCTTCCAGAGCCTTGAGGCCGTTCTGGAGCTTTCCAAGTCTGAGCTCGAGTTCCGTTTTTTGCTTCAGCAGGACGTTGTAAGCCTTCAGTTGCTCCTCTGCGCTCTGCGGTTCATTCATCGGCATCTGGATCTGAGCCTTGGCCGATTTGCGCTTCGGATCGGCAACGGCGGGAACCTTGGGCTTAGGCCTGGGAACGGCGGCGAGGGCGTCCTTGAGCTGGGCCTGAAGCTTGGCGATGGTAGCCTTGCATTTCTTAGTCTTTCCGCGAAGCTGGGCGGCCTCCTTCTCCAAGGTCTTGGTCTGCGCGTCCTTCTGCGAAATCTGGAACATGAGATCCACCGAGAGCTCGGTCTGTTCCTTCTTCTTGGGACTCATGGAGCCCTTGCCCTGCGCCTGGATGGTCAGCCGATTGTTCAGCTCCACGTACTCCTCCTTGAACTTTTCCTTCAGAAGCTTCAGCTGTGTCTCGTACAGCGCCACCAGCTCATCTGCCGACCGTTTCGTCTCCTTGTGCTCGGCATGGAGCGCCTCAATCTCCTTCCGCATCTCCTGTTCTCTCTCGGCGTACTCCAGCTTCTGCTTCGTTATCACCTCTTCCTGCGAGAGAACTACGGTCTCCAGCTCCTTATGACTCTGTACGAGTCTTGCGTGACCGTCCCTGAGTTTCTCTAGCTGGTCCTTGCCAATTTTTATCTCGCCTTCATGCTTGGCGATTAGCTCAGTGTCCCGACGATGGTTTTCGTGCAGTTCGTCCACCTGCTTCTCCCGCTGTTCAGCGAGCTCATGGTCATGCTTAGCCTCGTCCTCCAGTCTGGCCTTCTCGTCTGCGAACTCCTTCTCCTTCATCTTCACCTCGCGATCAAGCTCCTGGATCACGATGACCATCTTGTCGCGTTCCCGCTTGAGTTCCTCCTCCCGGCGGGTCTTCTCGCTCACATCCCGCTCCAGCTTTTCGATTTGCTGCTTCATGGTCTCAAGCGACGTTTGGAGCTCCTCAAGCTGCGCCTTGGAGACCTGCGGAATCTCCTCGGCAGCCTGCTTTTTGGCTGATTCCGGGACACGCGACCGCATCTGCATGTCCCTCATCTCTCCGCTCAGCGAAATCACCTTCCTCCGTTCCTCGTCTGTGTTCAGGTCAGAGATGTGCAGTTTCGACTTAAGATCCTGGATGTCGGCCTGAAGCTTGAAGAGATCGACAGACTTGGCCTCGAGCTCGGCCTTCATCTTCTTGATCTTCTCGCGGTACTTCTTGACCCGCCGCTTGGCCTCTGCCGCCGAGTCCTTCCGCTTCTCGCCGCCCTCTGTGTCGGACATGACCGCCCCGCCCTCCTTCTTGGCCACGGAAACGGACTTGCCCTTGAGCGTGGCGGAAGACTTAGACTTTGAGTCCCCGGCCGCGGGTGCGTGCCTGGAGGCGTCCTTCTCGAACTTGAGGCTGTCTATGAGCTGCCGCATCTGTGCGCGTTCCTTGATCCAGAACTCGATCTCGGTCTTGCGCTCCTCAATCTCCGCATGCAACTTCGCATCTAGCTCCTTGTTTTCGCTCTTCAGTGCCTTGATCACCTCGTTCTGGCTCTCTTCCCCCTTCTTTGCCTCCTGCGCGAGCTTGTCCTTGAGCTCCCTGTTTTCGCGCATAAGGATCTCGCATTGCCCCGTCAGCACGTCGCGCTTGGCCTCGAGGCCGCGAATGCTGTCCTCCTTTTCGGACACCTTGCCCGCGTCTCGCGCAGACTCCTTTAGCTCGGCCTTGTACTTCTCCAGCAGCCCCGCGAGGTCCGCAGTTTTCCTTGTGCTCGTCTGCAGGTCCAGTCGCAGCTCATCGTTTGCGGATTTCTCCTGCATCAGCTCCTTCTCTGCTGTCTGCTGCCGTTTCCGGACCTCGTTCAGCTCTGTCTCCAAGTCCCGGTTTCGCTTGAGGATTCGTTCCACCTCTCCCTTGGTGCCCTCAACGATCTGCTTGCCCTCGGTCTGGTGGTAGCTCAGCGCCAGCTTCAACTGCGACACTTCGTTCTCCAGGTTCTTCCTCATCTTTTCAGCGAAGGCGAGCCGCTCCGCAAGTTCGTTGCTGCTATTTCCGGCTGGAACAGCAGAAGCGCTCTTGCCGATTCCGGACTCTTTGACCATGTCCTCCAGATCTCTTCTGGTCAGTGCGCACATGTTCCTCAGATTAGCCACGAGTTCGGCAGCCTCTTTGGTCTGATTGGCAAGTTCCATGGCGGCAGCCTTGACCTGGGCAGCCGAGGCCAGCGAGCCGGTGATTTCCACCGAGATCTTCGTAGTGTATTCCTTCAGCTGAGCGATCGCCCTCTCCACATTCTGTGTTTGTAGTTCCATGAGCTCTAGGTACCAGACCTGTCTGTCGGTCTCGCTTGTGGGCACAGTACATTGTGCGTTCCAGGAGGTGTCTCCCATGGCCTTGCGTAGCATCCCTGTCAGCGACCTGATAATTATGCGCTGGACTCTCTCCGTGCTTGCAGAGCTAGCGGTCTCGGCCCCGGCTGCAGAAATCGTGCTGGGCTGGAACGAGGAAGAGGAAGCCTCGAGTCGTCGCTCCCTTAGCTGGGTCTCAGTGGCAGCGAGCTGAGAACAAAGGGCCACCACGCCCTGGACAAGGAGACCTGTCATGTTCTGGTCCTCCTCCGACGGGATAGGATCTGCAGACATGACACCGGTGTAGGTGGTCAGGTTCTGGAGCTCCTTGAGCTTCATGTCCTCGCAGGTGGCCTCGAGCTCCAGCACCCGCTTCTTCAGCCATGCCACGTCCTCGTCCGAGCCGGCCTCTGCCAGAGGAGGGGCTGTCGCTCGCACGTTGTTGTCCTTGAGCAGTCTTTCGTAGTGTCTCATCCGCGACTCCAGGTCTTTTACCTGCTGTCCGGCCTTGGTGAGATCGCGACGCAGTTCAAGCTCTGTGCGGGCGAGACGGCGAACCCTGGCCTCAGCATCAGCCTCGTTGAACTTGGCGACCATGAGCGCGCGAACAAACCTGGGCAACTTTACTGCCGCAGCCTCAGTCCTCGCCTGGGCCGCGACCGCGACTGGCTCCTCCGCAGGCACACCGCCGGCCGCCTGCTTCTTCTTGCTCTTCCTATCTGCAGGGGTCAGAACGGTGCTCCGCATCCTGCTGCTCATGGGCGTCTGCTCTGGAATAACGTTCATCACGTCCTGAAGCTCTGCCAGCGACTTCTTGAAGAGTTCTGCTTCGTTACGACTCTGCGTAACATCCTCGCTTAGCGAGGTCACCTTCTGCCGCAGAACCACCTGCTCGCCCTCTAGCCGTTCGACCGTCTGTCTCAGTGCCACACATTGGTTCTTCAGCGCCTGATTCTCTGCGGCTATCTCCCCGGGCGCCTCCCCCGGCTTGTACTTCTTTGCCAGCAGATCAAACTCCTGCATCGTGCTCTTGCGCTCGTCCTGCAGTCTGAGTTCCATGTCAGATTGCATATTCTGTATCTCCAGCGCGTGCTCCGATGAGGCCTCCACTAGCTTCTTTTCGAGAGCCTCGATGGCCTTGTCCTTTTCTTCGAGGGCAGAAGTGAGCGCGGCGATTTTGACCTCCATCTCTTCGAGGATCCCTCCGGCCCGCTTCCCGATGCTCGTATCTTCGGAGCCGAGACGGTCGGAAACTACCTTCAGCTTTGCGTTCTGTTCCTTGAGCTGCTGAAGAGCGCCCGTTATATCGGCCAGTTCAGCGTTTTTCCGATCGAGCTCAGCCTTCAGCACCTTCTTGCTCGGCTCTCCCGGCTGGACACTCGTCTTCCCTTGAGAGTACGCAGCCAGCTGCTCTGCCTTTCGCCTGAGCTTGGTGCATTCTGCGTACTGCAGTTCCTCGAGCTGTGCCGTGTTCTTTGCCAAAACGGAAAGGAGATCCTGGACCTGGAGATCGAGTGCGCCACGCCCCTTGTCGGAGTTGCCGAGCTGCATCTGAAGCTTTTCCACAAGCAACTTCTGCGCACACACCTCCCGGCTGAGCGACAATATCTGGCTGCCCTCTTCCTTCCCCAGAATCAGCTTTGACACGTGTGTGTCGAAGTACGTCTTGATCTCCTCATTTCTTATGCTCAGCTTCAGCGACATCTCCTCCTCGGCCTTAATTCTCGACAACGCCAGCTCTTTCTCGAGCTTGACCCTTGCCACCTGCGCCTCCTTTATTTTTGCCTCCATCTTGTCCTGTGTCTCCTGGAGAGAAGCCTTGAGGGCAGAGTTGTGTTCTCCCGACGAGATCAATTTCAGGTCGGCGGACCGAAGTGCCTGGCTGGCAGCCGCTAAGGATTGCTCGAGTTTCTGTATGTGCTCCAGCTTGCTCTCTTCCCCGCGCGAAATCATCGTCTCCAGCATCAGGCTGAGTTCTGTGTTCTCGTTAGCCAGCGCGTCGCACCTCATCAATGCCTTCTCATATCCAGCACGCTCCTCGCTGCGGACCTGGGCAGCAACCAGCTTTTGCTCAAGGTCCGCATTGGTTCTTTCTAAGTCTGAGATGACCTGGTCTGAACGGAGCACTACAGCGCTGAGCCGGTCGAACAGCTCGGTCTGCTTTTGCTCGCCGGAGAACTGTCCGAACTCTTTCTGTATGTCTGCCAGCAGCTGTTTCAGCAGCACCGCGATCTGCCGGGCCTCTCCCGGCTTTGCCCCCTCCTTGGTCTCCTCCCACTGTCTCGAAATCGTGGTGTTGAGCGAGGGCGGGGCAGGAGATTTGAGAGACTTTGCGGCGCTCGAGGGGATCGGCCGTTTCCCGTATCCGGCGGCTTGATCTCCACCTGCGCGAGCCTGGAAGGACTGCTGCATCTCTGTAATCTGTGTCCTGAACATATCGAGTCTCCTGTCCTTGACACGCAGCTGCTCTTCCAGCCCGTGGCTCTTGGCGACCCCTGAGGCCACCTCGATCCGCGACTCCTCCAAGGACTCCTCGAGTCGCTCGATCTGCTTGGTCTGGGCGTCAACTATCTGTCTTGCTTCGGTAGCCTCACGCACGAGCCGGACGTTTTCCGCTTCCAGATCTGCCTCGCGCTTCTTGCACTGCTCTGCACCCCTCCTCGCGTCCTGGTAAAGCGCCTCAAGTTCCCCGCACTTCCCCTCCAGCTTGGCGTACATCGCCTTTGCGGAGCACAGTTCCACGTTCGCATTCATATATTTCTGCGCGGTGGCGTCACGACTGTTCTTCTGGACCGTTTCAATGGTCTCCATGAGCACGGTAATCTGGGCCGACCGCTCCTGGATAACCAGCTCGTGCCGCTTCACCTCCGCCCGGGTCTCCTCCTGCGCCCGCCTTCCGGTTGCGGCCGTGTCTTCCAGCTGCCGGATTCTCTCCGTGAAGGTAGCCGAGATCTTCGCCAGCTGCTCTGCAGATGTCTCAGCCTTATTTTGCGCATCCTGCAGTTTCTCTGTCATCTTTCCCAGCTTGTGTGTCAGAAGCTCGGAGTCCCGGGCCTTTTGCCGACATTCTTCGGCAAGTCTGAAGAGTTGCCTCTGATTTCTCTCCTCCTTTTCGACAAGTTTGCGCGAGAACTCGTCCTTGAGCTCAAGAAGGATACGAAGACTTTCGTTGAGCTTGCGCCTGTAGTCCTCACAACGACGGGCGAGGTCCTGGACCTGCTGCTCATATCTCGCGGCCTCCAGCCGGCCCCACGCGGAGCCCGATTCCTTCTCCCCGTTTTCTTGCTTCTTCTCGCCGGCGACCGTGGACACTCTAGCCTGCATGGCAGAGGAGAGTCGGTCGAACTCGACCTTGGCCCGCTTCAGCAGCGCCTGCAGTCTGCGGATTTCTGCCCTCTGCGTCTTTATCTTGTTGGTGAGCTTGATCGCGATTTCGCCGTCGCTGGGCAGCACGGTGGAGAGCTTTTCCATCTGCTTGAGCCGTATCAGCTCCTTCTGGGCAGAGGCCGAGTCCTGGACCGCCAGGGCGAGTCTGTCCTCGAACAGCTTCGCGGTTTCGCGAGCCTTTTCCAGCTCAACCTTGGTGCTGACCGCGTAGAGCTGGCTGGGATCCTTGGCAAAGTTGGAATTAACCAACCCTTCGAGTGCCTTGATCTTAGCTTCCTTGGTGTCGAGCTCGAGTCTGAGCGCCTGCTCGAGGTTGCGCTTCTCCACCTCCAGCTGTATGACCTCTTCGCGCAGTTGCACTATCACTATTTCCAGTGCATCGGCCCGTTCTGCCATATGTTCGCTGACTTGGGAAGGCGCAGGCTGGGTTCTCTGCTGCAACTGAAGAGATGAGACTGACATGGGCTCCATGGCGGGACGGCGCTGGGATAGCTCCTCTTCCGCCTGTTGGAGTTTGGACTGCAGCTGGTGAACCTGGATCTGCAGCGCCGACACCCTGGCATTGAGCTTGGAAACCACCTCGCTCTGTTCCAGCTGCGATATTCCGGCGGAATGGGACTCGTCGCAATGTTTGACCACGGTGTCGAGTTCAGCCTTGGCACGTTCCGAGTCTTCCACCTGCTTCCTCAGCTCCTGCTCCATCTCTGCTATGTGCTTTTCGCGCTCGTCCCTCTGCTGTGCGGCATATTCCAGCTTCGACTTGTACTCCTCTATGAGCCGACTGAGGTCCGATATGTTGTCCCCCTTTAAAGCAGTCTGCGTCTCCACATGTTTTGCGATCTTCTCTTGGGAGAGCTCCAGTATGGTCTTCTGCTGCCTCGCGATTTCCTCCGTGTACTTCGCTATGAGAGAGGCCTTGTCGGACTGGTGGGCGAGGGCCACATCGTCGGAGAGCTTGGACTTGGCCTCGAGCTCTTGGCAACGTGAAAGCAGCTCGTCGATGCGTTTCTGCTGCTGCTCGATCTGGTCCTTCAGTCTGCCGATGTAGTCCTTCGAGGTGCTTCTCAGGTCCTCAATCGTGAACGACCTGTCGGCAGCCTTTGCCTGTTCCTTGCCCTTGAACTGTTTAACGATGTTGGCCAGCTTCTCATTGTCTGTGCGACAGAGCTCCTCCATCTCCTGCACTTTGCCCTCCAGCTCCGCCTTCTCCTCCCTCAGCTTGTTTATTTCCGAGTCTGCCGATTGGTACTTAGCAGCGTCCTTCTCCAGCTTCTCGAGCTTTTGCTTGAGGCCGACAACGACCACCTGCTGCTCGTTAGCCAGCTTCTGTGCCTGCTCAACCAGCCCGTCCTTCTGTCTCATCTGGTCCTCGTGGCGACGCTTGATGTCTTCCTGCCGATTCGCCAGCTCGAGCACATAATCCTCTCGCTTCTTTAGCTCCCCCAACTTTCGCTGCGCCTCGGCCAATTCCTTTCCCAGCTGGCTGATCGTTTCTTTATCTCGCACGGATTGCTCTGTCTGGGCCTCCAGTTTTTGCCTCAGTTCCGCCATCGCCTTATCCATGTCTGCACCCAGCGTTTTCGGTTGCAGGCTGGACTTCAGCTGCTCTCTGCTCTCGTTGAGAAGCTTGATGGTCTCCTCATGTTCGGCGACAGACTGGAGAAGTTGCTGCTCGCGGGTCTGGAGCGCGGCGTTTTCCTTCTGTAAATCGCGGAGCTGCTTCTGGACCTCCTCGGTCGAGGCCTCGCCCGTCCTCTGCTGTGTCTCGAGTTCGGAGACCTTCTGCTGCAGTTCGTCGATGACCCCGTCCTTTATCTTGAGGATCTGCAGCACCTTCTCATTTTGCCTTTCGTGCTTCTCGCGCTCCTGCTTGAGGGAGACGTCCATGAGGGCCTCGAGACTGGGGTGCTTCTCCTTCAGAATCTGACGGATCTTGTCCAGAGTTTCGTCGGTCTCGGCTGGGACACGTTGCTCGGGCATAGCGAGGGTGCTAAGGGCGGCCAGAGAGGCGGCGGGCATAGTGGGCGTGGCCACCACAGACGGAACGTGGGGCTCCTCCTCAGGCACAATTCCCAGCTGGACTGTCGCTGCGGGTCTCGGACTGGGGCTCACGCTCGGCACGCGGCTCTGCTTTTGCTCCTCCTGATCCTGCTTCCGGGTCAGGGTCATCCGCGCCTGGTCCAATTCTCCCTGCAGTGTCTTCGCACGGGCACTTTGCTCCTCGAGCTGGGATTCGACTGATTTGGCAGTGGCGGCGAGCTCGGTGCGGGCCTCCATAGGATGGGAAGGACGGCCGGAGACGGGGCGGGGCGAGAGGGAAGAGCGCAGACGGGGCTCCATGGACTCGCTGCGTTCCGGGGGCAAAATGTGCACCGGCACCTTCGTGTCGAAATAGTTACTCTTGATGTATATGTAGTCCTTCAGATGCTGCAGCTTCCGGCCCTTCTTCGGAAACGGCCTATAACGCGCGGGTTAAGCTGCGGAAACTAACTTTGTCAGCTTGACCTTCACGTCGAAGGTCGCAGATTCGTAGGGGGCGATGACCTTGACCTTTGGGACGACTTCGGTGCGATCGGCGGAGCTGCTTTTAAAAGTCTAAGAGAACACACACTTTAACGACGCTGGATACGAGCTCGATGTTTGCGCTGATGTTGTTCCGGATGGTGAGCGACTTGGAGTAAGCAGTGCCGACGGCGGTGTCGACGAAGACGAGTTCTTCGGGAGAAATGCTGATGGTCTTCGATATTGCGCTCTGCATGATGTCGAATGAATTTAAATGATATTTCCCGGCACTGTGGCGCCCTTTGTACTTTGAATGGGCGTCGCTCTACGTGTGTGTGAGTGAGTGTGTCCATGGGGTTTTGGGGTTTTGGGG
>QFZN01008904.1_pt1 | contig 10084 bp, 9 predicted proteins | sample 1740101 | NCBI WGS metagenome assembly QFZN01 (sample SAMN09210849, study PRJNA391713) | Ciliate metagenome, whole genome shotgun sequencing project. | isolation source: combination of 50 Heterometopus sp. ciliate cells from an enrichment culture... | host: Heterometopus sp. ...
GTAAAATAATGATAATCGGATAAAACACAAAGGGGGAGGCCAATGCCACTTAATGATGACAAACACTTGATTTACAGGCTCATGGTGACGTTAATGATTGCATTTTTCGGCAGCGCTCTGGTAATGTCGGTTATAAATATATTTACCGAAAACGCTAACAACGGCCTTGTCGCTGTCGCACTCGTCTATATATCCCTTGCTTTTTTGCTTGTTTCATATCTGGTTTTGAAAATAAAAAGCGAAAAAGCGTTTTTGGTTATATTGATAGCAGTAGCTTTTTTGGTAAGACTTATCTGGATTTTGACGGTGAACACGCTGCCGGAATCCGATTACGAGCTCATGTATAACGCGGCTATTAAGGGCGCAAACGGCGATTTTACATTCAGCACAAACTCATATTACTCTCAGTGGGCCTACCAGATGGGCTTCACCCTATACCAGTCGCTGATTATATCAGTTTTCGGTGAAGGTACGTTTGTGCTGAAGCTAATGAACTGCATCATTTCAACCGGAACGACCGTTTTGGTATATAAAATTGCCGAGTCGGTATTTAACGAAAAAGCCGGCAGAGCCGCGAGTATTCTGTACTCGCTTTATCTGCCGACGGTTATTGTTAATTCGGTTCTGACAAATCAGGTTCTCGCGGCCTTTCTGTTTTATCTCGCGTTTTATTTGTTTCTCACAAATAGGCGAGGAAGGATATATATTTACGTCGTTGTCGGTGTGCTGTTCGCGATGGGACAATTCATCAGACCGCTTGCAATGTTCGTCTTGCCGTGTTTTGTAATTTATGAGCTAATCAAATTCATAATAACAAAGGAAAAAAGGCGGATAATCGGAACCTGCTTAACGCTGGCGGCATATTTCGTTTTGATGGCAGGCGTTGGTAATGTTCTTGCTTCAAACAAAATAAGTCCGTACGGACTGGAAAACAGGGAGCCGTATTGGAAATTTGTAATCGGTCTTAACAGCGAAACAATAGGCCAGTATTCGGACGAGGACGCAGCATATGTACAGAAGCTCGCACTGGGTGAGGAGAGAAATAATGCGGAGCTTGCGATGATTAAGGAAAGGACAGAGAACAAACAGCAGCTAATGCTATTAATGCTAAACAAGTATTCAATTATGTGGGGAACAAGGGATTCGACCGTTTATTGGAGTGCCAACGCAGATGCACCGGATTTGATGAAGAATGTAGGCCGGTATGAGCAGGTGATGTATATAATTGCGGCACTCATGGCTCTAATCGCGGCGTTTGCGCTGTTTCGGCAAAGGAATATAAAACTATACTTTATTATGATACTGATTTTGTTGTACATGGCAGCGCATCTTCTTATTGAAATACAAACCCGATACAGAGATTTCGCCATCCCCGCCATATTCATGTTCACGGGCTACGGAATGTACTTGCTTTTCAGACCGAAACAAAGGGCAAAGTGAAACAAAACCGCAGATCGACTGCGGTGAAAGGAATTGTCACGTGAAACTCAAATATACAAATTTGCAGCTTATTTTAGAGGCAATAGGAATCATCGCGTTGCTTGGCATGATTGCTTTCGTAGCCTTAAAGTGGACTAACTTACCTAGTCAGATACCTGCGCACTATAACGCGCAAGGTGCTGTGGACAGATGGGGAGGCAAAAACCAAATACTATTCTTGCCAATCGTGTCGGTCTTTCTTTATGTACTGATCACTGCGGTCTCGTTTTTTCCGAAAAGCTGGAATATGCCTACTAAGGTTAAGGATGAAAACAGACTTGCGGTTTACAGATCCATGAAAACCATGATAATTCTTATGAAAGTTGAGCTTGTCGCCGTTTTCTTCTATATTACATATCAGATGACTATGCAAATGAGTTTGGCGTCTTGGTTTTTGCCTGCATTCCTAGTCGTTTTATTTGGCACAATCGCATATTTCACTGTAAGGACAGTTGAAAAATCTAAATAATAATAATCTAAGCGCACTTATTAAGCCGCTTATCGAATCACGCCTTAATAGCCCAGCGCAATTTTGCGGAACGGGCGCGGCTGTTGGAGCTGCACTCCTCGGGTGACGGACGAATGGGCTCGGGAGCGACTTCACGATAGACACCTTCACGGAAAAGCCGCTGGAAGGATTTCTTAACGAGACGATCCTCACCCGAATGAAATGAAAGTATTGCAACGCGACCGCCCTCTTTAAGTGCGGCGGGCAGCTTTTCCAGAAACGCATCCAAGGCTTCAAATTCATCATTGACATCAATCCGCAGTGCCTGAAAGCTGCGCTGGCAGGATTTCTTAATCTCATCGTTTCTTGTGTTTGTCGGAAGAAATTGCAGAGCGTCTTTGATTATCTGTCGGAGCTGTGTTGTTGTTGAAATGTCTGTTCCTTTTCTGATTTCGGAAATGATGGCACGGGCGATTTCTTCGGAATGCGGCTCGTCTGCGTTTTCTTCCAGCATACCGGTTAGCTCGTCAAGTGAAAAGGTTTTTAAACGAGCCGCCGCGCTCTCCCCTTTTCGGGGGTCCAGCCGCAGGTCCAACGGCCCTTCATTTTTGAAGGAAAAGCCCCTTTCGGGATTATCTATCTGCATGGACGAGACACCCAAATCCGCTAATACGAAATTCAAAGGCCCGGATTCGACGACAATTTTGTCAATTTCAGAAAAATTCATGTGCCGGATTTTTAAAATATCGGAGCCGTAGCCCAGATGCTCCAAGCGCTCCTGCGTGCGCGGCAACTCCAGAGAGTCCACATCCGTTGCATAGAGACAGCCACTTGATTCCAAACATTTTAGTATCTCCGAGGTGTGGCCGCCGTAGCCGAGAGTCGCGTCCAATCCGGTTTGTCCCGGGGCGATTTTTAGAAATTCCAATATTTCTTTAACGCAAATTGGACGGTGCATACCCGCTGGGGTACTGCCGCGCGAAATTACTTTTGCAACATCTTCGGCATATTTGTCGGGTTGCAGTTCCTTGTATTTTTCGTTAAAACCCTTAGGATGTGTGCCTTTATAACGTACGCGTCTTTTATGCTCCTGATTTTCCATGGTTTCACCTTTTCGAGAATCTTTATGTTATTATTACAATTTATGATACCAAATACTATACTTAAAAACAAGCAACAAAGTTGAATACGTATTAACCATGAAATAATCGGCAAAAATTTCGAAATCAGGTGTAAAATGTCAAGAATGCAATTTCAAATCAAAAAAGGCCACTCCAAGGTACGTTTGACTTCAGAACTATATCAAAAAGAATTTAATAAAAACCTGGATGAAATGAATGTTTACAGAGCAAAGCTGACATCTCTATTTTTTGTTATAATAGAAATCATGGTTCTGTCACTTACGCTTATCTTGAGAAAGGATGATTTGTTCCGGGCTCCTGAATTGTATTATATTCTGATGTATTTTGGAATGCTTATCGTAATGCTTGCTTTCTTAGGCATTTTCATCATATTACAAAAAAACGCAGCCGGGCATGGGACAGCAGTTCAAATCGCCGGGATATGCTTTTCGGGCTTTATTCTGGCTTGGTGTGCGGGAATTTCACTTATGGATCAGTTGCACTCGGGACAGATCATGGTTTATATTGTCGCGGTAATAGCAGTTGCAGTTACTCCTGTTTTCAAGCCGCGCATACTTACCTTGTTGTATCTGCCGATACATATTGCCTTTTTGATGTTGCTGATATACACTCACCGATCCACAGAAATCCCTTTTGGAAATATAGTAAATAGTACTGCTTTTGTAATTATAACATGGGCTATTGCTTATATGCGCTACAATAGACAGGTGGCGGCATTCAATAATCATAAGCTCATTGAAGAAAAAAACACTGAACTTAAGAAAATGAATACAGAATTACAGGAAGCAAACAAAAAGCTTGAAATACTCTCTCAAACAGACGGACTTACAGGGCTTCTTAACCGAGCAATGTTTGATCGGACAATCAGTTTGGAATGGGACAGATGTAAACGGCAGTTTGTTGCATTATCTCTTATTATGGTAGATATAGATTTTTTCAAATCCTTCAATGATAATTGCGGACATCAGGCCGGCGACAGTTGTATCAGACAGGTAGCCTCGGCCCTGTCAGGCTGTGCAAGGCGTGCATCTGATTCAGTGGCGAGATATGGCGGAGACGAATTCGCAGTTATACTGCCGGACGTTGAAGAGCCTGATGCCGGAAAGCTTGCTGAGATTATGAGAAAAAGAGTCGAAGACATGGCAATCCCGCATGAATATTCTGCCGTATCCGCGTATGTAACGATCAGCATGGGCGTTTATACCGTTACTCCGTCTAATGAATTAACAATTGAAGAATTTATTGGGAATGCGGATAAGTTGCTGTACGAGGCTAAAAAACAACATAATAATGTTGCGTTAGTTAACCGGATCGAGAAAAAAGCAGCACAGCAGATAGTGTAATAATTGGAAACTGGCGAGGGGTCATTTCCCGAGAATACATAAAATAAACCGAGAGGCCGGAAAACGCATGGAGTACTTGGACGTAGTAGATGAAAACGGCTTACCGACAGGGGAAACGGTTGAGCGGGAGGCGGCGCACAGGACAGGAACACGCCACCGCACGTCCCACGTATGGCTTTTCAGAACATGCAAAGGGACGACGCAGCTGCTGCTTCAGAAGAGAAGCGCAAATAAGGATTCATATCCAGGCTGCTATGACATATCGAGTGCTGGGCACATTCCAGCCGGAGACGGATATTTGGAATCGGCTCTACGTGAGCTGAAGGAAGAACTCGGGGTGGATGCAGTTGCCGACGAATTGATTTTCTGCGGAACGCGCCGCTTTGAATTTCACGCAGTGTTTAATGGACAGAATTTCTGGGAAAATCAGGTCAGCAACGTGTTTGCTCTCCGCCGGGATATGGAAGAGTCCGAATTCGTTGTCCAGAAGTCGGAGTTGGATTCGGTCAAGTGGGCGGATTGGGATATGTGCATGGACATGGCAAAAAATGCGACAGTCCCGAACTGCATTCGGCTTGACGAACTGGAAATGATAGAACAATGCGTTAACGGTATGAACTTCAAAAATTCGCACAGCTAAAGGAATGAACATAAAATGAGCAACTATTATAAAACGTCTCCGCATTTCGTGGCTTATCTGGATTTGCTGGCAGGAAAGAATCTTATTTTGTCACAGGAGGATGAATCGCTGAATCGGCTGCATTCACTTCTTCAGGTTGCAAAGGAGTCAAGCGCCCATAACAGCGGAGCTCTGTTCCCCCAATGTAAGGTAAAAATATTCTCCGACAATATCATCATTGCCTGTAGATTAACCGGAAACATCGATAAAGATCTGGCAAAAATCAATTCGGCCATTACACTGATATCCGCAATGCAGATTGTCGGCATGGAAATGTATCACTATCTTTTCAGAGGTGGTGCAACTATCGGGAATTTGTTTGTTGACGATGTTATGGTCTGGGGAAACGGACTTGTCAGGGCAAGCGAGCTTGAGAGCTCCCTCGCTGTATATCCCAGAATTATAATCGATAATCCTGTGCTTGATATGCTGAAAATGGATAAAGACATTATAGACGATGATTTCAGCAAATATGCCATAACTCTCGACGCGGATAATATGTACTATCTGGACTACTTGAAAGCCTATTTTAAACTATCTGCCGCCTCAAAATACAGAACGGAATTCATAAAAGAAAACTACATTTGCTATAGCGAGAGCCTGACCTCAGAGGTTGATAAGGTACGCCAAAAGCTTTCCTGGCAAGTTTCATATCTCGAAAAATATATTGAAACCACAAAAGAGGAGCTTGTTATAGATACCGACAATTAGGGGTAAAAGCGCTGAGAGAACTCCAATTATTCCGCAATGCAACTGACGGTTGCGGGATTACCAAGCCGAATTGATGGTGTGCAACCGAAGACTTTGTTATGATTTGCTTGCAATGTTGCAGAAGGTATTAGTCAGCAGCGACCGTAAAAAGAAGCTGCATTATGAACGGAGGAGCAAACATGATATTAGCAGATAAAATTTTATCCTTGCGGAAAAAGAACGGCTGGTCTCAGGAAGAACTGGCCGAAAAAATGAATGTATCAAGACAGTCAATATCCAAATGGGAAAGCACCGGCAGCATACCGGACATCAACAAGATACTGGAGTTGGCAAAAATATTCGGAGTGTCCACGGATTACCTCTTGAAAGATGATTTGGAAGAAGTCGACTATTCGGACACGAATGACTCGGATAATAGCAGGCGGGTTTCGCTAACGCAAGCAAATGAGTTTATAGAAATTAAGAAGGCTGTCGGTAAGAAGATAGGCCTCGGTGTGTCGCTATGCATTCTGTCGCCCGTCCTGCTTATAATGCTCGCAGGAATATCAGAAGAAAAGCCGTGGAACTACAATATTTCGGAAGGTGCAGCTGGCGGAATCGGTGTTGTTGTAATGCTTTTGATGGTTGCTGCGGCTGTTTCAATATTCATTATAAATGGTATGAAATTGAAGCGGTTTGAGTATCTGGAAAAGTGTGACTTTGAACTGGAATACGGAGTATCCGGTATTGTCAAAGAGAAACAGCGCGCTTTTGAAAGTAAGTATACAATGAACATCGTCGTTGGTGTTGTTCTATGTATTTTATGTGTTATTCCTCTTATTGTGGCCGGGGCGTCCGATGCGTCGGAAATAATAGATACTGCTCTGGTAGCGTTGCTTTTGGTGGTTGTCTCTGTTGCAGCTTATCTTTTCGTTACTTCAGGTACGGTAAAAGAAAGCTATGATAAGCTCTTACGGGAAGGCGATTATGACAGGGCAGAAGCCGAGAACAACAAAAAAGCCGCAAAACTATCCGGTGTATACTGGCCGATCGTTGTTGCAATATATCTTGGATGGAGCTTAATCACGAATGACTGGCATATCACATGGGTCGTTTTTCCTGTAGCGGCACTGGTATTCGGAGGAATTTCTTCGATATTCAAGAAGAGTACTTGAGCATTTGTTTTGCGGGGCAGCACGCAACCGGTGTAAATGGTGTTTTAATGATTGGGGAAAAGAAGCTGATATGAAAAACAATAAACTATGCATATTTATATGTGCTGTATTTTTATCAGTTTCAATACTTGCTGTCCCTGCATTGGCAACAAATTCCGGAGATTTTACCGTGACAAACGGTGTACTGACAAAGTACACCGGAAACGAGAAAAACTTGGTTATCCCGGACAATATTGGAATAACTTCTATCGGGGATTATTCATTTAAGCAAAATAATACTTTAACGTCGGTAACACTTCCAAACGGACTTATTTCAATTGGGGAAAGAGCATTTGCAGACTGCGAAGGCCTGAAATCCGCAAACATTCCCGATACTGTTACATCAATCGGAAATTACGCCTTCTCGGATTGCCACAGCTTGAGTTCAGTGATTTTACCGGACAGTATAACCGCAATGGGCGACGGTGTGTTTCATGGCACGATACTTTCCAAGCCGATTATCGTTAACAGCGGAAAAATACTTGGCTACGTACCTGCGGATTATACAGAATATGTGATTCCGGGCACAGTAACCGAAATTGCCGGAGAAGCTTTCGGCCCGTTCAGCCAAATTTCTTCAATCACAATTCCCCAGGGCGTGACCTCTATCGGGGATGGCGCTTTTTGTATATGCAACTGGCTTACCTCGGTTTTAATTCCGAAAAGTGTTACACAAATAGGAGCAGGAGTGTTTTCCCGAGATTCAAGATTAGTGTCAGTAAATATTCCCGATGGAATCAAAACAATAGGAGACTACACTTTTACAGACTGTTGCTCTTTAGCATCAATAGTGCTACCCGACAGTGTAACCTCAATCGGAGAAATAGCATTCTCTTGTTGTAACTTAACATCGGTTTCTCTTTCTAAAAATTTGATATCTATAGGCAGCAACGCATTTTATGGGAATGCCAGGCTGATGTCATTAATTATACCCAAAAGCGTGATTTCCATAGGCGAGGGGGCTTTTGCCGGACAACAAAATATGATGCTGTACGGTGAGGAAGGTTCATACGCCCAGCAATATGCCAAAGCCAATAATATTACATTTAAAAGCATTATTATTGCAGAGCCGGTTCAATATACTGTGACGGTTAACGCTAAGAGTGAAAGTCTGTGGGCGTATAACATTGATGGCGGAGTATATTTCAAACTGCGGGATGTGGCTTTGCTGCTCAACGGCACCGATAAACAGTTTGAGGCTTTCTGGGCAGCCGACAGTAACCAAGTTGGGCTGTCAACGGGAAACGCTTATTCACAGGTGGGCTGCGAGCTTAATGCGCCGCAGAAGCTCCAAATTGATGCCGCGCAGACGTCCACAGACAGCTTATATATTGACGCTCTGCCGGCTGCCGGGAGTGTTTATACCGCAAATAATAACAATTATATGACGCTTTCTGATCTTGCGGCGACGCTTAAGCTCGCATCGAGCTTAAATAAGGAAAACCATACAGCCAAATTAATTAGCGCTCCGGAATCTTCAGCGGCAGAGCTGACAGGTAAAGTTATTGACAATATTGCTCCAGCAAACGCGGGAAGCTCTCATTCCCTTAGTGGGGACGGGTCCGTTATTCTATCATACTCTAAGGGCGCCGCCTCAATTTGTGCACCGCTGAAGCTCAACACAAGCGGCATCTACACTAAAGGAATGGAGGAGTCACAAACAGGGTTTTATATCTCCGAGGCAAAGACCGCTATAGCCTACGGCGGTGACGGAAAAGCGGTAGATGTACTTGTCAGTGACGATATGGGCAAAACTTGGAACACTTATACAGTTACAGGGTCTAGTAATATGTGTGGAACCAAGTTTATTAGCTTTGACACCGTCAATAACGGCTGGCTAACGGTCAATCCCGGCGTGGCCTTGGGGACCTCCTACAATTATGTTTTTGCAACCCATGACGGCGGAAAAACATGGACTCAAATCGGGAATCCGAACTATATCTACCCGAGAGTCACGACAGGCCTTGGCTTTGTAAACAATCAAATCGGATTTTTGTGTTTCAGATACGATTTTGCCGACTTTGAACCTGCTATATGTTGGACGCAGGATGGCGGATTAACCTGGGAAAAACTGCGTATTACACTGCCGGAAGAATTTGACGATTATAATAAAACGCCGCTATCTCCGTTATTTTCCGGAGCAAACGGACGCTTTCCGATTCAACTGAGCAAAAGTGACGGAAATACCTCAACAATTTATCTGATCAGCAGCGACTACGGGAAGACATGGGTGTATCAGGAAAAATAAGATATAGCGAGGTGAATACATGAGCCCGGTATCTGTAAATATTAAAGCGATACGTCTCAAGAAAAAACTTTCACTGGAAGAAATGTCCGACCGGCTTTTCATAGAAGGGCAAACTGTTTCCGACTGGGAAAACGGTGAAGTAAAGCCTGATATAGATATGCTGAGCAAGATAGCCGATATTTTAGACACTGATATAACAACTCTGATTTACGGCTTACCGGCTCCGGAGACTAGAAAAAAGGACATTAGGCAGATAATAATCGCTGTCTGTGTTTTACTGGTGCTTGGTATTTCGCTCTACTTCTTATCCATGACAGCCAACAAAATGAAAATGCATTTTGTGCCGGAACTGGCAGTGCTAATACAGATATTTTTGTTGCCGCTTTTCTGGCTTGTACTAGGGTGGACGATAATGCAAGGCTTAGGAGTGCTCGGCGTTGCAAAACAAAACAGGACAAAATTCAGCAAGCCTATACATATAGCATCTTTGGGTATTGTATTGTTATACGCAGCTCTTATGCTGCCGTTTACAATTGAAACAATTAATTGTTTGATTCAATCGCTCAAATACCAGCAGAACCCGGATCTTTTCCCGTCTGGCTTTCAATATTCTTATAACATTCCTCTGTTTTTACAAAGTATTGAATTGAAGGTAATGAGCCTGTGCTACAAGGAGCCCGCAGTATTTATTATTCCCAGCATAGTATTTTGGCTAACCAAACCGAAAAAGTATAGCCAGGAGCTTGACTGAATTTGCAAGTGATTATACGAACAACCCTGCAGCTTTGAAGCTGCAGGGTTGTTCGTATAATGGAATTATGTAAACCAAATTATTGATGTC
>QFZN01008915.1_pt1 | contig 10079 bp, 17 predicted proteins | sample 1740101 | NCBI WGS metagenome assembly QFZN01 (sample SAMN09210849, study PRJNA391713) | Ciliate metagenome, whole genome shotgun sequencing project. | isolation source: combination of 50 Heterometopus sp. ciliate cells from an enrichment culture... | host: Heterometopus sp. ...
ACCCCAAAACCCCAAGCGCACCGTCAAGCATGTGACAGGTACGCTCGCTATATCTCTGTGCAGGATGCTATTATTGTTCGAATAACGCACAAACAGCGACAGTCCTGAATGAAATAAAAATAAAGTGAGCAAGCAGAAATGGGCTGCGGACAGAGCAATCGCTCGGAAGTGCGGGTGCCGGCTGGACACGTGGACAAGGCTGGGGATCGTGGCCCTGATCACGAGCACAGACCAAAGCCGATGCTGGAGCACCACAAAAAGGACCGAGAGAAACAGTATGCCACGGAGGATAAGAAGGAGGTCAAGGACATCGGCGGCATCGTGATCGAGCCTAGCCAGTTCGTCCTCGAACACAGCGAGAGCATCTACAAGAACTATTCCCTCCGCGAAAAGCTCGGCGAAGGTATCGTATAACAGTGCTATGGGAGGGTAGGATCGTTCGGCATTGTGTATAAGGCAATACACAAGATCTCGCAAGAGAAGCGCGCCATCAAGTTCATCGACCGCAGTTCGGTCAGTGCCAAGGAGGAGGCCAAGCTTCTGCAGGAGATCAGCATTCTCCGGCAACTCGTACCCGCGCCGTTTCACAGTCTCTTTAGGACCACCCGCACATTGTGAAACTGTACGAGTTCTACTCTGACGCCAAGTACTACTACATGGTCACAGAGTAAGGAACGCGAGTAACAAGGAAGCGAAGACTGGTTGATGGCGGGGAGCTGTTCGACGAGATCCAGCGGCGCAAGACTTTCTCCGAGCAAACCGCCGCCGACATTATCAGCCAGCTGCTCTCGGCCATAGTCTATTGCCACGAGCGCAACATCGTTCATCGCGATCTGAAGCCGGAGAACATCCTGCTGGACAGTTCGACGCCGGGGAAGATTCAGATCAAGGTGATAGACTTCGGTACGGCGCAGTTCTTCGACCCGTCCACAAAGCTCCGTCTTACCACGGGCACCGCGTACTACATTGCTCCTGAGGTTCTCATGAAGAACTACGACGAGAAGTGCGACGTCTGGAGCTGCGGCGTCATATTATACATCCTGCTGAGCGGGACGCCGCCATTCAACGGACGCAACGACGAGGACATCATCCGTGCGGTCAAGAAGACCAAGTACAGCTTCTACAGTACCGGCGTTGCAGTGTAACCTCTAGGCGCTGTCTGGCAGGATATCTCGCCCATGGCCAGAGACCTCGTTATCAAGATGCTAAGATACCCGCCGTCGGACAGGGTGTCGGCGAAGGACGCGTATTCGCACGAGTGGATCCAGAGCAAAAAGTTCAACGAACTCAAGCCCGAGACCGCCCAGAGTCTTCTCACAAACCTCAAGAACTTCCACGTATCTTCGTGTCTTCTCACGGGGCGACATAGAGCGAACAGAAGCTGCAGCAGGCCGCCCTCATGTACATCGTCACCCAGCTGATGAGCAAGAAAGATAAGGAAAAGCTAGAGCAGACATTCATGGCGCTCGACACGAATGCCGACGGGAAACTCTCCCGCGAGGAGCTCATCAAAGGCTACAGTTCCCTCTACAACAGTCCGGAGCAAGCAAACAAGGAGGTCGACGTCATTATGGAGAACGTCGATGTGGACCACAACGGATACATTGACTACTCGGGTATGCCCGGACTCGATATTGACCGGATAGAGTTCCTGATAGCATCGACAAACAAGCAGAAGCTGTTGTCGAAGGATAACCTCAAGCGGTCGTTCCAGCTGTTCGATAAGGCACGCCAGAAGGGGCTAACAAAAGTAGGACAAGAGCGGGTTCATCTCGGCCGACGAGGTCAAGGTCATCCTGGGTCTGGGGAAACGCTTCTCCGAGCAGGTCTGGACCCAGGTCATTGGTCAAGTGGACCAGAACAGCGACGGGCAGATATCGTTCGAGGAGTTTGAGAAGATGATGAGCAAGTTCCTCACATAATAACGCGCGGCAGCATAAATCATTATCTCAATTACGTCAATGTAAAAATATTCAGTGCACTATTGAAGGTATTCATTTGGTAAGTATCCGTCCTATATCTCTCAATATACACTCAATCGCTATGCTAGCTACAATAGTAAACATGCGAGGTCGTCTAGTATACGCCGCGTATGGAATGTGTGCATAGGGGTCAATAAAGTGCGCGACACTTCCTCTTATTTATCTCGACCTCGAACTGCAGTTCCACGGCGGCAGCAGAGTCACATCCTGGCGAATCTTCCTGTATGCCCCGACCTCGGCCGATATGGGCATCTCAGCCCGGGAGCCCTCGCCCAGCGGGAGCGACAGCGCGTTGTCATACTTGGGAGGTCCTCTGGGCACGTTATTGGCCTTGAAAGCCTCTATGGCGTTGTCGGGCTTGTTGATCCAGGCCCGCTGTGCCTCAGTGTCGTGCTGCGGGTCGCCGTCTATATGATTAGTGAGAGAGAGAACGAAGGGTACTTTTGCGGAGAGTCTCGCCGACCAGCGTGCGGTGCTCCTTCGTCGGGGGAGGGACGTCCGCGCCCGCCACCAGCGTCATGGTCTTCTGGAACTCCTGCACGATTTGCTTTGCGCTCGCCTGCAGCGGCTTCCCGAAGAACCCGCCGTAGGTCGTGCCGAAGTAGCGTTGGTCGTGCTTGGCCTCGTGGCGGGGCAGCTTCGACCCGAACCCGCTCTGCGGCCCCGCTAGGTCTCTTGGCTTGCGGAGAAGGTCGGTGAGGTTCTCCTTGCGGATCATCTTCTCCGTGGGCTTGTCCTTCACCAGCTCCATGTCCGGCTTCCCCATCTCTGTCTGCTTAATGGAGCCGAGTTCGCGCTATGGGAGGATAAGGCACGGCGCAGTACGAAGCCATCGTCGGCGATAACGTGCTCGGTGTTCCACTTGTAACGACGCTTCAGCCGTCCCAGAGGCTTGGGCAGGTGTGCGCCCGGCAGCTCCGATATGGCCTGTTCTTCTTCTCGTAACTGATTGTGGGGTGAGCGAGGAAGAGCGGCTTACGATGTACTCGTTGGGGTACTTCTTGAACGCCTGTTCCCTTATGAGTCGGTCCTCGTACCAGTTGCCTACAGAGGTCGAGGGAGGCCGGCGTACCCACGAGACTCTTGTTTGAATAGTCGTGAAATGCCATTGCTCGCTTTTCTTCTTCTTTATTACTGTTTATTATCTTTCGTTCAGCATATTAAGTATGTGTGCAACCGATCATAGTTGTTCGCACAATGATGCAAGGGAGTGCAAATAGCAAACGCGGCTGCATTAGTTATCGGCATAACGAATGTGCACCATCACGCGATCTCTCCTCGATCGCCAGCATAAGCAGTCCTTCCGTGTTTCTGTCATCGGTCTCATCCACCAGCAGACGGCCGTGTATATCCGGGACGAAGAACTCCATAAACATGCATACAACATTACTCACAGTTGAGTCAATATATAGCCCGGTTGCGTAGCTCATGTAATAGCATATGGTATAACTTAAATCTAACTATTTGTTTATATAATATAATTGATCAGGACTCTATGGACATTAGTAAAGCCAGACAACCAGTAAGCTGACTTCATAACAGCTAATTCGTGCGCAGCAATTGTGCATACGCCGCTTCCACGCTCACGCCCCCGTAGGTCTACGCCCTCTCCGCCGAGGAAACCAAGCAAAGGTCAGCCGAAAACGTCCGGCTCGAGCTGGGGTGAGAATCTTTCCGACCGCTCCCGTAGTCCGCCGCCCACTGTTACGCACGAGGAAATCGTCAAGCGCAAATACCTCCTCTCCTCTGATCGTACTCCAATCGTGTGTGTCGAGCACATAGATTCTTCGGCAAGACACAACAACGACGGGTTCCAACTGCACCCGCCCCAAGCAACATCTGCAGTGCCGACCCGCACAAGGCCGACGCAGTCTGAGGCTCCCAAGCTTCTCCGGGCCGAGCTGGCTCTCAAGGCTGCCTTAGACCTCGTGAATTCGATGCCGAGGATGCAGCCGCAGTCTGCGGGCGGACAAGCGAAGGGCCGCGCGCGGGTCAAGGCTCTCACCGGGCCCAAGGCCGAGCGGGGGAAAAGGAAGAGTCTCTCCCGCGGCGAGTCGCCTGTGCCCGTAGCAGCCGTCCCAGGAAAATGTCCCGCGTATTCCTTCCCCTTTCCAGCCTCGCAGGCAAGCCCCGTCGCGTGCTGATCCTTTTAGATTACGCCCCCGACAAAGGGCCAGGTGCGTACAGTGAGTTTTGGACAGTCGACGGCCTTCCCACTCCCCCAGACTGATTTCTCACAGAACGTCTTTCCCGACTTCTGCTCGCGGCCCTACGTCCCCCGTGCTCCGGCAGACGCCATGCTATTAGCAAAGGGACCACCTCCGCGACTGATGCTGACAGGGAAGGACAGACAGCGGGAGGAGGCGAAGGAGCGACGGAGGATTCGGAAGGAGAAGAACCAGCTGCGCAAGGTTCTCAGGACGCAGGCACAGTCGCACTTCTCGCGGAGCGGCAACAGCAGCAGCGGACTGCGTCCCGAGTCCTTGCTCTTCTGCAAGAGCGAGATCAAGAGCAGCTGCAGCGTGGGCAGCGGGATGGAAAGTGCTGGGCGGTCCTTGCCTCCGCCCCCGCCGCCTCCTGTTCCAATGGCGAAAGAGGAGGAGGCGGAGGAGGGGAAGAAGAAGCCGCGAGAGAAGAAGCCGAAGAAGGAGGGGAAGCGGAAGCACAAGGAGGAGAAGCGGGAGGGCGACGAGACCTCCTCCAAGGTCAAGCTGGTTAGCGCCCGCAGTTCGCAGGCAGAGATGGGAGACGGCACGGAGTCCAAGGGCGTGTACAAACGCATATTCAACATCCTAAAGCCCGGCGACGAGAGTCAGGGGTGAAAAGTAACATCGTATTTAAGCTAGCTCAATAATTTCTACGCAATATATTCACTTTCTGCATATGCGAACGTATGCAAACTGTCGTTTGTTATTACGTATTTTTTGTAGCACAACATACAGCAATAGGGCTTCGGACGCGACTTATTATTCGTCTCCTTCGCGCTGTTCCAGGTAGCTGCTACACAGGGATCGCGATTTTCGTTTCGTACAAGCAGAGGCACGCGGCGAGCGTGATGTAGAAGGCTAGGAACAGCGTCAGTCCCACGAACACCTGGAACGGCACCATGTTGTTCTTCGCTATGCACTTCCCAGTCCACGGACAGTGGTGGTCATGTCCTACGTTTATGATAAGGATCTGGGGTACCTTCGACGCAGATCCCGCAGTCGTAGCAGTGGTAGGTCATTCTTCCGGGGATTTTTGCCGACATACACTTCAGGCAGAAGACCGCACTATGTGATTTGGGTTTTTCATCGAGCGTACTTCGGGTCCATCTTTACTTCCGGGACGTTGACTAGGTTCCGATCGGGGATGCCTGGGTTGACGAAGGCAGTGCAGAAATAGGCGGCGACCTGGAGGAAGAGGAGGATGGCGCCGAGGACGGTGCCCACGACGGTGACCTTGGAGATGATGAGCGTGAGGAAGACGCACGACAGCGCGATCACGAAGCAGTTCATTCCGATGAAGAATGGCCCTATTGTGTGTTTCTCAGCGGGTTTTACAGTGCGGACCGATGGTGAAGAGCGGATTGTGGTTGACGTACCAGAGGGCGATGCAGCTGCCCAGCCACAGTGGGTCCGATATCTCTCTTGTTGCGACCTTAGCCTTGGAGTCGGGGACGGAAACGATAGACTGTTCGGTGCCGGTGTGGTCCTCATCGTCAGATTCGGACCCCCTGTCGGCCATCTCGAGCTGCACGAATTCGCCCTTCTCTGTCGGGCCCTTTATCTCTGCCATTTTATATATACGTATTCACGCTAATGTATAGTTTAAGTTTGCATTATGCCTTGTCGCAGTCTCTGCAGGGGAACGAGAACGCAAGAGAGGGCACAGGGACAAACAAGTGGCTTTGTCCCGCTACAATGCGCGCTCGCAGCGATATATAAGGTTCCGGAATGTGTGTACAACATTATAATAATTCAATATAAATGGAGACGAAGCAAGAGGAGAACAAGATGCAGCAGCTGGAGCCCCAGTCCCAACCCGCAGCCGCACAGCCAGCGGTAAGTCCAAATGCTGCTAATACGATAGGAGAAGGCCAAGGCCAAGGACGGCGAGCACCATCACCATCATCATCAGTATGCCCAACCTATAACCCGCCCGTAGTCACAGTAATGCTCGCGACGGTGATCCTCATCGTTCCGAAAGCAAGGACCATCACAAGCACAGTCACCATAAGAGTGTGCATCATAGTCGCCATCACGATCGACATGAAAAGCAACGGCGTCGTACTAATCCATCGTAGATCTAAATCGCGTTCGAGAAGCTCAAGACGATCGAGCGCGAAAGTGCCGGAACGCAGGAAGCGTTCTCGGACCAGGTAACCCTTTTGGTAGTTATGAAGATAACATAGATCGCCCAATCCTCTACTGAAAACCTACGGTATCGAGGATGCATGATGGGGTAGAAAAAATGCCTGAGAAGCGCTACGGCGAACAGAAGCAGTTCTGGGACGGGTTCCAGTGGGTCGCCCGCACTACGCCGATCGTCCGCAACTTTGAGCAGGTCACCAACACCAAGAAGGTTCAGATCTCCGGCCTCCCGCTCGAGCTGGGTCTAAGGGCCGACGACATTAAGAGGGACTTTAACAAGAAGCTGCGCGAGAAATACAAGACCGAAAAGGACATAATCATACAGGTGACTCTCATCCTAGCGCAGAACGCGGTCGGAGTGGAGCTGCGATTGCGCGAAGACATCCCCAAGCTGAAGGAGACCTTCGACGGCATGAAAATGCTTGGCCAGACTCTCCGGGTTACCAGCTTCGAGGACAAGACCATCAACTTCAACGTGTCGTCAGGCAGCGCAGGATTCACCTCGCTGTCTAATCCGCTGGCGAACAGTGCGCAGACCGCTGCACAGGCAGCAGCCATCGCATCCGCCGCGCTGAAGGGCATGCAGGGACAGGACGTGAAGATCACGCTGCAGGGCACTAGCACCGGGACCAGTATCCTTTCTCTGAGCGAGGGATGCGTATAGGCTCGAAGATTCTCAAGGTCTCGAACGTGGTCGACCCGGTTGATGCTGCTCGGCTGTGGGGCAACGAGCTTCGGGAGATTCAGATGGACATGAAGGACGAGCTTGGATCATACGGCAAAATGCTGGACATCCGCGTGGTTGACCCCCATAAGGAAATACTTGGAGGTACTTGGCGCAGACCGCTAACCATCATTAGCCGAGGGCGGGGCGTTCCTGGCGGAGTACGACGACGAGAAGTCCGCTGAACAGGCTGCAGAGAAGCTACGAGGTCGGAAGTACGACGGGAAGCTGATCCACGTGGCATTCGTGAGACCTGAGCTGTATGAGAAGCAGTTCAAGGCAATCTCGGAGTCCTTCATCGGCCTCGAGGCACCGACTGATCAGCAGCCGCAGCCTCAATCGGTGGCTTCGGCCCAGGCCCCGGCGACGGCGGCGGCGGCTCCAGTCCCACCCGCACAGCAGAAGAAGGAGACAGACTACGAGTTCGAGTAAAGGTCGTCCTAGCACCCGCAGCAACAGTATAGCCTAACTAACCCCCAGTAACAGGCTAAATCTCACATCCGAATGCATTCTTGTGGCACGATGATCACGAGATATTTATTATAATGCACGCGCAGTTACACTATACGCTAAGCCGCCACTTTCTTCTTTAGCTGTATTCTGATGTCCTTCCCCTCCTCCTGCCCATTTTCCGTCTCCGCATCCTCGTTCTTTGCGTCCAGTTCGAGGGCTCGCGAATAGTCTGCGATGGCCGCATCGACCTTCTTGAGACTGTCGTAGCAGCACCCACGATTGAAATGGGCGTTCGCGTTCTCCGGGTCCAGTCTGATCACCAGCGAGAAATCGGCCACCGCCTACTCACATGGGAGGGGACGTGCGTACCTTATCGAAGCGGCCCAACTTGGCGTGAAGTATGCCTCTGTTGTGAACAGCGTGGATGCACTGTGGGTCCAGTCCAATCGCCTTGGTGTAGTCAGCGATCGCCTCATCGATCCTGTCCAGCTTTGCGAGACAATATGCTCTGTTGTTGTGGGCGCGGACAGCGTTACGAGAGCCGAGGGAGAGCTCGGAAGTGTAGTCAGCCAGCGCCTTCTCGAAATCCGACATGAGACGATGCACCTGTCCCCGGTTGCTGTATATGACCGGACTCTTCGGATCCAGCTTCAGCGCCATGTCCATGTCCTTTATTGCCTCCTTAAACTTGCTCATGTTGCGGAAACAGCAGGCGCGGTTGTGCCAGTACGCGGCGTTCCGGGGGTCGATCTCGATTGCCCGACCGAAGTCTTTGATCGCGGCGTCGTTCTGCAGCAGCTTGTCCAGTGCCAACCCACGGCCGTTGTACCCGTTGGCGAACTTAGGGTCCATCTTAAGTGCCTTTGTGAAAACGTTGACCGAATCATTGAGCTTGGGCCCGCCCAGCTTCTCCTGCACCGAGCCCAGGTAGTACATGACGTTGATGTTGGATGGCTGCAGTTCCAGCGATTTGATGTAGTCCTTCTCGGCGTTCTCCAGCTTGCCCATCTTGTCCCAGCACGAGGCCCGGTTGTAATATGCCTATGCGACACGATCACAAATAAAGGGAGAACCTTGAAGTGCTTCGGGTTCAGCTCGATGGCCTTTGAATAGTCGCTGACCGCCTTCTCGATCTCCTGTTTTTTCCTGAAGGCGAAGCCGCGATTGTGATAGAAATCTGCGTTGGTGGGGAGCAGCGTGATTGCCATCGAGAAGTTGTATATCGCGTCGTCGAACCTTTCCATCTTGTCCAGCGATATCCCCCGGTTATAGTACGCAAAGCTGTTCTTCGAGTCGACCTCCAGCGCCCTGCTGTAGTCCTCTATTGCCTTCTCGTACTGCTGCAGACGGTCGTAGGCGAATCCGCGGTTGAAGTACGCTTTGAGGTGACGCGGATTGAGCTCGATAGCCTTGGTGTAGTAGGTCACGGCCTTCTCGAACTCGCCCTTCTGTCTGGCCTCGTACCCCAACGAGTGGAAGCACTCCGCCTGCTCCTTCATCGTGGGCTTCTTGCCGGTCCCCGCCTTTGTGGGGGTTGACTTAACCGTCTTCGCGCTCATCTTCCGAGCCTTGGTTGCGGCCTCGGCAAGGGCGGCGAAAGGCTTTCTTGCGGTGACGGCGAGCAGCGGCTTGGTCTCGCCGTAGGATACGTTTACTCTGTGGACCGTGGCGGGCGACTCCTTTTGCTCTTTGTGCTCCGAGCAGCTGCGACTCCCCTGACTCTCCGCAGCCGACGCGTCCAAGTCCTCCTCGGGCGGCAGCTTCTTCCGGGAAGGGTTCATCGTCGCTTCCGACCTGACCGAGTTGGAGTAGCTCGCATTAAGCAACCTGAACATGACGAGGTTAGCATGTGGAATTGCCGCATACTGAGAATGAGAGTCAAGGATGTAGTTGACGCTGGAGAGCGGAAGGTGGCGCGGCGACATTATCCCGCGCTGGTCCTTCTCCAGAGCCATGCTGTAGTCTTCGATGGCCTTCGCGTAATTTCCCAGCCGGTTCTCGCAGGCCCCGCGTGCGTAGGCGGCGTTGAAGTGGTCAGGATCGAGTCTTAGTGCCTGTGTGAAATCCGCTATGCTCTCCTCCAGTCTTCCCATCTTCTCGTACACGCTCCCCCTCGTGTAAAATGCATCCGCATCCTTTGGGTTCAGTTCCATGAGACGATTGCAGTCCGCGATTGCCTATTTATCGCGGTAAGGACCACTACGGAGGGGAAGTCGCCCTTCTTGGCGTAAGAGCTGGCACGAAGGAAGAGGGCCTTGGTGTGGTTGGCGAAAACTTTGATCTTGGAGGAGCAGACCTCGATGAGGTTGTCCAGGTCCAGTCCCTACTCTTCCTGAAGCTCAAACACACCTGTTGGGCGCGCGTTGCATAGAAGGACGCAGGACTCGTGGCCGATGTGTGCGACGGACTCTCGTGCGAGCGCATGCACAATTTAATATTATCTATCCCATGTGAGTTATATTCTCAATTAAACTATAGTGCGGGCTTGCTAACGCAGGATATGTGCATATCGTCGCATTTGCGTGTCGGTAGGCGCCCATTGGGGTTTTGGGGTGTTGGGGTTTTGGG
>QFZN01008926.1_pt1 | contig 10079 bp, 14 predicted proteins | sample 1740101 | NCBI WGS metagenome assembly QFZN01 (sample SAMN09210849, study PRJNA391713) | Ciliate metagenome, whole genome shotgun sequencing project. | isolation source: combination of 50 Heterometopus sp. ciliate cells from an enrichment culture... | host: Heterometopus sp. ...
CCCCAAAACCCCATGTGTGCGAGACTGCGCAAAACGATACCTGGGATATTCGCTATCGTGCCGAGATAATGCGCAAATTTAGTTCCATACCTATGGACTGAAGGGGCCGATAAGGGCGGGCGCCGAAACTGAGCCGGAGCCCACCGAGAAGACCTCGACTTCTGCCACCTCCCAGTCGGTCTCCCTTCCGGCAAGAGCATACGGCTCCCCATATGCCTCATACGTAGCACCCAGTCTGCTCCTGCACTTGCCCGGATGGTCGAAATCCATCACCAGGTCTCCTTGTCCGAAAATGAGTCCGTACTTCTCGCCAAAGTATAGCGCATAGAAATGCGCACGGTCCTCGGCCTTTACCGGAAACTTTTGCACCTTCACGCCCTTCGTGTTCTGTATCGAGAACAAGTATGAAGACTTGGTCCGCCGCCACCCGCCCAGCGACTTCCAGCTTTCCCCGGAGTACGCCTATATAAAATTGTGCTCCCGCAGCACGTACACCAAACACGGTGCCGTCCTTTAGCCGCGCGAGGACGAGGACCGGACCCTTCAGATCGCAGCAGGAATGAAAGGATCGATTGTCGGAGGCCGCGGAGCTCAGACGAAACAGCAGTCTCGGACTCGGGAGCGGCGGGAAGGCCTCGAGAATCGAAAGGTTCTGTGCTGTCACCGGCAGCGCCAGCGAGTCTTCGATACATTTCGCGTTGATGCGAGGTATGAGGATTTCCTGGCTGGTGCTCCGCGTCTCCCCGAGCTGCGAGATCGATTTTGTGACCTTCTGGATGGACTCGTCGGTAACGGAAACCTCAAAGAGCGGATCGCGGACCTGGAAGGCCTGCGCTCCCGGGAACGTCTACACGCCCGTCTCCCCGAACCGCTTACACGAAGGAAAGTCTCGTATCTCTCCAGCAGACGAACAAGTATGACCGGATTGGAGGCCACCTGCTGCGACACTATAGCGTTCGCTCGTCCCATTAGCATTCTCAGTGTCTGTCTCTTCTCCTCGATGCCTTCCCCTATCCCAGTGATCACTTGGAGAAATCGTACTGAATTTCCGGACCCGCTCTCCGACCTGCTGTTCAAGTCGCTGTTTCTGGGCCTTGAGGCACTCCATTATTCTCGCAACAGACTCGGCGATCTGTTCCACACATTTTGTCTCAGTCTATTCCTTATGTCATGTTGAGGCTACCTGGGTAGCAGAATCGGCCTCGGAGTCAAGGAAGGAGAGAGCTTTCATGGCAGACCTGCTCAACGCCTCGACGTCTTCGTAGTTCGCCCGCTTTTTCAGCTGTTCCACAGCTTTCTCGATCGAGATAAGACTTGGAGCCAGGTCTGCGGCGTCCTCCAGAAGACATTTTGCGCAGTAGAACTTGCGCAGCTCCATCGAGTAGAGGCTATAGTCCTCAGTGGGGTGGACAACACACTTCGTCCCCACCATCTCGTCCTGCAGTCTGGCCTGCGACATTGACTTTATGCTATCTAAGAGAACCGGCTGCTTGATCTCGCGCATGAACTCATAGGAGAGGATCTTGTGGCCCTTGACCCGCTCGTTCTGCCGATGCAAGCTACTGCAACGCTCACACAGCGGCAGACTGCAGTTCAGACACTCGTTTTCTGCCGGCCTGTCGCATAGTGAGCAAAGCACCTTCTTCAGCTCCTGGGCCAGACTTTTCGGTGCCTCGTCGTCGGAGCTCTCCTCAGGACCATTCGGGCCAGAATCTCCCCTTGCGAGCTTGAGCGCAGACTCGAGGTGCGGGTTGGACTCGAAGCCGAGATCATTGGGTTGTGCGGAGTCGGGGTGGAGCACCGTTAAAACGCTGCACAGCGGGCAAAAGAAGTGACACGAGGAATGCTGGTATTTCAGTACGGAGGTCTTCAGAAGACGATCTGCACATGAGAGACAGTAGGAGTGGCTGCAACGGAGCTTGACAGGAGCCGTGAGCATTCGCATGCATTCTGGGCACAGAAGCGCTTCGTCCATGAGCCGATATTTTTATATTTGCAGAATCGCCGGTGACGTATCATCAACGGCATACGATGCGCCATTGGTTGCATAAAAACGAGGTTAATATGCGTAAGTATTGTAGAGAGAGATCTAGCGCGATAGAATCCACGAAATTTGCAGTTTCCATACGAACGACGAATGTTATTTAGTTTGCGCCTTCTTCTCCTCCTCTTCCTCGTCCGGCTGTTCGCTGCCACGATCCTCGGTGAGCCCGAAGCGGTGCTTGAGGGATGCGGGACAGCAGTCGTCGAGGGCCCAGGCGATGTAGCTCTTGACTCCCCATTTCTTGTCCTTCTGGGTCTCCGGGTAGCCGATCTCCAGCGCCGATATGCGGTAGCTCTCCATGAAGATCCCCACGATCACGTTGGGCAACAGGTACGCCACCCATATGTAGAACAGTATCACGTACACTATGCTCCAGTCGCTGGCCTTGTACATCCACGAGCTGGTGTCCATCGCTCCTACTATTCCCGTCAGCACCTTCATAAACGATCTGTCAAAGCTCTTGTAGTTCACTAAGAACCCGCCCCACACCACCTGTATGAACAGCGCACAGGACATCAGGAACAAAAACAGTATGACGGCGTAGGTGACCATGAGGTAGGCGGAGGTGGTGACGGTCTTGTAGATCAGGTCGATGTACGGGTTCAGGCGGAAAACGCACAGGAATCTGTACACCAGCATGAATATCAGAATGGCCTCTAGACAGAAGATGGCGTCGTACATTGTGATCTTATTGGTGATGTCGACGTACCTGCCGGTGCCCACGATCTCGCTCGTAGATTTGTCAGAGAACTTGTACGTCAGCACGATGATCGCTATCAGCACCCCCGGGATCATCAGGTAGCCAATCACATCGAAGAGGCAGGAGGCGGAGAAGAGTCGGCCCTTCTGATTGTACCAGGCCTACCGATAAGCGGATTCGTATTACGATTGACAAGAAGAGACAGACGATGAAGTAGGCTGAGAAGATGAGACGGATGATGTCAATGGCGACGTAGGTCTTGCCGTGGTTGTCCTCAGTGAGCGACGGCGGGAAGGCCCGCACGCCTATATAGCTCGGCGTCACCGATCCCGCCACTGACAGCTCAAACAGCTATCATCACGATATTTTCCAGCGACGATACCATCGTCACACTGATCATCAGGTCGAATGAGGGACTGTACGCGTTGTATTTAATGACCACCGCGCGGGCTGAGGGACCGAGGATGTTGCTAGTTTTGCCCTCGGCCATGTCTGAGGCGAATGTAGTTCTACCCATCATATATGATAGTAGAGGTACGAGGTGGTGTTGTAGACGACGTAATCCCTGGTGATGCCACTGCCGTCATATTTGGAGAAACTGCCATGGAGCGAGACGTCCTCACGATTGGAGTCCGCGCTGGCGTAGTACCAGATGTTCGCGCTGTTCGTCAGCTTGTAGTCGCTCGTGTCTATCCCCCGATTCGCGGCAGAAAATACTGGCGTTGCTGCTGGTGTACTCGTCGTAGTAGCAGTTGATGCTGCTGTCGAACTTGCAGGGGAACGACTTCGTGCGCATGAATCGAATACGCAGGATGTCCACGTAGTTGTACGTGGCGAAAATGGTGTTGTAGTACAGTCCCTCGAGCAAAGTGCCCTGTATGTAGTCCCAGGTGATGTTGGTGGTGGTGACGGACTCGAAGCCGTAGGTGGTGGTAGGAGAACGGAGGATGTATTCCATGGACCGCGTGAGGCAGTACTCCTTCATGCTGTCCCGCTTGTTCGCAAAGCAAATTCCTGTGAGCGTCAGCAGCACAGTGAGGAAGAACGCGGTGAGGAGCTTCGTCTGCCAGCCCTTCGAGTAGTCCATGGCCTCCTTTTCGTCGAACTGCTTGTACAGGTACTATCCGCCGTTTGCACTCTTTTCATACGTTGAAGCCGTGGTACATGCAAAGGGTCTTCTCACGTTCCGCCCGGCCCTCCTTGCCAGTGGCCCGAAGCACCTTGGCGACTGCGGCCGGGGTCTTCTCGTTCCCGATATCCTTGAGTTCCTCCCTAAGCAGGGCCGAGTCGCTCCGGATGAGGAAGAATCGCGCCACGCTGAGCTTGATTTCCCCCAAGCACTTGTCCACCGAGAGGTCCGAGTACTCGGATAACTGCTTTAAAGTGGCCCGACTGGCGCCCTTCCGGTTCCGAGGAAGACAGCACAGCTCGTATTTGGAAGCGTTGACGCCCCAGTAGTCGGCAGCCTCGCTCTTCAGCAGCTCGACGGAGGTGAGGCACGATATGCGGAACGACTGTGTCAGCTCGTATACTTTGTCCTCCTTGTCGAAGTAGAGCTGCTCAAAGTTCTCCGACTGGTTGTCCTTCTCATCCAGCCTCTATCGGCACCAGGTTCAGAAGTGCTGTGAATACGAGAGTCACATAGACTGCGTGGACCCGCGGTTTGTCCACAACCTCGATCACCCGGTCCGCCTTGATCTCGTCAAACTGCTGTTTCTCAAGATTCCTACCGGTATCCGCGCTCTTCACTTACGAGATTTCCTCAATCCGCTGCTTGAGGGTGTCGTAGAGTATATTCTTATAAAACTTGGTGTCGAAGAACTCTTCGCGGGGCTTTGCAGGAGCCTCGGTCCGCCCGTCCATGGCCTCCTTCTGCTCCTCGCCGGCCCCAGGAGTTTCCTTGTCCGAGTGCCTGCGCTTGTCCGTCTCTCTCTTAGACTTCTCCTTGTCCTCCTTTTCCTTCTGGAGATTGAAGAGCTTCTCGTCAGCTTCATCGATCTCGTCCTTGATGAGATGAATGGCCTGCTCAACCTCCTCAGTCTTCTTCTGGTAGTCCTCGATGTCCTCGCGCACGTTCTTGATCTCGATCTCCAGACGCTTCTTCTACTCCAAGATTACGCGGTCTTTCACCTCTAGCTCGTACATCGTTGTGCAGCTATATTATTTTAAATGCTTTAAACGCGTTTTGCTATTTATCCCGCATTATTAATATAATAGCACTGTTGTTGTTATGGTGATGGCGCTGGGGATACAAAGATGGCGACCGCTTCTTCTCGCGCTGGCGACCTTGGTCCTAGCCCAGGCTAACGTACCTTCCCACATCCTAAGCCTTAGGGACAAGTCTGCAGCCCGGCATGCGGAAGCAACGGCTACTGCGTCAACGGAAAGTGCAACTGCAAGTTCCCATATACGGGGACAACATGCGACACGAGTATCTGCCGACATTAATCATCGGGGGAGTAGACCTCAACGAGGACCGCGTGAAGTCCGGCTGGCTAGTCCTACTCACGATCGGCGGACTGGCGCTCGGCTTCCTGCTGGTGTGGGCCGTAGTCAAGCTGTATGTGTGCTGCAAGGGAACCGAACAGTACCGCTATATGCGCATTCTCGACGCCTCCGAGTCCCGCCAGATCGACGAGTACCACGATGTATGAGCTGATGATTCCAGCAAGCGGATATAGGTCTTATTCACAGGCAAGAAGGAGGAGAAGAAAACGGAGCAATAAATCGATCATTGCTAACGCGGGCGAGAGGAGTTTTGTCCGGTAGTTATCCCTCTTCCTTTGATCAAGATATATTCTAATATCCTCCGCGCACCGCGATTCAGCCTTCTTCGCCCTTTTGTCGTGCACGACATGCCAGCAAATCCTCTTCAATAGCACTCATCCGGCTACGGTGATATTATTCGCCCTTCTCGACGCCTTCCGGAAGCGACTCGTAACGACATTCGTTCTTCTCGCGGCTGAGAAAGAGCAGGACCATCCAGGCCCAGTAGAACACCAGCAGCATGCCCACGAACCCGTAAGTGAAGGTCATCTCGTCGAACACGCCCGTGAAATCGCACTTATATTGTCCTGTCGCGAACGACTTTACGAACCCCAGGTAGTTCGCCAGCACGACTCCTGCTGTCAGGCAGAGGATCGTTCTGCTGTTCCGCACCAGGAAGTAGATTGAGTTCCTGAAGAAACACCTCGTTTTGCGCGGGGCGGGCTTCGCCGACTCGGAGTCGCGCATGTCGGCCTCGAAGAGGTAGCAGAGTGCGAGGATCAGAGAGCCGTAGATCGCAATGTGAGGATTGTTCCCAGAGTAGCACGTTATCGGGACCAGACTCCACACGCTGATGAGCATGAAGAAGGTGAAGAAGTCCTTGTACAGCGTGGGTTCAAGGAGCATCGCAACGTAGATGTAGTGTGCATGTTTCTCGTGGACGAAGAAGCCGAATAAGAACGCGCCCACGCTGAATGTGACGTAGGCCGCCACCATGAGCCGCTTTGTGGGCTCCCTTCGTGCAATCGCAATGTATATGCAGACTGCGACGGTGACCATGATGACATAAGGAAGGAACAAGAACCGCGTCCTTCCCTCCTCAGTGTCCATGGTGGTCAGCAGATCTTTGATGGCTGCCCAGAAGGTAGGAGCCGGGTTGTAGAAGCAACGGATTCGTAGCGGGAACAGCACACGTGCCATGGCCAACATTGACTCCGGCTTCCCCATCATCGGGAGCAGCGACACCACAAGGGTGGCAATTCCGGTCAGGGCCAGTTTGATGCATTCCATGACTGTTCGCGCGACTTGACTGCACCTGTCCTGAGATTTTTCCTTCGACTCTCGCCATATCTTGATAAGCATGTAGATGGCGATGGGGAGGAGGTAGGGGGCCACGAAGTGCTTGTAGCAGAGACTGAGGGTGAAGCACACGGCTGCGACCACGAATCTTCCGTTTCCGGTGAAGTGGAGCGTAAGCAGCAGAAATGCCAGGTGTGGTCCGTTTGCCTGTGTGTTTGCGAATTCAATGTACGCGTACATTGGCATGGTGAGGAACAGCAGCACCGTAAGCAGCTTGTAGGAAACCCGCTGCTTCTCCCCCATGTAAGAAAGCACGGTGAGAATGACCGCGGGATAATATGTCACGACGTCGCAGAGAAGGATGGAGATTCTGACCCCATATTTCACATTTGTGTTTAGCGTGATATCCGGATACATCGGCGAGTTGTTGAATGTCTCGGGGTCAAACAGCTTGACCACAAAGGCCATAAGGTAGTGGAAGTACGCAGCAACGTGGGGGTAGTCGAAGTGGTTGTGTCCGTTGTTGTCGAACCACTCGGAAATCGGCAGTCTGTGGGTGATCTTCATCCATGCATAGTGCGTGTAGTAGTCGCCTATATGGGTGTCGCGGAGGAAAGTACCAAAAGGATTGGCGGTGGCCAGGAGCAGTGCGGTGAGCACGGACAGGAGACAAATAACCGCAAGTCCCAGGGGCAGGCCCACGTTCTTGTCGACGTGGCGCAGGAATCTGCTGAACCATTCGGCCATTTCTTTGCGAGATTTTATATGTCCTTCCGCAAAATCTGCGCGGTTGTTCGGGGAGAGCAGGCCCAATCACGTTAATTTTTATTCTCTTTCTTTTCTTAGATCGTCGGATAATAGCAATGAGCGAATCAGAAATAGGAACGGTTACAGGCGAACGACGGTTCCAGGCCCTCCTTCAACGTTGCGTTGGCAAGCTCTATAACGAGCAGATCGACAGGGGCGCGAAGGAATTTGCGCGGCATGACACCATGAGCATGGTGCAGAATGTGGCAACGTATCCGCGGCTGGACGAGCTCCCAGGGATGCGGAGACGGCAGGACGAGTCCTACGGTCCGCTCAGTCCTGAGCCTGTACGGGGAAGTCTCAAGATTCTGTAGAAGCCCTGCCAGAGGGATCCTGCGGGCTACACTCTTGTTCCAGTAAGACACGAGATAAAGCTGGGCAAGGGCCAAGGACACGAAGTGAGAGTTAAGAGCAAGCTTAAATCTACGATCCGGAGGAGGAGTTCTGCAAATCGATCCACGATTTCCGGAAAGTCTCGTTCGATTTCCCAAGCAGTAAGTGCGGGATTCGGTTCATCTCCCCCGCGATAGGAGCCGAAGAAGAAGCGGCCCGCGATTTCCGCGCTGTCCTCTGCCACCCCCGCAAAAGTGCCTTCGACGTTCGACGAGACCGACCACGACATCGGTATCTGTTCTCTCGCATTAACCAAAAACGTAGAGCGTCTGCGTTTCGTGTACGGTCAGATGGAGAAACGCAAGGCCTATCTGAGGCGCTTGAGCGAGAAGCGAAGACATGGAAGCGACACCCTGACACTCGAGGAATTGTCAGGGAAACTGGGGGTGCGCAAGTCGGCATTGAAACGGTCCATGCTCACATACGATCCCGCAGGACGGGTGACCCTTCTCAACTCCGGGACGCCTCGGCTCCCGCCCTGCATGCCAAGTCTGCCCTTCAAGGTCCGGACTGGTGTGAAGCCCGTATCGGATGCGAGGCTGGATAAGGATCCGGCCGAGTCGAAGGCAGAGGATCCAGGGGCAACCCCGAACGTGGCTACGAGGAGCGAAGACACGATTTCCGACTCCGTCATAAAGCCGACGTACGGGGTCAGACTAGAGATGCGGGGCACGGTCTACGACGGGCCCGACTTTCGGCTTAATCCTATATACAGCCGCAAGTCGGCGCTGATCAGCATGAGACAGTACAACAGTATGCGCAGGACCCAGTCGCGTCCTCGGCCCGTCAGGACTGAGACCATGGTCACCCAGGTGGCTGAAAGCGAAGAGGACAACAGCGAGCATGAGAAGAACGTGTCCGCTGCCCTGGTAGGACTCGATTCAACCCGCAGCAAAGAGACAGCTGCCGACGTATCGTTCTATCCGGTGGCTAGCAACAACTCCTTGCTGATGCGAGGCTACACCCAGTCCACACACAAGTACAACAGCGTCCATCAGTTCTTGGACCTAACCTACGGAAAGCATAACGTTTCCTTCGTCCACGTCTCGCGGGACCCGTCGGAGACCGACACGCTGGAATTCAGTTCGGGGCGCAATGTTTCCGGGAGAAGACACGCCTCCGTGGCGCCCAGCCGCTCCCCAGGAAGGACTGCGGATAAGTGGCGGGGCATCGCTCCTCGTCGGGCCAGGTGCGGTTTGGGATTGTCCCCAGCAAGACTCCCGCCGCCGCCGCTGGGAGAGACCTGCGGCCACGGGATCTTCCCAGATATTGCTATGGCTCAGTGAAGTGTCGAAGCTATATATATCAGAGAGAAGAAATGTGCTATTATTATACCGTTGTGTTAGAGCGTGTGTGTATATGAGCAAAGCCAATATGTGTCAGAAGAGAGATAAGCCGTTATAAACAGCCGGCAGGGGTTATGAGAGGCTGATGACGATAATAATAAAACATGAGGAACAGATCGGTAGGAGCCGAGAAACGGAGGACGCGGTACCAGATTCCCACGTCGATGATCAAGTGCGTCATCATGCAGAGCCACCAGGCCGAACCATTCTCTGCGGGCATGAAGAAGACTCTTCGCAACCAGGAGAACTGTCCGTATTCATCCGTTAAGATGCCCTCGTTTCCCAGACGGGGCAGCAGCATTTTCGCCACCGTCGCTGCGACGAAGGAGTCCCAGCGGCCGAGGCGTAGTTCAATCATAGTCACAACCACACTGCAGCGGACCAAGACTCTCGGGAACTCAGAGACCCACGTTTCGCCCTTCGCCGCGTTCTCCCTCCGCTTCGAGGCTCACATCGCATCCTATCTCCGCAAGGTTGCTGTCGGCCAGGAGAAAGGAAAAACTGGGAAAAGGCGGCCGCTCGAAGAGTCCTTTGTGCCGAACATAGTAGCAGACAGTCGGGAGATTGTTACTAACAAAAAACCGAACGTTCAGGATGGGATGTTGTGCAACTTGCCTGCGCTGAGAGGGGCCGAGGTGGTCCACGAGTCCTTGCTCGGTATTAAGCTATTTTCGCGAAACCCGGGGAGGAGCACGGTGTACAACAGAATGCTGACGACTGAAGGCAGTGCGAAGAGGGGGCTGTTCACGAATCCGGTGATAAAGAAGCGGCTGTCAGAGAAGGTGCTCACGGATTTCTGCGGTCACGATAATTTCGCGACAGAGTGGATCGGGGAGGAGGAGCTGGAGGAGAGTCCGGAGAAGGTCAGGCTCAGTTCTGTGTACAGTTGATGCTACTTCGGTCGCTGGATTTAGGTTCGCTTTTCTGTTACTATACTCTGACTGCAAAGTTGTCGCCTGCTTGCGCCGGCCTCGCGGGGTTTTGGGGTTTTGGGGTGTTGGGG
>QFZN01009588.1_pt1 | contig 10062 bp, 13 predicted proteins | sample 1740101 | NCBI WGS metagenome assembly QFZN01 (sample SAMN09210849, study PRJNA391713) | Ciliate metagenome, whole genome shotgun sequencing project. | isolation source: combination of 50 Heterometopus sp. ciliate cells from an enrichment culture... | host: Heterometopus sp. ...
ATAGTACCAGCTAGCTAGCGAGTAACTATCACTGGCGTAAACGGAACCGAAAATTATAATGTGGACGGACTGCAAAATAAATTATAGTCCTAACAATTCAAAATGGAGTCATCTAAGTCCCCCAGGCAGACAAACATCCCCCTGCGTTCCCCGGAACCGCACGAGCTGGTCGTCGAACGCACCACCGAACTCAGTCCTGGCAAGCTCCCTACTTCCAACTCTCGGGAGGCTTCACACAAGGTCCTGCAAAGTTGCGGGGCCGGGTTCGGCCTCTCCCCTTCATCGGCTCTGGCCCCGCCTCCCTGCGTTCTCCTAAGCACACTGAGGGCGTCGGCGGAACAGAAAATCGTGAAGAGCATGATGGCAGAGTACGGGTCGGTGCCGATGAACGTGCGAAGGTCGACGTCGATGCTCCCGGCGAGTCGGAACATCAAGGCGTTCTGCGGCCGCCATGTCAGTCCTGAGGCGCGGCTCTGCGGAAAGAAACAGAAGAAGGAATACCAGTTGGGCGTGGTGTCGAGGAGGCACCGAAAACTGGGCTTCAATCCCAAGGAATATCTCGTGGTCCAGCTCTCCGCTTTGGGGTTCACCGACGACCAGATTCAGGCCGTTGTATTTGGCACAAACGTGGAACGAGTTGAGGACGCGATGACGTATCTGGCCAAAAGCGAGGACGAGACGTGGGAACACACCTTCGTCAGCGAACGCGACGTCATGAAGTGTTACTCGCACAAGTATTGTCTGGCCTGCGAACAACAGCAGGAGAAGATGTGCAATCGGCGTGCCTCTACTCCCAGCGGCTGCGGGAACCGGATTGTGCCTGCCGAGACTCGCAGCGTCCAATTCGTTCGCAACGGCATCGCCATGAGAAATCTTCGCTACCAGCAGGCCATCCGCCGCAGACGCAACACTGCGAATTCCAACACCAAGACCGCACTGAAGAACAACGAGTCTGTTTCCAACATCAGCTACATGTCAGACCTCTCCCACGACCCGAAGCCTTCCACCGCCGGCCCTGCGAACGACAACAGCACGCGGGAGCTGATTCCTTTCCAGCCGCAGCGTGTTGCCGAAGACGTGTGCTTCGCCTGCGGAGATGACCTGTGCAGCCACAGTCCGGACTACAACGCAAATCTTGCCAGGCAGGCCGATGCGCAGCAGGAGAACGACCTCGAGGCCTCCTTCCGTGCCAATCCGCCGGTCAGCCCGATACTGTTGCCCACAAGTGCCTCTTCTCATACTGGCACAGAGGACGAGAAGTCGATTTCCCGTTGTCCGATCTGTCTGGAGCAGACTCCAAGCCAGTATATAACGCTGCCGTGCGGCCACAGACTGTGTCAGCCATGCATGAAGGACTACATAACAAACACGCTGGACACGGTGAAGCGCAGCACGATCAAGTGCCCGGCCCCATCGTGCAACTATTTGCTAACAGCCGACTTCGTCCGCAAGTCGCTCGGCTCGGGCAGCTCCCACTGGCGCAAATTCAACGCCAGACAGCGGGAGATCACGTTGCTCAGGTCGGGGAGACTGCTGTACTGTCCGCAGTGCGGCCGGCCGTTGCTGGTGGAGGTTCCGCCGTCCGCGCCCCAGCTGCTCCCCAGTGGAGAGGAGGACTTCGGCCAGACATCCTCCTTGATCCTCTGTCAGAGCTGCAGAGAGGTCATTTGCAAGAAGTGCTGCGCACCGTGGCACGAGGACATGACGTGCGCGGAGAACGTGACAAAGCAATACGACCGACTGGTGCGTGGCTGGGAGTGGCAGACCTGTCCCTCCTGCCGAGCCCCTGTTCGCATGGCTCCCCAATGCGGCCACATGATGTGCAGACAGTGCTTCGCGGTCTTCTGCATATATTGCAGGAAACGCAAACACGCGCCGGGAAGCGTGGACAAGAAGGTCGAGTTCGGCTGCTGTCTCGAGGGTCCCGGCCGAAACGTCTCCAGTGTTGGCTCAATAGGATGCAGAAAGTCATTTGCAACCGCGTTTATCGCCTACTTCCTCATCCTCCTGCTCTCACCCCTCCTCGCGCTCCTGTTGGTCCCTTACATCGTGGTACAGAACTACTGCGAGTCGCTGCGACGCCAGGACTGCGGCAAGCGGATTCGTCCCGACGGGTTGCCCTCTCCCTCACCCAACGTCTCGGTGAGCATGCCGCCAAGCTTCCTGTCCACGGAGCAGCAGAACAGCAGTCTCACTCTGAACGTGATGTCCGCAACAGAGACAAGAAACAAGGCCGCGTGTGCAGAGTTCGCGGAGATAGGTTCGGGCCCGGCGAGAAGATGTGTGGTGTTCAGGCTGGCGCTCGTGGGCGCGCTGGCTGCGATTCTCACTCCGGTGACCTTTGTGGGGATAAACGTGGTTGCAGTCGTGGGCCTTGTAACATACATAGTCAGCTAAATAAAATTTCACTTGGTGTCCTCACTCGCACCGGGTCAGCGAAACGCACAGCATAATTGTGGCACAAATCACTGCGTTATCTGTTTTATCGCCACTAGCAGCGTCACCAATGCGAAAAACGCGACGTAGATGATGAGCTCGATCCTTCCGATGAACTTCTCAATCAGGTACCTATTCCGGATGCGCAAAAGGGGACGGACTTGTTCTTGATGGTGAGGAAGATGAACACGCTGAGAGACACGATGTTTGCCAGCAGTGTCACCATGATGAGCATCTGGTCGCTCGATATGTGGAACATATCCATGAAGTTGAACTCCACCGGCCCTCTATCTCAGTTTGGCACATACTGGGTCGATACTTGCTGATGACCCGCGGAAGAATGGCGCAGGGCAGGCCCACCAGCATGAGGAATATGGGTCCCGCAAAGGCTCCCACCATCGCCATCTCTGTGAACCCGAGTATGGAGATCGAGACCTCGGCCACGATGTCTACTCGTTTTCGCGTTGGCAGCAGCCTACCGGAGACAGAGTTGCCCATGGCGAGGAACGTAAGGCCAATGTAAGAGTCGTCGATGTCCGTCGCCATGATCATGACCTGCAATATGTCAATGACGATGTTGACAAGAATGTAGAGCCAGATGAGCGACATCACAAACGCCAGTGCGGAGAACAGCTACGTTCGAGTGCATGTAAAACACAAGTCGTACGAGCATGACGGCGGGCGGGTCGGTTCTGTGCGTCGAGCAGTATATGAAAAGTGCCAGCACGGCTGCAAAGACGAAGCCCACGATCAGCACCATGGGAGACTCGTAGAGCCGGAACTGCCAGACGATCAGCCCGAACGAGAAGATGGGGAATATGCTGGCAAACCTACGGTCCCAGCTCTGGTCGTCCGTGGGCGGAATGCTCATCCGCATCAGGGCCGTGAAGATCGCCCCGATCGGGATGTACAGAATCCTTGAGTACCACTTCATCTCCTTCCACTCCTCGTTCCTGACACTGTCGTAGACCAACAGACGGACCTTGAACAGTCGCCACTGGATCCCGTAGCGCAATTTTGACAGTTCTGTGCTGTGATACTCGGCCAGTCCCATTAGTTGCTTCAGCTCGCCAGTGTTGATGTGCTCGTCCTCCAGCAGCTTGCTATGCGGATTATATTTCGCCTTGTTTGCATACTCGAATTGCTGTGACTTGTCGTAGAACTTGCCGGACTCCTCTGCGGGCTGGGAGATCACCGCCCGCTCCTGGAACTCGATTCCCATCGTCGACTCATCCGGCTTCGGAGCTACGTTATGTATGATCGGCGAGACAATACGTCGCATATTCTTGTCGCGCTGACGCAACTCCATCACGATGACAAGGAGAATGTAGCCCGCGTACATGAGGAGCAGGACGACGGCCATGTGGAGGTTGAGCTCCCCCACGAAGGAGAACATCAGTATCACCAGGTACGCCAGCAGCAGGAACAGCATGTCTTTCAGGAACATTTTGCGCGGCATCTACGTTGGAGGCAGCCGAGACAAACCTTGACGTCCTTCTTCGAGAAGAAGATGACCATCGGACACACGAAGGCCGTCACCAATATCGATGAGCCGAAGTATGATCCTAGCGACACACTTACTCCGCCCTCGGTCTCGCCGCCGGAGGCAATGAATCCTGCGATGAGGTCGCAGGCCCCGTTGCCGAGCGCCAGCAGGGTGACTCCTTGTTCAGATAAGGAACCAAACGTGCCAAAATCAGGAGGGCCTCGGGAATACGAAAAAAGATATTGCCAAACTCTCGGACATCTTCAGCTTCGTGGAGATGCTGGAAAGAGAAGGACAGAGAAAGTGGTGCCCCGCAATCCCCACCAGGTAAAACAGCAGGACCATCACCAGGATCTAGTAACGTGGTTGAACAACGCAGGGTACGCCCAGCGGAATCGAGGCGAAGATGTTCTCCTTTAGGAGACAGTAGTAGACGTTGTACACGTTTACAACGGAGTCACTGCTGCAGTAGGCGGTGACGTAGGCGCAGTGGTCAGTCGTGTTCCGCAGTTCCTCGCTCGTGCAGCTCATTTTCTGACTATTCTTTATTATGTGCTTTCATATTCCGGTTCTGAATCGTATAAATTGAAGAAGAAAAGGAAGAGTAGCGACTTATATGCGGCTACTGTTGTGTGATTGATGTGCACGTTTCGCTCTGTGTCGCGCCTGCTCTTATAAATATACATTCCGAGTGCGCAAATTAACAAACCTTCGTAATGGAACCTATAATCCGGCGCAAGGACTACGACCCCAACCACTCTCTTTGCGAAACCCAGGAGGAAGAGAAGAAGACCCATCTCAGCCAATCCACGGTCTCGCCCTACGACTACCGGGCCAGCGTCTCCCACCACAAACAATATCGGAAAAAGCTCACGAAGAACGCAGAGTACGACCCCAACCGCAGCGATGCCTATGAGGACGAGCTGCTCTCTCGCCCTGAGGTCCCTGCCCCGAGCGGGAGCGCCTCCACGATTCCTACCAAGCTCCAGAGCGTTTCCCGCGAGCTGCCGTATATTCCCCACCCACATCGAAATCGTGGATAGAGGACACAGCGGTTGGGACGAGGTGGCAAAAGAAGACCTGATGAAGCAGATAGAGCAGGCGAAAAAGAAGGTGCAGAACTGCGAGCGCATCGAGCAGAAGTACTTGGTCTGAACGCGCCTTCGATCACGGTAGAATGGCGAGCGACTCGAGTCCGGCGAGAAAACGGCCCTCCAGATGAAGCAGCGGCGCATTGACCAGGTCCGAGATCTCGAGGCGGAATACGACAAGCTGGTCACGGGTGGCGACTCTCTCACCGCCGGCAGTCGCAGCGATATCAAGATCTAACATTCGCACATATTAATATGCTAGTAAAGTCAGCGCTGAACTAAATGAAACGAAACCGGATTATATAGTCATCGCAGCGTGTCGCGGTTGTTTATATATCGTGAATGTACTCTATGGCGGCTACCCTGAGAAGTCCGGGAGAGATCAGCCGCTGCAGCTCGGCCCACCTTAGCACCGAAGCCGTGTACTCTGCCACCAGCCGATACGCCATCCATATCGCTATTCTCTCATTCTTTATCTGATCCGATACATCTTTTCGAGTAGCTGTCGATGCCCGCCCGCTTCTCGAGCTCGTTGATCCGCATCTCCCACTTGTTCATTTCTGCAGATCCCGTGACCGCTCCAGCCTTCCTCATTCTCCCCGTGAAGATGTTCCGCATGCTGGGAACCAAGGCCTTCACCATGTTTGCCTCAGCCGCGAAGTCGCCGTCCTTTCCCAGGAGCCGGGCCTGCGCCTCTTTTGAGAACAAGCCGGTCTTGACCGAGATAGCGGCAAGTTTCTCGACCGACAAGAATTCGACGCTGTCGTCCGTCATGTCTGCGAATTCTTCGAACAGTTTCGCTGCTATATTTCTCGCCGTCGGCTCAACCACTGTGACCAGGATTGCGAATTCGTCTAGAGTCAGCAGTCCGTCCAGGCTTAGCTATGTGGGGTGAGAGAGAGAAGGTACATCGGCGGCAACGAACAGGTCTTCGACGTTGCTGTAGGCACGAGAGGACAGCCGGGAGTACTGCGTCAGGACAAGCTCGATGTAGCGGTCCACCTCGACGATGCCTTCTGGGTTTCGGCCCCTGAGGTCGGGCACCTTCGTCTCCTCGACCTTGGAGAGGAGGTCGCGGAACTCCTCGGGGGAGAGACGTGCCTCGAAGAAATCCTTTGCGCACGCCAACGCCCGAGACAGCGGAGTGAACTGCCTCTCGTCGGTGTCGTTTCCGTCGCAGCGGACTCCGATGTTTCTATCCTTGATAGCAAACTCACTGGGGATACGCATTGCGGAGATATTCGAGGACGTCGAGGTAGGTCTTGAGCTCGTCGAATGTGTACTCCTCGTACAGGCCGAGGAATCGGCCGAACATTCTGACCCGCAAGATATCCTTGTGCTCCACGCACGACTCCATTATCTACCGCAATTCGATGTGTGTGCAAACCTGGAGGAACTTGTTGTCCGCAACGCTTTTCAGTCCGTACTTGTTGGCCAGCTCGGTCGAGACGTGGGAGGAGAGAATGATCGGCTGCGGCGCTCCCGGCGACTTGTGGATGTACGACAGTTCGCGGTAATACTCCGATATCAGCCTGAGGATGGTCTTCCTGGGCAGCGGCTGCACGGTTCTTTTCGTAGCCTTGGGAGACAGAATGGGCGCCTGAGCCTGCGGAGGCGGCTGGAGCTGGTTCGGCCGCGGACTGATGCTCATGTTCGCGGGCGGCGGAATCGCGATCACTATGTTCTGCTTGAACTTGTTTATGATGTTGAATCCTCTCCTCCTGCGCTCAGCCTTGCGAATGCCGAGCCGCCTGTCTGCCAGGGCGAAGTGGTTGCTCCGCTTGAATGCTGGTGGCGAGGGACCTCTTCCCCCTGCCGAGGGCACAGGATCCTTCAGCCGGAACGTGCTGCTCCCTGCCACCGAGTTGTTGCTCTTCCTCACCGTCCGCTGCGTCTTTGCTGCGCCGCCGTTATGATGTCCTTTCACTCCCAGGTCCGTGTGTCCGGGCGTCGGCGTGTAGTTTCCGGCCGGTTTCGTCTTGACCTGCACTTCTGCACCACCAGGTCTGGGCGCGGCAGCCGCTGCGAAGTCTGAGACCGGCACAGGGGCCGGGGAAACAGAGCTGGAATTCGCCTTGTGCTCCTCGTGCTCGACGGTATCGGGGACCGGAGAGGTCGAGGCAGACTTGGCCTTGTTGTGTCCTCCTGCGGTGTGAATGGCCTTGAGCTGCTCAATCGCGGCGGCCACGTCGCCCTTTCCCAGCGTGTCGAGCAGCTCGGTGATTACACCTCCCGCCGCATGCTGCTGCTGGGAGACTGTGCTGGCGTTGAGCTTTTCGCGGTCCGATTGCATTCCGGTGTATACGGCAGCCAGTTTCGCCGCCTGCTCCTGGATTCCCTGCAGCTCTCTACAATGCGCGTTATCGCGATGGCTCAGCATACTGATGAAGGCTATGGTTGCCATCAGCATTCCCAGACAGCGACTTCTCTTCCGCGTCTTCTTCCTTCGTGATCTCCTACCGGAATCTCATATAATGCACTTCATACGGTTATGAGCACAGATTTGCCGCGTTTCTGCGCTGGCTCTTCGGCAGCAGCGCTGTTCGGAGGCGGTTTCGCTGCTGGACTTCGCGGCGGAGCAGCGATAATTATCGGGGGCGCCTCCTCCAGCTTAGCGGCAGCAGCAACCGCTGGGACCCCAGTGCTGTGTGCGATATCTGCAACGTTCGCCTTGTTGTCCTTTCTCGCAGACGGGGCTCGGATCTTATCTCTGCTGCTGCCGCCGTTATAGGAGGCCTGTGGCGCGGCTTCCTTGCGAGCATTGCCCTTCCCCGGCTCTGCGGCTGGGCCTTTCGTGCCACTGATATCGGCGGGGGCGCGTTTGGCCTCAGTGATAGGTTCCTTTTTCGGCTCCTTATTCACCTTTGGCGGAACCTCGTCCCTGCTGCGACGGATATCCGAGAGCTTCAGCGGGGCCTCCTCTTCTTTGTTTTCCGGCCCCGCGGGCTCAGCTTCTTTCTTGCTTTCACTTTCTCCTCTGCTGCCGGTCGTCAGTGGTAGCGGCGGCGGTTCGATTTCTTGACTGTGCTCTTTCTTTTCATCCGGAATCTCTGAAGTCTCGACCTTGACTTCGACCTCAGCCCCATTCCCAGCCTCAAGCTCCGACAGAACCGGAGGCTCCACTTTCATCTTCTCCGCAGATTCTGCCACCGGTCCAACGTCAGACTGCACAAAAGTCTCCCTGCGTACCTGCTGTTCCGGCTTTTCTGCCACCGGGTCGAGCTTCTGTGACCTGACCCTTGGCGGCGACCCCATCTCCTGGTTTTTCCTAGCCGCAGGATTCTCGCTGACCTTTATCAGCTCCGGGTGCGACGCATCCTCCTCCTGTTCTTTCTGGCTTTGCTTTTCCTCCGGGCCAGCGACGACTACCTCAGCAGCGGGGGATGCCTTGAAATCTGACACAACGTCTTCGTGCTTCGTGTCCTCAGGCGGAGCAGTTTTATTCAGATTTACCCCCTCGATACTCAGCAACATTACAGCCTGTCCGTACAGTTCCTCGTCTATCAAATCCTCAGTTCCTGTGGCAACATGCCTCACCCCCTCTGCGGCGTTTCGCCTCGTTTTCCGCGTCTTCGCTGGCGTGAGTGCAGGCTCCAAGGGCTTCGGCGGCGGCAGAGGAGGATCGGTCTGGGACTCGGTACTGGATAGAGCTTTGGAGTCACATTGGGCTGAGCACTCGATGGTTTCGGGGGAGGCCTGGAACTGGAAATCTTGGCGACGCCGGATGCGGATGCGGTCTAGCATTTTCTTCTTCTTCCGCTCTAGCATCGCGGTCTTCTCCGTCTGCAGCGCCGATACCGTCGACTGCAGGGTGCCGTTCTCTCGCCTGAGGACGGTGAAACCGCTGCGGAGTTCTACGTTTTCGGCCATGAACGCCTCGCAGCGACGATTCAACTCTTCAGCCTCTGCCGCCCGGAGCGAAAGTTTCTCCAGCTCCGATCGAAGCGATCCCTCCTCGCGTTCTCGGTCCTGAGCAGTAGCAGCCAGCTCGGACTCAAGCTTTTCCAGCTTCGCCCTGAGGTCGTCGCGTTCCTCGGCCAGCGTCTTATATCTCGCCCTCTCTTCGTCCAGTTCATTTTCGTAGTGGAGATGAAGCCTGTGGATTTTCGCCTCGAACTTCAGCACCTTGCGCTGCATCTTCCGCTTCCCTTCCTCCCTTATCTTCTCAATCAGCGACAGATACGCCTGCCAGATCTTCCATATGACCAGCCCACGTTCGAAACATTGGACCGAGACCTGCCGGACCACCTCGCGGTAGCAGATGTAGTACACGGTCTGGATCAGCACAAGTTTCTCCGTGGTGCCAACCGAGTCGTCAACATCGAGCTTATCCGTGATTGCGCTGAACCATTTCAGCAGCGCAATCGCATCCGACCTGCTCGCCGGCACTCCGAGCACTCCCTTCCCCTTGTTTGGCTCTGTGTCCGTTGAGCCCACCGTGGGAGCCTCGAAGAATCCTTCCTCGCCGCGGAGTTCTTTGCTGCTTCCGAGGAACTTGAAGAATTCCTTGGGCATGCTCTTGGAGATGTTCGTCTTGAGGTACATCTGTGTGGAATCCACCACCGCGCTGAGGCTGCTCTTCTGTCTCAGGTCTGAGTCGCTCCGCGTGTCTTCAGGGCCTGAGAGCCCGATGCACGCAGCGTATGTCCGCCCGGGAGCGGAGTTACATGAAAGACCCTGCGAGAACTGGCACCTTCCCGAATCTGCGGCAGCTCTAGAGGAGAGAGGGAACGAGGAGGACGTGGGGAGAACTCGAAGCGTTTGGCTGCGGACTGGGCATAACTGTCCTGTGGACTCGAGAGAACGGGGACGAAGTCTGCGGGAGAGTCGTAGGTCCTGAGGGCCAGGTGCAGGTGGCTGCATGGTTTGTCGTTTCGTTGCGGATTCATCTTTGCTCCGTGTTGCTTATTCGGATAGCGAAAATAATATTAGCAAGATCGCGCTAACCTTCTCATATAAAGCTGGTGCAACTGATAATTTGGCACTCCCACTAAACTGCATTCTGGCGAATGATCCTTTTCTTTATCGGCCGCACGGGGTGTTGGGGTT
>QFZN01008947.1_pt1 | contig 10055 bp, 8 predicted proteins | sample 1740101 | NCBI WGS metagenome assembly QFZN01 (sample SAMN09210849, study PRJNA391713) | Ciliate metagenome, whole genome shotgun sequencing project. | isolation source: combination of 50 Heterometopus sp. ciliate cells from an enrichment culture... | host: Heterometopus sp. ...
AAAATGATAAGACTCGAGATCACGATTCTGGTGGCCGTCCTCGCCGGGCTACTGGTCTGCGCCGTGGACACCTCGAAGCTCGCCCATTCCCGCACCAATCTAGACGGACTCATGCAGGAATATGTGTGGTGCGGCGACGAGAACGAGGTCGTCCTCATTCGCACTGAAAGCAACTCTGTCTACCGCAGCGACGACCGCGGGGTCACCTTCAAGCGAATCACGAAGCACATGCAGAAAGTGGCTGAGGAGATCGTGGAAGAGAGCGGAGAGATCGGAGATGTGACCAACATAATAAAGAGCGAGGCGGACGGGAAGACGCTGGTGTTTGTGGGCAACAAGGGTGTGTTCTGGGTGAGCACCAACTGTGGCGCCACCATGAAAGCCCTCAGCAAGAACTTCCTCATGGCGCAGGTGAGGATGCACCCGAGCCAGGCGTCCTGGCTGCTTGCCACCTCTATCCAGTCGTGCGAGAACTCCGAGGACGAGGCCTGTCTCCGTGGTGCACACACGATGTACGTGACCCAGAACCTCGGTGAGAGCTGGAAGCAGATCGCGACCAACGTAAGGCATTTCGAGTGGTCCTTCAACGGGAACCAGATTATTCAGAGTTCAGTCCCTGAGGCACGGATATACGCGACAATAAAGGAGCCGAAGCAGACGGTGTTCTACCGCACCGACGACTTCTTTGGGAACAGGACGACCCTGGTGACCGGCTGCATCGATTTCAAGCTCCGTGCCACTTTCCTCTTCGCTGTTCAGACGATCAAGGGCGAAGAAGTGGCGCTGCTGGTCAGTCGGTCCGAGGACGGCTTCAACAAGTTCTACAAGGCCCAGTTCCCCTCGATAACTCTCAAGATGAGAAACATCCACGTCTTGGACACGTCGGAGAGCGCTGTTTTCGCGCTAGTCGCGCACCGCTCGGACCTTCCTTACGGCAACCTGTACGTCTCGGACTCTACGGGCGTGAGGTTCCAGCTATCGTTGAAGTACTGCATAAGGCACGCTGCCCGCGGGGCCGACTTCCACAAGGTCCAAGGCCTCGAGGGCATCTATCTTGCCAGTGTTCTGGACACACAGGCGGCGAAAGAGTTCGAGCAGATGTCGGAACAACAAGAGACAGAGGAAGAAGAGTGGGACGACGAGGAGAAGGCGGATGCCAAGGGCCAGTCGCGCGAGCGGCAAAAGATGCAGGCCGACCTTATCCGCAAGGCCACTCGCACCGCCATCACCTTCAACAAGGGCGGACGGTGGAGATACCTGACCGCTCCAAAGACCGATGTGAGGGGCAAGGCTATCCATTGTCAGGGGGATGACGACTGTGCTCTCAACCTGTTCTTGTACAAGGACACCACGGTCCCGATATACTCGCAGGCGAACGCACATGGAATCATCCTGGCCACAGGCAACGTCGGCAAGTTCCGCGACCCCCAGCTCTTCGCCCGCAGCGTCTATCTTTCGCGAGACGGCGGACTCAACTGGGCCGAGATTGCACAAGGTCCTCATGTATACGACATGGCAGACCACGGCGGGCTCATCCTCATGGCTAGACTGTACCAGTCCAGGACGCACAAGGCGAAGATACTGTACACATGGAACGAGGGCAACTCGTGGGAGAAGATGACACTGGGGGTGCAGAATGCCACAGTCGAAGACATATTCACCGAGCCCGACTCCAGCACCCAGCATTTCCTGGTGCATGCCGACGAGTTCACAAAGGACCTGGAGCAGGGGACCACGACACAATATACCTCGATCTTCAACCTCAACTTCGAGCAGCTCCATCAGCGGGCCTGCAAGGACAACGACTTCGAGACCTGGACTCCTTACGATGGTCGTCACGGCCAGTCCTGTCTCTTGGGGCACAAGATCTCGTACTCCCGACGCAAGCAGGGCGCTGAATGCTACAACGGCCTTAAGTACGAGTCACAGCTGGACTATGAGAACTGCCAATGCACAGAGGAGGACTTCGAGTGCGACTTCGGCTTTGCAAGGAAGGACGTGAACAGCAACTCGCCATGTCTTCCTTTCATCAACGTGAGCTACGCGCCGCCCACAAGCTGTCCTTCCGGCTCCACATATACTGTGTCGAACGGATACAGGAAGGTGGCGGGGGACACGTGCCATGGCGGGGTTGCACACGACCCGATCGTTATCCCTTGTCCCTCGACCTCCCTCATGGCGGGCTCCGGCATAATAATATTGATACTGCTGGCAGTGATAGTGGTGCTACTGTTCGCGATGGGCTACACGTACCAGAACTTCGACGAGATCAGACAGAAGCTGCAGACCACCTTCAAAGGCGGCAAATCCGGCAGGGCCAAGGACCGCCCGTTCAAGGACGTGAAGTACGGCAAGATCGAGGAGAAGCAGGAGGAGCCCGAGGAAGAGCTAGTGATCCAGGCGTCGGCTAGTCCTGAGGCGGCCCAGCCCGAGAAGCGATCCGGCGAGCTGGTGGAGGTCCCGGCCAAAAAGTAACTATATTCGTTCTCTCTCGACAATATATCTCTCGCACACACTGTTTCTCTCTCTCCCATTTCGCTCCATCTGCGCTATCATCTCGTCGATACACACCACAACCACGTGTTCACATGATATATCCGCAAATCATTCCTTCCAGCATTAATAATCCCCCTCCAAAAAGATGGAGAAGTTCACAAAGTTCGACGACCACAGGACAGGAGTGAACCCTTTCGTGCCAGTGCGGACCGAACGCATGGGAGTGCTGCTGGGCCTGCTGAAGTTCGCGCTGATCGTGCCCATATTTGTCCTTCGTCTGGCGCTCTTGATCGTGCTCTTCGTCCCGTACCGACTCCTTCACCTCGTCAAATACATTGTACTCGGAGTCTGAGTGCGATAACAGGATAGGCGATGTGGAACCTGCTGATCCGGCTGATTGAGCGCATTGTCGACAAGCTATGTTGCACGGTGTTCGAGAATCTTGTTGGCATCATGAACTACGCTGCGGTCTATCACCATGAGCATCCGATGTACAGCAGGCTTCAGTCACAGACTGCGGAGTCCGCCCCCTCGGTCCAGGCCGACCCCATTAGCGCCGGAGACGTGGTGCTGTACTCGGGCGGGTCCTTCATGGACTACATCTACCTCACCGAGAAGTATTCGCCAGTGTTCTGCACTGTGGCTCGGGATGAAGAGGGCAAGAACGACCAGGTGGTAGCGCTAGGCTGGCTGCAGCTGCTGTTCCACGCCATCGGCCTCAAGTTCCCTAAGGCGGAGAAGTCTCAGCATTACCCCTCACTCGAGGACATCATCTACGGTTCCTACGTCAAACGTGTAGTCGTGATACTCGTGGAGGTACTGAGCTGGTTAGCGATACCGAGTAGGGAACGAAGACCAACGGCAGGGGCGTGCTGGAGCCTTCGCGGGAGGTCGTGGACCGGCTGATTGGACTCACAGAGACTCGCGGCCTGAGGCTGCACGCGATCACGATAAGGTACCAATTCAAGTACTACGCACCATACAACACCACCAGCACCCTCGGCCTCGGGCACTTCTTCGGCTGTCTTGCCCAGTTCTACAACAAGCCCACCGCGACCCACTTCTTTAACATAGAGAACGTGCTAAGTAAGCTTGAGGGAGCGAAGTGAAGTAGAGGAAGAGAAGCACGCGGAGAAGAAGGCGGTGCTGGTCAAGAAGTGCATGATGAGTCGCGAGAGTTCCTTCGATTTAAGTCTGACCTCGGCGGATCACGAGCGGTTCATTAAGTACCTGAACAAGCAGAAGGGGAAGAAGTACGAGCGCAAGGTGAACACGAAGAAGGAATATTAATCGGACTCATATCCGGATATGCGTCTTCTCATCGGGGAATTCTGATTCGGTTTGCGCGTGCGGGCTGCACATTGTGTGTATCCTCGGATTTATAAAATTAGTTGATTATAATAAACGACAGTAAAAATACACATGCAAGCCACGAACTCGGAACGACCGCTGCTAGCCTCATCATCAACCCTTCGGAACACCTCGCCGACCAAATCCGTGCCCAGCCCCCTGAGACGAAGGTTGGCGACGGCTGCTAGGACCCACCGCACCCGACCGACAGTCTCCCTCGTCTTCCCCGAAAACCTTGCTAACAGCTCGGTGGCAGAGAGGACCGCAGCTGAGAACGAGGTCATGCGCAAGAAGTTCGAGGAATACAGCTCGCGCTATGTGCGCCTGCAGGAGCCCACCAGGATCGAGGCTGAGATTCGGCGCTGTTCCACCGCGAAGGATATATACAGTCGCTACCGGGAACTCACACTCAAAATCCGTAGCATCCTCGCCTCTGACGAGGTTTCACGTATTGATTCCAGCTAAGTTGTAGTGCTGGATCCCGGAATCCCGAAGAAGCTTGTCGTACTCGAGGGCGAGACACGATACTATCATGTGAACAGCGAGCGAAAGCGGTCGCCGTTTCGCCTTCAAGTGGAGACCTCGCAGGGTCAGTACACGATCTGCGCTTCGACCCGCCGCGAGCGGCCGTCCAAGCGACTTTGCGAGGCCTGCTTCTCCCCCGAAATTCAGGCTGCGTGGAGGCTACGTTCCCGTGTCTCTCTGCTGCTACTTCGCGGCCGGTCCTCGATTCTGGCTCCCTGCAAGGATGTCTGTGAGGAGCCTCAGGAGCTGTTGCTTGCCTGCAGGTACAGGAAGTTCCAATGTCCTTGGGTCTACCTGAGCATTCATGCGACCACTCACACGGTCATCAGGGTAACTGTCAGCTTCGGCGCTAACAACGAAGCAAGGACCTCTTGGGCAAGGAGCTCGCCGCGCAGCCGCACTGCGGGGATGGAGGCGCAGGCAAGTCTCAGGCTCCGCCAGCTGCGAGGAAACTCTTATCTCCTGGCAGAGCTGAATCGCGAAGTTCGTACGGAACCTTCCTCACCAAATAGGAACAATAAGGGAGCGCAGGGCAGTTTCCAACCGCGCTAGAGGAGAAGACAGGGTGCTTTCCAACGCGATATCCGCGGGGACGGAGCAGAGAGACAGGAAGGAGAAGTGGCGTTCCCGAGAGTTGCTCAGACTTTTGGCTGCGCGCGGCGCACATCGGCAGATTGAGGACACCCAGCTTGTCCGTAGCTGGCTGATGTTCCATCGCAGAGACCTAAAGCGGGACCAGGTTTGTCGCTCTTATACACTAGGGGGTGATAGGAAACGAAGGTAGAAGACTGTCTGGAGCGAAGGCGGGAGGCTGAGGAAACGGTGGGAGAATGGGTCGGACTCATCCGGGGGTACATGTTGCTCGAACGAATTTACGAGAAGTTTCTGGTTTGATCCCAGGTGTGCAACATGCTTAGGAAACGAAGCGGATGGATGCGATCTCTGTGCTGAAGGACATAATGGCGCGACGCATCCTTAGGGCGATCCGTGTGTCGCTTCGGGCCGTTACACCCGAAGCCGCGACTAGGACTCGGCTGCGAATCCGCAGGTACCTCCGAGTGTGACATGACGATATTATATAGCAGCCTGAGTCTGGGAACTGAACTATCGGGGCTAGCGACACACAGAGCGTCGGGGGCAGTGTTTTCCTGCCTCCGGGCATACGCAGGAGTATCGCGGCTGCGGGACAAGATCTCGTCGTACATTGTCACAGGTTTCTCTTGCCTCATGATTGCGATAGTGCGAATCTTGCAGAGGAGGGCGCGAGAACGGCTGGAGTTCAGACGGGCCCGGACCGCCTTGCTGTTCTATTATTGGGAGAACATTGTGAATTCATACGGCGCCGCCCTTGCCATCGGAAAGGATCCACGGGTCGCCGCAGACTTTCGTGTCATAGGGGAGGAAGTTCGAGCTGCTGGAACGGTTCTACCTGCGGGCTGTGCATGACTTCTGGCGGGGGTTCAGCGACTTCCGCCAGCATTACGACAAGAGTCGAGGTTTGGTAAGACTCTCTCTCTCGCGTTACCAGGGGGACGTAGAATCGAGCGCTGATCAAGCTGTACCTATTCCTTCGCGAGCTCAAGCACCGGAAACGTGTGTCCTTAGCCAAGGAGAGAACCTTTGTGGAGGGCCAATGTGCGGAGCTGGCACGGACGCTCAGAGTTGTCACGGGGTCGCAGCGACACAGAAAGAAACCGGCGGCGAAGCTCGCACGAGGAAAAGCAGTCGCGCAAAAATGCAGGCGAGTTGATTACACTGTGGTCGCGAGGACGTGCAAGCAGCGGATGGCAAAGCTCGGGGCCAAGTATCCGAAGCTGAGGCTTTTCGTCCCGTATGAGGAGTTCGTTGCCTTCATGAAGGCGGGGGCAGAACCGTTCCTTATGACCGCTCTGCAAACTTAGTGCGGAAAACAAGTATGCGATAGTAGTACTACCGACTTCACTGCACTCTCACGTCTTAGCTTGAACAATCCCGATGCCCGCGGCCGGGGAGAGAAACCGGGTGAAGTGTTTCTTTGCGTGATATTGCTGCAATTAAAAACAGAACACTAGAACAATAAAAATGCAGACGGAGCCAGTCGCTCAGACGAAGTCCGGTATTATCTGGTGCCAATCTCATCGGTAGCATTCGAGGAGGCGGTCAGAGTGCTGGAGGACGAGAAGCGCTACGAGCAGGCGCTCGACTACAGGGAGCAGATCGTCCAGATGTTGCGGTCCGGCGGCGCGTCCGAGGACTCCCTTGTCGGGTGCATGTCCGACCTTATCTGCAAGTACAACCAATTCGCTGTCGACCTCATGGCCAGTGGCAAGCTTCGTTCCGGAATCAAGATATTGCAGAGAATAGAGAAGCTGGTCCAGCAGAACAGTTCAATGATGAAGAGACTGTGTGGGGTGCTCAATCTCACATATAACAACCTGGCGTGCGGGTACAAGAAGATCGGGTGGCTGCCGCAGGCACTCCGCTGTCTGGACCAGGCGGTGACTGCCTCAAACAACTGCGACTCGACCGAGAATCTCGCCATGACCTTCCTCAACTCCAGCGCCATACTTGGCGAATTGGGGGAACACAAAGCTGCGCTCGGGCGGGCCAAGTGCGCCTCCACCCAGTGCCAGGCCGACCTTCTCCGCATCGAACGTCTGTCTGCAAATAAGGACCCCCTCGAGGTCCAGCGCGCCCGCAACGATTCCCAGGCCATGTTGGCAATAGCGTACTACAACATCGGAGTGCAGGAGGAGGCGCTGGGCCAGAACAGCAACAACATAGGAACCTGGTACGATCGGGCCGCGAAGGCCATCATGGCGCACCCATGTCCGGACGCAGGACTGCGGGAGACCATACTGGCCGCCAGACAGCGGACTCGTTCGCCCGGCAAGAAGCTGCACATCAAGATCGTCCGGGCCGACACCATGAGCCGAAAGGTCTTCAGTCTGGTTCAACACGAGCCTGATGGATTGCGGCCACAAAGTGCCCGGTCCAAGCCGGGTGGCGGCAGCCGAGGAAAGAGGCTCGTCTCGAGAAAGGCGGCACCGCACAGGAAGGGAAGATCGGATTGCTTCTTCGCGACGAAGGCTCCTCCGGCGGCGGGACTCTGTTTAAGACTCACCTTCATGTCGCCGCAGGCTGCGGGCGGGACGAAAAGGCCGCTTATGCAAAGATGTGCGACCAGCATGGGGACAAGGCCGGGAACGGCGAAGGTGAGGACGGCGGCGGTCAGGACGGGGGCGGCGAGTCCGCGGGCGGCTGACAGTTTCGTTGCGACTGCGTATCGATCGGAAGATGCGCCGCTGATACAGATCAACAGCGAGCCTGTGCGGGCGGGTGGGGGCGACTCTGCGGGTGATGGCTCTGACACGGAGATCGCCGCGCTGCGAAGACTGGGCTTCCTCGAGTGGAAGGAGGAGGGGAAGGCTGCGCCTGCGCGTCCGCTCCAGCACCAGCAGCCGAAGTTCCACCGCCGGGCCTGCACTCAGACCCCCATAGTGGTCGCCACGACGAAGGATAGCAGAGAGGAGGAGGAGAACCCGAGCGAGGAGGGCACGGCCAGGACGGTGCCCAGGGACAGACTGAGCGTGGAGCTGGCGGCCGGGAGCGTAATGGAGCCGAGGACGGGGAAGAAGCCGGAGGTGAACCTGATCCGGGCAGACTGGCGGCCCAAAAGTCGCTGTTCTGCGGAGAAGGTCACCGTCCGTCGCGATATCCGGATTACCATCAACGAACAGATCAGGAAGAAGATCGAGAAGTCTAACCACAACAAGAAGGCGCTGATAGTTGTGCTGGCAAGCAACGCACACGTAAGAAGCAGCACCGCGGAGACATCGCCGACCAAACAGAAATCGTGCGCTAACAGTGCGAAGCGGGAAAAGGAGCCGTCTAGCCCGAGCAGAATCTCCACCATGGTGAGTCGCGAGGACTCCGCAAAGATAATCCAGAAGGTGTATAAGGGTCACCGTGCCAGAACGGACTTTAAAATACTAAAGAAGCGCGAACAGGACTGGCACACCCTGCACCAGGGGGAGTACAAGCCTCGTGGCTCTGTGCTGATCAGACACAACCCAAGCAAGAACGTGCTTGAGGTCAAGCTCACAGACGGGGGAACGCTGGTTTTCAGCATGCTCCAGACAGTGTCCCATCTAAAGCAGGACCCAACATCGATCAAGCATCTCTGGGAAGAACTGCCCAAATCTGGAGAGATCGCAGCAGACTGCGCAGAACTCTTCCGGCAGATAATCGCCGCAGAAACGCAAGGACCGGCCATCCTCCTCAACAGCAAGGCTCTGACCAACCGTGTCGAGTCTGAGGAGGTGGACATCAAGCCACTTGCAAATAGAATCCCGGAAGAGGACGGGAAAGGGGTTGCGAGTCCGACTGTGGAGCCCATAGGGGACGAGACGCCCGAGCCGCTAGGGTTCGCGGAACATGTAGCGAGGCAGCCTGCGGCCGGAGAGCTGGAGAGCATTCCTGAGCTCAGCTCCCCCGGAGAAGTCTCGCGCACCATCCCTGAGGCCGAATTAACGCCACTCGGAAGCCAGAAGGACTACGCTGTGGACAAGCGTCAGGAGGAGGACGAAGCATAGTTCGGGGCCGTCCTTAGTCCGGGGCGTGGCAAGTCTGTCTGGCTAAAGAAGGCCAGCCGGTCATAATTAGCCATACAGTCTGCTTCTTTTTACGCATTATTTGTGTACCAAAAACACTCTTTTGCCACCCAATTTATAATAAGTGAAAAGATCTAAACCTTTCCCGCTAGTGCCAGATATTTATCGACGAATGCCGGAACCGTTTCTTCGCAGAGTCCTTCCACGCTCATCAGCTCGCCGTACCTCTTGTCGACCCACCTTCCTAGATTAAACTCGATGATGGGGACGCCGCGTCCAATGTGAACCTGAAGGATCTGGTCGGGCAGCCTGGTCTTGAGCTCTGTGCCAACCACCATCAGAAGATCGCTCGCCCTCGCCTTCTGCATCACGGTGTGCGACCTGTAGTGCTGTTCGCTGTACTTCTGGTCGAACATCAACGTGTGGCGCTGCATGATCCCGCCGCAAGTCTTGCATGTCGGCACCCCAGTGTAGAAGGGCGGGGCCTGGTAGAGGTTCGGATCTGGACAGCTATCGCGACTGCATCTCATGTAATGGATATTGCCGTGGATCTCGAAGACGCCGTCAGTGAAGCCGAAGGTGCTGCTGCCTTGGGACGCAAAGGTCACAGAGGGGTGTGCCTGCCGGATGAGGTCCGCGTGGTATCCGTCTATGTTCTGTGTCACCAGCGTAAACTCAATCCCCTGGTTCCGACAGTGTTCCTGCATGCGAAAGATAGCCTTGTGGTTATTGTTCGGGGCGCCACGCTCGACCTTTTTGGAGAAAACGAAGCTTCTCTTCCAGCACTCCTCCGGCCGGGCCTCGAAGTACGCCTTGGTCGCGATCAGCATGGGGTGCTCATGTTCCGTCTTCAGCGTCCACAGTCCGTCCTTCCCCCGGTACGTGGGCAGTCCGCTGGGCACCGAGATTCCGGCTCCTGTTAATACCATGATGCGTCTGGCGAGGAGGGCGCGACGGGCAGCCTGTTCGACTACGGGTTTCATTCGAGAGAGATTTATAAATTGATACGAATTTTGCGTGCGGAATTTATCTTTAATTCTATTCGCTTTCCTTCACCTATTCGTGCTGGATCCAGCTCTCGCCTGTGAGGGG
>QFZN01008959.1_pt1 | contig 10048 bp, 12 predicted proteins | sample 1740101 | NCBI WGS metagenome assembly QFZN01 (sample SAMN09210849, study PRJNA391713) | Ciliate metagenome, whole genome shotgun sequencing project. | isolation source: combination of 50 Heterometopus sp. ciliate cells from an enrichment culture... | host: Heterometopus sp. ...
TTTCACACACACACCGGGCGAGCGTTTGATTGACAGAAATGTAAATCGGCCGAGTCGTCGCAGTTCTATTAGGGAGACTTCGGGCCAGCCTCAAATGTGCCGCCCCCGCCGCCGTCCAGGCTCAGTTTTGCCTTTAGCAGGGCCTACGCTTCTTCGTTTAACAGTCTGGTACTTTTGCGGAGGGGAACTTGTCGATTTCGCGGCGCATGAAGTCGAAACCGAACAATGCGCATAGCACAGTCACCAGCGAGGTGCTATACTTCAGGCCGTAGTTGTTGCTAAGAAACTCCTTGGTGATGCGCTTGTATTCCTTCTCGCGCAGCTCTCTGAGCTCCCTTCTCAGGTACTCCATCTGTCGATCGAGTTCTGCTCCCTCGTTCTCCTTCTCGTCTTTCTCCTCAGCGTATTCCTACAGTTTTGCGATCGAGAGTACATCGCCCAGGGTGCCGTCGCCCTCCTCCTGTTCCTCTTTGTTCTTGCTGTTGATGCGCCGAACAGCCTCCTGCCTCAGCTTATCGAGTTCCATGTCCTTCCGCGAGTACTACCAGTGATACCGCAACAAAGATACTGTGAACAGGTACTCGACCGCTTTGCCGTCGAGGTAGGGCGGCAGCTTGGTGAGATTTACATTACGCCCTAGCGCCCAGATCTCCTTCACGATCCAGCTCAGTCCCTCCTGTCTTGTGTCCAATCCTCCGCTCAGCAGTCCGTGATAATGTTCGCACTGTTCCTCTCTGAGTCTGGCCACCTCGAACTTGATGCTCTCAATCTTGGACTGCACCTTGGCAAGTGCGCTCTCTTTTGCATCGTGCTCCTTGCGAAGCTGGAGGATCTGGTCGCCGTAGGTCTGGATGGTGTGGTGTCGCTTCAGACGCATCTGGGCGAAGCCGATTTCTGCAGCCCGAGGGAGCAATGTTCCGCCTCTGGCCGCCGCCGCCTCCTGGTCCGCCGAGCTCATCTCCTTGATTCGTTCCCGCAGTTGTGCCACGTTCTTTAGCACTCCGTTCTTCTCCAGAGTCAGCTGATACTCCTGCCGACGCTTTTTGTCAAGCCTCTCCAGAAGGTGCCGGTACTTCCCGGCGGCCGAACATTCATAGTCCATGTTCTTGCTAGTCAGATTCGAGGGGGCGACCGGGACAAGCGATTTCTTTATCTGGTATCGTGGGGAGGTCACCGCCGCCAGCACCTCGCCTCTTTTCTGCTTTCCCTTCTGCGTCCTCTCGTCCCTTGTTGCCAACATGCTCTCGCTGCGGTAGGGGCGCGGGAGCCTCAGCAGGCGGGAACGGAGCCGGGAGACGGGCGAGTTGGCGTAGCGCACCGTGTCGAATATCATCGCATTGCGTTGGGGCAGGCCCACCTTCTTCGTCTGTGCCTTGAATAATTGATCGGCGTTTGTGTGGAGGAAACGTTCAGCCTTCCGAATCACCTTAGCACCGTACTCCGGACTGAAGGCCAGTCCTGCGGCCGTGCCAGTCTTGATCTCCCAGCAATCTAGGTTCTCCACCAACTCCTTCTCCTGTTCCGCCGCTGTGAGGAAATCGGCGGCCGGGTTCTGTCTCGGACTCTTTCCCCCTGTGGAGTCGGCGGCAGCAGCCTCCTTCAGTTCCTTGCTCCGAATGTCCTTCAGCAGCTGTGTTTCTCTATTTCTGGGGTAAGAACGCGCGAAGATTACATCTCGGTCTGTGGCTCCGGCACTGGGCCGAGGCCGTGAGTCGGCGAGTTGCTGAAGGAGAGAACACGATCGTAGCGTTTGTAGCGGAGGGCCTCTGGAGCCTTGGTGCGGGCAAGGAGTCGTTCGCGACTCACGATTCGGTGACGCAGACGGTCAAGAGAGGTGAAGGGGAGGGCACAGTTGAGGGTTTGTTTCGGCTTGTGGATCACGCGGATGGGTATCGCGTCCATCTTTTGGCGACAGATTATTATTAGTTTGTTTCTTTGAATGAGAAAGGAAACGACGAAGATTGTGTGTGCAGTCTGGTGCGCATGATAGTAACGCGAGGATATATAAAGTGCGCAATTTTGTGCATTGTTCAGGCGAATATTCCAATCCATCTCGCATTCATCACTCTTAGGCATATAACGGCTGAATTTAATATACGTACCATATTGATTGTATATTGTGCATACGATCGAGTAGATCACAGCAGATAAGTCAAGGGACCAGCTCAGACCGATCCTGAAAGTCGGAGAATTATCGCTCTGAGTAGAAGTCAGCTGCAGCCCTCGGACCGCCCTAATCTGAACAGGACCGACAGGCTGGACGACATGGTATTTCTCTATCTGCGCTAGCCTTCCGGTCTTTAGTGAAATTATAAGTTTGGTCCCGAATCCAATAAATAGTCTGACTTCTGCATTATTGGCCACTCTATAAATTCCTCTAGCGAACGATTTACATAAACATAATTATAGTCATGCACCTAACCTGTATGAAGTGCGATAAGCCAACAGTGCTGCCATTCGTGCAACGCGCCAGAGAACGATTTTTCTACGGCACCGCCTTACTGTGTTCCCTGTGCTACCTTGCTATCTTCGCGTTCCGGATGAGCGGGCCGTTTGACCAGCAGCAGAAATTTCGCCTTCTGCTCGCCGTGGGAGCGATCGTCCTCATGCCGATACATCGTATGGGGTACAAGACTCTGGCTGTGATTGGGATCATCTTCACTGCGCAGGGCCACAATGTCATAATGCTGTTCAGGCCGGGGGAGATCTTCTGCGGAATCATCGGTGTACTGGTGCTGGCCCCCATTATAAAGAATTACTTCATGTACGATCCCCGAAAGCAGCGGCTCACCATGCTTCTAATTGCAGTTTTCAACATAGCCCTGATCTTTACAAGCGCCCACTTCTATGTCCCCGCTACCGGGCTCACCATAAATCAGGAACAGCTCCACAGATTTTTCTTCAGCTGTGTTATTGCCGTTATCAGCAGCCTTCTGTGCGAAATGTACTTCGACTATGTGCGAGACCTGGTGTACGATGAGGTCAAGAAGCATTCTGAAGCGGTTCAACAGGCCACCGCGGATAAGGAAGTTTTCTTCGCTACGATGTCCCACGAGATAAGGAACCCGCTGCAGTCTTTGCTGGGATCAGTGGAACTCCTGCAGCCGGCGCCCGACCCCAAGGCGAGTCCTCACACCGAGCAGGAGTGCAAGCTGAAGGTGATCATAAAGAACTGCTGTGAGGTGGTGCTCAACCTGGTCTCCAACATCCTCGACGTTTCCAAAATTGAGGCCCAGAAGCTCGAGCTCTCTCCTGTGCCCTCTAATCTGGGGGAGAACATAAACAAGATCCTGCGACTTTCGGTGGGCCGGGCGAAGGCGAAAGGGCTTAAACTCACCTACGTCGAGTCCTCGCCCATCCCGCCCTGCCTCTCCTTTGATCCCCAGCGGCTTCACCAGGTCATCCTGAACCTGATATCGAACGCGATAAAGTTCACGCAGAAGGGCCAGATCGTGGTAACTGCCTCGTGGTTCCCGCTGCTGGAGGAGGAGGCACCACGAGTAATCCAGCGCGAACTCAGCCGCTCCAGCTGGCGTTCCTTCTTTGACCCCCTGCAAGAGTTCGACCTCGAAACGCAGTCAAAGAAGATGCTCAAGATCCTGCAGCCGCACGCCTTCGTGCCCTCGAGCTCCACAGAGCTGGATTTCCGGGCCGAGACCCGCCCAGCCGCTCGGTCTTCAGGCGAATGTCTCAACGAAAGCGCCAACGCCCGGCTGATTGACGGCGGCCAGGTTCCCACGCGTCATACTGGACCACTGAAGAAACTTAGACGGGATATGCGGGTGGGGTCAGAGCTAAAGTTGGTGGGACTGGGGGTGTCGACTCACGAGCTCAATTCGAGTCCTGGGTCTCCCAAGGCGACCATGAAGTCGTCGTTCGCCGCCACCAAGGGACTCGTCAAGATTGAGGTCATGGACACCGGAATCGGCATATCGAAAGAAGGAATATCCCGGCTCTTTCAGAGGTACCAGCAGGCGGATGCCAGCATATCGCGGAACTATGGAGGCACCGGGCTGGGATTGTGGATTTCGAGGTCGATACTGCAGAAGATGGGCGGGGACATCCGGGTGAAGTCCAAGTCCGGGCTGGGCTCGAACATGATAGCGGTGTTCCGAAGCGAGATCTGTCCGGAGGTTTCGGTGCTATCTAACGCCGTCGACAAGAAGACCGTCTCCCTCTTCCGTCAGGAAGGAATCAGAGGCAAGAAGTGCATTGTGGTCGACGACATCCCTGACAACACGTACATCCTCCAGCAGTTGCTCACACAGAATGGATTGACCGTGGTTACCTGCAACAAAGCACACGAGGCGCTTGAGACCTATAAGGAGTCGCGGGACGTGGACCTGGTGGTGACGGACCTGCGGATGCCGGGCATGTCGGGCCAGACGCTCATCATGGAAATTCGGAAGCACGAGGCCGAGGCTGGACGGGCACGCACGCCCATCATGGTCCTCACCGGGGAGGCCTCCCGCGAGGAAAAGATCGCCTGTCTCGGTCAATACGGTGCTGATGACTACTTGTTGAAGCCAATAAAGCTGCAAGACCTCATGTCCTCGGTGGAGGGACTCTTGCTGGGCAGGAAGAAGGCGAGGGTGGGGAAGCGGATCCTGGTGGTGGACGACGACCAGATGAGCAGGAAGCTGATCGTCACCCTGATAAAGCAGGGCGGCGACGATGCCTTCGGCTGTGCCACTGTGACCGGAGCATGCGCGGAGATCGACCAGAACTACGGGAAGTACCAGGGAATTTTCCTGGACAACCAGCTGCCGGACGGGACCGGGCTGGACTTCATGCAACACTACACCGAATTGGTGATGAGCCGCGGGGCGAGGCCGCTGCAAGTGGTGAGCATGAGCGGGAATGCGGTGCAGGACCAAGAGAAGGCCTATCGTGGATATTGCATTCACGCCTTCCTCGAGAAGCCAGTGTCAAAGAAGCAGTTGCTCGACGTCCTGCGTACCATAAAGTAGGGCTTCGACCTGAGACACAATCAGGGGACTCAGCTATTTGTTGCTATTATGCTATGATCTATACTTTGGGCAGAATTGAATAAATGCGGGCTTGTGGAGAGTGAGTTGAAAATGTATCGATCAATATAATGGCAGGTACATACTCGAATTAGCTATTAGTCAGCCGCTGCTGCGCAAGCTCTCTTCGCAGCTCTTCGTCCCACTGCTTCCTCTTCGATAGCTTCTCCTGCTTAGCCCGCTCCTTTTCCGCCTGTTCCCTCTCCAGCTCCTCGCGCATTTTCTTCGCGAACTCTGTGTTTATCACCGTCCCTTCTCCTTCCATAAGCTGTATCGCATTCACAGCCACACTCTTTCCTTCTGGAGAGTTCTCCTCCCCTCGTCCTGGTTCTGACTTTTCAAGGCCTCCGAATTCAGCATTGGACCTTCTATCGGGCGGACTCTGTTCCTGCGGCGAGGAAGTCTTCATCTTCGCGGACATCTGCTTCATCATCGTGCCCGCCTTCGGCTCGTCCTTTTGCGCTATGAACAGGTCTTCGAGCAGCTGCTCCGCGGTCGGCCTTTCTTCGGGGTTGACGGCGAGACAGCGGCGGAGGAAGGCGAGCGCGAGGGGCGAGAACATCTCAACTGCGATGGGAGGACCGGTGCGGGTCTGGGCGATGGCCTGCAGCACCTGGATGGCGTTCTGTCCGACTTCGCTCCAGGGAGGATGGCCAGTCCGCAGCTCGATCATGACGCAGCCAAGGCTCCAGATGTCCGCGGACTTGTTGTGCCCGACCCGGAGCACAACCTCGGGGGCCATCCAGAAGGGCGACCCTTTCAGTGACTTTGACAGCTCCGTCCCGTCCTCCTCGACACCCAAGCGCTTCTTGTGTGAGTCAGAGAACGAGATGCGTTTCGACGCGCCGAAGTCCGACAGCTTAATAACACCCTCGTTGTCAACCAAGATGTTGGCGCACTTCAAGTCACGATGGATGATGCCCTTCGCGTGCAGGTACTTCAGTCCTTCCAGAATCTGTCTGAGGCACACCTTAACAAGCCGCTCTTCCATGGGGCCGAAGCGGTCCAACAGAGTCCTCAGCGACCCCGCCGGCATGTACTCCAGTAATATGTCAACGCCGCGCTTGTCGGGGGAGATGTCGGTCCAGAAGTATCTGACAATGTTGGGGTGGTCCAGTCCTCGCAGCAGCGAAATCTCCTGCTTCAGCGCCCTGATATCCGCGGCGATCTGCTTTATGTCCCCCGTAAGCTATCGCACAGTGTTATCATCTCTGGAGAGAGAATGTACCAAGACGGTCTTGATGGCGATCGGCTGACCTGTGTCCAGGTTGAGGCCCAAGTAAACCTTTCCGTAGGCGCCCCGGCCGATCAGCTCCCCACGCTGCCACCTTATCTCTCCGGATGGCTTCGGCTCTGTCTGTACAGCAGCACGTTTGTTTTCTGCGGGGAGCAACGGCTCAGAGATTTCTGGCTTTGCGACTGCGAGCTTCTGCTCAGGCTGCGGCGACTTCGGCACGACGATGGGATGAAGTGTGATCTGGAGTGGGACTGGTTTGCGAGGCTGCGAGGGCGGCTCGGGCGTGGTCGTCGGCGTTTTCGGTTGGGACAGCGGAGAACGTTGGGGGAGTGCGAGACGCGGCTCTGCGCCGGAGGACTGGGCTGAGGTTCCGCAACCCATTTTGGGTTCGATTTATGAATATATATTAGTTGTGCTTTGCGCATGAGGGGGCGCATTTGAACGCGCATACGGTCGGCGTGAATTTAGCCAGAGCACGATATAAAAAGCACTTCATGCACTTTGCTATTATTACAGGTACAATGGTAAAGAAAATTAACGCTGAATTGCAGTACGCAGGATACATACTCCCCCTGCAGTTATTGTCCCTGCCAACTAAAATATGTAAGTTATATTAAAAGAAAATTGGGCGCAGGAGGAGATAATGATAAAACCGAACCCGCTGCGCGTGCTGCGAAGCAGTCGAAGCGTCAGGGGCTTCTTTCGCCCGAGTCGCACCAAGGCCTCGCTCTTTCAACTCAATGCGGCCTACTATGAGGCGAACGCCAAGTTTCAGGCTGACGACTCTGGCATCCCTGTGTCCTGTGCACTCAATCTCAGCGGCGACGGAGATTGCGAAATCCTCTATTCTGGCAGCCCGCGAAGTGCTGCAAAGAAGCGACTGGGAGACGGTTCCAGCAAGTTTCAGGCAAACAAAATAGCATCGGAGAAGCCGATCACGACGACAAATCTGGATCGGTGGAAGCGAACCTTCAGCATCGTGCGAAGCAACGTCGCTAGTGTGCCAGACTCCGACTCCAGCTCCAACGTTCCGGTTAGTGACGAGCTCCTGCGGTCGCAGGCGGCCACGATATATGATGAGGACTCTTCTGACAGCGAGGAAGCGATGATCCGATCGAATCGGAGGGGCGTGCAAACCGGCTGGGGCGTGATGTACCCAGAATCGCTGTTCCGCGTGGGCTGGGAGTTCGTCGGCCTATTGTTCCTAATAACGCAAGCCTTGGTGACGCCGTTCGTGATCTCCTTTCCCATCGTCACGTCGACGGTCTGGGACATCCTCGAGATCATCATGACCTGCTTCTTCATGCTCGACATGCGTATGTGCGGACGGTAACCGGGGGCGTAGTTATGTGCTTTAACACCGGCTTCTACAGAGAGGGGGACCTGGTGATGCAGAGGGGCGAGATAGCGCTTAACTACCTGGGTTCGTGGTTCCTGCTGGACCTGATAGCCACCTTCCCCTACAACTGGGTGCTAAACGGCTGTCTGGGCGACAGCTGCGCGTCTGTACTCCTTCCCGTAATTCCTTTAGGAAGACAACAGCTCCACAACGATAAATTACTCGTCCGCGCCCAAGCTGCTGCGACTCTTCCGCCTTTTCCGCTTCTTCCGGATCCTTCGTCTTCTAAGAGTGCTGAAGGTCAACAGGGTGATCTCGCACGTAAAAACCGCCCGGAACCGTGGGATAGGTGGAGGAAAGCCTTATGGCCGGCATGGTTAGCCTGATCAACAAGGTTCTCCGGCTGCTGATTCTGGCTGGGTTCCTGTCGCACTGGATGGCGTGCCTGTTCTACCTCGTGGGTCGCGAGGGCAGTTCGTCCAGTCGCCGCTCCTGGATCGTTGTCGAAGGCCTCGTAGACCTTCCCGTGTACGACCAGTATATCACATCGCTGTACTGGGCCGTGACCACCATGCTGACTGTAATCGGGGGAATAACCCACATGAAACGTAGGTTGGATACGGAGATATATACGCCAATACAAGCGGGGAGAAGATCTGTTGCATGCTCTGCATGATGATCTCCTGTGTCATGTTCGCGTACATCGTGGGGTCGATCGGAACCATTGTGAAGAACTCGTCGGAGGTGGCGGACAAGCTGCGAGAACAGATGCTGAGTGTGAACAATCTGCTGACCCTCCGCAAGATCCCCCGCGACATGCGCACCAAGATCAAGCGCTATCTGCAATACGTCATGGAGGAGCGATCCCAGGTCCCAATAGACGAGGACGTGCTTCTAAAGCAGCTGAGCGTGCCACTGCGGGACGAGCTCACCGTGTACTTCCGCGGGCAATTCCTCCAGAACTGTCCCATCTTCGACGACTTCTCGATTGATTTCATGAGCTACCTCACCTTCTTTCTCCAGTTGGAGAGCTTCTCCGCCGGCGACACCATATTTGAGGTACCCCTTCTCCCAACCCATGGCGCGTAGGAGGACGAGGCCAGTCTCAAGGTCTATTTCATTGTTAAGGGGAGCGTTTTAATATACAACAAACTGCCGCTGTCCGCGTTGACTGAACTCAAGGTACCGAATCCGTTCAGTAACCGTTTAGGATACTAACTACTTCGGAGAAATTGGGTTCTTCGGGCACCGGCCGCGAACTGCCAGCGCGGACTCGATGGGATTTACCCAGGTGCTAACCCTCTCTGTCGATGGTCTCCAGAAAGTCTCCGGCCATTTCCCCCGGGCCAAGGTACATATTGCACAACCCTAGCATGATCAAATAGAGCAAACTCCGCGAAATCCAGCGCATCCTCGACTTCGGCGAGCTCTCCTGTCTAAAGCTGAACTGCTATTATTGCAAGGAGGCAGGACACATCGCCATAATATGCCCGAAGGCGCACGAGTTCATGCCAGCACTGAACGCGGCCTACCAATACGAGCTCAGTACTTCCCCGCGTACATGACAGTTCCCCCGTAGAGCTCATTAGGCGCAAGATTCAGTCCAACAAGCTCATGGACTACTACCACAAGTCGACAACGCGCCGCCAGAGCACCAAATTCATCGATCTCCAGCTGGGCAAGAACGGAGACGAGGACGACTTCCTCACCACAGACAAGCACGACGTCCAAAAGCGCATCGAGGAAGCGCGGACTGAGAAGGGAAAGGCCATATGGGACACATACATGGAGCAGCAGAAGATGCTCCGGGGGATAGCGGAGGAGGATAAGGAGGAAGAGGAGGACAAGGACACCTGCCTCTCGCCCAGCAGTCGCTGGCGAAAACAACTGCAGGTTCACAGCAAGCTCAGCTCAATGCGAGGCGGCACCCTGGGACCTTTCGATGATTCCGCGAAGTCGCCCCCACTGAATCGTGAGAACTCCTTGCCCAGCGAGTCTGCCGGCCCGAAGGAGCAGCAATAGCTACCATGCTGCACAATATCTAATTAGATGTACGATATGCGTGGCGATTGCATAAAACTGGGTTATCGCTTAGTTAGTAGCTGTAGCGAAGCTGTTAATCGCGTCCTCGTGCTCCTTTAGTTCTTTGGATTTAGCACTCAGCTGCTTGTGACGCTGGCTAGCTCTGATGGCCAGCTTGTCAATTTCCGTGGCCTCGTTCTTCATCTCGTCGAGGAGCACCCGAATGTTCTTCGCCGACTTCGCAAGACTCTCCTCGGTCCCCTTCAGCTCGGATTCGATCGTTTGCAACTTGCCTTCGTAAGATCCAGCGGCCATGTTATATTTTTATTTGCGATATGTAATATGAATCAATAGTTCGTCAGAACATAAGAGACAGCCTTCGGATTCGTGCAAGCTGGAACGATGAACATGGGGTTTTGGGGT
>QFZN01005482.1_pt1 | contig 10033 bp, 11 predicted proteins | sample 1740101 | NCBI WGS metagenome assembly QFZN01 (sample SAMN09210849, study PRJNA391713) | Ciliate metagenome, whole genome shotgun sequencing project. | isolation source: combination of 50 Heterometopus sp. ciliate cells from an enrichment culture... | host: Heterometopus sp. ...
AACCCCAACACCCCGGTGAGACGGAAACAGCGCACGTGTTCTGTGCCGATTTTTCCCCTTTTGATAAGTACGAGAATTTGTATTTCGGTTCGTGGATAAAGAAAGGTGTTAGCGCAAGAGGGAGAAGTCGGAGGCAAAATCAGACGGCGAGAGCCCGTTAGGGTTGTTCAAGCCATCTTCATTCAGGATGCATCCGACTTCAGCCCGACGGTGGGGGACTATCTTAGCAGGGGTTGATCCCGCCTCATCCGCCACCACCCATGGGGAAGTTCATCCTGCGAACGTTGCTGCCGCGGCCAGGTCTGGGTCCTGTCCCGGAGGCAGGGGACGGCGGACGGTTCTGCCGGGGCCGGATGGGGTCTTCCTTGCCAGAGTCGAGGCCAAGGAGCGTGATGAAGAAACAGAGAACGATCGCCCAGATCCCGAGCAGCTTCCACTTTGCCAGCTGTGTGTAATAGACTGCGTTCATGGAGAGCCGCTGGGAGAGACTGGGCTTATGCTGAGGGTTGTGGTCCCTCATGCTGCTTTGTTGTCTCTCTTTTATATAATTAATGTGACTTATTTCCGGATGCTTGACGTTTATTGATTTCTCGGGCGCAAGCGCGCTAACTCGGGGAGACTGTTGATGCGGAAGATTTACTATACATTTTTCACTATAATCGCAGGAGGAATACCGATAAATAAATAAGAGAGAGCGAAGAAAGGATGGAACGGAGACCGCGTTACTTTGTTTTGTTCGACATGAACGGAACGCTGCTGCACAAGTCGCTGAAGAAGATCAAGGGCGCCCGGGAGCCGGACAAGCTGGTCAAGAAGATTATCCGTCTCTACGTTCGTCCGGACATCGTACAGCTGTTCTCCCCGGTGCTCAGCATGGAGGGCGTGCGTGTGGGGCTCTTCAGTTCTATGCGCAGACAGACAGTCGCACCCATGCTCGACGCCCTCCTTGACTTCCTCAGCTGCAAGGACAAGAAGGAGTCGATTCTAATCTTCGACAGGGAATACTGCATCCCGGACCCGCTGTCCGACGACCCCAAGGACACGCTCAAGAGCCTCGACCTCGTGTGGGACGGTGCATACGCCAAGAAGCTGGGCATGCACCCCCATAATACGGTGCTGATTGAAAACGACGTAAAGAAAGCTTCCCGCTGCGTCCCCAACCTGATCCGCATGGTCCCATACGGCGAGGCCGATGTTCTTCATCCACAACCGGACAGGGACAGCCTGCTCCAGCATTATCGGAAGTATCTGGAAGACATGTTCCGCAGCGCGACCGAAGACGTGCGGGAGTACATCTCAACACACCCGCTTCCGGTGCTAGTCACAAAGTACTTTGAACAGACAACGGAAGAGGTGCTGAAGGCGCAGGAGGATATGCAGAAATTCAAGGAGGAGGAGGGAAAGGCGGCAGAGGCGGATGAGCACTGGGTTTATCCCGACGCTTTGCCTGACAAGGACGCCAAGATGAAGGAGATGCTCAAACTGATGGAGGGCATCACGCTGAGTGTAGAAAAGCAGGACTAACCGTACCATCTCATGCTAATACCGCATCCAATGCACGACTTTGTGTATATGTAATAATAACAATAATAGCACGATAATAAGTGAATTGGGAAGAAGAATATAACGGCACACGCACTTAATTCCAGGCCTTATCTGGGGAGAGGAGGAAGCGTTTGCGCTCTGCCTTTGACAGCGACGTGTTCATCGACTCAGTGTTGTCCAGCCCCACGGCGTCCAGCGTTCCGAACGGCGCCTTCGTGTTCTTTAGCGACAGCTCTTTGCTCGTCTGTCCCAGCACCTTGCTCCTTATCTGTATCGTGTTTCTATGCGATCATTAGCCCTCGTATCGTACTTATGCATCTCGAGATGCTCGTTGAAGTTCTTGTACGAGTTCTTTATGCACTTCAGAAGGCCGAGGATGGCCTCAGGATTGCCGTTGTAGATGTCCTCGGCCGCGTAGATGTACTGCAGCGGGATCGACTTCTTCTTCTGCAGTGTCGTCAGCGCCTTCCTTATGTTGTGCAAGGCACTTGCAGAAGAGGCGGGCTTCGGTTCCACACCCGCAATTTTGTGCATCTCCAGAATCCCCACGATCTGGCACAGCAGCACTCTACGGTTTGGTTAGCCCAAATCAGGTATTACCCGTCCTTGAACTCTTCGAGCGTGGGCGCGTCGATGTTGAAATGCGGAGGTAGTTTCACCCCCAGATTCTCTAGCCACTCGATCAACAGCTGCTTCTCCCGCTTCTGCAACGAAAAGCTAGACTCCTCCATGCCTCTTGTTCTTTCAAAGGTCGCCTCGATGGAGTTCTGGGAGATGCGAGAATCTCGTTTGCCCTTGGTGCTCATCGGAAAGGGCTTGGGCGATATGTCGGCTATCCTGTCGAACCTGAACAGTCTTTTCTGCGACGACGGCCTTGGTGGGAGCTTCGACGCATCCCGAATCGAGTCCTGCTTCGCCAGCGACACTGTCCCTCCCATCATCACGCTGTTCGCCGTCCCTCCTCTCGGCGGCAATCCTCCAGCCTTCATCATCATTACGCTTGTTGTATTCATCTTCTCGCCCTCGACGCTGCCCGAGCCAAACGTGCTCCCCAGCGTGTGTTCCCTCACGAGGGGCACCCGCTCTGGGGCGATCGACGGGTTCTCCCCCTGGAAGTCGAGCGTGCTGTTCTCGGTCACTGCGATGTGGTCTGCGGTCCCTCCTCTGTGTGCCGGGAAGGCCCCGCCCGCACTCATAGACGAGATCGTGGGCTGTGGCTGCAGCTGGTACGTGTAGCCGCCTGCAATGCCAGCAAGCGAGCTGTCTGTGTCCTCTCGTCCGAGGTACGGCACCGGCTTCTTCGCGGAGAGGAGGATCGACATCGCCGCCTCCGCATCCGTGGATCCGTCATAATATTTGTGAAGCTCCTCCAGAAGGCCGAAGATGACGCCCCGGTCGCCGGCGAACACTTCTTTTTCGCACCAAAGATACTTGTGATTGATCTTCGGGAGAGCGCGGAACGCCTCAAAGGCCTTGCGAAGATTGGAGATGGCCGTAGAGTTAGTCTTGGGATCTTTGAAGACGCCGCGGATGGTCCGGCGGGAGAGTCGCTGGGCCAGCTCACAGAGGATGGTGCCGTTGCGGATGCCATTCTCCACCTCCAGAATTGTTACAGGACTCGCTCCCGTCGGCAGCAGTCCCAGCGACTTGAGCCAATGAAGCAGAGAGACCTCGAGCTGGTGCAGACTCTCAAGGGAGTATGGCAGGTTCGTTATGTTGACCAGATGGAGGTAGGCCGGCTGCCGTCTCATCTCGGTATTCGGGTAAAGCTCGCGGATGCCATTGAGCAGGCCCCAGACAGCCTCCCTGCTTCCGCGTAACACGTTCTGTATGCAGTCGTTTGACAGATAGTAGTGCGGGACCTCCTGCGACCTCTTGGATTGGAGCAGGCCCAGCGCCCGCGAGATGTTCTGCTGGGCCTGGAAGACCGTCCCGGGCGCGGCCGTCTTCCCAGCCACCTTCGTCCCGGGCTCCAACGTTTCCACCAGCTGGCAAAGCAGGTATCCGTTCCTGTATGGGTTGCGGAGCAGTTCTGCCCCTTCCTGCGATGGCAGCACCGTCAGGTTCAGCGCCTTCAGCCAACTTCTTGTCAGTCTCTCCTGTTCCTCTGTCACCAGCGGGAACTGGAACCCGGTCTTCGGGCTCTGGGCGAAGTGTGAACGAGTGGGCGGCGGGGCGCGAGAGTTCATGCCGGGGGAGGAGAGGACGCTGGACTGCTGAGTCTGCCGACGGGCGTTGAGAGAGCTGAAGTGGTCGCGGTTGGCAGGCCTCGATCGTGGGGGCGAATGAACCATGCGCAAGGAGCCGCTGGGCGCAGCCTGGTCCTCGGGCACAATCAGCACTCGCTGGCCGCGTTCCACGCCTGGGGAGGTTGGGTCGATCGGTGTCGGGTAGGCGGAGATGCTGCGTTTGCTTGCTGAGAAGAGCCTGGACTTGCCGGGCGTAGGCGGCTTGGTGGCAGTGGGCGGCGTCTTGTGGTGGTAGAAGTACCACATGTCGTCCAGCAGCCCCCAGATCACGTTCTCATCTCCTCTGATGATGTATCTTTCCGCCCACATGTAGCGCGAGTTCACCTTTTCGAATCCGCGCAAGTGGCTCAGACACTTCTTTATGTTCGAGAGAATCTCTGTGGCAGTCTTGGGACTGCGCACGATCCCGCGCAGCTTCGTCTCTTTCTACCCTCGCACGGTTAGATACGGAAAATCCTTACGCCTTCCAGCCTCACGATCAGGTCGCCGATGAGCACCCCGTTTCGGCAATAGTTAGGGAAGTCGGCCACGTTCACCGACCCCTCCTTTATTAATTGGATCTCCTCAAGCCACTCGAGCACCCGTTGCCGAGTCCTTATGTCGACCTTGGCAATCGTGATCTTCTCTCCTTCCGGCACATTCTGCCTTCTCTCCGGGACGTACTCCTCGCTTTCCTTCGGAGGCACATTCTCCCTGCTTTTCGTGGGCGGCTTCTTCGAGGAGCTCCGTCTCTGTCTAGAGTTACCGTCGGCGAAGGACCGCCTCGAAGTGAGCCTCGCGGTCTGCATCCCGCCGGGCAGCGGGGCCTCGCTGTGCGATCCCACAGGACAGACCTGCGACCGGTTCCTGCTTATGCTATTATCAGACATGGCCGCTGCGTTCTGGGGGACGATCGAGGTTTTCGCTGAGGCCACTCCGTGGGTCGGGGATTGGACTAGCAGCTGCTCCGAGTTCGCGTTCAGCTCCGAGAGTGGCTCTGTGCTCATTGGGAACGACAGATAATCGGCCTTCCGGTCGTGGAGCAGTATGCCCTGCTTGAAGGCCAGCTCCATGTCGGCCTCGGTGGCGAATTTGTTCGCTCTCTGTTTCTGCTGCTGCTGGGTCTGGGCCAGGGGACGAGTCGGCGTGGGCTTCGAGGTCCTTGGAGGCTCCTGCGTCCTCCTCTTGGCTGAACAGAGCATGCTGGCCGCGGGAGCGCTCCGGGCGGGGAGGAAGGCCGGACTGTGTACGATTTCAACTGCAGCCGCAGGAGTGAGCGTGTCCCCGACGATATCGGGCCGTTCTTCTGGGACAGGCTCGGGCTCCTGCGGCTTTTTGACCTCAATCCTGGGGTTCCTCTCGGGGGACTGTTTCCCGCCCTCGAACAGCTTCTTGATCAGGTCCAGCAGCTCAAACATGGAATCTTCGCTGTTGTAAACACTGCCTGCAGTCAGCTCGGGTCGCGGGGACAGCCCGCATCGTTTCAGTCCCTCCGTCGCAATGCTAATATTCTGCATGGAGCTCTCTGCGGTTGCGGGCGACTCGCGGTTGACCCTCCTTGAACTTGTCGTCGACGGGGGAAGAACTGGAGTCCGATGTGTTGTTGTGCATCTCGGGCGACTTTTTAAATTTAAATGATCGCATTGACTGCAGAGTATCTATGCATGATAACTTGCCTCTGATACACAACGTGAGTCTGCGCTTTGGGACCAAGCGACGCATTTTCAGGCTTAAATCATTTATCATTTGTTGTTATGTATAACAAAGGCATTATTAACAACAGCTCGCCCGTCACCCTAACCCACGTGGAACCGCTTGGGAGTAAGACTGGCGTAACTGCACCGACGATTCTTCACTATCTTCATGTATGTCTGCGCCTCGACCCCGCCCTGTATAACACCTCTTGTTGGCATGCCGTTTTCCGCTGACTCCGTCTCGTACTTGGATGCAGCCACACCGCTCCCGCCAGTCCGGACGCTGCACTGCGACAGCGACACGTTTCTCTTCCGGATGAACCTTCCTCTGATCTCGCCCACGCTGCCCGAAGGCCGGGAAGAGGACCTGCGCTGCGCAAACCGTGTCTGAGGCTGCGAGACGGGCGTTTTCGTGTGCTGGAATATCGCCGCATCGGACTCCCGCACGAGATTTACGACCTCGGTCAGCACGATGTCTGGGGGAAGATTTCGCTGGTCGAGCGCGAAGTAATACGACAGCAGTTTTTGGATCTGGTCCCGAAGGATGGCTTTAGTAGCTTGATGAGGGGGAGCATCAGGCTTGGGAACGGGAAGGGTGTCTGAGTCGGCAGGTTCTTCGAGGATTGTTGTTGCGGCCGCCGGGGTTTCGGCAGGAGTCACTCCTTCTTCGGGAGCGGTGTCGCGTTGGCTCGGCGCCGCGGTGACCGCCTTTCTTAGCCGGGAATAGAAAGGATGGAAGTCGAGGGCGTTGTTCTTGCTCTCGAGGATCTTCGCCCTGATCTTCTCGTAGTCGTAGTTAGAGTTCGCAGACAGCTTTCCGGTGGTGCCCAGCGCGCTGGTGAGAGTTTTCTTCGTACCTGACTTGTCCGTATCACTCTCGCAGTTCTGGAACGAGGCAGTCTCCCTCAGCGGACTGCCCCTCCCCTGCCTGCTCTGCGCCGGTGGTAGCTTATCTGCGAATCCGGGGGTGATATTCTCCTCGTTTCCTACAGGTTTCTCCGCCTCTTCCGGAGCCCTGTCGAATGTGCACTGCGCCTCCTCCGCTTCTGTCTGCAATTTTGCCGGTTCCTGCGTATTTTCCAGCACTACGTTGTAAACCTCCTCTTCTGCTGGCTCCAGTTTCTCCTCCGGGTCAGGGACTGTATTCTGCTCAGCACTTATCCGGCTCTCCTCGCAGCCGAGAGAATCATCCTGTGGCCTCGGCTCAGGCTCCTTCGGGGTGCAAAACTCATTTATCTGATCTTTGACCGAACGTTTCCTGACGAGTTCAGCCTCTATTGCCTGGAGAAGCGACCTGCCGATCGGGTTGTAGCCCAGGTCCACGCACCGAAGCTTCGATTTCGCCTGCGTGGACAGCAAGGAGAGAAGACAGGAGCCGGTCTTGCACCGCAGACCGTTCATGGACAGGTTCAATCGCTCGACGCAGGAACGCTCCACTATCGGGACCAGCAGGGTCATCGCGGCCTTCTCGCTCATTTTTGTGTTAGAAAGGTTCAGTGACTCGATAGAGAGGAGCTTGTCCGCGGAAAACAGCGCGCCGAGCCGCTCAAAGAACCGGTCGGTCAGTTTGTTCGAGCCCAAGTTGAGACTCTTTATGGTGCCCATCTGGGCCATGCAGCGAAGCAAAGAGGTGGCCCCAGTCTCTGACAATCCTGTCTTCTCCAGCGTGATATACGCCAGGCTCGGACTCGTCCTTAGCACGCTCTCGAGCGCCGTAACACAAGAGTCGCGGAACAGCGGGTTGAAGGAGAGGTCGAGGGAGAGTATGTGTCCGCCGATCTTGCTCAATGTGCGTGCGATCGGCACAAAACTGGCCTCGCTCAGGTTCTGCCCATGCAGGTTCACGTGTATCGCCTCTATTCAATCTCGATGAGCCTTGGGGATACTTCCTGACTCGTGCGAGTCCGACTTAACCTGCTTGATGATCTGGGTGCCCGAAGGACTGCAACGATGGGAACAGTAGGCCGCATATTCTTGTTCCAGCTGTCCGTGCAGATTCATATTGTCTAATTTAAATTTATTCTGCGTCGACATGCCAGTGCTAACCGTTGGACGAGACTCTCGCAGTGACAACACCGGGAGAATGCAGCAAACAAGGTGAAGCCGAGAAGTTATTTGGTAGGAAGAGGCAGGAGCGGTATGGTGAATCCAGTGGGCTGGTCCATCTCGACACCGCAGTCCTTCATGATCTTCTTCAGCCGGTCGAGCACCTGCTTCCGCTCCGCAAGTCGTCGTTCGCTTTCTTCCCTCCTCGCATCCGTTTCTTTGATCTCCTTTATCATCATCTCCCTATCCACGGATTTCATTTTGGGTTCATACTGTGGGGGCATAAGGTCCGTGGTAGTTCCGAGCTCATACTGGGGACTGAGGGCGGGCAAGGACCACTTGAGGTAGAGTTCTTCCCAGAGCTTCATCCGCGACATGAGTGTGTCAGGGTAGAGGCACGACTCGTTGAACGCCTCTGGACAATACAGTGGGTTCAGGTACTGTTCCTTGTGAGAGTTGAGGTAGGACCACAGCGAGGTCGTCTTGTTCTTAATATCGAGTTGACGCCGTTCGCGGTCACAGTTGCAGAGGAAGGTGCCGAATCGGAGCGAGAAGGCGTGATGGGCGATGCGGAGCAGGAAGCGAGAGTTGAACTCGAAGAGACGGGGGAATTGCTGCATGATCTGGTAGACACAGTCGAGGTACTGGATGAAGACAGGACAGAACTCTTTCTCGTGGAGTGCGTCCTTCTCCCCGTGCCCCAGCCGCGACTTCAGCTGATGTCCCATCGACACAAAGTCCTTCTCTATCAGCACCTCAAACCCTTCGATCGTCCTGTAGTGCTTATCCAGTATCAGCTGAGCGAGACCGGCGAGCTGTGAGGTGCGGTCCCAGCCGTCGCTGCAATGAACCAGCACAGCTCTTCCCGCCTATTGCGAAATCTTGTTCAGTTTCTGAAACGATACTCTGACCGACTCGACCATCATGTTGGCAGACTTGAGCAGACACACGATGTGGTACAGCCACTCAGTTTTGTCGAGCTGCGCGTGCCACTTCACGCTCCTTATAGTCCTACGCACGCGCCATTTCCTTTCCTCGCGCCGTACCTGGAATCCATGCACATCTCCAGCAGCCGCTGGTACGACTCGCGCACAGAGTGTATGTTGGCAATATCGCAGAACAGCAGCCACGCGAAAGGGTAATGTGCCAGGTTCTCGTATCCTGATCCTGCGATCTACCCGCGGGGATGATACAGGAACACTTGCTTTGTTTCCGAAGGCGGCCATCTTGGACCGGGCGTCGAAGATGTGAAGTGTGGCCTCTTCGCGGACCGGGTCGTCGAAGCCGAATTCTGTGTCCGGTCGGCGTGGCACCGTTTCTGCGATTCTCTGCATCATCTTCTGATCTGCCTTGCTGAGGTTGCCGAGAAGGCCTTCCTAGGCGCGGATTCGGTGGGAAAATGTGCCTTGGGCTGGCTGGAACGCCAGATGGAGGCGCCGTTCTTTCGGTAGTAGTAGCTGAGGACGGCGAAGCGGTTGCGTGTGCGGAACTTGGAGCAATCCTCGATGTCTTTATCGGAAATGTCCTTGGGAACGATCAGATGGGCAGGGTAAGTGTTGGCCACCACGCCTTCCTCGTTGGCCGTGCATATCCTGAACGGGCAGTTCTACCTCAATACCCGGACACAGCGAACCTTCTGTGCGAAGTCAATGCCCATTCTCGCATACTCCGCCAAGTCGTTGTATAGCTTCCAGCCGTCCACCGTGAGACTCTTCGGCCGGTGGCTAAAGGCGAAGAAGTATTGCTCGCCCCCTGGAAAGGCGTATGCGTGGATGCTGCCGAAGACTTTGTCGCCGGTCGCGTCCTTGTCCGAAGGCATGAAGAGACAGCGGAAGGAGCGGGCATCCTTGGTGGTGATCTCGAGGCAGACGCTAGAGTACAGCTTCTTGTCCACGATCTTCTCGACACTATGAAGGTGGCGCAGGGAAGGGTCACTTCGAGATCAGGCCCAGCGGCACCTTGAAGTAGTCCGTGCTGAGATTCAGGATGGAGTAGATCTTGGGGTCCTCAGGAACAAACGAGAGCTTGTAGGTGGTCATCACTATGCGTCCGCTGAACATTTGCTTGTCGCGGATGCAACTGGCCTCCGCATTTACCAGCGGCGTCTCCCCCTCGAGAATCTACCCGTCTCCCTTCATTCTCGCTCTTACATCGCACTGCCGCAGTCCTACGACCTGCTTCACCGGGGAGGGCGACTTTTCCTACCGAGCAGTGTAATGCTTTCCGCGGTTCGTACAGGGGTGGCGAACTTGCCCTCAGATTTCGGCGTCCCGACTGCATCGGGGCTTGCTACGGACCCAGGGTTCGGCTGCGCGATCTTCTTTGTTGGCGTCACAGGAGCCTCCATCACGGGAGCTACGTTTCGCTTCTGCGTTTCTTACATGGTTTGTCGGCCGACATATAATTATGCCGTTTACCACTATATGCTATTTAGTCACACACACGCCGCTGCGTCCTCATTCACCGAACATCATCATCGCCCTTCAGCTTGTATCTCGTATGGGGTTTTGGGGTTTTGGG
>QFZN01008969.1_pt1 | contig 10017 bp, 5 predicted proteins | sample 1740101 | NCBI WGS metagenome assembly QFZN01 (sample SAMN09210849, study PRJNA391713) | Ciliate metagenome, whole genome shotgun sequencing project. | isolation source: combination of 50 Heterometopus sp. ciliate cells from an enrichment culture... | host: Heterometopus sp. ...
GAGAGTGCGTGCGATGCGCCAACATGGCAGTCAAGAATGGTACAGCGCAACGAGCGTATCCATTATCCACAGAATACAGGCACACAGTGTGGGCCAGATTAAATATATTCGCTGTTTGATATGAAGTCATATAAATACATTTGAAATGACTAACCGCGCATCGACTATGTTGGCACTAGTGCTGATGCTGGCCTTCGGGCTGGCGGTCGAGCGGCTGCGGATCGACGGCATCGAACCAGACGCCGGGCCTTTGTCCGGTATCTCTCTCCCGTTAACTTTTCAGGCGGAACAAGAATCATGGTCCGCGGCGGACCCTTCAGGGGTCGCGAGCTGGAGTTCAAGCGGCCGAAGGTACAGACCCTGTACGATTCCTTAGTGCAAGTTTGGCAACTCCCACCGTGTCGTCAACGCCACCTACGTCCGCTGCTCTTCCCAGCCCACTCTGCCTGGCACCAAGGAGCCTGAGGCCGAGGAAAAGGCATGCCAACCTGTCTCACGTCACATAGAACGACGTCTGTCTCCAGTGCGATAATAACCCAGCAGGAGACTTGGCAGAGATCATCCCGTTCACCATCAGTCTTACGGGAGACTTCACCGACGCCGCCAACAGCATGCACTATCGCTACTATCCCGACGTATCTCGGTCCTTATAATTCAATTTTCGCGTAGCCGAAGGTCACGGCGATATTCCCAAGATACGGCAAGAAGAACGGCGGGACCTTCATCCAGATATGGGGCGAGAACTTCCTCAACTTCGACCAATACCTTCGCTGTTCCTTCGGCACACGCGAGTCGCCTGCCTACTTCGTGGACGAGCACTATATCTATTGCTAGTATCCAGACGTTATAACAGAGTGCGTAGCGCGCCGCCCTCGGATGTCGTGGACGCTCCTATGCCGCTGTCCGTGACTATGAACGACCAGCAGTTCTCCAATTCTATCGACTATTGGTACTACGAGTTCCCCTCCATCTTCATGCTTGATCCAAACCGCGGTCCGGATACCGGCGGCACCCACGTGCTGCTGAAGGGCAACAACTTCGACCCATTCGTGGACTTCCCCATCACTAACTACAACGACACCTTCTGCCGCTTCGGAGAGCTCGGCATCGTTCCTACCCAGGTTCTGAACTCCACCAAGATCGTCTGCATCTCGCCTCCCTCATACATCCTGAGAGAGGTTGTGGTGGAGATAACGCTGAACAGCCAGGAGTGGACGCGCGACGGGAATATCTTCTACTATTACCGGCCGCCGTTCGTCTACGACATCGAGCCGCTCATGGGCCCAGTCTCAGGCGGGACCGTGGTCCACGTTCACGGAAGCAACTTCGAAGACACCGGCACCATCCGCTGCAAGTTCGGAGAGAACACCGTCCCTGGCGAGTACGTCAACGTTAACGAGCTGACCTGCGCCTCCCCCAGAACAGACAAGCCCGGATACGTGACCTTCCAGGTCGCAGTCCACGAGGACGACTTCTCCAGTCCCGACCTGTTCAAGTACCTCTACTACGACACGCCCATCATCAAGTACATCGAGCCAACGTGCGGGCCTGAGAGAGGGTACACACAGCTGATCATCTACGGCGAAAACTTCATCGACCCCGGCTTCGACATGGTCTACTGCGTCTTTAATGGGACGATCATGATGAACGCGACGGTGTACGAGCCCAACAGGATCAAGTGCTCCTCCCCGCCCGTGCTGGATCGCTACGGAGTCAACGTGAACAAGGTGGCCTTCTACGACGTGTCCATCACTCTTAACAGGAAGGACCTGAGCGGACCGGTGAAGCGCTTCCACTACTACAAGGAGGTTGCGGTGAAGACCGTCGTGCCTTCTGGCGGACCTATCGACGGCGGCACCCTGGTTAAGCTGACGGGCCGCGGGTTCAGGCCAGTGTGCGCCTGCAACGTGACCGTGCGCTTCGGCACCTTCCAGGTGCGTCCAGTCAACTTCACCGAGGACACTGTGTTCGTTCGCACCCCCAACGTGACCCTGCCCGACGACGTGGTGGTCTCCTACGGTGTCAACGGCCAGCAGTACAATCCTGACATCACTCTCAACAAGAAGGACGTTGAGAACACCTTCACCTACTACGGCAAGCCTATCGTAACGAACTACCACCCGCGGAAGGGGCCGTCTGTTGGCGGGACCGTGATCAAGATCACCGGCTTCGGCTTTACTCCCTACCGCGACAACGATGGCAACATCGAGAAACGCCCGGTGTGGATCAGACTGCGTCGCTACGACAACCCGAGCATCGTGACTCCTCCCAAGGAGGCCGAATATGTGGACAACGAGAACATTCGCTGGACGACCCCGCCGGGGCCGGGCGAGACCCACCACATCATGGAGCTGTCCCTCAACGGCGCAGACTACTACCCCATCCTGCCCATCAACGAGACTTACAGTTACACCTACTACACCTCACCAAGAGTCGAGAACATCTACCCAACGTTTGGGCCGCTGGCACACTCGTCGATGATCACGCTGTTCGTCAAGGGCAAACACTTCAGCTGCCTGGACCAGAACTGCACCCACGTCACCTGTCGCTTCGGCAAGGGTGATGAGGCGATATTCGTGCCTGCCACACGCGTCAGTGCCACTGAGATCCATTGTCGCATTCCCAAGTACAACCGTCCCGATGTGGTGCCAGTGGAGATCTCCCTTGATGACGAGTATTATACAAGCGACAACAAGGAGTTCGGCTTCTACGACCCGTTCGTGTGGAACGTTAAGCCAAAGATGGTGTCGCGGAGAGGGAACACGACGATCAGGATCCACGGGTACGGCTTCGTGAACACCACCGGCAGCTCGCTCAAGGTCCGCTACGGCTATCTCCACAAGCCCCTCCTCTGTCGCAACGGTCCTTGCGTCGTCATGGGCAAATACATCGACAAGAACACAATCGAGGCCCAGACCTTCCCATACAAGGACGTAGTGTACTCCAACACTGGCCTGCCGCTCAACCGTGACGAGTTCGCTGTCGAGGTCAGTGTCTACGGTGACGACTTCACCCGCAACAACGCTACCATCTTCTACTTTGAGGAACCGACGTACGGAGAGCCGGCGCCGCCACAGGTGGCGTCGAACGGGAATGAGACAATGCTGATCCCGACGAACTATCACACAAACTACACAGACCCGCGCAACCCAGTCAACGATGAGCCAATATTCCGCAGGTACGGCAACGCCACCTGCAGATTCACCTCTCTCTCCGGCAAGGTCGTCGTCACCCAGGGCTACATGCTCCACTATCCCATCAAGGAGGCCAATTATTACAACTATCTGCACTGCACCTCGCCAGTGTGGGAAATGCCCGAGGGAAGCGATTCCGAGAACGTGGTCATGGACATATCGGTCAACGGAGGCGCGGACTACTCTGGCGGGAAGATTGTGAAGATCACGGAGAAACTGGCCATATACAGAGTCTACCCGCCCTGCGGACCCACCTACGGCCGCACCCGCATGCACATCATCGGCACCGGCTTCCGCTACTTCGAGCAGCTACACCTGAAGTGGGGAGTGCTGAGCTCGATACTTCTGGACAAGGATTCCGCCCAGTCGTTCCTGTACAACAAGGACAAGATGATGTCCGCTGACCCATACGAGCACGATATCATCAGCATGAACGAGGAGGTCAAGCTGTACTACAAGGACAACAAGCAGTACCAGACCATCTACAGCCTGTCACCCAAGCTGCCGAACTGGGACCGCACCCACGGCGGACAGGTGTACCTCGCCCTGGGTCGCACTACGGAGATTGCCATACACAAGTCCAAGAGCTACCTTCTCCACTACTACGGTCCTTCGACCCTCGAATACTACTACTACCAGCAGCCCACCTTCAAGGACATGAAACCGCGGGCCGGCCCCACCACCGGAGGCACTCTGCTCATTATTCGCGGCGCGTGGTTCAAGTACATGCCAGAGTACGGCGTGATCCCTTACGTCAAGATCGGCGACAAGATCTCTCGCTGCGAGTTTGAGTCGACCGTGCGCATCCTCTGCAGGACCCCGCCCAGCAACACTACCGATGTGAGACTGCCAGTGAGCGTGGGCCTCAATGGTGTGGACTTCGGCGAGACTGGCCAATACTTCAACTATTACTATCCGCCTGTGATAACGGACATTTCGCCAAAGAGCGGGCCGGAGAGCGGCGGGACGAGGATTCGGCTGTTCGGCACGAGGTTCTCCAACATGAGTTCGGCCACCGATTTCAAGTGCCGCTTCACCTCCCTGGACTACTCCATGCCGCCTAAGTACATCCCTGCGATATATGAGAACTCGACAACGATCGTATGCAGGTCGCCGGGAGGGTGGAGTTCGGGCAGTCGCGTCAACATCGAGATCACCTTTAACGGAGAGGACTACACGAACAGCGGGTCGATATTCTACTTCTACTCGATCCTGTCGGCCACCCCGCGCAGCGGCCCCTCTGACGGCACTGCCGGCCTCCTCACTGTCGAGGGCAGCGGCTTTAAGGACAGTGGACTGATCGCGTGCTTCTTCGACAAGACCAAGTACCGCGCCATCGAGGTCACCTGGAACTATATCAAGTGCAAGATCCCGCGGGCGAGGTACGGCGACGACTTCTTCGGCACTGTCCCCCTCGAGGTCACCATCAATGGTGTCGACCAACACAATTTCGTGGGCGGGTTCCACTACTATCCTCAGATCAATGTGACGGACTTCTACCCACGCACCGGCCCGGCAAAGGGCAACGGCGTGATCAAGTTCTTCGGCAGCCGGTTCCGCGCCGACTTCGCCATGGCCCACCCAGCCTGTCGCTTTGGCAAGTACGTTGGCGACGCCGAGGTGCTCAACGACCACGAGATGCTGTGCCACATTCCGCCCATCGATGTCATTAACCAGACGTACAAGGGCGAGGCAGCACTCAACGGGCAGTCGTTCGTTATGACCAAGAACGGCACCGAGTTCGTCCCCTACGGCATATACGACATCGACCCATACGGGGGCCCGATCGGCGTCCAGACGCAGATCACGGTCACGGGCGAAGGCTTCTCCCGCGACGGCAAGGCCAAGTGTCGCTTCGGCATTCCGGGCAGCTACGCGATAATGGAGGGGAAGGTGCTGTCCTCCCAGAGGATGATCTGCACGTCCCCGAAGCACATGGACATCCCCAAGGCCATCGGTGCGCCTTACGCAGTGCCCTTCTCTGTCTCCTTCATGGACGAAAAGGTCAACCCGTGGACAGGAGCAAAGTTCGCCCAGCAGAAGAATGCGGCGAGCGCGAACACGAATGCGAGCGCCGAATCCAAGTTCAACCCATGGACCGAGACTGGACACGTCTACCGATTCTACACTCAGCCCATCATCGTCCGCATTAATCCGAAGTCCGCGAAGGTGAGACAGATTATCGACGTGTACGCATACGCCAGCCCCAAGGCGCCCTTCGTCGAACGTACCTCCCACCCCAATCACTCCGCCATAGCGATGGTGCCCATGTCGAGGAGGATACCTGACAGCGGAGTCAAGTGCAGCTTCGGAAGGTTCGGCAGCACGCCCGCAATTTACCTCAACTCCACCACCGTCCGCTGCGTCACTCCTAACATCAAGGACGAGGTATTCTCCTTTTCTGAGTCCGATAGCCTGACACTATACGTGAGGAGCATGTATATCTGAGGGTCGCAATCAACGGCCACGACTATACTGACGAGAATGAGAACAGTCTCTTCACCTTCATCGGAACCGCCACTCTCTTCCTCTACTGGCCATACATAATCGGCATACTCCTGGGCCTGCTGGCGCTGATCGCCCTGATCATCTGCTGCGCTGCAGTTCTGAACAAGGCTGCGGAGACCGAGATCATTGAGTCCTCGAAGCGGCCAGGACGTGACACAGGTGCGGCAGCAGGACTGTTCGGCAAGCCGCCACATACGCTGAGGGACGAGTTCGGATTCTACAGGACACGCGGGTACTTCCAGGGCCATCAACAGTCGCCGGCGCCGCCCGGGACCCGGAGCACGGTCTACAACCCGCCGAGCGCCAAGCGGCCAATCATACCGCGTAGTCCCATCAGCTACAACATCTAATACAATAATCGCACACATACACATACGAATCCCTAACTGATATCTTCCCATTGTCTCCTACATTCACTCGCACTGTACATTACGCTCCTACTTACAGTGTCATTGATGCACTGTGCACTATTCGCGTCGTGCCATCGAACCACGGAATGTGCTGTCTATTTGGTGTGGAACTAGGCTTATTATTATATTATATCGCAAGAACAGCGACGATATGTCAATAAACAGGGATAGGGAGGAGAGCGAAGAGGTCGCGAGAGAGCTTCGGGCCCAGAAGCCGATCCCGCTCAAGGAACGGCTGCGCATGAGTCCTATCCGCAGCTACGTCAAATACAGTACCGTCCGTTCCATAACACTGACCCGCAGACAAGTTCCCATGGCCGCTGCTGGTCCACGTTCTGCTGGTGATCGCGACCAGTGCGCAGGTCATGATTCTCTCACAAAACACCCTGGGCTTCGCCCGCTCCGAGTCCAAGTATTTCTACTACTGGTTCATGAAGAACGACTCGAGCTTGTACAACGCCAAGGCCTTCACCCGCTACATCGATATCTTCGAAATCGACAAACTCAATTCCACCATCCGCGGCCACATTAATGTATCGACAATTCTATAACAATTTTCGCGCAGAATTATTACACCATCGGAGACGACACGATCGAGGAGTTCGAGTACTTCAGGAACGAAACCACGGGGGACCCGATCCCGGTGGACGTGACGTACAAATACCTGGAACACAGCTGGGAAAATGCGAGTCTTCCGCTCTTCGATGTGATAAATAGCACATACTTCGCTTTCCTCGAGATGTCCCCCGAAGTTCTTCGCGTATTCGCACACACTTCGATGCCGTAGAGGTTCCTTCCGAACCTCAAGGAGATCTCGCTCCAGTACAAGCTTAAGAGTCGCCTGCCCTCGTTCGGACAGTACGCCTCGGTCAACTGTTTCGCGTGGGTAATACGCCCCTAATCCGATATCGCGACGTAGACAATATACGAGCGAATTACATTTGACCACATGAGTCACGCGGTCATCGGGCTGAACATCGACCAACATGGCTGCAGTTCCGAGCCTAGTACCGCTCCACTATTTCACCGGCGTAGTGTACCAATGGTCACGTCACCTGTGGATCCACGGATTGGTGTTGTTGCTGGCACTGTTCTCGCTCTGTCTCTGCTGGAACTACTTCTTCGACTCCTACTACATCTACGCGAAATTCCACGAGCGCTACATAAAACCGTATTTCCTGGAAAGGAACGTGGACACGGTGCAGGCAGCGCTGGACGTGATGACCAGAAAGAACGAGGATTACCAGATCGCGCTGCAACAGAAGGAAAACAGCATGTCGGCAGAGGGAGAACAGATGGTGGGCGCAAGCTTTGTGCTCGGCCCCGGGGGACCGCTGCTGCACTCGGGCAAGCATGGGAAGGGTAACAAGCAGGCACAAGAGATCGTGAAGAAGATGGCACCAGACTCGTGGGTCAACGGCTGGGACATCGTTGCTGCCATCTCTAACGTTTTTCAGCTGGCCGGCTGTCTCATCGCCTTGGTGGATCCAGCAAGAGAGATTTCGTCGGCGAGTGCGTTCATCGGATTCGGCTGCTTCTTTGCCTGGGTCAACATACTTCGCTACCTGCAATATGACATGGGCTACTTCTTCATGTTCAGCGCGATATTCAGGTCATTCTCAACTGTGATACGCTACCTGCTGGGCACAATGACGGTGTTCTTCGGCTACGCATTTTTGGGCAGCTCGGTGTTCTGGCAGTCGCACAGGTTCGAGAGCGCCTCGCGGGCCATCCACATACAGTACGCGCTGCTAGTGGGCGACAGCATATACGACACGTTCGCGGACCTGACCCGGATTGACTTCGTTTTCGGACAGGTCTTCCTGTACACGTTCATCATCCTCTTCATCTGCGTTGTGCAGAACCTGATCGCGTCAATAATCCAGAAGGTGTACTCCGAAGACCGCAAGGTCGAGGTGCGCACGATCATCGAGAAGGAGCGCAAGGCTCTCTTGGAGGCGGAACAGCGGGCCGAGGCAGAAAAACATCGCCCTATCCCACAGGAGGAAGAGAAGGCCCCCGTTCCCGCCCTGCGGCTCAAGGACCAGGTCCAGGATGTATTTTAGCTCAGCAATACGATTATGGGTAGATACTGACCACGATCGACAGCATTCGGGCGCAGTACAAGGTCCAGCGCGAGGTCTTAATGGAGAACGCGAAGAAAGAGCTGGATGCCGAGTATGAGGAGGTAGTGCGTTCGCTCAACGCAAAGCTCGCCGAGCAGCAGAAATGATCGTCTTATTGTTGTTCCCCCAAAAACATACTATTCTCTCAGTTGATCGAGTGCATGTGCTACGCGCATCGCAGTCGTCATCCAATGTTGCAGGCATTCATTTAAATATAGCGGTGCCTTAATATAACATATTTTTCGGTTGAATGGAAAAGAAGTCAGAAGAAGGTAGCAGTCCGTCCGCGCTGACTCCCGTAGTGAAAACCGCACCACCCACACAAGTGGACGGCGCAGTTCCTGCGTCTATTAAGCCGCTGCCGGCGCTTGGCACGGCGCCACACGACGGCAGCGACCCCACCGTGTACTCGCTGCAGCTGGTGGCCCCACCCTTCTCCTTCCTCGACGTCTCCAAGAAGAAGTACAACCCGAAGATGCCCCCGCCGACCTACCTGCGCGAGGACCAGCTCGTCCACAGCCAGAAGTTCGAGCCTGCCGATTTCTTGAAGGGCCTCCAACAGCCCTCTGACGGCGGACTCAAGTGCGTTGACAAGGAAATCTTAACTAAGCAGAAGGGCGTGCTGGTGTCGTTATTGACGCAGGCAGCGAAGTGCATCTTCCAGAAGGAAGGGTTCGTGCGTATTTCGCTGCCCGTCCGGATCTTCGAGCCCCGTTCCACCCTCGACAAGATCATCGACGCCTGGCGTCTAGCCCCCACGTACTTAACTCGGGCCGCGCACCAGACAGACCCCATCCTGAGGATGAAGGATATAATCACCTTCGCAGTCTCGGGCATATACTGTTCAATGACGCAGATGAAACCGTTCAACCCGCTACTGGGGGAAACTCTGGAGGGCGGGCTGGACGACGGCACACTCATATATTGCGAGCACACGAGCCACCATCCGCCCATCAGTACCTTCATGGTCTACGGTCCCGGAAGCATCTATGAAATGTTCGGGTCGTACCAGTACAAGATGAACTTTTCGGCCAACTCGCTCAAGGGGGTGCAGTCGGGGCCTACAACCATCCGCTTTGCTGACGGCGGCGAGGTGGTCTTCAAGATGTTCACGGTGAAGCTGACAGGACTGGTTATCGGGAGCAGGACCACGTTCTTGACCGACACCATGCGCTTCGTCGACCGCAAGAACGGCATCAAGGCTGTCATCATCTTCGACTACGGCAAGGCCACCGGCTTCTTCAGTTCTCGCAAGAAGGGCACCAAGCGCGACGACTTCGAGGGACTTCTGTACAAGGTGAAGCAGCACGCGCCCAAGCAGAAGAAGCCCATAAACAAGGTGTCGGAGCTGACGGACGTAGAATCGCCTATATGCAAGATCACTGGGTCGTGGCTGTCGAACCTGAAGCTCGGAGAGGAAGAGTACTGGAACATCAACGCCAGCAAGCCGTGCGCAATCTGGTACTCGCAGGCGCCGCTGCCTTCGGACTGGCGGTACCGTGAGGACCTGCTCTGGCTCCGGCGCAACGACATTCCCAAGGCAGATCTGTGGAAGGTCGAGCTTGAGGTCCAGCAGCGGCACGACAAGAGTGAACGCGAGAACGCCGCCAAAGCGCTTGCTGAAAAGGCCAAGAAGAAGAAGAAGTGAATGCCCTCTCCATAATAACTCATACTATTCATCCTACTGTGTACGTCTGCGCCAGCTTCCTTCCTGACTTCATGCACTGAATTCTATGCCATTTGCTGCATCTTTACGCGAGGGGTTTTGGGGTTTTGGGG
>QFZN01008979.1_pt1 | contig 10017 bp, 16 predicted proteins | sample 1740101 | NCBI WGS metagenome assembly QFZN01 (sample SAMN09210849, study PRJNA391713) | Ciliate metagenome, whole genome shotgun sequencing project. | isolation source: combination of 50 Heterometopus sp. ciliate cells from an enrichment culture... | host: Heterometopus sp. ...
CGTCAGAGTGAGTGACGACGTGACTCGTAATAGCATGAAAATAGCGCAGGGGGCGTCAAGTGTAATATTAGACAGAATAAATATGAAAGACAAGGACGACGGAGAGTTGCTGTACACGATCAAGGTGAACATCGAGGAGGTACCGCATCCCCTCCACTCAGTAGATATACGCGAAGGCAACACAGATCTACCACGAGGCGAAGAAGAAGTCGGCGAACATCCAGTCGATTCTCCGGCAGTCGCAGGGCCGATACGACAAGCTCCAGGGCACCGACAAGGAGATGGCCACTGCTCTCAATGTATCGCAAAGTGAAACGAGGGGTAGGTGATCACCAGCATTTTGGGCGGGCTTAATGGCCGTCGCGTCGAGCTCGTTGAGTCCATGAGCAAACTAGCAAAGCCGGAGACGGTGAAGCAGGAACTGGACTCGGTGTTCGAGGAGCTCAAGGTCGAAAAGGTCAATAAAAAACTCCTAAGCGTAATGGGCGAGGCGCACTCGGGGAAGGACACATCCATCGGCCAGGAGTCGAAGGGGAAGTCGGAACCGTCGCCGACCAAGTACGACACGCTGTACGATTTCGTCAACGAAGAGAGCGTCCGCAAGCTGGTCTCAGAGGCCGGGGTCCGCTACCAGCAGCTCGAGGTATCCCCCAAATATTGGATTATCCTGCTAGTCTTCGAGGAGCGCGCTAGGAATAAACCTGGGCTTCCTGGTCGAGAGCATCGAGAAGCCGATAGAGGAGCTGACGCTGGCCAGCGGCATGATCAACTCGAGCTACGCGATACTGCAGGACCACTGCAGCAAGATTGGAGACCACCTCGCCTTCGTAGAGAAGTGAGCTATCTCTAGTGTGATGGAGACACGTAGATTGCTCGCCACGATAAGGGAACAGCACGAGCGCATCCGTCGGATCTTCTCCTTCCGTGTGGTCAACAAGGGCAGTTCGCAGCCTGCGCCGACGCCCCCGGATAAAGAGTTCAAGTCAGAGGTGGAGAACCTCGCGCTGACCTCCAACAACGACAATCTTTTCTCGATAGACAAGTGTCTGGGGGACATCAAGACGAGCGAGGACATAATGGCGCAGGAGTACGAGTACTACGAGGAATACGCGCGCAAGAAGATCAAGTCTTACAAGAGCCTCATGAATGTGCCAAAGGAGGCGCACAAGCAGCTCGAGGAGATCGACGGCAAGTTCAAGGAATTCGAGACCTGTTGGGCCGACACGCACAGACGGCTGTCAGAAATACAGTCGCTGGCACGTTGGTACCGCCACTTCAAGTGGTCCTACAGGGAACTCTTCGCGGAACTGCAGCGTCGCATCCAGACTGAGACGGACATGGAGAAAGAGGTGGAGTCGTACCGGCGGCAGCTGCAGGAACGATTTGACGCTGAGGCGCGGATCCGCAACAAATTCAATGCGGATGCCATCAGATACTTGCCACCTGCCTTCCACCCGCTGCTCGCCATGAACCCGCTCAAGTACGAGATCTTCCCAACACACAACATTTCGCCGCTGGCTGGACTGAGCGTGCTCGACAAGGAGCTCTTCGGCAGCTTCAATGTGGAGAGCGTCGCCGGGTCGACGATCGTCGAGGGGCCGGCCAAGGCTGTTTCTAGGGTGCGGAAGACGACACTTTAACGCGCGAGGTATTGTTGAATATGTAATAGCTCGCTCGCATCCGAAATGCACATAACTGTCACACCTGTACTCATTGTGTGCGCTAGTCCCCATCTCAGCATGATATCGCCACACGAATTCCCCCAACATTCATAATAAACAAAAATAGGGCACCGCCATGAAGCAGGCCATATCATCCGCCTCCAAGCGCATGTTAGTGACAACACCAATCTTCTACGTGAACGCGAGGCCGCACATCGGCCACCTTTACACCGTGGTCCTCGCCGATTTCGTCAAGCGCAGCTATCAGCTGCAGGGAAACGACGTGGTGCTGACCACGGGGACCGACGAGCACGGGATGAAGGTGTACAATGCAGCCCGAGTCGCAGGCTTCGGCGACCACACCATCGGATTTTGCGACAAGGTCTCGGGCCAGTTCCGCGACATGCTCACTGCTGCCAACATCTCCTACGATTCTTTCGTCCGGACCACTGAGGGTATTGTTGCGATATTTCCATGTGTTCGGTAGCCCGCCACTTAACTGCGGTGAATGCGTTCTGGGAGAGGCTGAGAACGAATGGGAAGATCGCCATGGGGAAACACACGGGGTACTATTCGAACGTGGAGGAGGCGTTTATCCCAAAAAACGAGGTCATGTTCAACTTTGAGAAGAAGAAGTATGTGCATACAAAGACTGGGGAGTCCCTTGAGGTGTGTTCTGAGGACAACTACCTGTTCCACATCGCCGAGTCAAAGGCTCGCCTTGGTGAATTGTACAAGTCGCCCGCGGGCGGGATCAGGGTGGCCGACCGCTATCGTCCCCAGATTCTAGCAGAGCTAGCCTCGCTTCCGGATGTAATGCATCTACCTCTAATTCTCTTCGCAGGATGTCTCGGTGTCAAGGCCAGCGGGGAGATCTTCGTGGGGACTGCCGGTGCCTGGCGACAAGTCTCAGACCGTGTATGTGTGGCTGGATGCCTTGGTCAATTACTACACAGTGCTGGGATATCCGCAGACGGCCCCGACGAAATCGACCGGAGAAGACACCACGTTTCATTCGATCACTCACGTGCTGGGCAAGGACATCTTGCGTTTCCACGCCCTGGTCTGGCCTGGCATGCTGCTCGCCGCCGGCTACCCCACTCCTAAAGGTCTTGTGGTCCACAACTTCTGGCTCAAGGACAACGTATCCTAAGCGTTGGAGAGTGTGAGTAGCACAAGATGTCGAAGAGCCGGGGGAACGTGATCTCGGCCGAAGAGATCCTCAAGAAGTTCGGAGAGAACGCGATGCGCCTATACCTGCTGAAGGAGGGGCCATACGACCGCGACGAGAGCTTCGTTGACCAAAAGATTTCTTCAATCTTCAACGCCCACGCTGTCAACGAATACGGTTCCCTGCCTGAGATAATGAGGTAGCCAACTCGCTCTACCGGATCGTCTCCAGTCCGTTCATGAAGGAAAACCGCAGCGGCGAGATTCGGGCGAGGAAGGATCCGCAGCCGGCTGGCCTGAAGTTCATCCAGGATTTCAACAAGGAGGCTCGTATAGGGAACTCTAATCATTGATAGAGCTGGTATACAAGATCGGGGTAGAGCCCAACCCGAAGAAAACCGTTGAGGCCATCATTTTGCTCATGCAGAGCGCGAACCGGTACATCAACGAGACCGAGTTTTGGAACATGAAGAACCAGGAGGAGGCGGAGACGGTGGTTGTGACGCTATGTGAGGCGCTTCGGTCGATGGCAGTGCTGATGTGGCCAGTGATGCCCCGCTACTCCGAGAAGCTCTTCGGATTGTTCGGGACGAAGGCTGTGGGCCCGAACGGCACAACGCTGAAGGACTGCAAGATTGAGCTGCGGAAGGACAGGCCGGTGAAGCTGAATATGCAGGCAAAGAAGAACGTGTTCATCAAGCGGATAAAATAATTGCCCGAGTGAAAACGTCACAATCTCTGATGTGCGGGAACGAAACCGCAGCACGTTTCAGACGGGCGGATCATAACTAGTGCACATATATATTTTGCTTAACAAAAGGATAAAACAGAAAGATGAAGAAGCCTGGGACTTCGGTGCGGAAAACGCGCAACTTCGGCAGTTACAACCAGAGCGAGCAGCTGATTTTGCCCACTGCTGCGCCCCTGCGCGGCGTGACTCCTGACACCAACCCCATCGACAGCTTTTACCTCGTCCGTTCCACAAGGTGCGGGAAGGCCCTGATGCGCATATGCCCGCCGTCAGGTAGCAGACAATCGTAACTTCCGTGTAGCGCAGAGCAGACTGTCGATGGAACGAAGGAACAGCCAGGTCTCTTCCGGGGCGAACTCGGTGCGGACCCGCGAGCCCGAGGTCGAACTTACTTCAAAGAACGAGACGATAAAACGGCTGAATGAGGAGAACGTGACCTTGCAGCACAAGCTTGAGAGGATGGAGCGAATCCTCCAGAAGCGTCCAGCCAACAGTAAGGTACTGATCAAGTCTGGCCTCGGGAAGGACGAAGAGCTGATGAAGTTCGAGATGCATTCCCCCGAGAAGGAGCTTCCCGAGGTCAAGGCCACTTTGTTGAAGCAGATTACGCAGGCCAATAGCCAGTTCGACCTGCTGGTTGCCCGCTGCGACAAACTCAAGGAGATCCTCAACATATTCACCGCCAACATCCAGTACAATGACATGCTGGTGCTGAAACAGACGGAGATATCGAAGCTGAATGATCTGATGAAGAAGCTGTCGGAGACGATTGCGAACACATCCCGCACCGAGATTGAGCTGGGGATGAAGACCCGAGAGCTCGACAAGAAGAATCACGATTACGGCGTGCTCTCCAGACAGTACCAGACGATTTTGAAGAGGAACGAGGAGCTCGAGCGACAGGTGGAGGAGCTGAAACAGAATATGAGGATACTGAACGACGTGCAGGCGCGGAACGTGAACCTGACAATCGCCGAGAAGAACAAGTCGCTGACGATGGCCAAACGCATGGACGTCCTCGAGAAGAACATCCTCTCAATGAAGGAGCCAGAAAAGCTGTTCAACGCACCTGACTCCACGCAGAAGGTGCGCAACACCTTCAACGCGCTCATCAAGGAGAACCAGGATCTGCGAAAGAAGCTGAAGGAGTACAAGGGGAAGATACAGGACCGCGACCGCGAGCTCAACAAACTGGAAAACAAGAGCACAAATCTTGAGAAGAAGATCCGCGAGGCCACAAGCTTCACCAAGGGCAAACCGGGGGCCAGCATCGTCAGCATAAGGACCACCGGCCAGTACCATAAGACAGAACTCATGCGGTTCGGGTTCTTCCCCACACAGCAAACCGCCACCTTTGACCGCGACCTGTCTCGGGGGCTTATCTACAAGCTGAACGTCTTGCGGGAACAATTCTGGAAGCTGCTGGCCGACATAGGAGAGTACGGGTCGTCCACATTTGCGCAGAACACCATGGAACAGAAGGACGAAGAGAGACGTTTGCGCCTCGAGTTCATCGCCGATCAGTACCTCAGCTACCGCGACCTTGCCGAGCGTCTCAACGTCCTCAACATCCTCTGTGTACTCCTCTGGCTATCATACTATGCTAGCAACAACTCTACCAGAACAAGAACCTGAGACAGACACTGGACCTGGTAAACGCGTACCTGCCGTCGATTGTGGCCGCAGAGACAGTCTTCCTCTGGATCGTGGATCTGGTATGGGTCAGCGCAAATCGAATCGAGAGTAGCACGCGAACGAGGTGCACACCAACAAGGACGACAAGGAGATCCGTGCGAACGCGCTGACCGGACTGGTCGGGCAGGTGATCGCCACCGGGAATTTCTTCAACGGCACCAGCGGCGGCGAGGGTCGCGACCCCACTCCCGGTATGCGTGCCGACCTTCAGTCCCAGATGCTCTACCCGGTCAAGGGGAAGGACGGACGGATAATAGCGGTGCTGGAGGTGGATAACAGCCACAACGGGATGTTTGCGGCCGACGAGGAATACCTGCTGCGAAACCTCACAGAGTGTCTGTGTCACACCATCACCACTCTTGGCACTGAGGAATCCTTCTACCTCGAACTTCACCGTCACGAGCTTGTGGAACAGTTCCAGCTCGCCCTTCTCCGTGCCAAAAACGAGGAGGAGATCTCAACACTGGTGGATGAGCACGTTAACCAGATATTCTCGAGCAGCGCGGCCACTATAGTCTTTGTCATGGATCCGTTCCTGGTGCACTATCGCGCCCGGGGGAAGGACCAGCGGGAATCCGAGGTGGCCAGACTAGGACTGGGCTCGGGGATCTGCAGCGAAATCATCTCCCGACGTTCGCCATCGCTGGTGATGCGGCCTCACAGTCACCCAAAATACAATGGCGAGGTCGACCTGGCCACAACTCTCCCGATATACTACGTCCCGCTCTTCCGAAATGAGTATCTTCGATCATGCTACGAGCGAGTAGAATGGACATTATGCAGGATGTGCGGCCGTTCGCGGTGCTGGAGTTCGCGGCGACTCAACCAATGGGAAAGGCGGCCATGGGCTGCAGCGAGACGTTGTTCCTTCCGGTTGAGGGGGCCACAAAGAACATCGTCCAAGCTCTGGGATACTACATTGGCTCCCTTCTCGACAAGAACGCCCACCGTGCGGAATTAGCCGCTAACTAACCCTTTATCAACCCATCGACGCATCTTAAACGAATATGTATAGCAATCCCTCTTATGGTTACTTATATGCTCCCCCACAGACACGTATTATACAATAGCGCAGCCGACCGATCCACTATTGGACGAGCAAAATCCGCAGGCGTTGCATTTCTATGCAATATCTTATTGCACATCGTAGCCATACTCCGGAGGGGGTTGCGGCGGGCGCACATCGACTGTGCAACTCCTTATCCCGCTCGTTGAGCAGTCTCTTAAGCTGCGCTACCGACTCTCTCAGCTGCAGATTCTCCCTCTCCTTCTCCAGTCTTTCGCTCTCGGTCTGGAGAATCTGCTTCTCGTAGAACTTGATCTTCTGTCTATCCCCCGATAGTCAGCTCGAAAATACTGAAATTGCGTCGCCTCCTTGACTTCGTCGCAATCTTCGTTCATCTCGTCCTCGGAGTCGCCGTCTTCCCCTTGGTTTCCGCCCACCAGAGTCTGTTCCTCGTTATTTGTCACCATGCGCTCTACCCGAGGAGTATGAGCCCGATGAAGTACTGATCGCCTCCTCCTCTCCGTGGCTGTTTATCGCGGGAGACTGTTGGACGGGCATCTCGGGGGAGTCGGGAGCGCCGCGATTGCTGTTGGCGACATCAAATATCGGCGCATCGTCGTCCTCGATGAACTTGCTCTGGAACGAGATGCGGTTCTGCGTCGTGTCCTGTATGTTGTTCATTATGTCTTTGGTCTTCTGCACCTCCTCGTGCGTCTGTCGTGTCACCTCCAATATGTTGTTAATCTTGGCCTTGACCTCATCGATTTGCTTCTCGCACTTTTCGGTTGGATTCCCCTGCGGCTCCTTCTTCTCCTCCTTTTGCCCGCCGGAACGACAGGCGATCAGTGCCTGCTGGCGAAGCATCTGCAGCTGCTGGTGCATGCGTTCTTCCCGGTCCTTTCCCTCTTGCACCATCCTCTGTATCTCATCAATCGCGCCGGGAGCCTGCTGTTTGGAGTCCTCGCTGACCTTTTTTGCCGGCGGTTTCGGGACCTCTCTGAAAACGTGGACGCGGTTGGCGGAGCGGCGGGACTTGGCCGGAGTCTTTAACGCTCCACGGGACAGGACGGCGGCCGCGGAAAGGTCCACGGAGCCGCGCTTTCCTCTGGCGGCCGGCAGAGGTCGCGGCATGTCTTCTCGACCTACTACCGGCAGCCTTTCCTCCGCCCTGCCCGCTGTGCTCCGTCGCTTCTTCGCCAGCGGCTGCTGCTGCGACTTCTTAACCTTGACGAGGTTGGCGGACGGGGTGACCCTGGACTCGCTTGCCCTCTTCTTCATTCGTTATAATCCACTTACTTTCCCTTTATTATTTATTACTTGTTTCTGACAGCGAAGTCGGTCGCACTATAACTTTGTAGCGTTATATATCACTTGTAGATAACCCTCAGAATAAACTCCAGTTCCTATTACTATTTGTGGTTATGTGCATGTGCCTGTCTGTCCGCCACTATCAACTCCAGCGAATAATGTGCGAGTTGAATCAATGCATTATAATCTAATAAAATATCTTATTCAGCCCTATGGCCACCCGAAACCCCTTCCCGTCGACAACGCAGATATTGCGCCGGTCGCTGACCACCAACGCGGGCCTTTTCCCGGGCAGTTCGCCGGTCCGCCAGCAATCCAGCGTCTTCGGTCTGATTGGCCACCAGTCCTCGCCAAAACCCCGGGCCTCCACAAAGGGCGCGCCCCTCCTCAACCTCCAGTCCATCTCCGAATTCGGTCGCATCAGTTCCACCAAACTGCCCACTCTGGGTGCCAGAGCTTCCAGCAAGATTGTCGGCGCAGCCGCTGAGGAGGCAAGAATTCACAGCCGGGACAGGACAGTGTCCTATATCGAGACCTTGGGGGAGAGACGTGTTAAGCACGTGATGAACTTTGACTCGCCGCGGACCCTCAAGGCGGCCGCACAACTTGGGGTCACCATCGAGGACTGCATCAAGAAGTACGTCGAGATGTAACCCCCTCGCCGTAATAGACCGTACACGTCGTTCTGCAGACCGGGGGTGCCGGAGAAGATCGCCCAGCTGCGACACGCGTACCAGGTAAATCGGGTCCAGGACACGGTCGAGAAGCTATACATGCTGAGGAAGGAGCTGAGTATGCGATTTTTGGGTCCGAATTCGTGGTAGTGCGCGTGGAGGTACATCGCAAGGAATCGTCGCACAACGCCTTGTTCAGAACCATGTGAGCTTTTGATGGGAGAGAATTGAGTAGGCAGTCATACGGCAAGGTCCAGAAGCAGCGGTCCTTTTACATGTACAATGAGAACGAAGACACATGCGTGCTGGCGCCGGCGAGTACGAGGGCGAAGCAGAAAACCCTGCTAGGGGGAGTGCAGCTCTTCCCCGCCCAGCGCAAGCGCATCAAAGACTACATCCAGAGATCTTGGCACGACCTGATCGAGGCCGACCAGCCCGCCTCGGGAGTGTTGCAAAGAGCCAAGAACATCAATATGAGTGGCAACAGCAGCAGCGCAGGAAAATTCCACGAGACCTCGCTGTCCAAGTCCCACAGCATGGCGACCATCAGCAAAAAGGAGACCGGGACCAGTTCCACCAAGTATCTCAGCAAGGAAACGAGCCCGAGCGTGGCCAAGCCGGGGACGAAGAGGCCGAATCTGCGGGCAATAGTGCAGCGGGAGCTGGACAACCAGGTCACCCGCAGAATCGAGAGTAGTTTGGAGGCGGCTAAAAGGATGGAGACCACGCGGGAGCTGATGCAGGCGCGACAGGCGAGGATGGCGGCAGATATGGCCCAGGCGCAGGCCAAGCTCAGTGCGCTCGAACAGAAGTGTATGAATTTGGTGTGAAATCTGAGGTAGTGAGGAGGGCGGCAACGAAGACGGAGATAGCGAACGCGGCCAAGACGATGGCGGCAGCCCGGTCCAGCAGAAATCGTACTCCTTGAGTCGGCTATTGATAGTGAGCGAGACGAAGGGGAAGGCGCAACTGTTCGCGACTGTGACGAACCTGAAGCGGGAGGCGCGATACATGAAAAAGGCTGAGAAGATTGCCGAAAGCAAGCGACTCAAGGCTCGTACCATAGTCGAGGTCAAGAAGACCATCCAGCAAAAACTTGATCGTCAGAAGCAGAAGCAGGCCGAACTCCTCGATCAGCACAAGAGAGCCCAGGACCAGGCCGTGTCTAATTTGGAAAAGATGCTGAAACTGAAAGACCTGCAGGGCGAGAAAAACCGGTCCGAAATTCAGGTTCGTTTTCTTCTGTCCAAACGGCTGAAATAGGCGGAGCTAACAGAGGAGAAGGGATATTGGGAAGAGATGGGCAGACTGAACGGAATCCTGCGGGAAGAGAACAAGGCGCGACTGGAACGCATGCAAGAGTACCGACGCAACCAGGTGCTCGACCTTCAGGCCAGCCTCTCTGCCAAGCACTCCGCGGAACGTCGCATGTTTCAGACCTATCAGTGTTCGCTGCGGGCGCAGGCAGTAAAGGAACGGGTTCAGCAAGAGGAAGCGTGCGAGAGGTTGGAAGGCATGCTGCGGGTCCCAGGGAAAAAGGCCGCCCGCGAAAAAATGGTTGGGGTCTTCCGCTCCCTTAACGACAGTCTCGGTCTCGGGCTGAGCCTGAAACAGGGGAAGGAGAGAAAGGAGAAGAAGCCAGAGGATAGCGATGAGGAGAATTCAATGGCGTGAGGGGATGCAATAATGGGTGTTATCGCACTATATACACACTGACATTGCAGAGAGAGAGTAAGAAACGGTGGTCTCGGG
>QFZN01009001.1_pt1 | contig 10009 bp, 5 predicted proteins | sample 1740101 | NCBI WGS metagenome assembly QFZN01 (sample SAMN09210849, study PRJNA391713) | Ciliate metagenome, whole genome shotgun sequencing project. | isolation source: combination of 50 Heterometopus sp. ciliate cells from an enrichment culture... | host: Heterometopus sp. ...
CAAAACCCCAAAACCCCAACACCCCAAATCGCACGATCGCTTCTTATTGTTCGCATGCACATCCGTCCTCATTCTAAAATAAGATGGAGGAAAAGAAGACACTCCGCATTGTCCTGCTCTTCGACACGGATCGGAAGATTTTCGCCATCGACCCTCACACGACCTCTTCCCTCGTCTACAAGTCCTGGCTGTCCGCGAACCAGATCGTTCAGGCAAATTTCAGCATTCACGCTGCGTAGTCGCTGATATCCATCAATTACAGTCGAACATGCCACATCCACCTGAGCGTGGTCCTCTCCTCGGGAGCCGCATACCAGCTGCTATTGCACGACGCATGTCTCTCCTCCGAGCTGATTTCTCGCACCAATATCATCGCGGCGCTATCCTCGTACTCGTCGTGGGTCCGCCTCATCTCGCTCACCACCTCGTCTCCCAATCCTTCCGCCCCCTGTATGCCCGACGAACTGTGCATGGAGGAGCAGTTCCAGACCTACCTCTTCGTTCTGAGCATGATGAAACGTGCCGCGAACGCCGAATCAATCCTGATATACGTAACCGGCCAGACCCAGAGTCTTCACGGACTGTATCACTACGAGAACCTGGCAACCCAGCTGGTGGCCATGGGTTCCCGCTGCTTGATCCTCGACCTGTCGGGAAGATCTGGACGTGACTTCAGGGCGGAACAACTATTCGCTCGAGTGAGCGGCGCATCTATGGATTTCGTTGACGTCATCCCTTGCCTTCCCGACCAAACAAATCCGGTGCACTTTGCCAAGGACCAGCAGCTTGCGTTCCGGCCACAGCTGAACTCGGACATTCTTGCAGGAGAGGGCAAGGGCCTGGTCGCACTCAAGGAGGAGTTCAGGGACAGGCTTGACCGGTTCCTGTTCGTCAGGGCCGAGGTCAAGCCGAAACGTTCCCCCACATCGCCCAGCTGGCGCGCTTCCATGCCCACTGTTGAGGTGTACAGCTACTCAATCCGGGGGACGATCGCGGACCTCCAGAACGCCCGCACGCTCGAGACCTTCAGGATTCGCACGTCTAACTCCGATATGCTCAAGGCTTCGCTGCGGTGGAAACCCAACGTGAAGATCGTCTACGTGGCCACCGCGAACGAGGGCACGATTTCTGTCACTATCAGGTTGCGCACCCTTCGTTCAGTCTTCTGTGCTATGCTCAGCTCGGAGGCTGCCGGCACCGCAAATTCACTGTTGGGTCAGCTGCGCCGGTTCATTGCAGGTGTGCAGGCGACCGATGGGGTGGTCAACAAGCTGTGTCTCCTGGGGAAGGATTGGGACGGTAACGCGAGACTGATGCAGGAGGTTGCGACGCTTCCGGTCTGCGTGTATCACAAGTGGTTCTGTGTTAAGACCGTCGACGTCGTTTACGCGGGGAAGGTGTCGGTCAAGAAGTCCCGTGCGTCGTATTTAACGGACTACATCCTGCTGAAGAAGTCGCTGGCGGGCATATTCAGAGAACTGAACCTGACCAAGGTGGAAGGCACAATCTTCACGCATTTTGTGCAGTTTGAACGCGGCTTCGTCTTAGTCAGACCGGTCTTCTTCATGTCAAACGTGGCCACACTGTACAGTTCGTTCTACGACACCCCCGAGACGCAGATCTCCGCGTTCACAAAGCGGCTGCGAGAACAGATTGCGCTCGTCCGAAAGCTGCGCACCTTCGTCCGGCCGCTGCACTTCGCCGTGGTCTACCAGCCTGTGACGCGTCTGGCCCAGGCCTACCATGAGCGTGAGGGCGCGCGTGTGTCTATGTCAAAGACCTTCCTCCGCGACATCGAGGAGGCCCGGGAGGGCGAGGGACCCGAGTTCTCTCTCGAAGAGGCGGAACGTGAACTGGAATCTCAGCACGAGGCCGAGCAGGTGGGCGCCTCTGTGTACACATTCGTGCCGTACCCGGAGACAGTGAAGAACTACATGCAGCGCAAGAAGTGGTCGTGGAGTTGTCCTCACCACTGCGTACTCAAAGGCTTCATCACCCTCCTGGCCAAGCAACGGCGCTACGAGGGCTTCGTGCTGCTCAATGCTGACCGCGATGTCATCACTCTTGTTAAGGAGGAGAAGGTCAAGGACTGTTCTATGGAGGAGGAGGGAAGGACTCTGATAGAGTACATGATAAAGTTTTCGCCGATCGACAAGTTGGTGGAGACCGAGCTATATGTCGAGAAGAAGGACTGCAGTGCCGAGATAGCGACCGGCCGGACAGAAGGACTTTTCGAGCTGCTGACCGAGGAACTTTACCGTGTCGACACCGAGATCTCGAAGATCATCTGGAGCTATCACAGCATAAAGAGAGAGTGCCTTCGTGCCTGTGTGGCACGGAAGCAGAATTCGCTCAAGCATTGCGGGTTCTTCTTCGACTTCCAAGAATCCAACGTACTTCCCGAGTTGCTGCTCATCAAGGTCTGCGCCATGCTTGCCAAGTGCTATGAGCTCTACGCGAGCAAAAAATATCCGGAGATACAGAACGCGATTTCACAGCCGACGGTGAAGGTGGGCGAAGGGTTCAGCATGGACTGCGCATTGCTGTACCAGAACAGCGCGGCGCTGGATGTGCAAAGTCTGATGCTGGTCAAGCGTGCCTCTGTTCTCGCCAAAGATGGGGTCGCAGCTCTGGACGAGGCTTGCTACAAGGGTCTGCTGGCCACGCTTCAGGGGGTTATAACGAAGATTATGGAGGAATTTGCGGATGCGGCGTTTCCGCTGGGGAACGACAGCAGCGCGGCTGGAGCGAAGAAGGTTTATGCGAAAATCGTGAGCAAGAAGCAGATCGTGCTGATCAAGGTCAGCAATGCGGCGACAGAGGGGACTTTGGCGATCGAGTACAGGCAGCTGTCCAAGGACTGCTTTGCGGTGTTCGACAACATGCTCATGGAGCGGGATGAGCAGAAGCGTCAGAGCTCAAAGAAGGAGAGGTGCAAGGACAATATCAAGGACGAGTTCATACGGCAGCTGCTGGAGGATGCGGAGCTCGACTTCGACGCCTACGCCGAGCCCGAGATCCACGAGGTCCACTTCGAGATCAGTCTGCTCAAGGTGGTCAAGAATTTCGAGGCCTACATCTCGGAGGAATACAACAGCCAGCTGCTAGCATTTTGCTACGAGCAGACGCTGAAGGGCTACCGACTTTCGCAAGACGTTCTTGAGTCAGTCCTGGGCAACGCCCACAGGTTTACCTTCAGCTTCAACCTCAGCTCGCTCTTCATGATGTACGCGGCAATCAACATCCGCGACGTGGACACCGCCTCCTGGGGCCTCCGCAACGCTGCCAGCCTCGACTCCCAGTTCAAGGCCCTCCTCGGCACCTTCTTCCGCGAGCTCCCCGACACCGGCTTCTACTATTACAGTCCGAAGCCATCCGCATCCTACACAAGGTCGGACAAGTCGCTGGCCGCAGAGCTGGAAACTCTTTTCGGCACATCCACCACGGGAACTCAGCCGGATGGACTTCCGTTATTCGCGAGGCTAACCGCAACATTCCGAAGGGCTGGCAGGGTCCTCGATTCCCGAGTGATCCGCAACTTCCGCGATCTGTGTGCACCAGAAGTGGTCAAACGGATTTCAGAGGAGAAGGCCGAGGACGCGACGCTGTGGGAGGAGGTGCAGAAGCTGGAGGTGAGTATGAACGTGGTACTGTACATCGTGGGAAGACACAAGGTGTTTGAGGACGAGCGGTACTATGAGCGCAAGGATATCGAGGACGCGATCACCATGGAAGACTACTACGACCAGATATCGGAGGGCGTGGGCGGATTCGAGCTTGGGTTGGCCGCGGTGCTCGCGGAAAATGTGAAGCTATCGGCGAAGGTCAGTGTCAACATGGGCGCATACATGGAGGAGGGCGCGGGAGAGTGTCTGATATACCCGTTCCAGAGCAGGCTGTACCTGCAGCTAATCCCAGAGAACTACCTCCGCGGCAACTTCGTCTTCACCGTTCCTGACGAGTACATCAGGGCGTTCTACGCGATTCTCCGGCCAGTCAAGTCTTTCCTTGCCGAACTCACACTGCTCTACGCAACGAACCTGTGTATCACGCACATCAACAAGGACCTGATGACTTACATCCGACTCAAGATGGGCGAACTCTACTCCGATCACCTCGAGCGCCAGGTCCACCGTGTCTTCTTTGTCAACTACTCAGAACAGGCACAAGAGATATTCAACGCGGAACTGGACTCGCGACGATACAACCTGCGCCGTATTGAGGACCTCAAGAGCTTCTATTTCGTCGTCTGGCCCTGCGGGACCGAGGCTCTCCAGCTAGATGGCAGCTGTGCGGTCGGGGAAAAGGGGAATACTGCAGCGTACGGCGTAAAATACTGGGTGCTCCTCAAGTCGTCCTTCAATCGTGACATTGTCACAATGCAGCTTAACGCACACTTCCCGCTGGGAGAAATCGCCCGCGATACCTCTGACACTCTCAAGGAGGCTTTTGCCAAAACCTTCAAAAGCATCTCTAAACGGGTGAACCAGCAGATCCTTCTGAATGTGCTAAATGAAAGGAAGAAGTGCCCAAAGCTGCTGTTTCCCCGGGAGAAGCCGAGAAACCGCGACATTCCCAACAGCGAGAAGAAGAAGGAGAGGAGGCCCACAGACAGAATGTGCAAGCTGCTGCAGTCGACGCGGAAGTCGATCCGGGAGGCGCCCACGAAGGAGGAAGAGAAGGAGAATACCCCGTGCGTTGCAGGCGCCCTCGACGCCTACAAGCCTACGCTGATATTCACCACGGAGTTTCCGGTTACAGAGCGGGTGACGATAAAGAGTCTGGGGGATGTGAGAAGCGGGTTCCTCAAGTCGTTCGCGGTGTCCAATCGCGAGTGCATGTACGTCATGAGCAAGGACCGGGCTATCTATGTGATCCGGTTCACAGACCCGCCCCACGCGGCCGCAAAGCAGACGACGACACCAAGCATCGTCATGGAGCTCTACGGGATCGAGGAGGCCCCCAAAGAGTTCGTCGACAATCTCCTCATGACCGTCGAAAGTCAGCTAACCATGATTGCACTGACGAAGATCGCGAAGAACATAACGCAGAACATCAACATGTGCTCCGGCCCGCTGTCCATCTACGACTATCGCTTCCTCTCACAGTCCGAGCACCAAGTCGTATTCTCGAACCCCTCGCTCACCATGAAAAAATAGAACATGCTGTTCCCGATCTCCCCGCACATCACCGACTCTTACGCCTTCCTCAAGTACCTCGCACAGAACCTGAAGAAGTTCATGATCACGTGCAGGTTTGAGACTGGGGCGAAGAAATGCCTGCGACTCGAGCCGGGCCGCTACCTGCTCAACTCTACGCCCATCATCCGCCAGTCCGGCCTCTTCGGCCCCATGGAGCAGTTCCTCGTTGGCAACGACGACCCCGACTTCACCATGGTCTTCAATCCCTTGTACAATGTGAACAACATGCTTCTCGGCCAGATCTTCGGCGACGGTCTCGCCCTTCTCCGGCTCTCCATGCTTTCGGTCCCGCAAGGAGCCGAGACCGAGAAATGGATCAGAAACAAGCAGATGCAAGAAGAGTATACGGAGAGAGAAATGCGCCGCCTCGTCCCGCTGTCGAAGTACCGCAAGAGCACGCCCTGGACCGAGTACATTTCGATAATCGGAGATGACGCGATGCTGGCGGAAAAGGACCTCGACGCCGTGATAGGGATAAATAGGAGGGGAAAGACAGAGGGCAATCCATTCTGTCTCTTCACATACCCGATCATCGTGCGTCATCTGAAGCGAAGGGAGGACGAGAACTCGGTCGAGGTCGACCGCGAGCTTTGCGACAAGATCGCGGGCTCACGAAAGGACGATCCCAAGGGCCAGAATCAGAAATACCTGAAGCTGGAACTCAATATAAAGGGCCCACTTAACGCGGAAGAGCTGGAGAAGGCGCTGGTGCTGTACACGAACCAGTCGCTGGCAGAGTTCATGGTCGAGAAGTCTTACGAGATCTTCGAGCTGGGAATTCGCGCGACGCTGCTGTCTGTGAGGACTAAAGCGGCGAAGGAGAAGAACCAGGCGATGCTGGACCGGGTACACGATTTCGAGCGGTGGATGCGCCGGGTCTACGACTTTGCCCGCGACGTCCGTTCCCCGCTCTTCTTCAGCACCGAGCTTCCCGTGTTGACGGACTACCGCTACCACATCTCCCTTATATCCAAGATGATAGGGGAGATCAGTCGGAAGATACTGCTGCCCAACATCAGTTCCATGCAGCTCGAGGGACTCTGCCTCTACCTTGTGGTTTACGTCGTCAACAACTCCGATGGGGCGCTGCAGAAGATGTATTTCATAAAGAATGTGCAGAACCACGCGCAACTCTACACGTTCCTTCGCAGGACGCTCACCTTCCAGAACATCGAGATGCGCAATCGCACGGTCCGCTACGAGCTTATCCTCCTTTCCCGGTCCATTCCAGAGCTCCGCACTCTGTTCACCCCCTCAAAGGAACTGCCGGGCTGCAGCGAGGGCGTCGTGGACGAGGACACCATTGCCTTCGTGGATTGCTACCAAGCCGAGTCCTTGACCCAAACTCGGAGGGTTCGTTCCTTCAATGTCAATAGTGCGGCCTCAGAGCTGCCGAACGCGTTTTCCTCCGACGAGAACGAGGAGACGATGGGGAACATAAAGGCGCAGCACGTGATACAGGTGAGTTCGGCCTCGGTTTGCCACGAAGTGCCAAGAACGGTGTTCCTGCGAATGACGCTGCGCAGGGCGGGGATCACGCTCCACGCCTACAACTTTGCTCGAAAGAGTGTGGAGATCCTCGAGCGCACGCTCTCCCTTGCCGTGCTCTGGTACAACAAGAAGAGCACAGCATTGACCGACCTGCTGATGAGAAAGCTGGGAATCGCCGTGAGCAAGTCTCCGGCCTCCGAGAATATTCTCGGAGGCAGACAGCCGGCGGGGATGCGGCCGGAGCGGACCTTCGCCATGAGCGCAACCACGGAGTTCGTTGAGCGGACCTTGCAAAATAAGCATCTCTCCGAACTCAACATGTACATCCCCCAGGAGCGGGCTGCAGTCATGAGGTGCACGATTTTGGGCGACCCGCAGGTCTTCGAGTCGGAATTCAAGCCGAAAGTAGCGGCGGCGCAGGACTATGTGCTAAGGGCAAAGCTTAGCGAGTTGGCCAACGATCGGATTGCGGATGAAAAGGAGATTGCACAGCAGGGCGCGGTGGCCAGGGTCGAATTAAACGACTTCGAACCGGAGACGGGGAACTACATGAGTGATGCGGTGAGAATGCTGTGGATGGGAACTGAGTTCTATCGGACGGTGGTGCGAAGGCAGCGGGCGCTCAAGTACATGTACGTGAATCCGCTGCAGTATCACGTGGCGAGGCCGCAGCTGAGCTGCGAGGTCTTTCGCAGGGAACACCAGGGGCTGGTAGATCGGCTGCAGTTCTACGCGAAGTACACCAGGACGAACATGGCCGATATGTCCCCTGAAAAGCGGGAGCGCGAGGAGAAGCTGTTCAAATACATGAATATGGCTAATGTGGGGAAGAAGGACACGGCGGAACTGATTTCGGCTGTGTTGGGCATGAGCACCTTATGCTACTCCTGCACAGCGCCCTTCATGTTCAATTACAGCTACGGGTGCAGAGGGAACGGGGAGACCGGAGAGGTGACAGAGGACCCGGCGAAGGCTAAGGCGAAGAAGTCGTACGTCAAGATTCTCAACGATTACTTCAGCGGACTATGCCAGCTGATAAAGACGCAGTGCGGCTTCACGGAGACCTTTGTGACCAACGTCAATCCGAACTTTATGGATTTGGAGTACAACAACACGGACATGAGCGAGCGCACGTACATTGGAAAGAGCGCCACACAGTTCTTCCCCCAGAGGCCAATCGACGAGCCGCCGCCCTTCAAGTTCCGCAAGGCCACCTCCTCTTCCTCGCTCTCAAGCAAAAAGGACTCCCTGCTGGAGAAGGACGAGCGCTATTTCCTGGTGTCGAACGCGGCGGCCTGCAAGGGCGCAGGACACAAGCTGCCGCCGGTCCGCTGTCTTAAGCTCAAGGAGTGCAAGGCTTACTTCCTCCACGTGGCCTACAACGCCGCCTACATAATCGAGCTGGAATGCATGTACAACGTATCCGAGGTCCGGGTGTGGACTCTAAGAGAACTCGTGGGCACGGAACACCTGCCCTCCTTCGACAAGGTGTTCCTCGACCAGGCCGACCGTCTCCCCGAATATCAGACTGCCGGACTGCAGGTGGACCACCAGCTGTCGACCATCGCGGAGACCGTACGGCTCGACGCCTTCAACTATGATGTGCACGTGCAATCCCTGATACTTGTGCTCAACGGCTGTCGGGAGCAGCGCGGATTCCTCGATGTGGTCACCTCTTTCCTCCGCTACTATCCCGACCCGCCCAAGCGTGCCAAGAACAGCGTCCGCGCCTGCCTTCTCTCTATCTACATGGGGGACATAGACTCGGACCCAGAGGCGTTCTGGAAGTATTTTGTGGGCCATGCACAGATGTACGGGTACAAGGCGCAGGCGTACAATCAGCTGACTTTTTGCGGAGTTCTGGAGAGCGAGACCTTCGTGGACTCCACCGGCAGTCTCAAGTACAACCGCGACATGGAGGACAAAAAGGAGAGCTACGCGCAGGGCGGAGACAGCAGTTTGGGGCTGGGAAGGAGTTCGGACTATGCACACTGCGACATGGAGGTGGTGCAAGAGTCGCTAAACAAGCAGAGCAGCGCCAAGTCGATTGCAAACCACAGGAAATCCCACACCTCCACCACTCTCCCGCAATTTACCGCTGTCGTCACTGGCTCCCCCTCGCCCCAGCTGGTTCGGGAGGACTCAGCCGTCATCATGGAAAAAGGTATCTCCTCTGTCCCGCTTAATTCTCCCCGTAGATGACAGCGTGGGACACACTAAAATCGGGGTCGAGTCGGGCTCTACGCACAAGGATTCGCAGGTGTACCAATCGTACGCGGTGTTTATGTACTGCAAGAACCCGCTGGACTGCGAGGCGGTGTACAAGAAGGAGCGCACGCTGTATATCAAGGAAACCGACGAGGGTGCCTCTTTCGCCGAAGATGTATTCTAACACTCTCATGCACATGGGGTAGACAAACAGGCTGGAAATCCAGGTGTGCGGCATGCAGGCGCTGGGGGTCAAGCTGGAGGACTACGTCAAGTTCCCGGACGGCGCCGCGCCCAAGATCCAATATCCAGAAATTGAGGCACGATATCTCTTTTTGTTATTCTCCGCTCGTAGGACGCATTGCACGAGAAGCTGCGGGAGTGCAAGCGACACTACATCAACGACCGCCTCTGGGATAAGCTCATGCTCAATTACGAGAAGAAGAACGACTACTGGAACTCGTTCACATATGATGACCTGCGAAAACTGCATTGCTACTCGGATAAGGACGACATCGCAGCGCTGAATGAGAAATACTCTGGACTGCTGTTCACGCACCAGCAGATCTGCAATGTGTTCTTCGATCGACTGAGGACGCGGTACCAGGGGAGACTGAAGGCGTTTTCAAGCGAAATGCCGCGAGCGGCGATCGAGATGCGGCGGGACGAGAAGGCCAGCTCGCGGAGCAGTCGCATGTCCATTCTCAGAAAAGTTCAACGGTTCATCCCGGTCGTGGGCAGCGACTCTGTGGCCGACTCCGTTTCCGACTACCTCGTTGTTCCAGAGAATTACAGGATCCCCATGGCGGTCCACGTGAGGGTATATCTCGAGTGATAAAAGTGTGGGCGAATAGAGGGAGAGCGCAAAGGTTGCGATCTACATCCTGAGGAAATACGGCACGCCGACGCAGTCGCGCGAGTTGGAGCTCAGTCTGGTTAACGAGATCTGCAATCTGTACGTCTATTGCACCTTCCTGACGCTAACGGGCCAGAGCTAACCTACGATCTTGCGTGCGATTCTTCATTATTGTCTGCCGCAAATAGAGTTTCTGGCTGATCGATGAGGCCTTTGAGTCTCTGCTCGCAAGGGGTTTTGGGGTGTTGGGGTT
>QFZN01009012.1_pt1 | contig 9993 bp, 11 predicted proteins | sample 1740101 | NCBI WGS metagenome assembly QFZN01 (sample SAMN09210849, study PRJNA391713) | Ciliate metagenome, whole genome shotgun sequencing project. | isolation source: combination of 50 Heterometopus sp. ciliate cells from an enrichment culture... | host: Heterometopus sp. ...
CCCCATAACCCCATGTGGCTTGGCAGCAGATCGTCTGGCGCATAGTTGGTAGCCAATAATAAGCTCAATAACTCAATGTGGAGTGATGTGAAATAGTAGTGCGGCGAGACAGGGTTACACGATGGACTTGTAGCCGGGGACTTCGGTCAGACTGGCGCCGCAAGCTTCGCAAAGTCTCGAGATCGACGGGTTCATGAGCGTGCAGTTGGGACAGGCGATCTCGTCCACGGAGGCCGGGGCGGCCGTAGCTGCCGCGGCCTCGATAGATGGAGGCGGCTGCGGCACGTTGATTGGCGGAGGCGCTGGAAGTCCCGCTTGCTTTATCGCGGCCGGCACCTCGTTCGGCGCCAGGAACTTTCCGACCAAATCTTTCAGCTTCAGAGTGAGCTCGTACTCACCCAAGGACTCCTGCTCGAGGAAGTTGCGCTGGAGCATGTGGACGGTGCTGTTGCTACAGGGGGATGTTGGAGGGAAGGGTACAAGCAGGAGATGACGCGACACTGGCAGCGGGAGAGCGGGCAGTAGAAGTTCGGCCTCGTTCCCGCCTTCGGTTTGATCTCCACCGACGCAAATCCGCTGAAGTAGCCATCTATCAAGGGTGAATGCGAGATCAAATACTGTTGACAATCTCGATCTTGTGAAACACTGCGACCTTGGCAAAGGCAGGCTCAGCAATGATGAGGGCACCCTGGGCCGGCACCTGGAGCTTATTCTCAGCCTCGGGCTTCTTGCTGCCGTTAGTGTCTGCAGTCGAGGGCGTGGCCACATCCTTGGTTTCTGCCGGAGCAGTCACGACGATTTCGGGCACCGGCCTCTTCGCCTCGGGCTCCGGCACGGCGGGCGCCTTCTTCTCCTCCAGCTTTGTGGCTGGCTCCGGGGGAGACACAGGTTTCTCCTCCTGCTTCATCCCCTCCTCCATGTGCTCCTCGCGGGCCGGGCTGTCTGGGCCTCGTGTGGCCTGTTCCATGTTGATCACGATCTTGGGCTCGGCGACGGATGGCTTCTGGATCTGGTCTTTTACGTTGCCCTCGGAGTTGCTGTTCGCATTGAACTTGTAGTGGTTGAAGTGTCTATTATGGGTGGGGACAAGCGAAGGTACTTGATGAGGAAGTCGCCGGAGAGGGCAGAATTGTGGTCGCCCATGGGCTGGCTTGGGTAGACCTCGGCGATGATCTCGGTCACTGTGAGCTTGACGCCGTTCTGCACCACCTCCTTGTCCTTGAGCTCGCGCGTCTCCAGCGTCTTGCCCACCATGTACAGCTGCGGCACGGGCAGCCCGTCCTTCTTCACCCGCTCGTTGAACGCAGCATATAACGCTCTCACCTCCGCAATCAGCGCCTCCTTCTCCTTCAGCTCCGACGCATTCAGGAACGCCGTTGTCTTCGCGTAAGTATCTATGAACTTGGGGATCCAGTCAGTGTAGCGGGCATAGAGATAGCAGGGCGGAGGGACGACCTCGAGGTAGTTGTGGAGACGGTCACACTTCGCGGCGATCTGCAGCAGCACCTTTATGGCTTGGGAAACGAAGCCCTCGTAGCGGTTGCGGTGAATCCAGAGCTGGTGGAGCAGCGGGTCGTCCCTGCGCTCCGCCCCCAAAGGAGAGACGTAGGCGTTCACCTCGTCGGAAATGTCGATGATCCCAGCCAGACCGTACTCGGTCCGGACGGTGGGCTGCTGGTAGCCGAGGATCCATTCGATGCGCAGTGGCTGGTATTCGTCCGCCATCGTCAGCAGATCCACCAGGAGGTCGAAGTATTGAGGGATCTTGGCGACCTCGAAGTCGTTGATGGCCTTGACTATGATTTTGCAGGCCTGCTTGCTGCACCGTCTGTTTCTGTAGCAGATGTGGGCTATCATCCTGCTGACCTGGGCGACCTTGCCGCTGCATCTCAGGTGCTTCGGGACGAGCTCGTCGCATTGGATGCACTTGAGGGCTGCGGGCGAGAGCAGGTGGTGGCCGGTCCCGACCTTGGTTGGCGGCACCAGGCGTTCGCCCTCCTTGCCTCCTGGCAATTCAGAGCGCAGCACAAGGAGGTTGACCAACTCCATCAGCGCCCCCAGTTCCGGCACCTGTGTCGGGCTGCCCATCTCGTAGCGCTTGGTGGTGGGGGCAGACACAGGACTGCTCTTCTCCAGGAAGAAGTCCAGCAGCAGGGCCACGACGTCCTTGTCCAAACAGTAGTCCACGATCCAATCCCCGCCCTGCGTCACCGACTCTCTCAGAAGCTCGAAGAACTGTTTGAACTTCGTCCACTGTGTGGACATGTCGTAGCCAATAAGACTGAGCAGCACATCGACGAATTGCAGCGAGAGCAGCGGCTCACCAGGCTTTGGCTTATCTTTTGCGGCGGGGGATTCGCTGGCGGCAACCTTGAGGAAGGCGGCCTGCACAGCTCTCTGCACACAGGTGCGCACGATGTTCTCCGGACATTTCACCAGCAGGTTGAACAGTCGAACCGACTCGTGCACAAACCTGCTGACGAGCCGTTTGCTGCTCTCCAGGTCTGCAGCATAAAGTTTCGCCATGGAGTCGCCGATGTAGGAGAGCGTGTAGAATTCGCCCACGTTGCCGTGGGCCACGATGTCAAAGAAGAATCTGTCCCCCACGCTGCATAGCAGCGGACGGATCACAGCCTGGAAGGATGGGAGGGGCGAGCAGTCGCAGGAGATTCGTGCGCTGGAGTAAGACTCGCACAGGAACAGTATGAATTCCTTGCTGTATATCAGCTTCTCGAAGAGGAACTTCTCGTTGTCCTGGGTGACCTCCTAGCGCCGGGGTAAAGACGGGCGGGTTACGGAAAGGAGCTCAGGAGGAACGAGAGCGGGGACCTGGTGGAACTTATGGAAAGAGTAGATTTCTTGAGTGTTGGAGGGGTCCATGGCAAAGAGCTTTCGGCCCTCCTTCTCGGCTCTAGAGACTGCGGTACCATCGCATTCTAGAGAGCTGAGCACGATGTCGTTCTCTCCCGGCTTAACAAGAGTTTCCCTCAGCGGTATCATGCCCTTGCTTTTCCGCTCGTATATCAGCATGTAGGCCGACTTCGACCTTCCACCAATCAGTCTTGCCAGCTCCGAGTTATCGTCCATGTAGTTGTTGGAAATGTCCTCCTGCGAGCCGCCGAAGCACTCGGCCTCGATCTGGTTGAAGGTAAATTCCCTTATCGTGCTGTCGTTGAACTCCACCCACTTGTCGGCCTCAGTTTTGAGGTAGTTCGGGTCCCCCTCGCATTCGTGTCTCGCCACGTTAATGTAGGAGTAGTAGTGGCCGGCCTCGGCGTTGCCGCTGTGGACCACCACTCCCACCAGCTTGTAGGTATAGTAGTCCGTGTCCTTGAGCTCCTTGCGCGCCTGGGCCTGGGCCTTTTCTTTCAGCTCCTTCTCCCGCTCCTCCATCTGCGACCGCTTCCTCTGCATTTTAAGGATCGCAACATTCTCGCCCGACGCCTTCTTTTCTGGCTGTGCCTCTTCCGGCAGCTTCTTCACCTCCTTCGCCTCGCTCTCCTCTTCCTCCTTCCGTCCGCTGCCCTCCTCCGTGTACTGCGTCATGTCCAGCACACTCGGGAACTCCAGTCGTGTATGTATCTACCCATTGTGAATGACACAGGACAAACCTTTTCGTTCATGAGCGTGTCGAAGTTGAACGTGAACCGCTGCAGGTGCACGATTAGCACGTTGGGCAGGGCGGAGATGAGGGTGCGCTTGGTTGCGTCGACCTTCTTCTTGCAGCCCTGGCACAGGTACTCGGAGACCATGGACCCGGCGACGAACCGTTCGAGTGAGTCGGCCAGGGTCTTCTGGTTCTTTATCTCGAGAGACAATGTGTAATAATCCTCGTAGGTCGAACTGACGAAGCCGCAGTTGCTGCAGACGACCTGGCTGCAGGATTTGCCGCCGAAAACGTTCTGAAGGAGATAGCGATACGGGGTGTCCTTGAGGATCTTCTCGAGTCGTTCGAAGAGAATGTTGAGAAATTCCTGTGCGTCGTGCTGCACTGCGGTGTTGGTAGGCTGTCCGTTCGCCTCTTTGAGCGAATAGCAGAAGGACGAGGGCACGAAGTCTTTGCGCGTCGAATGCATCAAGTAGCCAAAGACCCGCTGGAGCTGGTGAGTGAGGTTGTCGTCGATTCCTTCGGCGTTTTTGGCAACAGGCTTGCCGTCAGAGAGGGAGACCAGGGCGTTGCGGAAGGGCGAGATCATGAAGAATTGTTGCATCATCGAGTTGATGTAGCAGATGCAGCCCAAGTTCTTGAGTCCAACGAAACCCAGTCCGGACCGCTCGTGTGCAGCCGGCGAGTAGCCCCAAATCTGCAGCTCCGACAGTCGGTCGCGCAGCGGGTTTATGCACTCCTTCATCAAGTATTGCATGCAGTCCCCCTTGTACGCGACGAGCGTCTCGATGAGCTTATATGCAGCCTCACGGGATTTCGATGTCTTGCACTTGTAGGACTGAAGCTCGCCCTTGTCCGACTTGGCCGGAAAGAGGCAGTGGAAGAATATCTCCTCGACGATGGCGTTGCGTTCCTTCGTGTCGAAGTGCCGGGAATACTCCTTGAGGGAGACAAGCTTCGCGGTGAGCCTCAGCAGGCCCATGAGCACGTTGTCAGGCGGGCCGCTGTTGAACGACTCCTTCGACTCGTAGCTCTTCAGGTGCACCAGCACTTCCTTGAGCCTTTCGTCAGTGTCGATGAGCTTCTCCTCCTTCATCTCGAGCGGCTTGTACATGTCAAGCATGATGGTCAACAGCTCGCACAGCTCCTCACACTCCTGCTCCTTCATTATCGCCTTGAAATCCAGCAGCTCCCCCAACAGGTGTCCGAGCGGCGTCCTCGCAAAAACCGTCTTCTCCGGCTTTATGTTCGCTGCACAGAAGTAGGCCAGCTGCTGGAAGGCGTCGCGAACGAACAGCGAGTCCTTGCATACCATGCCGCATCTCATGATCGTTGCAAACTCCTTCGTCAGCGCCACCTGCTCGTACAGCTCAGGCTTGCAGAGCAGCACGGTTTTCAGCAGCATGCTCGCTCCCTGGGATAGATACAGCCACTCTTCGTTCTTGTTCTATACAGCAACGCTAGAGAAGGAGGTAGATACGGGAAGCTTGAGCAACTCGCCGAGAAGGGAGATTGAGTCTTGTGCGAGCTCGGCGTAGTTGACTGAGGCGAGAATTCCCAGACCTGGCTCCCCCACGAGCGCCTTGCACAGGTCCTTGTAGTTCACCAAATACTGGTCGACCATGGGCGCAGTGTGCTCGGTTTCTACCCAAAACGTTACCCCTGCATTTTGATACTGATGGCGCTGTTGACCCGGGCAGTCTTCTTCGCCTGGTCGGCGTCGCTCCCCGAGCTCTGTTCCTTCGTCTCCTCCTTCGGCTGCTGGTATCCGAACTGCTTCGCCTCCTTGGGGATCTTCCCGTTTGCCTTCATCGCCGCCATCACGTATATCACTGGAATATCCAGCACCATCTTTGCATATGTCAGCATCCCCGGCTCCGACAGTCGCAGCTTCATCTCTCTCACGTTCTATTACAGGCTTTTAGCGCACCCCGATACAGATATGGCCCATTGGATGCCCTTGTGCCGAATCAGGTCGAGCTTCAGTCGGTCGCGAGACTCGCCCAGAGGCTCCCTGCGGACCTCGGCCAGGTCTTTGTCGGAGGAATCGCCCACGAGCGCCTCGGTCACGAACAGCGAGTAAATTGCCTCATACGGCGCAGCGGACGGGAACAGCTTTCCCCAGTCGAGCGGCTCAGCCCCGCTGAACTCGGCCAGGATTTTCGCAAGGTGAGATTCGGACAACGCCAGCCTGTACAGCAGGTGCCATGCCACGCTGCCGACTTCACCTCCCAATTCTACGTGAAATGTATATAGGGCTGGTGTTACTGACGAGCGTCAGAAGCAGAGAGAAGTAGTTGGAGTTGTTGGCGAGCAGGTATCGGGGGAGCTTGTTGAAGGCAGTCGCACTGGTGGTGACAAAAGGCTTGCTGGCGTCGAGACGGTTGAGGTCGGGGCCGTAGCCCAGCTCCTTGAGGTTGTTCCACACGGTGTCCTCACGGTCGAAGGCTGCGCTCTCGTAGAAGGAGAGGAAATGCTCTAGACCAAGGTAGCCACGCTTTTCCTTGTCGTACTCCCTGAACACAAACTGCACCTGGTAGTCGTTCGCGTCCACGAATCTGTCGGAGAGACACACCCGCGTGAAGGAGGCGCAGTCGGATGGGCTCATCTTCCCGTCCTTGCTGAATCTCTCGAATACTTCTGTGAAGACGACCTTGGCACGATCGGCAAGAGACTTCTGCTTGGTGAGAAGGGCGGTTCGGGCGACGAAGTCTTCGCTACGTTTGGTGGCCCGAATGCTGTCCCCGTCGACCACCTTCAGGTCTTCCAGCATCTTCCCGTTGTCTCGGTCCTTGGTTTCGCAGTTGGGCAGGACCAGCTTCAGCAGTTCGGGTGCGATCTGTAACTTTTTGGCCACAAGCACCTTGAGCTGCCAGAGAGTGACGCGGGAATGGACTGCCACCTCGAGCTTGTCGGGGATCTGGGAGTTCATCACGGAGTCGGTGGCAAAGTTCTGCACCTTGAGAGTGAGCGGCTGGCCCTTGCCGAGCCCCCACAGCGGCGTGATGCCACCATTGCCCTTCCTCTCGGAGTCGTCGAGCATCTCCTCAATGAGACGCAGCAGCTTCACGATCTCTCCCCCACGGTTCTCCTTCTCATTGACCGTCCGCTCGTAGAAGATCTTCAGCTTCTCTATCGCCGTCTCCACGAAGTTGCTGCTGATCTCCGCAATGCGATCCTCCAGCTCCTCGGATAGCTTCGTGTAAAGCTTGTTCACGAGCTCTATTGCCTTGCTGGTGACGGCCTCGTTTTTGGCCTGGAGGACGATCTGCCAGAGGACGCCGGCGCCGACGATCTGGGTGGGGAGGGTCTTCACGCGGAACTCTACCTCCTCGTTATCGCCCTCGTCCCACACCCCCTGCACGTGCGGCAGCATTGGTCCGATGTAGTTATTCTTGTGCCGTCTGATGACTCCAATCTCGTGGATCTTGCCCTTGGCCTTGTTGACCGCGATGAGCATCGACTCGATCGCCTGCATGCCCTCGACCGGCAGCTGCAGGAAGTTGTTCGATTCGTTGCATATTCCCTCCGTAAAGAACTGGTCCAGGTCCGCAACAGAGGCAACGTGGTCCTCGATCGGCCCCAGCTGGATCCACTCCTTGAGGAACTTGTAGAAGATCGCCTGGTCCTCGACCGGGGCAACGGTGTCCTCCTTCACGAGCAACCGCCACATCAGATCCAGGTCTCGTCGGGTCAGTTTGTACTTCGCCTGCCGCGTCGCTACAGGGACTCATGCCCACACATTGGTACCGAACAGGAGGAACTCCTTGCGCTCCAGCACCTCGTCCTTGTGCTCCGCAGGCCGGAACGTCCCCGCCGCAGCTCGCTTCTTTGCCTCGGCGAAATACCGTTCGATGTCCTACCGCTTCTGAATTCATGGGGATACGATAAAGAAGTTGCGAATGGCGCCGCCCTCGTCCAAGATCTTGGCCAACATTTCGTCCCGGGTCGGGAAACGCGGCATGACTGGAAGCTGGATCAGCGACTTTCTCAGAATTTTCAGCGCCAGTGCCAAGTTTCCTCCCTATATTGATGTTGATTGTGGGAGATGTTACCTTTTCCAGCATCGCGAAGGCCTGGTCGAAGTATTCGCGCATAATGGCCTCGGGGACGCGGGTCGGAGTGGTTATCATGTCACAGAACTTGGTCGTGGTCTTGTCGATGACCTCGGTAGAAATGCCGTGGATGTTGCCGCGCACTACCTCCCACATGAGGTCGAGAATCTGCTTTTGCACTTTAGCAGAAGGCTGGGCGAAGTGTCCGCCGAGTTCGCAGATGATCTCCACGTCCTGGTCCTTCAGCGCCGTCTTCGGCATTGCCATAAACTTGTCGATGATCAGCTCGATGAGCTCGCTCGGAAGAAGGTTGGACGAGTCTGCGATGACCTTGAAGATTTCGATCTTGGACTGCTCGTCCTGTTGGCAACATTCCCAGATCACGTTGAAGTCCGTCCTCGTGATCTTGCTGTAAAGGAGGACGAACTTGAGGATCTCGGTCGAACGCTGAATGAGCTGGATGTGGCTGCGCTTGCCGAATATTTCATCCAAGATTTGTGGCACCTTCAGCAGGCTGCTCAGCACCCCGCTGTCATTAGCTGTTGGCAGGTTGGTTTGGTAGTAGACCTCTTGGGAGGCCTTGGCAGACTTGCAGGTTTCGGCAACGAGCCGTATGGCCTGGATCCTCCGTTCCAGCTGTTCGGAGCGCAGCAGACTGATCGACAGGTCGATCTTCAGCTTAATCAGCCGCTCGCCCTTGGTCTTGGCGGTGTAGACACGACGCATCAGCTCTTCGATCCTCATAAGCGCTACGTCAAGTCGTTCCTTGCGGACGTTGCGAAGCTGCTCCTCGGGGATGGCCGACATGTACTGCATCACGGCCTCCACAAAGGGAATAATCTTCTCGGAGACGTAGGCACGGTGGTAGAGCTTGTACGGCGCAGCCATGAGCTCGATGAAGGAGAAGAGCGTTTCGATGTTCAGCGGATTCGCGGGGTCAGTGGAGTGCTTCGTCCGTTCCACGATCTTGTCAAATCCCTCCGACTTCCCGAAGGCGTCCATGAGATCCAGGTATAGGGAGGAGGAGCACTTGTTGAATCTGTGGATCACATAGACTCGGTCGCCCTTGACAGGATAGTTGAGCAGGATGTCGCCGCTGTCGTCGGGCGCCGGACTCTCGTCGTCGAGCGTCCTGCGACAGTACACGGTCCCAATCTTGGTGATGCTGTTGGGCCGCTGGACACGGATCGAGTGGGCAGAAACCCAGCAGTCGTACTGCGAGCTCCAGCCCTCGTGCTTCCTCCCGGCGCTGTCAATCTTGGTGCCTTCGGGCAAGTACACGCGGAACCCAACGTACAGCATTCTCCCATTTGCCGGGTCGTCCTTGGTCTCGAGCACAGTTCCCAGGTACCACTTTCCTTGGCTGTCGAATATGTCGATGCGATCCTCGGGAGAGAGATGGTCGCGCCAGTCCCAGCCCTGGGTGCGGGAATCGTAGGGGGCGATCTTGTTCCCGCTGCGGAAATAGATCTCCGTGCGTCCCTCCGGGCTCCCGCTCAGGGAACAGTAGAGCGTGTCCCCGTTGATCTCCTTAATCGTGGCTGCCGTCCAGCCTTCAAGCCGTTCCACGTCCACCTTCTCCTCCTTGATCACGTCTATCTTCATGCCAACGGCGAGACTTTCGCGCCACTTCGGGTCGATCGGCGGCAGATACTAACATAAGAGCTCGCAAATAGAGGATGCCTGGCGAATCTCGGTCTTGAGGTCTCCGAGCCCCTGCTCATATAGCGCCACATCAGGGTCGAACAGCGGCCGGGTCCCATGTGCCATCGTCTTGTTATCGTGGGGGAGCTCGGCCAGGAGGACACCAACGATGGACTGCAGCAGTTTCCGTATCGCCTCCTTGTACTACACAGATCGCTTCAGCAAGGTTACGTCAGGCTTGGTGACCGTGTTCAGCCCGGAAACGGCCTGCACGATGTCCGTCGCGAAATCCTCGAAGAAGTAGGAACGAGCCTTGGGGTCGGAAGGGAGGACGCCGGCGGAGGAGAGGTACTGGTCAAAAACGGCTGCGGCCCGCCTTAGCACCTCGGCGGACTCGCCCTTGTCGGCGCAGTCCTTCTTGACGGTATCCACGATCGTCTTTAGGTCTTCCATGGAAGTCATATCCTTGTAATGCCAATATAAAATAATCACGGGCTATATTCTGGGCAGCCGGGTTATAGGCCCGCAGTATAATGTCGGGTGCAGTTCGCAAATGTCTCTACTATGTCTTTATATTATGTCCCGGTGGAGAACTGCTATCGGCTTAACACTGGATATAGCGTCGTATCGTATATTGTGTTCACATTGACAGTTAGTCGGGCCATCCCACGATGTGTATTGCGCATG
>QFZN01009023.1_pt1 | contig 9984 bp, 9 predicted proteins | sample 1740101 | NCBI WGS metagenome assembly QFZN01 (sample SAMN09210849, study PRJNA391713) | Ciliate metagenome, whole genome shotgun sequencing project. | isolation source: combination of 50 Heterometopus sp. ciliate cells from an enrichment culture... | host: Heterometopus sp. ...
CCAACACCCCAAAACCCCTGCGACCGAGCACGAACAAGTTAGACACCTGCATAAGTCACGTGTGCGGTGTATAATGATATATCTTAAATAATGGAGCCGAAGGTAACTTCACCATTAGACAGCGCGTAGAAGTCAGACGCCTCCGCATCGACCAGCGAGGACCGGACCTACAGTACCCTCCAGATCGAGGCTCCCTCTTCACCTCGCGTCGTTAGCAACCCCAAGGCGCTCCCCTACATGGTCCTCGTGCTTCTGTGTCTCGCCGGCTGTTTCGAGTACTCGAAGCTATATCGCTCAAAGCGTAGACATTTCTGCTACGAGAATCCGGTGCCCATGCAGAAGCAGCTCCAAAAGGTTCGGCCCGCTTGCTACTTGGATACATATAGGAGCTCGACATATCGACAACGCAGTACAACCTGTTCTTCTCTCTCTACTCTCTACCCAACATCGTCCTTCCCCTCTTCGCTGGATACCTGGCCGACAGATTCGGGAGACGGCCAGCCATAGTGACCTTCAACCTGCTGCTTATGGTCGGCCAGCTGCTCTTCGCCGCCGGCGTCTCCAGCGCCACCTTCTCCCTCTGCGCTATCGGCCGATTGATCTTTGGGTACTTTACCGTTGACGATAACGTGGCGAAATAGCATCGGCGCTGAGGCCTATTCCAGTATGAGACATTAGGCATCAAACATGTAGTTGTCGTGATGGAGAGCCTGACGTACTGGAACCCGACCTTCGTGTCCTTCAGCCTGGCCGCCCAGACCGCCGCCCTCCGCATCGGCAGCGTCATCAACGACCTCATGCTCCCTGCAATATATGCCAATACCGGCAACCTCGCCCTTGGGTTCTGGATCGGCTTCGGCTTCGCGGTCGCTTCCTTCCTTTCGGTTGTGGGCTTCAGCATTATCGACAGGTGCGCGGACCGCGAGGAGAGGAGACAGAATGCGCCAATCGAAATCAGCGGGGTGCTCCAGTTCCCGGGAATCTACTGGCTTCTCGCAGTATACGTGGGACTGTTCTATGCCGCGATGAACTCCTTCAATGCAGTGGCCAGCGGCATGGCGCAATATCGCTTCGACTTTGACGTCCGGTCTGCCGGAATCCTCATCGTATATCTCCCCACCTCTGATCCGCCATAGTGCATACCGCTGGTGATGATTATAGTGGGGAACCCGCTGTTCGGCCTGCTGGTCGACCGTGTGCACCGCTACTCGCTTTTCTGTATCCCTCCTCTGCCAGCCCCGTAGGCTTGGCGGCCGCAGCCGGAATGACCTGCAACTTCCTCTTCCTCGCCGCCCTGCCCAGCACCCCCAATTCTCCCGGTGTCTACATCTTCTTCGTGATTCATGGACTGTGCAGCTCTGTCTTCATCACCGCCATCTGGCCCTGCATTAAGTATGACTTCGCTGAAATAAAAACTGCAGATTCGTGGTGCCACAAGCGTTTACGACGACGGCGTTTGGACTGGCGTTCTGCATCCAGGATACGTTCCTCTTTGTGGGACCCATGCTCTCGGGGTTGGTAATCGACCGGACCAAGGGACAGGTTGGCGGGTACTTCTGGGCCGTGGTGCTGTTTGCGGCACTCGCACTGATGGCGACCGTGGTGGGGACTGTGATCCTGGCCTCGGACTACTACGGGCCCTCGAGGCTGTACAAAGGCCCCGGAAAGGTCGAGGGCTCGGAGGGAGAAAAGCAGGTTCTAACCAATAAGCGTGCCTAATCCATAGAGGGAAACGAGTTGTTGTGCTATATTCTAACTAGTGTTGTATAATAGTAATCGAAATGCAATAGCAAGCGGACTCTATAATAATGTTGCTATTATTATTATTATATCGCAACAATCTTCACGCGATAATATTAATAATATAAACTCAGTCAGCCCGCTCAAACTCAAAAATAAGCGACACCAAACATTGCCCAAGATCGCGCACAATCTCTTAGCCTTCTCCGTTAAGTTCAATTAGAGACAAAGGAAGGCAGAGGAATGAGGCCGGCGGGACACAGTGTCCTGGGGTAGACGTCTGGAATATAGTAATGGGTGTCGCCGAAGTCTGATCCGCTGGGCACAAAGTCCTCCTCCTCTTCCACCACCATCTCGGGCTCGCTTTCCTCCCTCGCCGAACTAGACTCGGCTGAGGAATAGCTGGTTGGCGGGGTCACCGTTCGCTCCACCTGGCGCAGCTTCTCTGTGTCAGCCTCCGGGGCGCAGTGTGCTCTGTCCTTGCGAATGTACTTCACTCCCCCGATGGATGTTCTCGCCCGGATTGGCTCCTGCTGCTGGCATGGGCTGGTGTAGCCTCGCGAATCGTAGTCGGCATATTTGCAATGGCGGCGGGGGCACTGGTAGTCCGCAGACTCGTCGTAGAGGCCGTAGTAGTCGCGTCTGCGAGAGGAAAACGGGTTCTGCCTCAGGGATTGGTGGTAGCCGTGGTAAGTACTTGCTCTGCTGTAGTACATCTCCGCTGATTCCGCTGGCGATCTGCCACTGTAGTATTTTATTTGAATATTTATTGATCTGGTTGTTTTAGTTGCGTGCCCCAGGTGAGGGCGGGCTGAGGGTAACTGTCCTGTGAATATGTGTACTTTGCAGTGAATACGGACGGAGAATGCGGAAGGTTTGGCAACAGAATATGAATGCGGCCACAGTCCATGCAGTAATAAATTATTATATGCACGGACAATGGGAAAAGGGTTTGCGCAGTGAAGTTCCCATCGATAAATAGGCGGATGAGTAATAATATTATTAGAATTTTGATTTAAGGAACAGTGAATCCTAAGCAAGACCGAAAACCAAGTAAGGGCAGCTGCAACATGCTAGCAGTAGGTCACGGTGGAACCAACCTGCAGAACATCGCAGAGTCGGTCCAGTGGCAGATCAAATACCTTCTGTGCAACCTGACCGCCAAGAAGAACCTCAAGTCCTGCACCGACGAGGTCCACCGTGTCCTCCAGATGTCCGGAAACAAGTTCGATCACCTGCTGCTGCAGCTGCCGCTGGAGATCATCGACATGAAGGATCCCAAGGTGCAGAGCGGCGGAAAGGACCAGGCGAAGGTCCACTTCCTGTCGCAGGAACTCGCCCGTCTCATCGTCCAGCCGTCGTTCCTTCGTTACGCGCCACAAGTACTTTGATCTGAATAATAATATCTATCCATAGGCCTTTGAGAACCTCCAGGTTGCCAGTCTCGCCGAATACCTCGGAGACCTGTTCAAATGCCTCAAGCTCCAAGTCTGCGAGCAGATCATCTTCCTAGTGGCTCTGACCCACACCACGGTCCCGTCATATCGTCTGGACGCGATCAAACTGCTGAAGGCGCGGCTCAAAGAGTACCACAGCGTGGGCAAGCCCCAGCCGCTCCCCGCCTACGCCGCCCACCGTCTCCTTCTCATGCTTCTCAACTCGCCGGACTTCGTATGGCTCCATCGTGATAATGCCTGATATTAGTCTGACGACCCGCTATATCAACGTGACATAGCACAGTTTGTCCGAGACAGCATGTGCAAGTCTTCGCAGGTTCATCCTTTCGAGCTCGACCCCTTCTTCGCATCGCGGTTTTCGCCGTTCTACACCCTGGTACCGACCGCAGCTCATGCGACCTGACTAGAGCGAAGACATGGACAGTCGTGCACCTGGTCCCTCAGCGCCGACCCTGGCCCAGCCGCAGAATGGTCACTTTGTGGAACTGGCAGACCTGCTGATCGACTGCGAGCCTGCGATCTCCATGAACTACCCTGCCCTCCAAGCTCTCTGTGCAGACTATAAGGACAAGGAGTTCGGAGAGGGAAGGATAGCGGAGCTGTTTGTAAAGCTGGGAAACTCGGTGTGCGCTGCCGAGGACAAGTCGAGGGCGGCGTCTGGGTCCGCAGCGCTGTTCTTCCAGGCTACCAAGCCCAGTAAGGATTCCTGGGTGCGAGTCTGTGTCGTAGATGTAAAGGTGGGCGGAGCGTCAGTGGCCAGCACGGTGTTCACAGGCGAGTGCAAGGGCTGGAACGTGGACAACCTGGCGCGCTGCTTCCGCGAACTCTTTGGCAAAATCAACGTACAGTCCTCGCGTGTATAACATATCGTAGTGGGACAAGGTCGCTGACAGCATGGACAGACCCGACCTAGTTGTTGCCGATTCCAAGGCTTTCCAGTTCATGCTAGCCCTCTACTGCAAGTGCAAGCAAGGTCCCTTCCCGGCCATGCACTTGCTCGGACAGTGGAAGAACGTGGACACGCAGGTGCGGATGCTGGAATTCGCGGTGGAGCTGCACGAGCCAGAGCTGCTCAACTTCGAGCACACGCCTCGGCGGCAGCCCCGCGTCGACACGATACAAGGGGTGAAGTCGACGGCACTGCCGGCGCTGGCGGTGTGGTGCAGCATTGACGTGGTGGAACGGCTGATCGAGCTTTCTGAGTCCGCACAATACGCCCGGGTCCGTGGCATGTTTGAGTTCCCCTACCACAACTGTCCAGAGTATCTGCTCTTAACCGTGGCCCAGACGCAGCCCAAGGGCGGGCAGTTCATTCTTGACGAGCTGTATGCGCTGCTGCTGCCGATGTTCCTGGCGAACCACGTGAACTCGATCACGGTGATAGACAAGCTCTGGAGCATAAACCCCAGATTGGTGATGAAGTCCATCTGCAACCTGTACCGCTACGACCCCAACATGATGAACCTATCTCGGGTGCTCGACATCACCCAGGAGATCAAGGACCTTCTCAAGCCTACCCTCAGTCTCGATTGCTACGACTTCACGATCCCTCTGGCCGTTCTCGCCGGCAAGCGTGACTTCCTTCATTTCGACCAATGGATGGCAGAAAGGATCAAGGTCGTGGGCGAGCCCTTCGTGGTCTCGCTGCTGGGATACCTCGAGGACAATATCATAAGGAGAGGAAAGGACCCGGCGACTGCAGAATCGGCGGACAAGCGGCTGGAGAAGAGCTACCTGACCACAGAGAAGCTGGCGGTGATCTTCGAGAACCTGCAGAAGCTCGCCAACATCCCCGCGCCGCTCAAGCAGCAGATCGATTCCATCCACAAGGCGGCCGTCTCCATGTTCCCCAGCCTGGTAACGCCGTCGACGGAGTCGCCCGAAATCGAGGACGAGGCCAACAAGTGGTTCCAACGCGTCTTCAGCGGCGACATCTCTGTCGAGAACCTCATTGCCCAGATGAAGATGTATAAGGAGTCGAAGGACCCGAAGCAGGTCGAGATCTACGCCTGCATGATCCACAATCTGCTCGATGAGTACAGGTTCTTCGCGAAGTACCCCGAGAAGGAGCTGAAGATCACGGGCCAGCTGTTCGGCTCTATAATCAAGCACGGACTGGTGGACTGTCTGCTGGAGAAGATCTCGCTCAAGTACGTCTTCGAGGCACTGAAGCGCAACGGCAAGATGCTCCGCTTCGGCGTCTACGCCATCGAGCAATTCCTCGACCGTCTCAAGGAGTGGCCAGCCTCCATCGAGCTCATTCTGAAGATGAGCAATTTCAAGAACGTCCACCCTGAGCTCTACCAGAAGATCCAGGATATCTATCAGAGCATAAAGACGAACCCAACATCGGCGCCGCAGACCGCCGGACAGCAAGGAATCGTGGAACAGCTCTCGCCCATGGTGCCGCCCATCGACTCGCCCGCCTCGCCCATCCCGCCCGTGAATATGCCCTTCGGCATGCCTCAATCTACTGCGCCGCCGGCAAAGATGATGGGCTTCGCGCCCGTATCGCAACAATCGCCCGTGGTGCAGCCGAACTACCCGCCTTCATACATGGGCGGGTACATGTATCCACCGCAGGGGGTCCCGACCCCGCCGCCCATGTCCAGCTCGCCCCCGGCCACCATGCCTTATCTCTGGAGACACAAAGCCGGACCAATGCAGCCGCCGCCGATGGGCTTCCCGTCTCTGAGCAAGGCCACCTCCGTCCCCCAAAAGCACGACTATTACATGGGAGGAGTCCCAACTGTCAGTGTGAGGCCCTCTGATTATCAGAACTTCATGAAGTCGGTGGAAAACAAGGACTTTGCAAGCGAGTACCAGGGCCTGCCGCAAAATCTGCCCGGTGCTCATATGCCAACTCTTCTCGAGGGAGCCGGCAGAGACGATAGGGCAGAAGGTGTGCCCCCGCCCTCCGTCACCGTGCCTCGTCCTGAGGAGGTGAAGAAGCCGGCGCCGGCGATTGAGGACAAGCTGATGCTGTCGCTGAACATGATCACGGAGTCAGACTACATGACGATCAAAGACGCCACGGTAAAGTACATGGAGGCCGACCCCAACACGCTGCCCTGGCTCGCTTATACCTTGGTCTCCAGGGCCGCCGCACAGCAAAATAACCAGCAGCTGTACATCAAGTTCATCAACGCGATCCAGAACAAGCAGCTGTTCAATACCGTCCTAAACAACACGTGCAACGAGATCAAGTACGTTCTCGAGACCAACAAGGGAAATGGGGACCCCGACGACAAGACTAAGAAGACCATTAAGAATATGGGAATCTTCCTGGGACTGATAACGATCGCAGACAACAAGCCGATCCTAGCTAAAGATCTGGACCTCAAGGAAATCCTGATCGATGGCTATTCGAACGGCGACATCACCCTCCCGCTGATTCTCGTGTGCCAGGTGCTGCGACAGACCGTCAACTCGCGCGTTTTCAAGCCTAACAACCCGTGGGTTCGCGCCATCTTCTCCATCATTGCAGACCTGATGAACGTCCCCGCGGTCACCACCAGCTTCGGCCTCCGCAGCGAGATCACCCTCCTCTACGACCAGCTCAAGGTTCCTCCCGATTACTTCCCGCCTGCCAAGATCATCCAGTCGAAGGCTGCCGCCCCGCCGCAAATCTACCGGGTATTCCCACCCTCCGCTAACCATTCTTATAGCCACTGCCAGTCTACCAGGCCAGACATGCGGCTCCCATGGTAATGCCGATGCCTCCAATGATGCCGCAGGTGCGTCCCTACATGCAGCCCCCACAGACGGCGCCATATCGTGGACCGTCGCCGCTACCGCAGATAGCGGGAATCGTGGTCAATCCTGAGGTGGCCAAAGCCCTGCTGACTTTCGACCCCAACTACATGGAGGCGATCAAGAAGGCCATCGACGGCTCGGTCCTCGACATCCTCAAGCCGGTCATCGAGCGCTCCGTCACCATCGCGTTGATCACTACTCGGGAAATAGTGCTCAAGGACTTCGCTCTGGAGCCGGATGACAAGAAACTCCTTGACGCCGCCAACCAGATGGTCCAATGTCTCGCCGGCAGTCTTGCCATGGTCACCTGCCGCGAGCCGCTCCGGATGAGCATGGGGAACAGGATAAAGGACGTGCTGAAACGATACGAGCTGCAGCAGAAGGACGCAGAGATGATCGTCAAGATGCTGTGCAACGAGAACCTGGAGATCGGCAGCACGTACATCCAGAGATCGGTAATTCTCAAGGCCCGGCAGCGGGTCAGCGACGACCACACTATCAAAGAGTCCGTGGAACGCCGCATGGTGGCTGGGTCCACGGGCGCCGCAATGCTCTCTTACGCCACTCCTAAGCAGCTGCCCGAGGCGTTGAGGCCGAAGAAGGAAGGACTGGCGTCGACAGAACTGGATGTGTACCGCGAGTTCAACAAGGTGCTCAAGGACAACACGACCTCGCTCCTTGGCGACCTTTCCGCCGAAGCTCCTGCAGCTGCCGAGCCCGACCCCGGAAAGGGCAAGTCTTCCAGCTACAAACTGGTGGGATCGCTCAGAGCAGTGCATGCGATTATCGACAACGAGGAATATATGAGACAGGACGTGCTGGAGGGCGCGCTGAAGCGGTTCCAGCAAGAACTGGCGGAGACGGAGCGCAACCCCAAGATGCTGGAGCAGATCACCCGCGAGATATTCCAGTGCTTCGTCAAGCTTTTCACCGACAAGGCATCGAAGCCGAAGAGCCAGATATACCTTCAGCTGCTACGCATCACCGCCAACTTCTACAAGAACCTTCCCACAAAGATCACCGAACTCCTCTTCAAGGACTGCAGCGACGACGTCAAATATAACTACGAGTTCGTGGCAACATTGTTCAAGCACTCGCTGATCGACATCCAGCAATACGACAACGACCTTTCGATCGCACTGCACAACATCGCCTCTTTCCCGCCCGCAGTATCCGACAGTCTTCTCACCTTCGTCGCCTTCCTCGTTCTCAATCTGATTTTGGCAGAGAAGATCCTCCAGCCTTCGCAGCTGACCCACACCTTCATGGAGATGAACTCGATCCACAAGACCCCGCGGGCCCAGGCCAACCCTGCCTTTGTCTCAATGCTCGTCAACCTCTCTTCCAACGACAAGAGTGCCCGCAGCGCTGCCTCACAGCTGTTCGAGGAATGGGTCACGCTCAACCAGGACCAGGCGCCAGACCAGCTGCGCGACTACTTCCTCAAACTGACGGCGCACCTGGGAAATTCGGACGACAAATTTGTGGGATTCTTCACCACCGCCATCGAGTCGGCCGTCCAGCAGGCGCTCTTCTCCATCCCCGTAGGCCACGCTGGCGCAGTTGTTCCCAACTACCCCGATCGTCTTGACTTCAGACTGATCGACAGCGTCCTCAAGCTCCTCTTCACCCTGCTCCCCTACAAGCTCTCCATGTGCATCAAATACTTCAGCAACTTTATGAGAGCGCTCACGAACTCGCTCAAGGCCGATCATGTCAGCAGACTGATGCAGTTCAACCAGAGGCCCTTCTACCGATTCTTTGTGATCATACTTCAGTCGCTGAAGAAGCCGGAGTTCAAGATGCTGCCGCATGCGGAGCTGTTGCAGTACACGGCATACGCCCTGCACGATGTGGCGCCGAAGCTGTGTCCCGGCTTCTCATTCGGCTGGCTCGACCTGGTCTCCCACCGCAACTTCATGCCCCACCTGTTGAGCACCAAGCTCGAGGACAAGTATGCGATTCTCTCTGGGAAGATGGTGACCCTGCTTTGCGACATGTTCGACTTCCTCAAGCTGGTCATCGTCCCCGGAGAACAGCCGCCCGCAACCGTTGTGCTGTACTTCGAGGCCGTCCTCAGGATTACTCTGGTGCTGCTGCACGACTTCCCGGACTTCTTGTCAACCCACTACTTCGACTTCCTCTGCGCGATTCCGGAACAGTGCCAGCAACTGCGCAACATCATCCTCTCTGCAGTGCCCAAGAACGTTAAGGCGCCGGAGCCGAAGAGAGGCATCAAGCTGGACAAGCTTTGCGAGCAGAAGACTCCTCCTGTCTTCCAGTCTGACTACAAGCAGATACTGAGCTACCGGAACATCAAGGAAGATGTGGACAGGTACATGGTGACGATCAACCAGAGCCTGCTGGTGGACATATGCAACAAGCTGATGTCGCCGGCCATGGGCGCCGAAGGACCCGCCCGGTCCAAGCGGCCCGAACTTGAGGTCTTCCACGCCCTCGTCCTCTATCTTGCCGAACTAGGAATCGCCACCGCCTACGAGCCGCCCAAGAAGGAGCTCGGCATCACTCCTATCCTGACTAACATCCTGTCGAAGCTGGATCTGCCTGCCAGGGAAAACATGCTGAATGCGATGTTCAACGAGGTGAGATACCCAAACAGCTACACGAACTATTTCATAAGGTTCCTGCTGTACCTGACGGAGACGAGCAGCATTCCGCTGATCCAGGAGCAGATCTTCAGAATTCTGCTGGAGCGCGAGACCGGCCACTCGCCGGTCCCTTGGGGCATCAACATCATGCACGTGGAGCTCAGACAGAACCCGGCCTACGACCTCGTTAATAAGCCGTTCGTGAAGGGGTTCAGGGAGATCGAGTCGCTACTGGTCCGCATGCAGGGCAGCGAATCTGGCAAGGAGGAGGACTAATAAGCGCGATAGATAGCATGATATGACAACTCGATATTCGTTTGAGGTTGGCTAATTGGATCGAGAGTATCATGTGCTTTATGCAGTCGATGGAAGCATCTCGTAGGTTCCCGACACAGGGGTTTTGGGGTTGTGGGGTTTTGGGG
>QFZN01012389.1_pt1 | contig 9976 bp, 11 predicted proteins | sample 1740101 | NCBI WGS metagenome assembly QFZN01 (sample SAMN09210849, study PRJNA391713) | Ciliate metagenome, whole genome shotgun sequencing project. | isolation source: combination of 50 Heterometopus sp. ciliate cells from an enrichment culture... | host: Heterometopus sp. ...
CTTACATCCGGAATCCTAATCTCATTGTTGAATGTGAGTGCGTATGAGATAAACTCGAACATTTTAAATTAGTTAGACACATCCGAATAATAAAAAAGGGACAAGCATGAAGCAGAAGGACGACGCGAACGCGGCACTCGAGGTAGTTTCCGGCGGTCTCATCACCCCGGTAGAGCGAAGAGTGGCGCAAGGAGCTGGAACGCATGCAGAAGCGTGCCCACGAAGAGATCCAGAAGCCTATCCTCCCCGTAACCTCCATCTATTCACCGCGCAGGTGCCTAACGTCCGGGGCGGAAGGAGGCCGATGAGTGCAAAAGCGCCGGTGGTGCTGCCGCGGGCAAGCAACCGTCCGGGAGGACTGGTCGCCGACGCTTGGCGAGAAGAGTGAGTTCATGGTGAAAACTTGAGCAAATAGCAAGGACGCCGCTGCCGCCGCGCCCAGTGGAAAGGCCTCGTTCTTTGTCTCGAAGAACTCCAATGTGTATCCCCACACCAATTTTACGACTGGTTAGCGCTTCCATGAGACTGCAGACGGGGGCAATGTATGCGACAGCGCTAGATAAGGTCGATAGGCGGGCCAATACGTTCGAAAAGCGGAAGCCGCGGGTCATCATGCAGGACAAGGAAGAGCTGTACGACAACGCGATCCAGCTAAAACGGAGTGCAAACACGCTGCGGGAGGAGAACTATCGACTGAAGGCGAAGATCCAGCAGTACGAGGAAGACTCCATGAAAAAGTCCAAGATTATGCAGGAACTTATGGCCCAACTCAACAACACCGCAAGCATGCGCGCCCCCGCAGCTTTTCACAAGGAGGTTCGTAGTACTGTTGTATCACTGAGAGCTAGACCTCGCTTATCGCTGCACTAAAGCTGAAGATCAAGGACTGCGAGGCCGAGAACGCCGAGCTCAAGGAGGACAACGCGGCTCTCCGCAAAAACGTCAAGCTCACCAAGCAGAACGAGGCTGAGGTATGAGTCGGGGTGAAACCGGATAGTCAGTGGCGCAGGCATTTGAGGAAGAGTGCAAACGTCTGCGGGCGATGCTGCAGGAGCTGATCGCAAGCAAGCATGTGGGCAACCCCTCAGAATACGTTGAGCTCGAGGAGCAGATGCTGCAGCAGAAGACGCTTATAAATGAGCTCAAGGCGCGGAACCAGGAGCTCGACAGCGAGGTCAACGTCCGGACCAGGGAGGAGAAGCAGCTCAAGGAAAGGCTCAGGGACTACGAGAAAACCGAGGGGAAGTCGGGCAAGCTCAGGGATAAGCTGAAGAAGCAGAAAGCTGCGATTGATGAGGGAAACGAGAGAATTGCGGCCCTGACAACTGAGAATGAGGAGATCAGGAGGGAGCTGGCGGAGTTAGAGGAGAAGACGTCGAAGCAGGTGATAGACAACTCGCAGAACGCGGTGGTGGAGCAGCTCAAGGGGGAGCTCGAGAAGCTGAAGAAGGAGCGCGAGGAGCTCAAGAAGCGGAATGAGATCGCGGAACGCAAGGCCCAAGAGAAGGAGCGTGAGGCCCGGGACGAGAAGTCGCGTGCCAAGGAAAAAGAGGACGAATATGAGCTCAAGATATTTGAGGAACGGGAGAAGCTGAGCCAGCGCCTTGTGAGACGTACGAATCGTTCCGAACATAACGTATCAATAGTGGAAAGGGAGCTATCGAGCAAGAACAAGGAGATAGAGGCAACGGGGAAGAAGGCGCGGGAGTCGGAGACCATCCTGAAGTCGCTGAACGAGGTCCGGGACGTCATCAAGAATGTGGTCCAGGAGGACGAACTGGCCTACTCTAAGAGAGAGAGTCTCCATAAAGGAGCTCACCAAGATATTGCAGCGGATGCCTCTGCAGCTCAAGGTTCAGGACGCTGAGGACCTTGCTCGGTACCTCATCGAGTCGCGGGACCAGCAGACTGTTATCTACAACAAATATGCCGACAAACTCACTATCGAGATCAGGATAAAGCTGGACACATTGATGAACCTCGACTACCCGAAAGACTTGCAGAAACGACTGCCCGCCCTTCGGCAGCAGGTGCTCGCGGTATTTTTGGCACCGTGTAACTCTGTGGGATAGAAAGTGAAGGCGAAGATTAGACACATAAAGATCGATCTGCAGGACGTGAGTCCAGCGCTGGACAAGGTGGACCTGGCGAAGTGGAACCAGGCCTGCGGCAGCGAAGTTTCCCGGCTCACCGTCCTCGAGCGCGACATCCTTGTGGCAATCATGTGCCCCGCAAACAACGACATGCACCAGCTGAACTTCACCGTACCCCTCAAGCGCAACATCGTATAGGCGCTGCAGAAGTCCGTTGAGTCGTTGGGCGATGTTCCCTCCGCAGAGCCGCCCAAGGAGGAGCCGAAGCCACTCCCCGCTGTTATTTCAGCACCTGCCCCCGTTCCCGTTCCTGCTCCTGCCTCAGTTCCTCAGCCAAGACAGGAACAGCTGCCACCGCCGCCGCCGCCCCCAGTTCCCGTGGAGGAGAAGAGGAAGCCCGAAATCGTGGAGCCTGAGCCGGAAAAGGAGGAGGCCAAGTTCAGAGTCTCAGAGGATCTGGCGGAGGATGAGCCAAGCAGGGAGAAATCTGTGGAGGGAGATGACTCGCACCCGGAGAAACTGCAGAGCAGCCATTTGGCCGCGGCAGAACCAAAGGAAGACGACGTGCCGGCCAAGTCTAACTCCTCGCGTGCTGAAAACGTGCCCCCGGCTGAGGAGAAGAAGATTGAGCCCAAGCCTGAGTCGGAGCGGGAGGCCAAGATCGACCAGGAGCAGTACACCGCTCTAATAAAGGAATGTCTGACCGCGAACAAGCAGGAGCTGGCCCGACTGCTTGAGGGGAAGGTAATGATCGGACAGAGCGAGGAGGGCGGGGAACACGAGATCGTCATGATCAACGACCTCGTGGAAATATTGACTCCCGTCTGCAAGTCCCGGCTCAGTTCGCAGCAGCTCGCCGAACTAGGGAACTTCTTCCGTTCTCTAGTTGACAACAACGAGGACTTCATATTCTTCGACGAACTGCTGGCGATGTTCGGGGAGAAGTCGCAGGCCTTGCCCGAAGCTGGGGCCGGAAGCGCTGAGGAGGGCAAGGAGCAGGAAGACATTGGTGAGAGTCCGGAGAGCGAAGAAGGCCTGATGGACGGGATGGACAAACTAGACGACACGTCGCTCGGCATAATCGCCCAGCTGATCCAATACCTGCAGGAGAACAACGTGAACTTCTTCGACCTCTTCAAGAGCGCCATCTACCAGCAACAAATCGTGGTGGAGGAGCAGGAGGAGATGCTCGACGTGATCGAGGCCGCCAACTTTTACGCGGTCCTCAAGGAGGCTGGCATAGTTCAGCAGGAGCACAAGAACCTTTCCGAATTCCTCTGCATTGACACTGAATATCTGAACATTCTCATGGTCAAGAAGATACTGAAGCTGGTCGAGCACGTGGCAATGGGACTGGAGCAGCAGCACGCGGAAGAAGGTACAAAACGCGCCTTGATTGAGGGAGTAGGCGAAGACGACGCTGAGGAAGCACAGGAAGAACGCAATGTCGACTAACTCGGGCAGCCATAATAAACAACAGCAAAACGACGGGAACTTATTGAGATGACTCTCATGCGATGCTACTATGTGTGCAAACCGAAATGTCACAGTAGCGTGTGTGACTGTGTGGGTTGAGTGTGTAATTGGCTCACTCGCCGCCACACTGTTGGTACGCAGCGGCTCACTCCGTATACGCTCGACTAACAATGACTCGCACTGTATGTAGCGATTATCGGCTTACTTGGTCTTCTTCTTCTTCTTGGAAGACTCGCCGGCGTCAGCCTTCTTCTTGCCCTTGGCCTTTTCGGGCGCCTTCCTCTTCGATTTCGACTTCGTCGGCTTCTTCTCCTCTTCCTCCTCAACGTCCTTCATCTTCTGCTTTTTCGTCTTTTCCTTCTTGTCCTTTGCTTTGGCCTTCGCCTTAGACTTGGGCTTGGCGGCAGGCTTCTTCTCGACCTTCTTGCCCTTCTTCGGCTTCTCCTCCTCCTCCTCGGACTCCGATTCCGATTCCGACTCCGACTCCTCCACCTTCTTCTCTGCCTTCTTAACAGGCTTTTTCTTCTCCTCCTTGTCCTTGAGCTTCTTCTCTATTTTCTTTGTGACGGGCTTCTTGCCCTTCTTCTTGGGCTTCTCCTCCGCCTTCTTGGCCTTCGGTGCCGGCTTCTTCTTCGGCTTCTGGGCTTCAGCCTTCTTTTCGTCCTTGTCTTCCGCCTTCTCGGGAGCCTTCTCCTCAGCCTTAGCGGCGTCCTTCGGCTTTTCCTCGGGCTTCGTCTCCGCCTTCTGCGGCTTCTCCGCCGACTTCTTCACGACATCTCCTCGCGACGGCGTTTTGACTGCGGGCTCTGGGACCTTCTTCGGCTCCTCCACCTTCTTAGGTGAGGGCGTCTTTTTGGGCTCGTCGACAGGTTTCTTGGGCTCCTCCTTCTTAGGCAGCTCATCCGCCTTCTTGGGCACTTCCTTATTCGCCTCCTCCTTTTGGGGTTCCGGCTTCTCTTCCGCCTTCGACTTCTCCTCCTTCGCTTTGTCGTGTTCTGCGGTCGGGGTGTCCTTCTTCTTCGAGGACTTTCCCTTCACAGAACTCTTGGGAGAGGTCTTCGCCTCGCGTTTCGATTTAGGAGTCGATTTGCTGGGTTTCTCCTTCGTAGCCGGCTGCACGGAAGTGAGCGGCAATTTTTCCGGTTCCTTTGGAGCTGGCTGTGTCATACAACGAGTTTGCCTAGTATTAATATGCAAGAATATCGATACAGCCCATATATTCGCGTATCCAAGTATTGTTTTGGCGCTTAATAAATTGAAGTTGAAGTGATTCGATTGCAACTATACGCTATGTTGCTCTTCTCTTATTGTGATCTCGTGCAAACATTCACAGTGGATTCCTCCGCACCTAATAAGCGGGCAAAAGTGAGTGTTCATTTCTTATTGCTGCTATTAATGCTGGAACGAACCAGGGCCGAGATGTTCTCAACCTTGATCGGCCGCGTGTCAGATACCACACCCAGTCCCGGGACCCCGCAAATCCGCCCGAGCTTCTCCGGGAACAGCCGTTCCACCTCTGCCTTCCGCATCAGTATCGCGCTATACTCCAGCAAGATCCTGCATGTGATCCAGGCAGCTATTCGGCGAGTGATGAATCCGGAGTTACATCTGAAGGAGTACTTCTCGGAACTGGCGCGGATCTCGAATTCGCGGAGGCGTTTTCCCCAGACCTCCTCGCCGCCGTCCTTGTACGCGTCCGCCCGTCGCAGTCTTTCGGCGACCCGCGCCGAAAGTGCAGGGGCCACCTCGAGCAGGAACTTGTGTTCCGCAGCGTAGTTGGTCGAGCACTGTCCTATCAGTCGTGTCTGAGCCTTCGCCGAAAACAGGTTCGCCTTAACAGCCAGGGCGGCCAGCTTCTCCACAGAAAGGTATTCCACGTTGTCATCGTCGATGTCGGCATACTCCGAGAAGAGTCGTGCCGCGTACTCGTGCGAATACGCTTGGGTTTCCATGGCGAGGAAGAGGATCTCGAACTCCTGGAGAGTGAGAAGACCACAGAAATCCAGCTACAATGTCAGCTACACGAGACATGATACGTCGCTGGATATTAGCAGCTCCTCCATGTTTCCCTTCGCGGTGGCCGACATATTTGCGTACTGTTCTATCACTATCTCTATGAACTGGTCCACTTCTATTAATCCTGGAACGTTGCGTCCGGACGGATCGGGCACCCTCATCTTCTCTATCTATGACACACGGGGGTGACTCATCCGCAATTCAAACCTTGGCCCGCAGGTCGGCCCAGGCATCCTCGGGCAGTTTGGCCTCGAAGTAGCCCCGCGCACATTCCAGCCCTTTTATCACCGGGATGAACACCTTCTCGTCCGTGTCTGCACTCTCGACCTTGAAGCCGAGGTTTCTATGCGAAAACGATAGTATCGGCAGCTGGATACAATCCGCGGAGAATGTCGTAGGTGTCAAGATAGGTCTTTAGCGTCTCCTGCGGGTACTCGTCATACACCCCCAGAAATCTGCCGAACATATGCACCCGCCTCACGTCCTTGTACTTTATGCACCCCACTATTATCTACTCAATGCCATATAGCACTGGGGAGGGAGAACCTGGAGGAACTTGCTGTCGGCAACGTTCTTGAGGCCGTACATGTTCGTAACCTCCGCGTACAGGTAGGCTGACAGCGAGTCGCCGCAGTTCTTGTTTGCCTCCAGTCGGTCCGTGTAGAGCCGCGTGATGGTCCTGAGCAGCATCTTGAGCGGGGGCGGGGAGATGCGTTTCCGCTCGCGGAGCGCCTTGGCCTTCAGGTTGGCGATGATCTTGTTGTGAGTTTTCTTCCGCAGCTTCCTCTTCCTGCCCAGCTTGAACTCCGCGAACTGGAAGTAATTGAGGAAACGCGAAGAACCCTCGCGCTCCGGGTGTGATGACTTCGGCCTTGGGATTTTCTCAATTTCCTTCTCTGTCTCCATCGACAGCTCGTCTTTCGGCTGGTCCTACACGGTTCCTCACACACACACAAAAGTTACATTTGCGGCAGCCTGTGCGATGCTGAGATACACGTTCTTCTTCTCCTCCAGACAGCTGTCGATGCTGGAGGCGATGCCGAGGGCCGAACTGTGTTCCCGCAGTTTATCCAGCATCGTGTTCAATGTCGAGTCGATGTTCTCCGCGCACTTGATCTTCTCTTTGATCTCCTGCATCTTTTCCGACAGCTCCACGTTCGCGGTCTCCAGGTCCACATTCTTCTCCGTCAGCACGTTCAATCTTGTCTTCTCCTTCTCCAGTGTCCTATCCGTGTTGAACGCACTTTGGATACTCCTTGAGCCTCGTGTTCTCAGATTTCAGCGTAAGAACGATGCTGTGGGTGGAGGCGGCCAGCGAGTCGAGTCCGAGATCGTTTCGCGACTATGATCATGCATGTTTTTAAATGAGGTACATGCGCCGCCGGATTGGAGACACGAATTGTGTAAGGGGGCTGGCTGCCCTTCCTGCTCGCCCTGCCTGACGATTCCTCAGCCAGCACTTCTCCTTTCATCGAGTCCCTGCTGAGCCTGTTCGCGGTCATTTGCTCCTTGTCCTGGCTCTGGCCCTTGCGCCAGCCCAGGGCGTCATCATTGGAGGCTGGCTTGGGGGAGAAGGCCGAAACTGCTGGGACACTCTTGCCAGTGTTGATTGCGGGATTGGGCTCCAGCACCGTCTGCTGATTTCGTACCCGCGGATCCGCATTCTTCGTTGCAGTCCCACCAGCGACATCCTTCTGTCCGGAGGCCGGCGTGTTGCTCTGAGCAATGTCGCGGCTGCTTCTCACGGAGACCCGGCCCTTTCCTCCTCCCACGTTGCGTTGCGCATAGCTGGTGGCCCTGCCCAGGTTGATGCTGGGGACCGTGCCCTTCCGCTTCTTCGGCCGAGTTGACGGTATCGTCGCAGCACCAGCAGCCGGATTCTTTCGAGCGGATCGTGGCTTCCCCCTTGCTGAACAATCCTTCTCCGCATCGGAAACCTCTTCTCCACCTCTAGCATCAGCGATATCACCAACCTCGCCCTTGCTGTCTTTGGGGGAGACGGGGTTTTCGCTGGGCTTGGACGCGGGGTCGCGAAGGACCGACTCGAGATCGGGGTTCCGCGGCTTCTTCGGCCTGATGCTCGCTCTGCGCTTCCCCGTTGCCGGATTTGATTCCTGCAGCTTTGTGCTGCCCCCAGTGTTCGCGGGCGTGTTCGTTCCGGTCAGCCAGATCTCAGTCTGAGTGCCAGTCTCCTCAACAACCGCAACTTTCCTGTACAGCCCCGCCTCGCCCTTCCCTTCCACCCCGGTCTTCGCCCCTCCTGCAGCAAACTTTGTAGAACCCGGGCCTGAATCAGCCTTATTCTTCCCGCCTCGCCCCGGCTTGTGAATCGCATCCTCGAACACCGGGGGAGGAAGCTCGCCCGCCGCTATGAGCTTCGCCTCTGCCTCCGCCCTGGCTTTTTCGCGTTCGTTCCTTGCCTTCAGCGCAATATCGTCCAGAATCACCTCGAACCGATGTTCCTCCTTATTTGATTCGGTGAGCATGTCCTCCTCCGGCGGCTTGGTGACAGGTAGAGCCACAGAAGGCTGCCTCGTATGGCTTCCACCGATGAAATGAACGTGTCTGTGCGGTGGGTAGGGCGACGTGTTACTTCTCAGGAGCGGGGCATGCTCCGTTTTTACCGTCTTCGCCACCCCGGCTGAGCCTATTTCCCCCGGCTGGTCCTCTGTCTCCTCGTGTGCGGCCTCCTCCGCAACCGCACGCTCCGCGTGGCCAAGATCTGCAATGCGAATCATGGGATGTGGACTGTCTCTCGCACTGGCGGTTGCAGCATCAGGCGCGCGGGCGCCGACGGTCCCCATGATCTGGTGAAGCGAACAGCTGCACACCGACCGATCGATCTGCAGAATCGTCTTGATTCGTTCTCTGCACTTGTCCACACAGTCGTCACAGGCATCGTCCTCGAAGCCATAGAGCTGCTCGCGAAGGATCTTGACACGACGTTTGGTGACCTCGTGCTTCTCGTGCAGCATGTCGAATTCCCGCTGTTTTTCCTCCAGCTTTTTGTGCAGCTCATGTGTCTGTTCTGTCTCCTCCACCAGTTTCTTTTTAAAATGCGCGAGCTCCGAGTTGAGCCCTGAGACAACATCTTTGGCCACCCCCAGCTCCTGCTCAACCCTGGCCCGCCTGGTGCGTTCTTCGCCCAGCTCCCCCACAGAGCGACACTGCTGGGCCTCCACCTGCTCCTCGAACTCTTTCACGACCCGCTGCGTTATCTTCCCGTATCTTTCGGGAACGGACTCCATCAGCACGAAATACGCGTTCCAGATAGCGAGCAACAGTTTCCCCCGCTCCGCACATTGGACCGACACCTGTCTAATAGCCTCCCGGAACCCCAGGTAGTAGACTGTCTGTGCCAGCTCAAATTTCTCGGCTTCGTCGAACTTGGACTCGGGGCCAGCGATTTTCTCCAGGAAGTACTGCAGCCACCGCATCAGTGCGATGCTATCATTCCTGCTGGAGGGAGCTCCGCCGGCACTCTCCGCGAGTTCAAGAGGACTGAGCGCAGGAATGGTGGGCAGAGTCATGGATATGTAGTTCTTCTGTTTCACAGTCAGGGTGTCGGCGAAGAAGTCCCTGGCGGCACGGTAGAACTCGTGCGGAATCTCCTTGAACATGTCATGTTTCAGCAGCACCTGCGCCTTCGCATCCGGCTCCGACATCCTTGGAGTCCCGGGCTCGAGCCCCCTTCTCGCGTTCATGAGTTCCTCAATCGTGCTGGGCAGTCTCGGGTCGTCGGCAGAGATAGTGTTGACGCTGGGCCGTCGCCAGCCGTGGTCCAGAAGGTAGGAGATGTCCCTGGTCTGCAGCCTTCCTTTCGACATTGTGCCGTTTCGCATCAGATCTTTCCTGTACTTCACACTTGCAGTGTGAAGCGAACCCTCGTTGCTGCTGCGGGACTGGAAGGTTTCGGCGTTGCGCCCTCTGGTGCCCGCAGCCGAGTCCACGACCGAGTGCGTCGTCGCCACGGTCGGTCCGGCTGTATTCTCGCGTTGGAGACAGAATCGGAGTGTCTGAAGAAGCTGGGCATGCTCGCTCTTGTCGTCAACAATTCCGTAACGGATGTTGAGCCGCGAGAAGCCGGGCAGTTTCTTAGCCGGAGGGGGACGAGGCTCGGCGAGGTCGCCAACAGTGGGGATCTTATCGAGACCCTTGCTGCGAGCCTTGAGGGGGTTAGACTGGGAGGTCTGGTTGTGCGGCAACGAGTGCCTGCTTGAGGTCAGGCGGACCGCCATGTTCGGTTTGTCTTCTTTCGTCACTCTCTCTCTAGATTATTTAAGTTTATTTTCTGGCTTGTTGAAGGCGATCGTGCGAAATGCAGTTCAGTTCAACTTACACTGCTATTTCAGCACGGTGAATTCGCGATGGGGTTTTGGGGTGTTGGGGTG
>QFZN01009034.1_pt1 | contig 9968 bp, 9 predicted proteins | sample 1740101 | NCBI WGS metagenome assembly QFZN01 (sample SAMN09210849, study PRJNA391713) | Ciliate metagenome, whole genome shotgun sequencing project. | isolation source: combination of 50 Heterometopus sp. ciliate cells from an enrichment culture... | host: Heterometopus sp. ...
CCCCAAAACCCCTGGTGCCTCTCATAACATGCGCAAACTTGCATAAACAAACGTGAACATCGAATGGTACCTTAGTAAGGCTGCAGTTTGCAGCCGCTAACCGTAAAGTACGACCTCACTTCTTCTTACTTCTCGCCCTACATCTCACGGTCACAATCGCCTCAACATACCTGGAAACACTCGCCTGGCCAGCCTGCCGCACATGTCTGAGCAGCTTTGCCAGGAACGAGGCCTTCTGTGTCCTGCTCGCCCCCTCCAGCCTCCGCACGAAGTTGAACTGTTTAAGATGGGCGTGGGTGGCGGAACGGGGAGGGACGTTGTTCTCCGGAACTTCCCTGACGAGCACCTTGTGCACCCGAGTGGTCGCGATTGCGGTGAAGTCTTCGCCCACGTTCTTCCTCGAGGCCGCGGTTCTGCTTGTCGTGCTCATGTCTGCGGTCGTACCAGCCACGAAGGACTTCGTGTTGATTCTCTTAGAGCCGGGCCGGACACGAGTGTCTTGCCTCACGATATCGGGATGGAACCTGCAGAAACTCTTGGCGTCCACCTTGGCCGGCTGCGGTGGGGGCTTAGTTCTGACATTACTGGCCGCGCAACGTTCCAGACTGTGTCCGGCCGGCTGCTTAGCTTTCTGGCATCCGCAGAAGCAAGTCTTGTTGTTGCCACGAGGGCCGGACTGGCCGCGAGTTGCCTTCAGTCGCCTGGTGCTGGCACCGACACGCTTTATCCGCGCGGCAGAGGCCTGTTTCAGCAGTTCCTTTACCTTTATTAATAGAGAGCCGGTCGCGCCCAGCTTGGGATTAGAACGGGACTCAACGGTGTGTTCCAGTCTGGGCTCGAGACTTCTCGTGGTTGCCAGCATGTTCTCCATTGTTACACTGGAAGGCAGATCGAGGGCGGCCTCCGGGAAGGTCTCGAACCGCCCAGAGGTCCGGCAGGGGCAAACGTTCACTACTCACGTTTTTCCTTGCGCTGATCAGTACGGTTGATCTTCGCAGACTCTCCGGGCGACTGGGGGTTGTTGTCTGGCAGGACCAGCAGCGATTTTCCGCTGCCCGAGTCCTCCTTCTCCGCGAACTTTGTCCTCGGAAACTGGTATAGCCGGTTGACCTCCGAATTCCGGAAACGGGACTCCACCTCAGACCTGAACTTGATCAAATCCTTGCGCAATGTGGCCTCATGGAGCAGGGCTGCCTTGTCCGCGGAACGTGCCGTGGTGCGATAAAACTGGGCTCGTGGCAGCGGGGCGGCCTCGGCTGGTTTCAGGCCGGGTGCGTAGCACTGACGCTTTTTGGCGCGGCTGGCGAGGACGCGCAGCGAGTCAAGAATCTGCTCCGTGGATTTGGAGGACTTGTCCGCAGAGTTAAGAGTGAAGTAGAGCTGGTTCAGGTTGCGAGCTGTCAACTCCATCATTGGTGACTGCGCAATTATAATGTATTATCTATTCTTAATAAACAAACTGATAATTTTGTAAGGACAATGCTGAGATGCAGATACACGCAGTTACCAGCATCGCCGTTTTCTCGTCGAAATCGTATGAGAACTGAATTATAAACGCGAAGGGTGATAAGTCCATGCGGAGAATAATATAATATTATCAAACAAATCGATAAGGCGCAGTAACGATTGATGGAAGAAGTCCAAAATAAGCAGGGCAAGCTCCAGGCCTTCTACCAGGCCGTCAAGGACTCCATCTTCAGCATAATGGAGGAGCTTCTCAAGAACAAGAAATCCGGTACCGATTCCACGTTCTATTCCGCTAGGAAAGTGGTTCAGTTGTTTCCTCATGCTCATCATGCATCTCCAGTTAATCGCCTTCCTCTTCGACACAGACGTATAACCGTCCCGACAACTTCGCCTAGAACGATTTTAGCTGGAACGACGAGTACCTGCTCGACGCCTTCACGCAGATATGCAACTTCGTGAGACTTCTGCCGACCATACAGGCGGGGAACCGGGCGTCGTTTTACTGGATGCTGTACTTTGCGGGCGTGGCGGTGACCCTGTCCATCATCGGCCTGTTCATCTACCTTCACTGCAGCCTCTCCGTCAAGAAGTTCTACTTCACCTGGCCCGTTAACTTACTGAGAGGGTTCCTGGTACTGCTGTACTGGGTGTTTTACTCGCCGGTGTTCGAAAGCTTGCTCTCTATCTTCCGCTGTCAGGGCGGCAGGCACTTCATCGACAATTCTCTTGTATGCTATGAGGCCGCGCACATCTTCTTCATGGTGATCAGCGTGATATTCAGCATCCTGATCTTTCTGATCTGCTTCCTCAACGCGCTCGTGTATCAGGAGACCCAGCCCGTTCCTGAGGACGCCCTTGCACGGTATGTGCTGTTTGCCCAATAACGCCCCCGCGGGAAAATAGACTGGAGAACAACTTCGAGGTGGTCTTCCTCGTCTACCGTACCGCGATCATCATTTTCTCCACCTTCGTCTACAGTGTATCTCTATATAGTTATAACAGTGGGATAGGGAATAGCGAATTGGATCACCATAAGCGCGTATCTTGCCTCCAGCGTGCTCTTCGTCTTCCAGTATTTCAAATACGTCCCCTACTTCAACTCTTTCGTGTCGATTTTCTGGGGGACGCTGATAGTGTTCTACGCGTGGACGGCGCTGAACGCGGTGCTGATGATGCTGCTGGGGGTGTACGACCACCTGATAATACTTTTCATCGGTGCGCCGTTGCTGGCGCTGCTGGTCAAGAATCTCCGCGAGAAGCGCATCCAGCATTTGCTTCTCATGGGACTGGACAAGATGAAGTCTGACACCGATGCCTTGATTCAGATACAGAGGATCCAAGGCATGATAGCCGAGGCCAAGAACTCGCAGACCGAGAGTGCGGATCTCATTGGCTACGTGCATCTGCACATCGTTGAGTGTCAGAACAGCGAGTGCCCGTGCAAAAACGACTCAGAACTCTTCGACGCGGTCAGTGGCAAGTTCTCCCAGCGCAATAGTATTATCTCGTGACGACACAATGTAGTGGGATTTCACAAGGACAACATTTTCCTCAACCATCTCAACAAGCGTCTCTACGAGGATGCCCTCAACAAGTTTATCAATTCGCCCCGTCTCCACATCGCCTTCTCTTTCTTCCTCTTCGATACGATGAGAAACGTGCACGCGGCGCTGGTGGACCTGAGCATAGCAAGCAAGAAGAAGCCGTCGATTCAGCAGCAGTTCACGATCTTCCGCAACCGGGACACGATTGAGAGCTTCATCAAGTCGGAAACCACCCAGGCCAAGGACATCTACAACCAGCTCACAAACGTTATCGAGTTCGAACGACTCTTCATTGAGTGTCAGAAGGCAATCGAAAGGGTCTGCAGCTTCCAGATCGAGTTCTGGACCCAGCTCGGCAATTCCATGCCTGACATGAATCTTCTCCACGACTTCTCAACGAAGATATTCGACGGTACCCGCGAGGCCGACGACTACTGGGCTAATCTGTGCAAGGTGAACCAGAATTACGCAAAGGCGCTCACGCTGTACGGGAACTACATGTCGCAGGTCAAGAACAACGAGCAGCTGGGGTACGAGCTCCTCGACAAGTATTCGGCAGGGTGTGACCTCTTCCCGTAGAGCGAAGGTGAACACGAACAAGAAGTCGATGGACGAGCTGGTCAAGACCTCCGACGTCCTCTTCGCCGAGGACACGGTCGTGATTCACATTTCCGGGAACAAGGAGACCGCGGGACGCATAGTGAAGACCAACCAGGGCCTGACAAAGATCTTCGGCTACAGCAAGTCCGAGGTGCTGGGACACTTTGTGAACATCCTGATGCCCGGGATATTTGCCAAGCGGCACAACGAGTTCTTGGAGAAGTTCTTCCGCACCGGACGCAAGACCATGTTCAACCAGGAACGCTACATGTACGCCCTCAACCGCAGCGGCTGCTGTTTCCAGATCAGGATCATGCTCAAACAGCTGCCGAATCTGTCCGAAGGCATCCAGTACGTCGCGATGATTCGGCAGACCCAGGCCGACTACGACTACATCATCACGGACATGAGAGGAGTGATCGACTGCTTTTCGAAAGGCGTGGGCTCGCTGCTGAAGCTGTCGGCTACCCTCTTCAAGGACAACGAGATCAACATACAGATATTGGCCCCAGAGCTCATCAAGGTGTTCTCGGCGGCAGACCGCAAGCGCACATTGCTGGAGAAGTTCAAGGAGGCGGGCGGGCAGAAGCTGGTCTTCATGGTGCCCAAGGACTTTGCTATGCACGCGCAGACGGAGGGCAAGCGGGCGAACACGAAGGAAACCGCAAAAGGTCCCGGGGCTGCGACTGGGACCGCCAGCGCGGTCAAGACCAAGTCAGACTACCACAAGCGCAAGAAGAACAAGATGGGGGACATATTGTACAGAGAGCTGAACAAGGACATGAATAAGCACGGCGGGATCGCGAACAAGCCGGTGAGTCCGCGGCACCTCATGCAGAGTGTCGAGTACAAGGAGTGCGAAAACCGGCAGACTGTGAAGTGCGAGATACAGGACCCAGCATATGGCGACAACTACAAGGAGTTCGAGCCCCTTAAGCTCCGTGTATTCAAGATCGCCGGAATTAACAACAGGATGGCAGGGTCGCCGATAGACCTGAGCAGTGATGCGGGGGACAACCCGCTGGCGGGGTCACATTCGGCGGCCTCGTTCGAGTGGCACGATTCGCGCGAGCTGGGCCTCTCCTCCCGCGACTTCGTCAGCAAGGAGGACACCAAAGTTGTGATGGACTACGTGTTGCAGAGTGGCGCGGACCCGTCCCGGCCCAAGGAGGAGGAGAAGGAAAAGCGCGAAGGCGAACGGGAGGATACCAAGGGCACTGAGAAGATACCGGGGAACAACCTGACCACGGAAAGTCGGGTGGACACGCTCGAGGCCACCAAGGGTCCTGCACTCAAGATCAAGTTCATGGCCGACCGGAGCACCGGAGAGATGAAAACCATTGTGAACGAGCTGGGCGGGGTGACTGACCCATCCGACCCCCAGAAACGCACCAAGACGAAGGACAGCGAAGAAGACCCCCTGATCCAGCAGCAGAATCCTCCGCCTCTGCAAAAAGGTCCCACGAACATCCAGCTCTCGCCGGAAGAGAAGAAGCAACCGCCCAACGCGGGGAAACCGCAGATATCGCGGCGAGAGGACGAGGAAAGCAGCGAGTCAAAGAAGAGCACCGACCGCGCCAAGGCCCGCGCGGGCAGCGAGTCGGTCCCTCCAGTGGAGAAGAGGCTAGAGCAGACACCATCGCCACCGGTGCCACTGGGGTCGCAGATGACCCAGGGACTGGCCTCGGGGGAGAAGCGTAAGATAAGTCCGAGCAACACCATCGGCAAGAAGTCCAGCAAGGAAGGCGCGCGGTCCAAGGGCGTTGAGGACGAGTCCGTTGATTCCCGAAAGTCGAAGAGCACGCCGAGTCTGGGAGTGGCGGCTGACAAGGAGTCGTCCACCCCCGCCCACAGTAAGGAGTCCAAACAGCAGAAGCCCGATTACGAGTACAATCCCTTTGGCTACATCGAGGGAGCGGACAACGACAGCATCGACAAGCCCGAGGACCCGGAGAACGCCTCGTCCTTCCAGCAGCTGGCCAGACCCACGGGCAACAAGGCGGCCCGGCTGAATATCAAGGTTCCCAGCATGCTCGACGACAACGTGGGCGGCCAGGGCCACAAAACCCCCACTGAAGAGAAGAAGGACACCAGCAGCGAGGCCCATATGAGCAGGGGGAAGGACCAGTCGCTGACGAACGTGTTTATCGACAACCGGGACCAGCGCTCGGAGCTGAGCCAGGACGAGGACAGGAAGTCGCGGGCGCGGGACGACGACCTGAGGTCGATGCCCGCCGTGCCCCCACTGAAGTTCAAGCAGAGTTCGCGCGAGAACCTCGTCAAGGACGACCAGGTCATGTCTGCCTTCGACAAGGCCAGTCGTGGCTCCGACCGCGAGCGCCGTCCTGTGGATATGCAGAAGAAGCCGACCAAGGGCGAGCGGGCGATGCACGAAAAACGTTCCACCAAGCAGGTGCGCAAGAAATTCCATTCCAAGATCATAACGAACCCGAAGTATGAGGAGGGCGAGGACGATATGCGAGAATTGCAGGAATATCATCCGGGGGACGAAGAGATCAGACTGCGACGGGCACTACTGGCGCACGAGAAGAAGAAGAATAAGGACAAGAAGAAGGAGGAGCAGCGCAAAAAGAATCGCAAGAAGAACAAGCCCAAGAAGGACGACGACACCAAGTCCGACGGCGAGGGCGACGAAGAAAAACCGGATGAAAAGGAGGAGTCCAAGAGCGGCGAAGGCGAAGGCGAGGAGAAGAAGGAGGGGGAGGCCGTAGATGATGACGACGATGAGGAGAACCAGGAGACTCAGAGTTCAGTCACAAGCGGCTCCACGGGAAGCACGATCCGGTCGTTCTACTCCCTGCGTGCGGCTATCGACGAAATGTTCGTTCCCTCGTCGATCAGGAATCTGCGCTGCACTGCCAACATTGTCTTCCTGCTGTTGCTCTCTCTCGCCAGTAAGGTGCGGCACGTAACTACGCGACTTTTAGTTGTGTACTTCGTGATGCAGGTTGTCCTTTTCGACAAGATCAACCAGAACATAAAGAACGTGCGATACTCGGAGAACAGACTGAACTACTTAATCGACATCAACCTCGAGGTCACCAAAATGATGCTGATAACAGCGGACGCAAAGCTCAGAGCCGCGCAGCCAGGCTTGTCAGAGAGCAAATACGTGCTTTACGCCAACTCGTCAGTCAAGAATGCCACGTTCGAGGCATGCAGAGACTCGCTGCGAACCGCGGCCACGGACCTCAAGGTCGCCCAGACCGATCTCAGTCAGAAGACCTCGAGTCTTTCCTCGTCCTCCCTTGACAAGATCAACCCCCAGGATGTGGAATTGGATTACAAGCAGGTGACGGGCATGCCTACGGGGTATAACTACACAATCTGGCAGGCCATCATGGAGGTTGTCGTTTCCTCCTTCAGAATAGCGACGATGGCACAGAACGCGGTGGACGATAATACGGACTCGACGGTGTACTTTGTGACGAAGAACTCGCTGAACGGGATTCTCGTCAACCTCAAGAAGTCGACGCAGGCAATCATCGACGAAACCGACTCGTCCCGCAAGACCTACGTCTTCATCTTCCTTCTTTTGATGTGCGGAGCGACGGTGGCGATGGTGGTCAGCACGGCGCTGCTGATACCAGTCATAAAGAAGGTCAAGATGAACAAGCAGGAGGTGCTAGAGCTCTTCATGAATGTGAAGAAGGCGGACATCGACGAGGAGCTGAGCAAGTGCAAACGATTTTACGCCACCTTCCAGACCAACCCTGAGACCGAGATAAACGTGCAGGAAGGCGAAGAGGTGGCCCCAGCGGCCGGCGAGCCCAAGGAGAACAAAGAGGATCACGAGGAGGCCACCGAGGAGAAGGCCAAGCGTGCCTGGGACCGCAGTCGCGGCATGGGTCGGCGGCACAAGAGGTTCAAGAGTCTGGCAGTGGGACTTGGCTACGTAGCAATCAAGTTCGGCTTCGTGCTCATCATCATGGAGGGCTACTTCATCATGACTTACTTCCTGTCCTCCACCTTCCTCAACCGTGTCTCCTCTCTGACCACCGAGATGAGCCAACTGATCTCGCGACTACCCGCCCACGGTCTCTTCCTCCTCGTTGTCAAGTTCGTTTTCCCTCCAACGAACGCGATTTGTAGAACGGAGATATTCAAGAACTACACTGTGCAGGTGATGAAGGAGAGCGCAGACACGTTTATCACGGAGTACGAGAGCCAGGTCTACAGCGACGAGGACCAGCTCCTTGATGTACCTTCCTCTTATTCACACATTAACGCATAGACCTTCTCCAGCAACTACGACTACCACACGAGCTCGTATAATCAGGCGTTCAACAACATCGTGTTCTCGAACCTGTGCTACTACGTGGAGGCGCTGCGGCTGGGGGAGTCCACGTGCGAGGCGTTCTACCAGGGCATCCTCCAGAAGGGCGTCTACTCCTCCGTGATCAAGTACTGGGACTACCTGCGACAGCTCAACCACGACTTCAACGAGTCCTCGCGTTCTGCTGTGAACCAGTACTCCTTCCTCAACGACGATGGGCTGGAAACAGTCGAGCAAATGGAGTCACTGTACTTCGCCACGGCGCTGAACACGCTGATCGACGAACTGGAGAGCGACATCGACAACTTCTTCACAAAAGAGATCAACCAGGACAAGATTCTGTTCATCGTCTACGTCGTGTACCTGGTGGTGGTGTACGTCATAATCTGGGTCCAGTTCGTGGCCGAGATGCAGCACGAGCTCTGGAAGACCAAGTCTGTGCTGAGCATCCTCCATCCAGAGCTCATCATGACGATACCCGAGATCAAGAACTACATCCTCAGCAACTCCAGCACCGTGTTCTTCAGCAAGGGCAAGAAGTAACGAGAGGAAATATTTGCTCACACTACTTCACTTTGATCTTCACACACAGTTTATATTGTTGTGCAAGCAGAGACGAGAACGAATCGCAGCGGTGCAAAACGCGCTTCGCAGGAATGAACATATACAGGGAGGATGCGAGAGATAGCATGAGGTCCTATGGTGTAATGGTGAGCACAACGGACTCTGAATCCGTTAATCCGAGTTCAAATCTCGGTAGGACCTACTTTTTTCATTCTATTATCCGGATAGTTGTATCCACAAAGTGGTACAGCATAATACGTTGTGTTATTTTACATGCTTTTGCGTAGCGCGTATACTAGCATACAAGCGAATGCATATTGACTCTCTGGTATAGGATAGGGGTGATAAATGAAGCGAAATAAACGCGAGTTACGAGAACTTCCAGGCCATCTTGTCCTGGACCAGACACTGACATCCCTACGGCAAATTCCGCGCCCAATCCTTACTCTGCCTTCTCTGTCCTCGCTGGCACAGCAGGTCCACATCTCCCGATCGTGGGCGAGAGTCTTCATCCAGGCGCCGGGATGGTAGTAGTCGTACCGTTTTGAGTTGAGCATCGTCTTCGTCATATTGGAGGTGCTCTTCATGCTGCTGCGCATCTTGGTTTTCTCGCCCTCCAATCGCTGCTTTTCGAGGATCCGCTGACGGGCCAGCGCCACCTGGCCGTCGGAACGCTTCTTTTCCTCGAGAAAGCGGAACACCAGCGCCGCCTTCCGCTCCCTTGATGCCGCCATGTCCACGCTCTCCCTCAGTATCTTCTCTCGCAGGATCCTCTCGTCCTCTTTCTGTTTCCGAAGCTTTTCGTTGAGCCTGCCAACGAGCTCATCAGGCCGCAGGTGCGGCTTGCCGTGGGCGGTCCAGCCCTCCATCGCAGTTGATGTCATGCGCATGGTCGAGACGAGCGATTTCTTTAGACTACACCGGGTTCGGCCAAAAGAGTACTCTCGGTTCTCCCTGGCCGTGATGTCCCTGCGGATCAGCTCGTTGCTCACGTTCCACCCTATAATCGAGGTTGAGAGATCCAATCAGAAACCAGTGTAGTCGCTGCGGAACTCGTCGCAGCCGGAGTAGGAGGCGCGGGGACCCAGGGCGGTGATCTTCGCGTCGGCCAGGCCGCTCCTTATCTACCCCCACATGAGAGAGAGGCAACGGTTACGGTGAACAGGTGCTTCCGCTGGTCCACACGCGGTGCTGGCTCCATCGAAGAGCTTCCGTTCCAGTTCGACTTCTTAAGGCCAAGAATGTCGGGGTCGACGAACTCTTTCACCTCGCTTTTAACTCGCTTGAGCCGCTCGTCCAGGTGGAAGAAGTGGTCTTTTTTATCGAAGTTGATTTTGCCGATGGCGAAACTGCCGATCTTGTGTGGCCGCTTTTCGGGCCTCTGCTTGGCAATCCCCAAGAGCTCGTCGTAGTTCTACCGGCTGCCACGTGTTCCCATACAATGTCGTTCAGACGCGGAAACGAGGCCACCTTGCACGACTTCATTTTCTTTATTA
>QFZN01009055.1_pt1 | contig 9963 bp, 11 predicted proteins | sample 1740101 | NCBI WGS metagenome assembly QFZN01 (sample SAMN09210849, study PRJNA391713) | Ciliate metagenome, whole genome shotgun sequencing project. | isolation source: combination of 50 Heterometopus sp. ciliate cells from an enrichment culture... | host: Heterometopus sp. ...
CCAAAACCCCAAAACCCCAAAACCCCTGTGTAAACAACATCAGCGCATACGCACGAACAATGTGCGGTGACAAGTGAAATTGTTTGTTACTTCGTATGCATATATATATGTGGATCAAAGATACGTGTGTGACGATTAACGCATGGTTAAGAGTATCTTCACGCTCCTATTACATATTATATGTTGATACCCCCAGAAGAAGGGAAGGTGGTTCCCACCAAGGTCGAGGAGGAGGTTAAAGCCAAGCCGGAATCGCCCGCCGCCTCTCCCGTCCCCGAGTCCTCTCCCGCTCCTCAGTCCTCCGCCGACATGATAGGCAAGGAGATTGTGTCGGGACGCAAGAACAGCGAGGCCACGGGTGCCGGACTGGAGTCGCTCACGGGGAAGTCTTCGACCGACGAGGCTCAGGTCGTCATCCACACCGAAACCTCGCCTCCCGCCAAGCTTAACGACCAGCTGACAAAGGAGAATCTACGCCACGAACAGAGGACGGAGACGAAGCCGCACAAGGTATCCGAGCTAGAAGTGGTCAACCAGGACCCGATGCTGAAGAACTTCGAGCACGACATTTACAAGCGGATCAACATGTTCAAGGACTGGCTGCAGAAGTTCGACAAGAACGAGAAGGGCATCGTGGAGTTCGCCGGCAGCTACAAGCGCTTCGGACTGAACCGTGTGCCTGGCGGAATCCAATATCGCGAGTGGGCGCCGGGGGCCAAGCGCGTCTCTCTTTGCGGCGACTTCAATGCGTGGAACAGGGAAAGTCACGTGTGCAAGCGCAATGAGTACGGCGTATGGGAGCTCTTCGTGCCCGACAAGCCTGATGGCGAGCCCGCAATCAAGCATGGCTCCAAGGTCAAGGCTTCACTCATTCTTGCCAACGGCCAAAAGGTATCTCCCTCCATCGCTTATATTATATATGAATAGGCCGACAGGAACCCTGCGTGGATAAGATACGTGGTCCAGAACAAGGGCTCCGTCATTTACGATGGCGTGTACTGGGACCCGCCCAAGAACTACGAGTGGAAGTTCGCAAAGCCTGAGGAGTATCCGGCTGACCACAGGATCTATGAATGTCACGTCGGCATGAGCTCGGAGGAGGGCAAGGTAAACACTTACAGGGACTTCGCGGACTGGATCATCCCGAGGATCAAGAAGAACGGGTACAATGTTATTCAGCTGATGGCAATCATGGAGCACGTGTACTACGGGAGCTTTGGATACCACGTGACCAACTTCATGGCGGTGTCCAGCAGATTCGGCACGCCCGACGACTTCAAGTACCTGGTCGATAAGGCACACGAGAGCGGCCTCATGGTCGTCATCGACTGCATCCACAGCCACGCCTCGAACAACGTCATGGACGGCATCAACTCTTTCGACGGCACCGATCACCAGTACTTCCACGAGGGCCCGCGCGGCTACCATCGGCTCTGGGACAGCAGACTCTTCAACTACTCGCACTGGGAGGTTATCAGGTTCCTGCTCTCCAGTCTGAGAATGTACATGGATGAGTACAACGTGGACGGATTCAGATTTGACGCGGTGACCTGCATGATGTTCGTTCACCACGGCATCCACGTGAGTTTCTCCGGCCAGTACCACGAGTATTTCGGGCCGAGCGCCGATACTGAGGGCATCGTGTACCTTATGCTGGCAAACTACCTGATCCACAAACTTAACCCGCGCGCCATAACCATCGCCGAGGATGTGTCAGGCATGCCAACCCTCTGTCGGCCGGTCGATGAGGGCGGCATCGGGTTTGACTACAGACTGAATATGTCGGTGCCAGACAAGTGGATCCAGCTGCTGAAAGAGTTCAAGGACGAGGACTGGAACATGGGAGCCATCACGTTCACGCTGTCCAACAGGCGATACAACGAGAAGTGTGTCACCTACGTTGAGAGTCACGACCAGGCCATAGTGGGCGACAAGACCACCTCGATGTGGCTCTTCGACCGGGAAATCTACGAGGGAATGTGCGTGAAGAAGCCGCCCAGTCTTCTGGTCGACCGTGGCATGGCGCTCCACAAAATGATGCGACTCATCACCTTCGCTCTTGGCGGCGAGGCCTACCTCAACTTCATGGGAAACGAGTTCGGACATCCTGAGTGGGTCGACTTCCCGCGCCCCGGGAACGGCTGGAGCTACCACTACTGCCGGCGACAGTGGCACCTGGTGGACGACCCGACCCTCCGCTACAGTCTTCTTAACAACTTCGACCGGGCAATGCTAGGATTGGACGACAAGTTTGCGATCCTCAACAACCGGAGCCAGTACATAACGCTGGCCCACGAGAGCGACAAGGTCATCGTGTTCGAGCACGGCGACCTTCTCTTTGTCTTCAACTTCCATCCAAACAAGGTACGAGTCACGACATAATCGGAGGGAATAGTCGTACGAGAACTACAGGATCGGGACCAAATGGGGGAGCGACCACAGGATTGTGATGAACACCGACCGGGCCGAGTTCGGCGGCAAGGACCGACTCAAAGGGGGAGAAGGAATGAACTTCCCCTTCATCCCCGCTGGGTGGTGCAACCGTCCTCACAGCATCAAGCTCTACATCCCTTCTCGCACCGCCATTGTTCTCGTCGCTGTCGAGAACATCAAGAAATACGATGACCGCATGGCTGACAGGGCCGCTAAGAAGGCAACTGCCTAACCCTATTTTAATATCGAGCCTCTCTTCACACTACGTCCATCCCATGCATAATACTGCTTGCGCTGTCTGCACGATGCAATATCATGCGCGGATATGCGTGGCTGCACGTGACTATGCGTTACCGGAGAAAGCAAATAAAACTTATGAGGATATGATCTTTATGCGCGGACACCGCCCGCATACCACACAAAAAATATTATGAAGTCCGAACCAGGATCGGCGCTCTACTGCGCCACTCTCAACTCCGAGGGGTTGATTGAATATCCGCGGACGGAGGAACTGCTTCAGATCTCCGCCGGGGACACGCTCCTACTGAAATTGCCCAAAGATCTGCCCATCGCCAACCATGCGTTGGTCCGACTCAATCTCCCCTCAATTCGCAATGACCAGCTAATTTATGACACAGCCGCGCCGCTGCCCTGCGCAGAGCCAAACCCGGAGCCATCCCCGCTGGCAACGATTTCTCCCAGCGAGGCCGCCGACGGGGACCTGCAGTTCGAGCTGCGCTTCCGCTATCCAGGCAGCTTCTTTTACCAGATCGAGTACCACCAGCCCGACGAGAATGTGACTCGACACACAAAGCCAGAATACATCCTGGTCCATCCCGCGGGAATCGTTCCAGGCGGAATGGTGCTGCTCTCCGTCCTGACTAGGTGTCTCGGCAAGTTAGCTCGTTGGCCGCTGGTGCTGGGTCGACAGGCTAAACTTGGTTATAACACAATTCACTTCATGCCGGTGCAGCAGTACGGGACATCCGGCAGCATGTATTCGATCAGGGGACACCACACCGTCGACGACTGGTACGTCGAGGATCCTAAGATGCCTGCAGAAAAGCGCATGGCACTTCTGGCCGACACAGTCAAGCGGCTCTCCGCGGAATTTGGACTGAGGTCGATAGTGGATGTAGTGTTGAACCACGTGGCGCCAAACAGCGAGTGGCTGGCCGAGCACCCTGACGGCGCCTACAATCTCCACAACACTCCTCACTTGAGAGTGGCGTGGGAGTTCGACAAGTTCCTCTACCAGTTCTCTGAGGACTACGCCAATGCGAGAGTCGAAGGATGCCCTGCAGCGCCACTGGTTTCAAACGAGAAGGACCTTCAATTACTGATAAAGGCACTCGAGGTGCGGATCAGCAAGCTCACCCTGGTCGAGTACTTCCTCTTCGACCGCAAGCTCATTAAGCAGAAGTTTGAGGCGATGGAAAAGCCGAAGCCAAACCCAATCCCGGAGCCGCCGCAGGAGAAAAACGCTGATGCTAATGCTAAGGCTGAGGAGGAAGAAGAAGAGGAGGTCGAAATCGAAGTCGACGAAGAACTGACGAATTACGTAGAGACACACAGTTCTGGACACGGGATCGCCCCGTTTGGCGTCGATGTAACTCATTGCACGAAACCCTGATAGCTGGACCTAAGCGGACTCGGGGAACTGGCACCGCCAGACTGGGACACGCTAGAGGGTTACCTCGACCGCTGTGACGACGTCTGGAAGAAACGCTACACCGAGTTCATCCACGAAGCTGTCGAGAACACAGCGGCCACGCTGAGATGGTTCAAGATTGCCCAGGAGAGTCCCAGGATCACCTCAGAGAACGCGTTGTCCGTCCGATGCTTCCAGGAGATCCAGCACGACGCGGGGAACGGACGAGACCCCATGGAATACGTGGTCATCAACAATGGCTGGACCCGCCACACCGAGGACTTCATTGGCAAGGGCAAATTCCACTACCTGCAAAGAAAGGTGAACGCGTGGAATTGTGTGAAGCTGTATTACGGGGAGAAGCCGGAGGATAGTCCGTTCCTATGGGGATACATGGAGAAGTACGTGCGGCTCATGGCCGGCATCTTCCACGGGTTTCGCATTGACAACTGTCATTCGACGCCGGTGCATGTGTTGGAGCATCTGATGAAGTGCGCCCGTTCCGCCAATCCCGGCCTCTTCGTCTACGCCGAGCTCTTTGCTGCAAACAAGGCGGAGGAAATGGCCTACGTGAAACGGGCAGGCCTGAACGCCCTCATGCGCGAACTCGCCTGGACGAGCGACGCGGCCGGCCTGAGCAACACCGTAGACTGGACCGGCTTGGTCAAATCGCAATCCCCCGCTGCGGAGAATCAAGTCCTGCCACTCAGGTCCTCGCGACCCCGCGCGCTGCTCTACGACATAACCCACGACAACGATGCTCCCATGCAGAAGTGGAACTCGCAGGCCATTCTGCCGATCTCCTGTGTAGCCGGCATGTCGCAGGTGGCGGTAGGATCTACGTTGGGCGTGGACTACTTTGTCCCGGAGAAACTCAGTGTGGTTTTCGACCGGCGCCTGTATCCCTTCGAGGAGGAGGTCGCGGACCTGGAAAAGGAGGCCGCTGTCGTCGAGTCCGCTAAGCCTGCCGACGACAAATCGACTGCGGAAATCGTTTACAAACCCATGGAGAACGAAAGGCCGAAGAAGGTTGTGATCCTGGGGAGCTTCAACGATTGGAACAAGGAATCGCACCCGATGGCCGAGATCGCATCGGGAGAGTGGAAAATATCGATGCAGCTACCAGCGGGTCACTACCAGTACAAGTTCTTCGTGGACTCCCGCGACTGGCGGCTGGGGTCCGGAGAAGTCATTAAGGATTCCCACGGCAACGTTAATAACCTGCTGATTGTGGAACGGCCGGGGGCGACGAAGGCGCGGGTGTTCGCGGACATGACGCCGGTCCGCAGGATTATGAACTGTCTGCATGCGAAACTTGGGGCGATGAAGACCGAGCTCGTTCTCAAGCACTTTGTACGATTTTTGCGATAGATAATTGGCTCTCTTAGGGCGACATGGTCGTGGCCACGCGGACCGATGGCGAAACCGACTACGTTCTAATAACAAGGACGAACTTCCGGGACAACGAAGGATTTGTGGAGGAAACGGTCTCGAGAACGCTCCCCCTTGCAGGAAGACTCGCCCGGGTGCTGTTCTGCTGCAACCTCTACGTCCCCCAGGCATCGATCTCATCCTTCGTCGAAGACCCCGGGTTTGTCAATGGGGTTAAGGGAAAACTGTTCGTGCACCTGGGGGAGGAAGGACTGCGGCATTTTGCAGTGATCAAACGTGGGACCGCGGAGGACGCCCTTGAGTTCTTCAAGGTCCCCGCCAGTCTCACCATCCTGTTGCAGGTCAGCCGGATTTCCGTTCCCAAGGACAACGACATGGTCGTCCCTGCAGCACCCCAGGAGGAGAAGATGAACACCGGCTCGAATAACGATGAGAAATAACACCTCTGTTTGAGACAATCTTTCCGTATTGGAAGTGAACAAGGCATTCATTTCATGAATCGGATGAGCAAATTCGTTATTATAGGTCGTCGTTAGTGATGAAGCGGTTTCCCTCCGAGTGGCTCTTCAGGATCCTTTCGCTGAGGTTTTCGATAGTGGTCTTCATGACCGTGCGCTTCTTTATGGTGACAGTGGATTTCTTGCCGGCGGCGGCGGGGTCTTCCTTGAAGCTGATCACAGGTGCCTTCTGCTCTTCCTGCGGGAGGGGAGCGGGAACATCCTTCTGTCTGCGGTTGGCCTCGCGGAGCATGACGGCCACAGGGTCAGCGTCGTTCTCGGCCCGCTCAATGGGGGTGCCATCCAGCACCGACACCATCTCCAGGTTGTCCCGAACCCTGTTCCTGAATGCCTTGTACTCCTCCGCCTTCGCTGGGCCAGGATTCATAGGATTCCCGAGCAGGTTGAGACTCTGGACGCCCGCGAACTTCTGCTTCATGTACTTTATAGTCTCGTGAATCTCCTCAAGTCGGTTGTTGCTGAGACTGAGGATTCGGACGCTGGGCATCGTGGGGAACGTGTCCAGACTCACTATGGAGTTCTTGTCAAGGTTGAGGGTGCGCGCCCGGATGAAGATCTCGAGGCCCTCGCCGGATCTATGTTTGCTTGAACGATCGACAGGGGTACCGAATCTTGTTGGAGGAAAGATTGAGCGTGGCGACGTTCTGCGGGTCCTTGACGTCCAGCCCTTTGCACGACGAGATGCCCTTCCCCTGCAGCATCAACTCTACCACTTCTTGCGATTCTTCCATCTTTTCTGGCTTTATTATTGATATTCTTTTATTGCGTGCATCCATCCGTGGGGCAGTGACGTAGTTCTCGGAATGGCGATCGGCCGCAACATGGCACACAGAGATTGAGGCAGTTATTAAACGTTAAAACAAATGCGATCGTCAACAAACAGAGAACGTCGTGCCTCTGTCTCAACAATCCGCCGAAGGAACTCTGTGCGGTGCCGCGTCCCCATCACTCTAATCGACGCCCCGCGCTTGCGTCCCTTCAAGCAGGCCTACTGTGTCCGCCAGTTGCCCAGTCTGAGCTTCCTTGCATCGAGACACGATCACAGCCGCAGAGTCGCCAGTCGGACCCAGGAGGCGCAAACCAGCAGACAGGGCGGCAGCCACTCGAGCTGCGGGTCGTACAGCGTGGCCCTGAGAAAGCGAGCCGAGCTCCCGTGCGAGGGGATAAGGGAGATCATGAGACGGAAGCGACGGGAAGAGAGTCGCTACCGGTCCGATGGGAGCGGGGCAAAGCACTCCTGCGTCCTGGAGGAGTTCCTCGCCAATCTTCGCCAGGTCCAGGCTATTAAAGAGATCCAGCCGCCGAAAGAGGAGGACTGCAGATACCTTGCGGTGTATCACAGGCGCAGACCGGCGCTGGCGATTCTGAAGCCAGTGGTCCGGCCGCACTCCACACTCAGGTCGTTTTCAAAGGAGAACAGCCTGGCACGATTATCGGCAGGGAGACATAAGCTGGCTGCGGAGGGACAAAAAGCACTGATGATGTTCTCGAACTCGGTGCTGAAGGAGCGGGTGACGAACGGGGAAAACGGTGGGACCGGGGAAGTCGTGGACGAGGTGGCCGAGGTCGACGACAGTCCCATCAAGGAGCGGTTTGGGCTGGAGAACTAGGTGCTAATTTACGCGAATGCATGTGTTCCATAAGCTATCACACGAATTGTCCGATAATAATCGTATGTAGAGAGTGAATAACAACTGACTGTAATATTAATGTCGCCTGAAAACGCACAGCGAAAAGCGCGTATTATCTGAGCCTCTGCTTGCGCAACAGCAGGGTGACAACTTGCAGGGGGACCATGCGCAGGGCCGCAGCGGTCAGCGCAGACTTTTCTGCCGGCTCCGTCTTCTCCTGCAATTTCCGCAGTCCGTCGCCGAGTTCTGCGAAATACTGCACTGCCGTCTCCAGTAATTCCTTCTTCTCCACCAGTATGTTTAAGACGAAGACGAGGAGTTCCTCCTGACAAACCAGCGCCTGGAATTCGTTCTTGCCCCTGCGCATGAGGACTCCGCCCGAAAGTAGCGACAACACCAGTCCTCCAGCAGCCACGTATGGGAAGGCCACACTTGCCGCCAATCCTAGCGCCGAGGCTCCGATTGTTGAATATTTGGTGCGAGTGTGCGTTCTGGCAAGACGAGCCTTGGCCTCGAGGACGGCGGTGAGCGCTAGGTTGAGGTCGGAGACGAAGCCTTGCAGAAACCTGACCGAGTCCTTGAGGGCGTCGGAGAAGGTGCCGAGTCGGGCCAGAACTGCCGCGGATTCTGAGGGGTTGTGAGCCTGGGACTTGAGAAGGGAGACGATTCTGGCCTCGACCCCGCAGTGCAGGTACGACAGGGCCGCCATCTGGCATGTGTACGACGAGATGTTCTGGTTAATGAAGGCGAGCATCACGGGCGTCTTGCTATGCAGGATTGAGTGCTGGGGACCGATCTCGCTCTTGAACATATCGGCAGGAGCGCTGGGCTTCGGTTCGGGAACGACTTTTTCCGCCTCTTTCGCATTTTCTGAGGAAGTGACGATGACCGATTTCGCGGCCACCGCCGAGTCAGGCTTCGGCTCCAGCCTGTCCTTCAGTACAATCGAGGCCACGCTGAAATCATCAATGCAAGCGGGGGCCTTGACCAGGGCTGGCGAATTGTACAGAGCAGAGAAGTCGGACAACAGGTCCCAGAGCGTGTTAGGCTGGATGGGCGGCGCACTCGACTCCGGTGCCGGGCGGGCGGGCTCCTTCGTTTCCTCTAGCTGCACCGCTGCGGCAGGCTGCGCGAGCAGAGGTTTGTCGGGCTTGGCAGGCTTCTTCCCGCGATTCCACCACGAGTATAGGAATGACATAGTGTTTTGATAGTTTATTATTCTAGTTTGCGGAATTTCTGTTTATCACTCTTCGCTATAAAGGCATCATTATTATCTCTATTCTATTTTATTCCGAAGTTGCTCCCGATTTTGTTTGAAAAGACGTCCCTCGCGTGAATCGTCCTCATATCGCACGAAAACAAAGCGATCTTGCTCTTCTCAGCCTCAAGTTATGGCTTCGCCGCCCGCTGGATGCGGATCACCATGAGGGTCTCCCCACTGATGTTCTTCTCCACAATCAGTTCGCACTCGAACTTTAGCTTCGCCAGCTCCTTGCGTATTATTCTGGGGGCGTTCTTCTGCTCGAGCAGCAAGTAGCACACGCCCTTCTCTGACAGCAGATCCTATCCCCGCTCAAACCCTCGCCCGTACATTCAGCATACCCAGAACCCGAAAAACCAGCCTGGTGCCGTCTTTCCCTCCGGCCCAGCTTGCCGCAATATCGTGAGATTTCTGCGCCTCCTCGTACTCTTCATCCGATGTCACCACATATGGCTACCGTATGCTTGCCTAAAATACTGGGTTGAAGACGAGGACGTCGATTTTCTCCACAGACTCAATCACACTCTTCTGAACGAATTCTATGCGTTCCTTCAGCCCGTATCGTGCGGCCGTCTTTTCCGCTACCTCCACAAACATTATTGAGCACGCAAGGTGCCTGCAAGGCTTTAGGGTTGATGTCGGTGCCGATGAACTTGCAGTCTGGCGCCGAGGGGGAGACAAGGGCACAGAGCGACGTGATGACGAACCCGCAGCCCACACTATCGCGCTGACAAGCGAGGGTGTACCCTATTTCTGCGCAGAGCAGCGGACACAAGGACTTTATGAAGGCGGAGTCGTAATAGAGCGCGTCGACCAGCAGAAACGTGTCTTCTGAAGGTTCGTACACGTCCTTGTAATCCGCGCTGGTCAGATGGTCGAAGTAAGCCACAAAATCGGTTTTGGTATGCGCATCGTACTTCGGCTTCAGCTTGTGTTCTTCCACCATATTATTCTGGATTGTTGATTTTACACGCGGGTTGTGTTGGGCAAATATACACATTCTTTACTATTCTCACCTTTCTTGATAAGACCAGCTTAAGGCATCTGCTGGGGTTTTGGGGTGTTGGGGTGTTGGGG
>QFZN01009067.1_pt1 | contig 9962 bp, 13 predicted proteins | sample 1740101 | NCBI WGS metagenome assembly QFZN01 (sample SAMN09210849, study PRJNA391713) | Ciliate metagenome, whole genome shotgun sequencing project. | isolation source: combination of 50 Heterometopus sp. ciliate cells from an enrichment culture... | host: Heterometopus sp. ...
GAAATATAGACTCCATCAGTATTGTCAAGAGCATTAAGTTGACCATCCGCATCTATCTCAAACTGTTTTTGAATGTACAAATCGCCTTTATTATCCGAAGTTGAAGCGAACGAGTTTTTATTATACAAGCCATAGATAATGTCATCATTTTTTAATTTTATGGCTACATATCTCCCAACTTTTAGACTGTAAAATTTATAATCCCAAGCAGAAGGAATATTTCCATTAGAATAGGTTCCAAAAATCCTCTTCAATAAAGTATCAATTTGCTCCTTTAAGAAAATATAAATCACTCCGAATAATATCGGTTCAATAAGCAATATGATGAAGCTTGGTAAAATGATCTTATTGTACTGTCCTTCAAGATAATATGTATATAGACTGTCAAAACACCAAATAACTGGCAAATAATTTATTGTACTTAACACTATCATATAGAGTAATGTAAAGGTATTATCTCGTTTCGTTTGAGGCTTTGCCATACGAACAATGCTTTCAATAATAAATCCAGGCATTAAGAATATTAAAATGTAAACAATTGAATTCAAAGTTATAGACATACGTTCTCCAATCAAATACTATGTTCCAAATTTCCATTTGCGCTAAAACGAACCTTATGTCAGCTACTTTTTTGGATAAAAACAAGTAGTATTTTGACATTTGTTATGATTATATCACTTGCGATATAAAAGTACAGTAATTAACATTAATAGAAATACTATACAAGAACAGTGAAATATACCCATGGCAAAATACAAGACGCAGCTTTGGCTGCGTCTTGTTCAATTTATAGAAAGGACAAAACAACATGAATAAACTAAGGGAAAACAAAGGAGATTTCACGATTAAGGGTGCTATGATATTGCTTCTGTCATCGATGCTGCTGGTGTTATCTATTTCTGTAATTGGCACGATAAACAGCGGAGCCAAGCTTCACAGCATTTCTGATCAGCTGGCCAGGTACATATCTATTCGCGGACAAATCGACTCAAGCGTTACCACGGAACAGGAGCGGCTTATTTCGGACAGTGGCCTTAATGGCTGCACCGTCACCGTTAATGCCGATTATATAAGCGGCACGAAGGAGATGCAATTCGGCAATTCATTTACCGTTGTGGTTGCATATCCGACAAGGTTTGGGATTGGCGGCGTTGTATCTGTACCTATAACTCTTAAGAGTAAGGCGCAAGGAAGGAGTGAGATCTATTGGAAGTCCTGAAGAGAAAACCGAAACAGAACCAGGGCAATATAATGATCGAATCGGCACTGGTGTGCTTAATTATACTGATGTTCCTTGCTGTAAGCATGGAAGTAGCGCAAACCTATCTTACGATAAACATGCTGAAGGGGAAGACGAATGCTGCCGTGCTATCGGTAGCGGCCACTAACGTAGCAAATGTTTACGATGGTGTCAGGGAAAGCACCGGCAATGCCAGGGCTGTCAGTAGCGGGGCCTGGTCTGAGCTCGTAACCACCGAAGAGGTTAATAACGCAATGAAAAGTACGCTTACGCTGATAACTTCCGGTACCGATCTGGACAGAGTCACATCGCAGTCGGATATTGCTTACGAAATATCTAGCCTCAATACGAGCTATATCAACTCAGACGGAAGTAATTTGAATTTCAAAACTACAATGACAGTAACTATACCGCTGCATTTCCTCGGCTTGAAAATTAACCAGAATCTGGAGGTCGACACTACATATGATACGCGTTTTTAATAAGGAATTTAAAAGAGTTTTTTTCATTATGAAAGCAGATCCGCGCTTCTCTATTTTGCTGTTGATATATTCTGGATTTATTTTAGCAACCGGCATTTCAGGACGGCCCGTATGGCTTCTGCTTGCATTTGCCTGGGGCTGCCTGTTTGTGGTCGTGGACGCTATTATAATGCGCTATGGACGCTGTATTAACTATGTAACGCCAAGCTTCTATATATTACGATTTGCCGGAACAAATTATATATACCAGTACCGAAAGAAAGACGGCAAGTCCTGTGATGATATGAAGAAAGACATTACTTTCGAGCAAAACAATCTGCTGAATATGCTCCCGGACGGACATTATATAACGATTACTTTCTCTTCTGTGATCCTTCGGCTCCTGGCAGCTGACAACGTATCAATATCGCGCTGTGAGCCGGTCTACAAGAAGAGTTTACACGGAATACAGAACAAGATGCTGGGCTGTAAAAAGTGCGGCAAAAAGCAAGCCTGCGGCCTCAGAAGTGCAGGAGCAATGCCACGGAGGTTTTATTATATCGAATTTGTTAAATATAGCGAAGAGCAACGTTAGGCCGCTCTTCGCTTATTATATGGAGAGACTTTTTCAAAAGCTCAATCAATTAAATTTAAAGGGGACATCATTATGAACTGGGAAATTAACTGCGCCAAACTGCCTAACAATTTGTTGAAAGACATTCGGATTAATTGCAGCGTCCGACAAGTCGGAGCGGCACTGTACAGTGCCCAGATTAACGGAGAGGTAACAAAAAGCATGAGAGAAATATCTAAACTCGCCGGTGTTTGCAGTGAAACAACCGTTGAAACGGCTATTGGCAGACTTGTCGATACCGGATACATAACACAAACAAAAGAAAACTCCCGTTATAGCGAAAAGCATGGCCGCTATATAAGAACTGCTAACAGCTATAGGCTGGATATGTCTTTTACTGGTGGATTTGCGCTTATCCCGCGCTCACTATTCCATAAGTGCTATGGAGAATACAGCAGCTTCATAGTGGCCGCAGGAATTCGCAGCATCATGGGAAACATAAAACGCGGTTGGCCAAGCCTTAATAAAATTTCTAAAGCACTGGGTATAGCTGTCTCTACTGTATGTAGGGCAATAAAGTACCTTGTCACCAGCAAGGTACTTTATCGTGAGCCCTGCAAAAAACAAAATCGCGCGTTTACAGAGAACTCTTACTTTATCCTTCAGACATCAGCTTGCAACTGTAAGAACGTAGGCACCCACGGAGCTTCAATCAGTGGTACCACGGTCTGTGTTGGAAGTAATAACTCTCTGAGCTTGAGTGAGAAACAAACAAGTGAAACACTGTTTGTTTCCCCTCATGTATCTATTATCAGGCGAGTTATAGAAAAAATCAATACTGTTTTTAAGAAGGGGGTACTATCAAATTTGGTATACAAGGACTTAAGACTTAGATAACGAGAGTATTACAATAGGAGAAGAAAGTAAATACACAGCTTCCATATATTAACTACTCTGGTAAATAAGGAGAGAATATCTGCGGGAGAAGTGTGTCCGCGCCGGCATTTTTAAGTGTTGGCGCTTATTTTATCGCAAAATTTTATTCAGGAGATGAGTAAATGAAGAATTTTAAGTCAAAGGCCCTCTGGCAGGGCGGGCCGGAGGCCGAGGTCGATAATTACGAAAATTTTGAGGAGGATATGCAATGAGTGAGATACTGAAAGGTCTGTGGCACTCGTATTACCCGATAGTTATCCCAGCGTTCGCCGGAGGTCTTATAGCTTTAATCGTCTGCCTTTTGCTGGATTTTAAATATCGAAGGACATCACGAAAAAATACCAAGAAAGAACAGAAAGTAGGCGAGGTGAACAACGGCTCAGAATATTCCGAGGTACCCATGGATAAGCCACCGCTTTGGAAAGGAAACGAGCTTTATAAGGAGCTTTACGATCTTCTGTGCGGTTACTCTGATCTTGAAGTCGAATCCGATCCGGGGAAGGACAACAAAGAAGCGATGCATCACCTAATAGAAGCGCTGGTAATATGTCGTGAGCTGTACCCTGGGCAGGAACACAATACTCAGTTCGACATAGATTATTGGGATTACGTTCAGACGCTTATGTTTATGCGTTTCGATCTGATTAAGGAAAGATACATTCACGCTTGTTATAGCCTGTTTACCATTGTTTACTTTTTCCCGCTTAATGAAAGCCGCATTCTTCGAAGCGTGACAGTGCTGCTCTCTGAATTTTTAGATAAAGACTTAGAGCCCGAGTTTAGCATCGGATGTGGGAAAGAACCTGAGATAATCCGCACACTGGATGTCTACGGTGTAAAAAACGATGCCGAATTGATACGCCAGTTGTACAGCAAACTGGATGATATCCCGTCAAAGCTTGCAGCACTGGATTACTTCATGAAGGTCGTGAAGATTTCCATTATGAGTGATCCTGTTCCGATTACAAGATATTCGGACTTAGAAGAGCTTTATTTAAAAGACATACTACCGGCGCGGTACTTTGGCAGGGATGACAGCGTGTGCTGTATTGAGACAACCGGCGGTAATGAAGTTGAGATTGACCTTACGAAGAAAGCTGCGATGCTGATCCCACCGGAGGGTAAGAGAATCATGGACAGGCTTGTAATCGAGCTTCAATGCGGCGGTGAATATCTCAACACGGACTTGCAGGCCATCTATTCCCCAGACTTGGGGCTTACGTTCATATGCGACAGTAGGAACCGTTCACTGCCCGAGATATGCCGCGAGAATGGAAATATAAGTGCGAAAGTCATTGATATTAAACCGCTCTTTCGGTATGTTAAGGCAGACACCCACGATTGGCATTCTGCCTTAACGCACCGGGAGATATCCGAGGTTTTTGACTTCCGGATCGGCCTTCTCTACGAGGCGGCGAGAATAAGTAATGAACTCCAGAACAGCGGCGTTTCCGAGAAAAACGCTTTTTGTGTAAATAAGCAAGTAACGGGCCGATCCGTCGGCGGCGGATACTTTTAACACCGGGAGGGTATTATTGTCAATGAAAACAATATATGTTATCATCATCGTCATAGGGACGGTGATTCTTTTGGACTTTATCATACAAAAACTTACAGGCACATTTGAAACCCTTGCAAAGATGCCAGGCCAAATAGCGAACTATAAAAGCGACCTAAGTAAAAAACTTAAGGAATTGAACGGCAAATATCAGAAGCTTTTGAATGAGAAGAACAAGGAAGTATCAAACTACAAGAAATTGGTTGAAGACCTCGAAAGCGAGCATACTCAGCTTATAGCGGATATTGAAGCTACAAATAAAGTATTCGACGGTGTATTTGAAAACCTTCAGCTTTTATCTGACGCTCTGAATACGAACTCACCGGCTGTAAAAGAAGAGTGTATTGCAGCATATATCAGCAATTTGAAAGCAGATAATATTCTGATCAATTCTTTTCTGGATAAACACAGGAATCATGAAGCAACGCAAGCTCAAGAAAACGGACAGCCCGAAGCTTCAGAAGAGGACGGAGAGGAGCTTAGCGATGAATAAAGACGGCGGAAAACAGAATAACAAAAACGCTGGGGCAAATAAACTTCTGGCTCCGTTGACTGTATTTCTCTGGATAGTATCAATTTTGATGGGGATTGAACTATTAACGGGCGCAGCGAAGAAGTTTGGAGATAAGCTGGATATTAGGTTTCTTACATCCTTACATACTTACTGTGTGTTTCTGGGAAAGAATGTTGCAATAGCATTCGCTATATTTTCACTTGTGCTTTTCGTATATGCCATCTCAAAAAGAAAACTCAGAGCAGCAATTAGAGAATCAATGACTATCGAAGAAGATTTTGCAGCATTAAAAGTTGAAACCAACCGTCAGATAGAAATATATAATGATTGGTTTGACAAAAGTACCAGTGAAATGAATGACTCGGTTTCGGAAATAAAGATTGTTCAGGCTAAACTCTCCGAAAGAATACATCTCAATGCAAAGACACACGCCGCGCATGAAAAGGTACTTTTGATAAAGACTTCCCGATGCAATGCTTGTATGAATTCCATAGCGGGAAATACCGATCTGGAGTACAGAGTCAGAGGGCTTGCCGAAGAAGTTCAGACAATGCTTGCAGAGCTTCAGGCCGTAGACGATTAATAATCCCGAGTTTTCTTATATCGGCCGTACATGCTTATGCGCTAAAGCAACCGTAAACTTTACAATAGCAATAAAGTTCTCCACAATTCCTTTTTACCTGCAAATTCAGCTATATTATATAAAATATGTTCTTAAGCGCTTGCAATTATCTGTGCTTTGTGCTATACTAATACTGTAGATAAGTGTAGGCCTTTGACTTAAAGGAGGCTCTTTATGAAAGAAAAAGATAACACCGTAAATCCCAAGAAAATGCTCGCTATATTCGGGGGAGTGATTGTTGTAGTTGCTCTGGCCGTCGTTCTGGACTTCCAATACTTTGTCCCGAAAGCGGTTGCGTACGAAGAGGCGGCTGCAACGAGTACCCCGACTCCAACAACAAGCACAGATACATATGCGATGGATACGTCAGACAGCATAATAGGCAATGATACAACGACGCCATCACCTTCACCTACGAGCGATGTATCGGCGGCTCAGAGTTCCAGCGTCCCGGCTGTGGCGGCTTCTCCGTCCGCTTCTGCAAGCGGCAGCACAGGCAGCACCGGTACCAGCAGTAAACCTTACTCAAGCAGTGGTTCTTCCTCGAGCGGTTCGGATTCATCGGCCACTACGCCGGTAGCAGGTAGCACAAACAGCAGTGGACAGAAATATGTTCCCGGGTTCGGCTGGATGACACCGGGGAGTGGTAAGGGCACTCAGGTTGGTAACGATGGAGATCAGCTAAGCGGCAACAAAGTAGGAACGATGGGCTAACAGAATAACATTTCGAGCACGGCTTTTTTATAAGGCCGTGCTTTTTTGCGGAGGTTTTCAATGAAGAAATTACTAAGTTTTACGTTTATATTTATCCTTATTATTTTTACCTTTTTCCCGTTCAATGCGTTTGCGGAAGGCGACAGCAATATAGATAATGGCGGCGGAGGTATGGGAAACGGTAGCACGTCGAGCTACTGGATCGGTGGCGAAGATGGCGTTCGGGTTACGGTTGTCACAACAGGAGGGCACCAGGTCAAAGCCCCGATAGATCTCACTAATATTAATGGAAGCGGCATAGAATACAGTTTTGGTAAGAACAGTAAAATATCTTATGCTAATGGATTCGCTTTAACACCCAATAACGACATTTATGATTATTATAACCCCGCGTACTCAATGCCCAGAATAATAAGCACTAATGCTGTTAAGGCAAATTTGTCACAGATAAAAAGCTATTTCACTGATCAGCTCATAGTGCAGTATATTGCCGACATGACAGGAATGGACTACAACACACTTGTTTGTGGCGAGTATAAGCTACTTCTAGAGCCCATCGCGTACGTCCACTTTAAGGGCGCGTTCTTCGCCATGACGGCCACAGAGGCAGCATTGTATAATGAGGCAAGCAGCGGTGCTCTTCGCGCCAGCATGGTATCGCTCACTAGCAAGAACTTACCTCTAGCCATGTACTTGGATGTAGCTGACATAGGTTTTCCCGCATATTCCGGTTCGACGTCGACAGCACAGGATGATGACACAATTATCTGGCAGCTCGGTCTTGGCGTCGTATCGTTTACCAATCAGGTGACACCCGGCCCACAAACCGCAGATTACACCTACAGAACTGATACGGATGTTATTTCATCAATCAATATCACAAATAGCGGCTCGAGCGACATTACGCCGGATAAAAGTTGTACTGTGGATTTTCAGGTACTCGGAACGACGTACAAGAAAGCTTTTATCTGTCCGTCCGGTCAGACGCAGCTTGCTTGGGTTAAGTGGCATACGCCCTCCACACCGCAGACGGTTACCATATACGTTACTGGTGAAGGATTCAGTGTAACAGCTACAATAACGGCTAACATAGTGCAGATTACGGAGAATCCGCCGCCCGACCCTCAGTATGCGGATAGCAATTCGGGTTTTAAACTTTCTGATACGCCGGACTATGGCAGCTGCACATCGCTGTCATGGTCGCAATGGAAGGCAACATGGATACCTCCGGTTAACATTAAAAGCGTAGGGTACTGGAGTTTCTATAACGAGACATATACTGGATCTCTTGACGTAGGCTTTAGTATACGCCCTGATGTTAGAGTTAAGACCGCGAAACAACAGGCAAACAACAAATGGGAGATGAAGTCCGGCTATGGCATAGATGCGGATAGCAATACGTCTGTGCATACTTCCGGATCGCCGAGCTTTAGTACAGACTATACACAGGCACAGACTGAAATTACTACTTTTTCTGACTTCAAATTTGATACCTATACACGTTTCCTTGCGCCGGAGGACAACACCAGCAATAGCACTGACTGGCATTTTAAGAAGAATATAAATTCCTATTATGGATGTCGCGCACATTTTACACCGCTCTGGTATCCGGATAACACAAAGTACGTTGTCAGCCTCTGGGCCGCCGATGCGTGGACTCCAGCCGGAATGCTCTACGCCACGGCCAGCGATTACGTCCTGATAAACGGTAGCATGTATGATGACTGGTATATACGGCTGAAATAACAGAAGCAGCATCGGACACCGCCGGTGCAGACTAATATGCCATCCTAGCCAATCAACCGGGGCGGCTTCAAGAACGATTTACCGCCTGCTTCGGACTTTGATCCGGAGCAGGCGGTATTTTTCACTTTCTGACAACGAACCAGCGTCCAATAATCTTGCTTTCCTCGCTTGCAAAAAACTCGGCGCAGCGCTCGAAGAAAAGATAAGTTTGTTTCCCATTTACAGATATAGTATAGCGATCCCCACCGCTGCCGGCCTTCAAAGCAGCGGACGGTCGTATATCAATGATCCGGTCAATATCATAAACCGTTCCATCTTCCCATGTTAGATTCTCGGGTAACATTTTGCCCTCATAATCAAAAGAAGTGAGAACACTTACATAGACTTTAGGACTGACCGTTACGAACACCTCCCAAATAAAAGCTAGTGCTAAGTATAGCAACTAATAGCAACTATACGCATATTATAATTGCTTAGCTCGGAGGTGTCAAGTGGCGCGTTAATTAAGATTCTAATACATAGAATAATAATTTTCATTGACAATATATCAATAAAGGAATATTATATTAATAGACGGATATACTTAGGAAGTGGTTAGAAGTTGTTTGAAGTAGAGTTCTATGCCCGGCAAGGTGGTACAAAACCTGTCCAAGAGTTTTTGGATAGCTTAGAAACCAAAATGAGAGTAAAAGCTTTGAATAGCTTGATTTTGCTTGAACAAAGCGGAATTGAGCTGCGTGAACCATATTCAAAGCCGATAGAGAACGGTATATTCGAGTTAAGAATCCAATTTGCTGGAGACATTTCAAGGATATTTTATTTTTTCTATACGGGTAAGAAAATAATATTGACAAATGGGTTTATCAAGAAAACTCAAAAAACCCCACATAGGGAAATAGAACTTGCAATGAAATATAAGGCTGACTATGAAAGGAGAATACGCGATGAGCGATCTTAATAAGTATCTTGAAGAACAGATGAAAGACCCTGAGTTCAAGGCAGAATATGAGCGTTCAAGGCCCGAATTTGAACTAATGAAGGCGATGATAGCGGCTCGCAATGAAATGAACCTTACGCAGAAAGAACTGGCAGACAAAATCGGCATGCGTCAATCAAATATAAGTAGAATAGAGCGAGGGGCTTCCAGTCCCAATGTTGATACATTGAAGGCGATTGCTAAAGGATTGGGAAAAGAACTGCATATAGAGTTTCGTTAAATTCAAATATCCTGATGTGAAGGCTGGTATAAATTAGGCAAATAAACAAGTCGTATTATAAAAATATATTGATATTACTGGTATCTTGTGGTATAATATAGAAAATATAATAAAGACATCTCCCCGTAGCCTATTCCTCTTTGTGAGAGAGGAGGTGGGCATGCGCCTTAAAGATGTCAATGCATCTTAAGACTTTTGGCGAGATTCCGAGTAAAGTCTAGCAGATATTCGGAGTTTTTTCAAGGTCTTTTGATAAATAATCAAGAGGCCTTTTTTAATTACATTACTTTCCGAAAAACCAGAACAACATTACCAGCCGCCTATCTTTCTCTTTCAAAAAAAAACACGCAGCTCGTTGGTTATTTAATTTTGATTTGTTG
>QFZN01009078.1_pt1 | contig 9950 bp, 7 predicted proteins | sample 1740101 | NCBI WGS metagenome assembly QFZN01 (sample SAMN09210849, study PRJNA391713) | Ciliate metagenome, whole genome shotgun sequencing project. | isolation source: combination of 50 Heterometopus sp. ciliate cells from an enrichment culture... | host: Heterometopus sp. ...
TTCAGGACCGCAGTCGCCGCACACAGTGAGTACAATGGGCAGCATAAATGAATTAGCGCAATATCCCCCAATGGAGGCGCGCGCGATTTGGTACATGTGTGTAAAGTATATTACGGATAAAGAGGGTGGGAACATAAAAATAATAAAAGAACGACGCAATGATGCGGCCCAGTTAATAGCCCGCAATATATTCGGTCTTAGGGAGGACCACCTATATAAAATAGATATCGCGATTGATCGCATGGTGGACAATGCTACGCCTATAGGCGGCCCCAACGGCACGTCTCTTTCGTCTGATCACACGCTGGCCAATGGCGGTCATGTGGAATCGGTAGAGTGGCTGAAAGCTCTCTACAAGCTGCGCGAGGCCAATACCACCAACGAACTGCGCGCCCAGTCCCAGCGCGACCTCTATTCGGCCTACCTCAAGCACAAGCTCAAGGCCATCAGCGACCCCCAGGGCTCCGGCGGTGTGTCCGCGCCCTCCAGTCTAGCAAGCCTCCACGAGCGGAACACGCTGCTGCTGGAAGACGCGCTCAAAGTGGTACCTCCTTCCTTGTGAGATCATACAATAGCTCCCGGCCGGCCAGACGCGTCCCGAGGCCGAGCTGCCGCTTCCAGCGATGATCAAGCGGAAGAACAAGTGGGTAGGGCAAACCCTGTGTGACACGGCTGTGTAGCTGCTCGAGGACCTGAAGCCCAGCGCCAAGGCGGGGGTGCGGACGGGGAGGAGACTTGGTCCCGGAATTGGAGCCACACAACACGCGGGCAAGCTGTACGCCAAGGCCAGAGCCAGTCTCAATGCACAGCTGGCCAAGGTGCTGCTCCGCGTGAGGGTCGGCAAGGGCGACAACTCAGATCCCGATGACAGTGACCCCGAGGACACCCGGGAACGAGAGCGAGAAAAGGACTGCGCGGATGTGGATCTGGCGCCCTACTGGAAGGTCCAATACCTACAGGACATAGCACACATCTCGCAGCAGAGTGCACTGCTGGACCGGATGCAGGCAGACCCGGAGAACTTCCAGCGAGTGTTCTCTCCCGCCCAGCTGGACCGCTCGCTGGCCCACGTGCGCGTTCATACGAACGGACTGAAGTCTGAGCAGTACTACGACGCACAGCTCGCCTTCCTTCGTGCCCCCGAGAAGCCTTCTGCGGGGAAAGATCTTGCCGGACTCTTTGAAAGGCTCGACGAGGAGCCGAGTACAGCGAACACTACCTTGCTGGAGGAGATACTGGCCTCCTCAGCCGGACTCAGAGACACGGGCGGAAAGGGACGAAAGCGTAAGGGCAGACTCGAGACGCCCACAGTGGTCGAAGAGGGCGCCGAGGTCTCGCCTCAGACTGTCCGCAGAGTGGTGGGCATCCTTCCTGTCGATATCGAGCGAATCCGGAAGTATCAGGTGCGGCCGTGGAAGCTGCCCAAGTTCTCGGACAAGTTCGACAAGGCTGACACGGTGAGCGCGCTGTTCGGGACGGGCGCCATCGAGCGGCTCAGCAGTTCCGCAAACTACCTCTCAGAGCACAACCTGGTCCTGCTCGACCGCGCGGCCAGAGGCAGCAAGAAGCCTGCAGGCCCCCTCAATCCTGAGGAACGGGAAGCCGCCATGAAGGAGCGCGAAGAAAAGCGTGCCCGGTATCGGCAGATGTCTCCGGCACAGCGGGAGACTGCGGAGAAGGCCATGGTGAGCAAGCAGTGGCTGTGGATTGCGCGCAAGGAGGTCCCCAAGATGCACAAGATATACACCAAGTACCATGCCGACGCTGAGACCAATGCGAAGAGAGTGGCTGTGCAGTGCATGAAAGAGGTGCGCAAGAAGGCGATCAAGTGTCACAAGCTTGAGAAGGAGGCCCCTCTCCGCGCCAAGCGTGTTCATCGAGGTTCGTCTCTGCTTGGAATTACCCTGCGTAGACGTGCTGATCTACTGGCGAAAGAAGGAGAAGGAGATCGTCGAGATGAAGCGGAAGCGGGACAAGATAGAGAAGGAGATAAAGAAGAAGGAGGAGGAGCAGCGGGAGGCCCTGCTGATGCGAAAGCGTCTCGAGTTCCTCATCCGGCAGTCTGGCATCTACGCCAACTTCATGGCAAGGAAGCTGGGCACAGTCGAGGAGGAAAAGAAGCCCGCCGAGCCCATTGCGGATCCCGAGGTTGAAATCGACGAGGCCCTCGCCAAGAAGAAGGTCCAGGACATGATTAATAGCCACCTGGAAGACCTGCGGGCGCTAGATCAGGAGACCCAGGCGCTGAGGGTGGAACACGGCGGGCCTGCCGGTGTAGCGGCGGATACGAAGGAGGTGCAGGAAGAAGAGCTGGACTACACGCAGAAGAACCAGTTCGACGCGGCAGAGTCCACTATGTCACGCATCGTGGCCCCGCCCAAGATGTTCCTTGGCGGACTGAAGGAGTACCAGCTAAAGGGACTTCGTTGGCTCGACAACCTGCACGAGCAGGCAATCAACGGCATCCTCGCTGATGAAATGGTTAGTTTTATTCCTGTCTTATCATGGTGGCGTAGGGACTCGGAAAGACAATCCAAGCCATCGCCTTCCTCGCGCACTTGGCCGAAAACAAGGGCAACTGGGGGCCATTCTTGATCGTCTCGCCCAGCTCAACGCTGTACAACTGGCAGCAAGAGTTCCAACGGTTCTGCCCAGGACTGCGCGTGCTGCCCTACTGGGGCTCACTGGCCGAGCGCCGGACCTTGCGCAAGTTCTTCAACGCCAAGCAGCTCTATACACCGTCGTCGCCGTTCCACGTGCTGGTGACCTCGTACCCGCTGATCGTCGCCGACGAGAAGAGCTTCCACCGCATCATATGGCAGCACATGATTCTCGACGAGGCCCAGGCTATTAAGAACATCAACTCGCAAAGGTGGAGAACGCTGCTGAGCTTCAACTGTCGCAACCGGCTGCTCATGACTGGCACCCCCATTCAGAACTCTATGGCCGAACTGTGGGCTCTGCTCCACTTTATCATGCCGAAGCTCTTTGACAATCACGAGCAGTTCCAGGAGTGGTTCTCAAAGGATATCGAGGCAAACTCGCAGAATGAGAAGGAACTGAACAGCAGACAGCTGTCAAGACTACACGCGGTGCTGAAGCCGTTCATGCTGCGAAGAGTGAAGAAGGACGTGGAGCACGAGATCGGCCCCAAGGAAGAGGTCGAGCTCACCTGCGAGATGACTTCCCGCCAGAAGTTGCTCTACCAGGGAATCAAGGACCACCTCTCGAACATCGGCGACCTCTTCTCTCTCGTTGACTCGCGGCAAAAGATGGAGAACCTCATGAACATTGTCATGCAGCTCCGCAAGGTCTGCAACCATCCTGAGCTCTTCGAGCGCCGAATGGGCAAGACTCCAGCCCTCTTTGTGGAACTGGCCCCGCCCAAGCCGTTATACAGCGGGTTCAACGAGGTGCCCAGCCTGACCTACACTGCCGCCAACCCGATCTCCTACCAGATCCCCCGAATGATATTTGACGAGCTCTTCGGAGTCGCCGACTGCTTCCCCGGCCTCAACAACCCTGCTGACGTCCCCGGCTCCAAGGATCTCCTCGAGGCCTTCTCCCCCGCCCGACTCTACGAGGGCGTCTTCTCTCGTCACAGCACTCTCTCCGTCCTCCGTTTCCTCGGTATGTCATTCAGCGAACTGGGACTGGTCCTGCGGGCGAACGAGCTGTTGGCCTACGTGTGTCTTATGCACTACCAGGAACGGATGAACGGTCTCCTCGAGTACCGCGAGAAATCGAGGCTCCTGTCTGACGTCTCTGACCCCACGACTGTAAGCACCAGGTCGCCCATCATCTTGCTGGTTCGCAAAACTCTTCCTGCCATCGTATACCAGAGCACCGAGTTCTCATCTCGTCCGCTGGTCTTCGACACTCCTCTCAGTCTGAAACAGGCGGTGAGACACTATACGAGCAAGGTGAAGTTCTTTGTGCCAGCCGCAACGACAGTGCCATTCGGACTCACGTGCTCGAGCCAACGGTTCTGCACATATATGGCGAACACGTTTTCGAGCGATACGATCAGGTGTGTGCTGCTGGGGAACGCGGTGCGGCCGCCACACAATCCGTTCAAGGGTAAGGCGGCGTTCGTGAGCACCAGTCTGCTGCCCAACTACTGCCAGAACGGCACCTACGAGAGACGTATGTGCGGCTACGAGCTCTTCGAACAGGGGCTCCTTCCCGATCTCTTCTATAACATGGAGGGCGCAGCCGACGTGGAGGTTCCCAAGTTCAACAAGCTGGTGAGCGACTGCGCGAAGCTGCGGATTTTGGACGACCTGCTGAAAAAGCTCAAGGAGGAGGGCCACCGCTGCCTGATATTCTGCCAGATGACCAAGATGCTGGACATATTGGAGGACCACCTGAGCTGGCGCAAGTACACGTATTTCCGCATGGACGGCTCCTCCTCGATCGCCGACCGCAGAGACATGGTGCACGAGTACCAGACCAGCCCCAACATTTTCTGCTTCCTCCTCAGCACCCGCGCCGGCGGCCTCGGTGTCACTCTCACCGCAGCAGACACTGTCATTTTCTACGACAACGACTGGAACCCCACCATGGACGCCCAGGCGACTGATCGCGCCCATCGTATTGGTCAGACCAAGAAGGTCACCATATACAGACTGATAACCAAGGGCACGGTCGAGGAGCGGATAGTGAAACGCGCCAGGCAGAAGCAGAGCGTTCAGGCCACCGTGTATTCCGGAGGAGCGTTCAAGGGCGACGTGTTCAAGCCAAAGGAGGTCATTGAGCTGCTCTACGACGAGGACGAGAGAAAACGTCACCAGCCGAAGGTCAAACCTGAGAAGAAGAAGAAGGAGACAGAAGAGGAGGAAAGCGAAAAGGCGGCGAGCGAGGGCGAAAAGTCGGAGGAGAAGAAGAAGGAAGCTGCGACCAAGGAGAAGGAGAAGGCGAGGGAGAAAGAGAAAGAGAAGGCGAAAGAGAAGGAGAAGAAGACACAGGAACCAAAGCAGCTGTTCGCGGTGAAGAAGTCCGCGCAAAATGGCCACAAGCCGGCCGGCGAGGAGAAGATGTCCGACTCCGGCGACGACTCCGATCTCAAGTTTGAAGTTAACGCAGAGATGTATGACACTTAATATTATCGAACGTGAACGCACACACAGGCGCTAGTGTTCGCTGCGATTGTAGGCAGACCACGGGTGCCGTTATAAGTTTGTGTTCAAAATAAGAATTCGAAAATAGCCGTCGCAGCGTACCAATAAAACCTCCTTCGGCGTGGGAAGATTTAATTTGAAAGATGGACAACACGGAGCCCAACGCAGACCGGGCGAAGGCGCTGGAGGAGCAGGTCTACGACCTTCAAAAGCAGGTACGTTTGCGCATTGGCATCAGGGAGTAGCTAAGAACTAAGGATGCGCTCTTCAAGAAGGACAAGGCGGTTCTCGAGCAGCGTGTAGAAATCCTAGAAGTGCAGATCCGCGAGGCAAAGGAACGGTATCATCCCCTCATCTCTAACCCCCGCTCCGGTAGAGAAAAGAATAACAAGAAGATGCAGGAAGCGATGATGTTCGCACTGAAGCCGCTTAGCGATGCAAATAAGACGCCACAGGAACTGCAGATCGCGGCCGAGCTGTACAAGAAGGAGCTGGAAGAGATGAACGCCCTGCATGCATCCGCGCTGAAGGAATTGAACACGCAGATCGACTCGCTGAGGAAGTCAGTGGAAAACAAGGACTCCACAGCCAGAGAGCTCGGGATCAGGTGCTCGGAGCGCGACGCCGAGTGTGCCAGGCTAAGGTCCGAGATCGAGATCGCTGCGAAGGAGGCGGCGGCGAAGGCAAAACGAGCGGAAGAGGAGCGACGCAAGCTGAGAGAGGCCATTGAACTAGACCTGAGTTTGAAGACGTCGAACATGAACACGACCGTGGAAAGGATGAAGCTGGAACATGCAGTGGAGTTGGAGCGTGTCAAGCAACAGAGCGAGGCTGCCGTCAAGGACATCAAATACATATACGAGCAGGAGAAGCACGGTCTGGAGGAGCGTCTTTCTAAGTCTCACAACGAGGTTCTGGAGCTTCAGAAACAAAAGGACCAAGGCTTGATGGGCAGCACGGGAACACAGAACTGTATCAATGAAATCCGCGAGCTAAATGCGCACCTTGATGCCTTCAAGAAACAGTCGCAGGAGGAGATAGCGACGCTGAAGAGGCAGCGCGACGAGGCCATCAAGCGAGCCGATTCCATGGAAGAAGAGCTCAGCTCGCTTCGGCACACAATGAGGAACACGCAGATGATACACGAGCAGAGTGCGAAGAACTTTCGTCAGAAGCTGGAGAAGGCGCAGCAGCTGATTGAGTCGAACGAGAACGCCCAGACGGAGTTGCAGAAGGTGCGGAAGCAGGTGGCGGACCTGAAGAACGCGGTGGCCAAGGGCGATTCCAGCGAAAAGCGTCTCAAGAGTGTTATCCTCCAAAAGGAGAAGGAACTCGAGGACGAACGCGTCGACCACAAGCGCAAGCTCAATTCTGAGAAAAAGAAGGCGATCCAGGCACACGAGGGATACGCGCGGGTGAAGGAAGAGTACGAGCACAAGAAGACGGCAATCCTGCGAGAGATCTCGGCCAAGGATGAGCTGATTGGCTCACTGTCGAAACAGCTGGAAGAGGCGCAGAGGAAACAGATCGTCGGACTCGAGGCCTACGCCACCGTCAAGGAGGCCACTAGTCGCAGGGCTATCAACAAGACCATGAACCTGCCACGTATTTTCCCATGGCTTCTGATCGTAGTAGGAGCATCCGCGCCGGACTCAGACCAGGACGCAAAAACCGAGACAGAGATAGTGGTCACCGCGACGAAGGTGGCCGGAGAGAGACGGCAGTCCCGGCCCCAGGCGCTGGACAAGACCAAAGGCTGCACAGGCCTCATGAGCATCGACTGCACGACCACCACCAAGATTCGTCGCACCGACCTCAAGCTGCTGCAAGAGTACTGCTTATAAGCATTATGACCGTAGCTGCCAGCTTATGGTCGACGCGGCCTCGCGCCTCGAATGCAAGGACTGCAGGAAACTGCTGGACACCGACCTGTTCCTCGATCACATACAGAAGTTTGCGGGGAGCTGCAAGGAGGAGTCGACGATAACCGCGCCGGGGGAGAACAGTCGCACTGTGACTCCATTTGAGCTGGACGAGTCTTCCATCCCGGCTGCAGATCGGTCCATGCTGCCGCGAAAGAGTCCTGACCAGACTGCTGGCGCCGACATTAGCCAGAACTATGGCGACGAGGTTTGGATCGTAGTGTGCAAATATATATGTGTAGATTTGCAAGCTAAAAGAAGAGAAGGTGGGCATGGCTGGAAGGCTGAAGACTGTGGAGGTGACTCTTAAGGAGATGGCGCAGAAGCTGTCACATTTCCAGCAACAGAGGGACGTTGCCCAGCTGGAGCTGAAGAAGGTGAGCTCTGAGCTGGAAAAGGCGAGGACGCGGTGCTCGCATGCGGAACGGGAGAAAGTCAAGGCAGAGTACGTGCTCAAGTCCGAGATCAAGGGCCTGCTTTCAAAACTTTCGGACAAGGAGACGCAGGTTGGCCGGAGGACCTCTGCCCTCCCTTGTTCCCAGCGCAGCCGCGAACTTCGCTCCATTTCTACAAACGATCTTCACAGCAACGCCAGAAACCGAAGGAATACCGTGACGAAGGGACGTGCGGAGGACTCCAGTGCGTCTGTGTCTTTCTTCACCTCATCATCCGCGATCGAGAAGCGGGTGAATCACGTCAGGGACAGAAGTTCTCTCGCAATAACCGCTAAGGGGAAGAAGCCAGAACTGAGCAGTCGGCCTGCGGTGGTCCATGCGAAGACCAGGAGAGAACTGCCTGAGACTTCTTTCCGCCCTTCGCCCAATCCGATTGCCAAGAGTCTCAACTATTTCGTCAAGAACACGCCGCTCCGTCGCACTAATGAGGATGCGAGCGAGACGCATCCGTTCTGCGAGGCTGAGAACGACATGTCGCCACAGGAATGCACGCATATCCACACCGAGGCGAACAAGGAGGATCTGTCGCCGGAGGAGGACATGTCGGCGGAACGCATAGTGAAGGAGCTGGGAAGGGAGTTCGCCCATCGAACCGAGGCCGACGAGGGCTGCGACCGGTTCCCCGAGCGAGAGGAGGCGGCGCCGGTAAACGAGGGCGAGATCACGCCGGGCGGGGGCGACGAGCGTTCTTCTTCCACCTTCAGTCCGGCGGAACAGTCTATACCGATCCCGCGAACGACACTGAAAAACCTGTCGCGGTTCTCCGACAATTACGATATTAACTAACTAATGATAAGATGTAACCATAATCACATGTACACATATCACTTGTCTTGCGGATTGCAGTGTCCGTGCTGCCAAGACTGTGTATACCGATGCATATGATAATAATAATAAATTAACGCGCAATAACACGTTTTCCCGCCAGCACGAATATGCTACCCACCTGCGAATACGATCATCGTGTTAAGCCATTACGTGACAAAAATTGAGGCCGAACTGGGAGGACTAGGCATGGGACCGTTCAAACGAGTTCTGCGCCGTGCCCAGAGTCTCGAGGAACAGCGTGAGCAGGTCCTTCTCCTTCCGCCGCGGCTCGGCGGTCTCCTGTCCCACAATCTCGTTCGCCTGCTGCTGTGCCTTCCGCGGCTGCAGCACGCGTCCCAGCGGATTCTCTATCCCCAATTCGCTATGTTCGCTTGTACCTGCGCACGAGACGGTCTTCATTGGTCCCGCTAGTGTTGCATGATGATGGTGAGGAGGCTCCTTCTTCTTCTCCTCCTCCTCCTTCACTGTCGGCTTATTGCTTGTTTTGGCATCGGCCGCAGACTCCTTGCCGCTGAGTCCTAGGGCGTTCTCAAAGGTCCACCTTGTGTCCCCCTCTTTGTTGTTGTAATCCACGATCTTGACCTTCGCGAGGGCAAAGGAAGGCTCGTCATCTCTGATCGGGGGCCGCTTGACGGAGCCCGGGGGCGAGTCGCAGACCTGCAGCGGCTCCCGGCCCTCGATTAGGCCGTTGCGTTCGGGCCCGTCGTAGTTCCTGCAGCCGGTGCACTTGCAGTTCTCCGAGCACACCACTCCTGCGTGGAAGCACTCGCAATATTTCTTCAGGCACCCCGACTTCTTACATGCGCAGCCCTACGATATGATAGTCCAGGCTAGACGGTACCTTGCAGTGCTTGGCGGACTGGGGCTCCTGGAAGGCTGGCGAGAGGGGCAGCTGGTGGGCGGGGGCAATCTTCGGCCGAAATGCTCCCGGATTCCTCTCAAGTATTGATCGGATGGCCGCGGTGCGCGCAGACTCGTTTTCCACATTGTTGAAGCAACAGTTGCAGTTGCAATTCGAGCAGTACTCGCCGCTGGCGAAACAGTCACAGTACAGCTTGAGACAGTTGGATCTCTTGCAGTTGCACGTGCGTCGGCCTCCGGGCCCGATGGCACCTGTGGAGGCATTAGGAGTCAGCGGCAGCTTTTCTGAGGGTGTCCTCGGGCCTCGTTGCGCAGACCGGTCCTTCCCTGCCGGCGAACGCATGGACAGACCCTCGCGGGCCGCAGGCGAGGAGAAGGGCTGGCGCGAGTAGCCGGAGTCCTTCGGCCTGGCGTATCCATGATGGGAGTAGGTGGCGGTAGGAGCGACAACACGCTGTGGAGGCGGTCGGGATGCCTCCTCGCTGTTTGAGGAAGAGTCGTCGAAGACGTGGACGGGGACCTGGGGTGGCGGATGCGACTTGTGGTGAAGAATTTGTAGATTCGCGGATTTCATGGTCTATCAAGGGTCAGATATTTTGAATTCAATTAATAAATCGCGAGACTATGAATTCAAATTATTATGATTCGGTCACCAGCTCGCCACCGCGGTGTATCTGCCAATAATGATGTGAAGGCCTTATTTAACCGCAACTATTTGCACAGCTAAGGCTGTCCCGCCACCTCACACGGCCTGCCCTTGGGGT
>QFZN01009089.1_pt1 | contig 9949 bp, 12 predicted proteins | sample 1740101 | NCBI WGS metagenome assembly QFZN01 (sample SAMN09210849, study PRJNA391713) | Ciliate metagenome, whole genome shotgun sequencing project. | isolation source: combination of 50 Heterometopus sp. ciliate cells from an enrichment culture... | host: Heterometopus sp. ...
CCCCAACACCCCAACACCCCAAAACCCCTTGCTGTTGAGTGGAATCAGCAGCACAGCGAGACATGTCACTGCACTGAAATTATGTTCAGTATAAGCTTTCTTGTGTGTACCTTGCCGCGTCGTAAGAGTACAATGCAGCGTAAGATATTATTGTTGTTCTGATATAGTACAAAGGTCAGACGTTGTACGGATTAATTTTTTATGTGTATTAAGGGAATATTACTTCACCTTATTAACAGCGGCAACGTCAATGTCGTTGTCGCAAGACCCGTTAGGCATGTAGGAGAATCCGTTGAAGTAGCTATCTACTCGCCATGGTTATAGTAGGATGCTAACCTTTCTTTGCGGCTGAGGGGGAAGTAATGCTGGCCTGCGGCGTCTCCTTGTATGGGTCCTCCTTTGTGAACTCCTCTCCAAAGTTAGTCACGTCGGTAGGCGATTTCTATCATGCGGTTTTGATGCGAGAATTTGTACCACTTCCGGCTTGAACGGCGGCTTAATGGACTTCATGTACAGCTTGTGGAAATCGATGCCGGAGAAGAAGGGATGCTTCTTGATATCGGGGACCTTGAGCCGGTCCTGCACGCGCTTTACCAGCATCTTCTTTAGCAAGTCCTTGGCGTTGGCCGACAGATTTGGATTCGACACGTCCAGCGGCGCATTCACTATCTTGTCGAACAGCATCTTCCTGTTGTTGTCCTGCCACGGCGCCCAGCCGGTCGTCATCTCATATATGAGGATGCCCAGCGCCCACATATCGACCGACTCGTTATACGGCTCGTTCAGTATGATCTCTGGCGCCAGATATTCATCGGTGCCGCAGAAGGTCGTGGCATGCTCGTGTCCCGCATCTGCCTCCAGCTGCTTGGCCAGGCCAAAATCCGTGAGCTTGACGTGTCCCTCAGTGTCCAGCAACACGTTCTCCGGCTTCAGGTCGCGATATATGATGTGCTTCTTGTGGAGAAACTCGAGGGCCAGAAGGATCTCTGCGGCGTAAAACCGTGCGCGTTCCTCAGTGAAGTATTCGACGTTCTTGAGGTGCTGGAAGAGCTCGCCGCCGGAGATGAAGTCGAAGACCTATTTTCAGTGTGTGGGAAAGCGCGGTACCATGTAGAGCTTGGCCTTAGTCTGGAAGGCGTACCGCAGCGTGACTATGAACGGGTGCTCCATCTTCTCTAGTATTCTACAGCGAGATCACTGTGCGAAACTCACCTTCGCTCAGCCTTCGTGTGCTCGACCTGAGCAGTCTTAATGACCTTGCGTTTCCTGAGGGTTTTGAGGGCGTATAGGGTGCCCTCGTCCTTGTGTTGGACAAGCATGACCTTGCCATACGTGCCGCGTCCAAGCACCTTGAGGATCTTGAAATCCTGTATGTCAATCTTTGCCGACACCATTGCAAGTTCGTCGGCAATGTCGACCATCGAGGGGTCGGGGGCGAAGTGCTCGTAGTCAATGCTGGGCGTCACGTTCTTGAATAGCGTCGCCTTGCCGTCTGATGCGCCCGTAGGTTCTGTCTCGCATCGTGCTACCCCCTGATTACACGCAAGGTTACTGCCGGCGCCGGCCCCCTTCTGCGACCGCTGAGCCTTGTTTCCCATATTATTATTTTATTATTAGCTATAGTGAATCGTGTTCTCCTCTACCCAACACGATATTATTTTGTAAAGAAGATTACTCTATTAGAATAATTATCAAAGTAGCGGCTTCATTGTCCTCTCACATCACTTATAATAACACTTTTTCTATAAGTGTATAATGCAGAGAGATTGTTCTGATGTGGCAGTGATACAAGACGATGCCACCCCGACATTGTGTGATACACGATCGAATCAATAGTACGGAGTCGCGTATAATGCGGCCGTGACTTGCGCTGTATTTCTCACTAAGAGCTGGAACTATTTGAAATTGCTCGACGTTTATCCTCGCGCTATTGCGGTCTTCGGCCATGCGATATATTAACGCTTTGTCAAAAACTTAAATATAATATCATCGCAGTCAGCATGAAGCTTAATGTTAGAGAGGTGGAGCAGAACTTGGCGAAGGAGCTGCAGCGGCAAAAGGTGGAACGGGAGCGGCAGAAGCGCGACGTGGAGCAGATCTGCGACGGCAGCGACGAGCTCCGCGAACTCAAGGAGAAAATCCGCGTCGCCTATCTCAACAAGGAGCGTGCCGCCCAGCTCGCGGAACAGCAGTACAGGAAGCAGCGCGACGTGGTACTTTTCGGTTGATAACCATATGGGCAGGCAGAGGAGGCTGAGGTCGAGGCGCGCATCCTAATAGACGCGAAGCAGGAGGCCGAGCGGGAGAGGCAGTTAGAGATGGGGAAGATCGGCGCCCGTATCGGCAACAAGCTCACTCTCCAGGAGCAGATGCGCGAGCGCGAAAGGCTCAAAGCGGAGGCTTACCAGGAGTACCTGAAGGAGAAGAAGGCGGTGGACGACGCGATAAACCGGATGATGGCGGAGGACAGACACGATGCGGAGAAACGCACCGAAAAGCGCAAGACCATGCAAGAGTTCATGGCCAGGTCTATGCAGGCTAAAGAGGACCTGAAGCGCAAGACGAAGGAAGACGAGGCTACGACCCTGGAAAAGATCAAGAAGTACCAGGAGGAGGCCGAACATCGTGAGGCTCAGCTCAAGATCAAGAAGGCTGAGGAGAACGCGGCCAAGGAGGAGATATTCGCGAAACTCAACGAGGAGGAGGTCAAGCGTCGCACCGAGAAAGAGTACATCGAGAACCTAAGAATCGACTTGATGCAAGAAGAGCACGAGGAGGCGGAGCGGATACGGGAGCTGCAGGAGCTGGAGAAGCGTGAGAAGTGAGCGGAATGCGTTAACCCGATATTAGGATGAAGGTGGATCTGGCGCAGTCGTTCGAGGAGCAGAAGCGCATGAAAGAAGAACTCAAGCGTGACGAGGAGCGCATGGAGCTCGAGTTCAAGAAGCGCATGATGGAAAAGTTCCAGGAGGACGAGCGTCTCGAACAGATGAACGCACAGAAGAGGCGCATGAAGGAGCTGGAGTACAAGCGGGAGATCGAGAGGCTATGGCAGGAGAAGCTGCAGGTCTACAGAGCACAGAGAGAGGAGGAACTCAAGGAAAGGGAGAAGGCCAAGGTCGAGGAGCTGCGCAAGGAGGAGGTCGTCAGGGCGGAGAGGGAACGGCTGCTGCGGGAGAACGCAGACCTCCTCGAGAAGTACTACCCCAAGGCTGCCGCCATCGAGAAAACAAAGTATGCAACCAGCAAGACCAAGTTCGCTCAGGCGTAATGATAATCGCTTATTAATCGAGTCGCGATATTACACTTTGGCTTCTCCCCTTCTTCCCTAGATCGATCCGTATATATGTTTCATCGATATGCATGCAAGATATAAGTATAAGACACGATTCGGAGATCGAGATCAGAGTCAACGGAGGATTATTCGACTTTCTCGTTGAAGTCATCGTCGAACTCGTCGTAGAAGTTGTTGGTCTTTATGTCCAGATTGTCCTTGCCCATCATCATGACTACACGTTACACCTTGAGCTCAGCTTCGTACATTCCTCGTCGTAGCCGCCGAAGAACATCCCGCGGCCCATCATGCCCTCCATGAACCGGCCCTTCTGCGGTCCCCGAGGTCCGCGCATGTAGTTCTCACGCCTCTCGTAATCGCGTCTTCCGGATTCTATATCATCGTGCACACCGTATCTGTTACTTCTTTTTCCAAAGGGGTCCATTCTGTCTCGCTTATTTAGTTAGTTATTATCTTTTAGTGCGACGCATATACCGTTCTGACCTTGTTTCTGATCCCGCCTCTAAATCTGCAGCGGCGTTCGCGCACAGAATATTCGGTAGATGTTCTGAGTGTCTGCGAAATTAATCGGCCTGTTATTCAGATGCCGTCGCAACCGCCTTGATCCTGGTTTCGAGGTCCTTGAGATAGCCCTTCCTCACATCGTCAGTAACATAGGCGACACTGTAGGCACCGAAGTGGTCCAGGACCTTGAGGCCCCAGAATTGCATCCTGTCCTCTATCAGGAACAGCATCATCTTCTCTAACTTCCCAATCCTGTCCTTAGGGCCGCCGGTGGTGTAGAGGAGCATGCCGCGCTTTCCCTTGAGGTAGGTCCCGCCGGACCCGAAGGCGAAGCCGTACGAGAACACACGTTCCAGCCACGCCTGCATGATCCCGGGCATGTAGGATAAGTAGTACGGGTAAATGAAGAGGAAGACATCGGCCCACTCGGAGAGATCGTGTTCTCTCCTAAGCTCGTCAGAGAAGTTGCTGCGATGGTTGCGGTTCGCGTTGGCTTGCTCGACCTGGGGACGGAAGTAGGTGGAGTCGTAGAGCTCGCGGAAGTCGGTGCGGTCGATTCGGTTGAACATCTTGAGCTTGTACAGGTCGGTCACTTTGACCTCGTGTCCAGCATCCTGAAGGGTCTTGATGCAGAGGTCCTTCATGGCCGCGCAGAACGACTGCGGCTCCTGGTGCGCGTACACGATCAGCACCTTCAGTTTTCCCTCCACGCAGATATCCAGCGCAAGCAATACGCTGATGATCAGCACTATCTTCATCTCTAGCTTTGCGATAATTATGCGTTGAAGGTGGGCGATTTATACGACCCGGCACAGTATGTGCGAGGAAGTCGTGTTAGGCGCTTGTTTGGCCCATAAGGAATAGCGATATGTGCGATTCAGATCGGAAATGCGCGTAATGATATTATATTATTGAAACTCAGCGACTAGTTACTTAGTTCGCATTGTATATTATAAGGAGTGCCAGCAGTACCAAGAAAACAACTAATAATGGAATACGAAATCGCCAAGAAGGCCGCAGAGTCGCGGACGCCCGACCTGGCCGCCCCGCCAACTTCCACCACCCAGGGCTCCATCAACTGGAACGAATACAATTTCCCGCCATTCCTGCGACTGGTCCATTTTCGTCTCGACGAGCTGCAGGGTCCTGTTAAGCGATTCGTGCTGAACGCGTACGCATCGTTCATGATCGTGGTCTCGGTCCTGCTAATAAACAGTAAACTTCCGCTTCGTCTTATCAGCGTTCCGTAGTTCTATCGACCATAATCCAAGTGTCGAAGTACTCGAATGGGATCGACGTCTTCTATTCCTTTCTTAGTACCACCCCCGCCCCCAGTCGTGTAGACCTGTTCGTGTTCATACCAGCCGCAGGGTTCACCTTCTACCGCGGGTACCTGGCGGTCTGCAAGCGGCCCCCGGAGTCCAACTACATCCTCTGGTACCGAATCTGCCAGGGCGTTCTCTGCGTCCTCTGGTTCCTCTTCAGCATCCTCATGGCGGGCTGCTTCGACGGGTGGGCGCGAGTTTCGCATCTGTCCAAATTCAACGACGGTGGACTGAAGTTCTGCATCTTCCTCGCGGTGCTGGAAAGCCTGGGCTACACCGCCGCCACAATCCTCGGAGTTATCTGCATCGTCCGTGCGCCGGCTGTATCTTCCTTCATACAAGACTGCGGGTAGGCAGCAGAAGAGCCCATCAGCGCGCCCTTCCCCGTTCCTTCACGTCCATAAGGTAGTAAGCAATCATATCGTATCTGCCTTCGCCTTGTATCGTGGCGTGTTGCAGTGTTTTCGCCCGTGTGTTCCCGATGATGTCGGGAGATTGCAGTATGAGACGACATAGAACTGTTGCGAAGCTGGGATGATAACTCATGAGCGGTTATGGGTCCTCGGAACAGAGAGACTTCTCCGCGATCTTGTGGCAGTCCCCGCCCGACTTTGGGTCAAACTCAGCCAGATAATATTTCCCAGTGTATGAAACAACTACCCGAAATGTTATCCCCACACTCGCTACCTATTATCACGTTCTTGTCTTCCGGTCCGAAGGCAACGATCGACCTCGAGTCCGGAATCCTGAACTGTGCAAAGCTCCACTCCGACTTAAAGTACGAGAATATTCCCTTCATGAACTTGAAGGCCGAGGTAGGGTTCTTGACATCCTGCTTCTTCTCCTCTTTGTCAGGAGGGGTGGCCACCGGCTCAGAAGCGCCAGGAGCGGGCGATTCGCCCTTGTCGTAGATCGCCTTCCGTGTCTCAGCTAGGGAGAAAATGTGGACGGTGCCCTTGTCCGAGGTGCAGGCCAGCCACTGGCCGGTCTTGTCGAACGCCAGCGAGTTGACGTCAGCCTTGTCCGCCCCTCTCCTCAGTTCTTGTCTCAACTTGCCGTCTTCCGTGGAGAAGATCCGGACCAGGGTCCCTTTGTCTGAGGCGGTGGCGCACATCTTCCCGTCGTAGCTGATCGCTAGAGCACTCAGACTTGACTCGTGGGCCTTGATCTCGCTCGTCGCGTTAGTGTCGTAGTTAGTTATTCGGATGTGGCCCTTCACCTTGTCGGGTGCAACGAGGATGATCGCTTCCTTGGGGCTGAGGGCGCAGAGGCCTTGAGGGTTAGAGTAGGTGTCGATGGCATCCAGCAGCTTGAGATCCGATATCTGATACACATATATGCGTTGCTCGAGGATCACAACGACCCTCTCCTTGCGAAGTTTAACCGCCTTCACATTTGACTTGAAGCTAAGTTCTCCGATGCACTTCATCTGATGGTCGTCCCATAGGATAACCTTGTTGGGTGGATATTTGGGATGGACACCGCCGCCGACGAGGGCAAGGATGTTGCTGCGGAAGAGCATGGTCACGAGGCCGATGCCCGCGTCGAAGTCGCGCTTGAAAGTGTCCTTGAACGGGTAGGCGTTAAATATTTTGAAGCCCTTATCGGTGCCGATGGCGAAGCAGCCCTGGTCCTGGTTGAAACAGATATCGAGGATCTTGCTCGCCGCTGCTCCTTCTGGCTCGACCATATACTATTGATACTGATATTATATATCAAAATCACTTATCACGCCTATTATTCATTATAATCTTAGTTCTAAACATAGTCTCCCCGCCGTCACAGTGCCGACCTGGTATGAAGGCGTCGTTACCAGTAAGGGCGATATTACACTATTCGTTTAATTTTGAATACGATGAATTTCCAGTCGTCCCGTCCTCCCCAATCCGCCGTCCGCGACCTCGAGTATCCCCGCTCCTCACCCTTTAGGGAGGCCAAGATCATGACTCTTAGAGCACAGGAGGACGCAGAATTTGCCGAGGAGAAGTTAGCCTCGAAGGATCAGGAGCTGGCCGAGGCAAAGCAACGGGTCCGCGAACTTGAACTGAAACTCGACGAGTCATGCCAACGACAGCACAAGATTGAGAATGTGATCGAAGAATACGAGGTCTCTAACAACAAAACAGGAGTGCAGATGAAAGAGGTGAACAGACGGTTCTACGAGCTGCAGCGGAAGTTTGCGGCCAGCGAGAAGGACCGCAAAGAGCTTGTCCAGCGGATCATCGTCACTGAGAAGGACAAGAAGACTGTTACCGAGCGTTGGATCCGCGCCACTGCCCAGCTCAAGCAGGGCGAAAAGCACCTTCGTTCCCAAAGCGGCAACCGTTCCGGCGCCGAAACCTCCAAGGCCTCCGATCGTGACCAGGATTCTTCTAACCCGCGGATCGAGGCACTGCTGAGAGAGTTGGAACAGAGCAGGTCGGCACTGGAGACGAAAGAAGAGACGATCCGGGACCAGACGGAGTCCATCAAAAGTCTGCACAAGGATTTCGTGGGGAAGAACGCCGAGCTGGATCAGGCCAGATCTGCCCTCTCGGCTTTCCAGGCCGAAACCGCCGATGTCCGCGCCCAATACGCAGCCAACATCCAGTCCTTGTCCGAGCAAATCAGCACGCTGGAGTCGCAGAACGAGGAGCTCAGATCCACCCTCGCCTCATACCATAAGCACGATGAGGAGCTGGCCCAGAAATCTAATGAGGTTACGAGACTGGGCAAGGAGATGGAGGTGGAACGCAGTCTTCGCGGCAAGATTGAGGCTGAATACAAGGCGATTGCCGATGAGCTCGCGAAGGAGCGAAGTGTCGTCTCGGAGCTGAAATCCAGAAGGGACGCGTGCGAGGCCGGACTGAAGGCGGAGAGAGAGAAGGTGTTGCACCTGGAGGCCGAGGCGAAAAAGGCAAGATCAGCGACTACGACTGCGACTGCGACGACGGCTGCTGCTGTTCCCTTAGGACAGAAGGACGAGAACATCGCGGAAGCCATAAAGGAGTTGCAGAGGGCGCTTAGTCCGGACGAGGGCAGCAGCAGCAGCGGACTCAACTCCAGACTAGTCCAGATAGAGAAGTATGTGAGGAAGCTGGCAGAGGAGAGGCTCCGTGCCGACGAGAAATACGACCGGCTCCTTCGCAAGTACTACAATGTGTGCGAGGGCCCGGCCGCAAACAGCTACAAGCACAAGCAGACTCTGAGCCTGGTCCCTCCGGACAGCAGCTGCACAGTCAGTTCTGTTGCCGAAGACACCGTCACCCGGGTCTCCGAGACATACTGTGCGACAGAGAAGGAGAACGCCGCCTGCTGCAACATGCCAGTCTCATGCACAAATCGCGTGCCGGTTATCGCTCGGAACAAAGTGATGATGATGCACAGAGGGTCGTGTGCGAACCAGAAGCGCAGCAGCAACATCCACAATGCGACCGTGACCAAGTCTCCGACAGCGATAATGTCTGTGCCAGTGAGCCATCGGGTGTCGAGTTCGGTGGCCTCCCCCGATATTAGGGACTACAGAAGGGCGGCGAGGGCCCAGCCCACAGTGATGTCCAACACGAAGGTCGCGGCCGCTTTAGCAAGGAGATTGGCGTCGTCACACAGTAGCTGCAGCTGCGTGAAGCCCTCGTTTGTGAATATACGGCTACAAAAGGAATTCAACAATTATTAAAACTAGTTGATAGCACATAACGGACTCGATTGTATTATATAAATAGCATCGTCATACTCCGCAGTCGCAGCAGTATTATTATTGTCCCGTATATAATCCGGATTCAGCTCACGAATCACAAGCCTCGTCGTAACCAGCAGAGTAGTGGTGGTTAAAGGGTCAGAGGTTTAATAGAGGTGAACCTTGCAGTCGTACTCCTTGAGAACGTAGCCCTGGGGGAAGAAAGTCTTGAGCATCGTCATAGGGGTCAGCATGACCTTGTCCTTGGTCGTGTGCGACTGGATGAACTTGTCTCCTTCCTTGTCCACAACAGCGCAGTGCTTCCCGTCCTTGCCGACGATCAGGGCGCCAGGCTTGGTCTCGTTGGTCACGGTGCCGAACTTCTCGAGGTAATACTTGCAGTTGAAGGTGTGGATAAAGGCGTAGCCCCACAGCGCGTGGTTCAGCACGTTTGCTGCCTTATATAGACGCGCCTTTTCACCAACGAGGAAGCCAGCACGAGTGGCAGCCTCAGGCATGGAGTAGTAGCCGCAAGGGCTCCTTATAGCCTGTGCGTGCAGCTTGTACACCATCTGGGTCTTGGTGTCAACAACGTAGGCATCAACGGTGGCCTTGTCCCAGGTTCCGACGATGATCATGTTGCCCTGAGCCGCAAACTTCTTGTTATCCCACTTGGCCTCGTTGATCGTCACGTTAATGACGAAAGAGTTGTCTGACTTGACCTCGACCTTGGCAAACTTGCCGGCGAGCTCGAAGGGGGTGTGGACGCGGGTCTTGCTCACGGACATGCCGGCGATGTAGCTCGCGTTAGTGTTCTTCAGGAACTCGACGAAAATGGCACCGAAGATGGTTTGCTCGGCGGAGGCGCGGGCCATGGTGCCGTTGTAGTGGTAATGCTTGTAGGTGTCGCAGGCTGCCACTGCGAAGAGAAGCGCGATCAGTATGACCTTCATCATCGAAGTCGATCTTTTTATATGAATTTAGGTGACCATTTTCATATGATGCTGGGGGTTGATTGCGTAATTATTCACCAGCTTTCGGATACAGATTGGCGTCAGAGCTGGATTAATAATCGCCACTATTGCGCGAGGTGTATATAATTTCTGTAAGAGGATTCATGGCACACACGCGTTCTGGTGTTGCCTTCACCGCTGCTCTGGGGTGTTGGGG
>QFZN01009100.1_pt1 | contig 9943 bp, 9 predicted proteins | sample 1740101 | NCBI WGS metagenome assembly QFZN01 (sample SAMN09210849, study PRJNA391713) | Ciliate metagenome, whole genome shotgun sequencing project. | isolation source: combination of 50 Heterometopus sp. ciliate cells from an enrichment culture... | host: Heterometopus sp. ...
CCCCAACACCCCAAAACCCCACAGCGGAAAACACGCGTGCAATCAGCGTCATACAAATAATGGTTATAATAACCAACGTATAGGTGCAGAAGATCACTCCGCCTTCTCCTCAGGGACCTTGGGACCAACACCGACATTTCCTGCTGCTGGCACCTTCCGGACACTGAGCCGTATCTTTAGCGCCTTGCCGACCTTCTCCCGAAACATGTCGTTAACCGTCGCCTTGATGTCGTACTCGCCCTCGCTTGCGGGTGCCATCACCGGGATCGCAAAGTCGAACGTCTGTCCCGGCTCGACCGAAACGTTCCCGAGGTTCACCCACTCGAAAATTAATCCTGCCGCGTCGAGGTGGACGAATACAGGCGCGGGCCAGGGATGGTCGGAACGATTCTGCACGCTCCAGTAGGCGAAGACGGTGTCTCCGGGCTCCCCCGCTATGGCACGCGAGTAGCCGTCGAGGGAGACCAGCATGCTCTTGGGATATCGTCTGAGCTTGGTCTGGATCCACTTCTTCGCGGACTGCAGCAGGTCCCGCACCCCCGACGCCAGCGACTTCTCCTCTTCCGGCTTCACGAACAGCTGCGAAATCGGTGCTGGTTTCCCCGGTACCTTCTTCTCCTCCTCGGGCACAATCTGCGACCTCGGAATTAGCACCCTTCTTAGCAGTTCCATTATCTGTCTCTCGTTCTTCAGTTTGAGCAAGGCGTGGTGAGAGTGCAGTCCGCGGGCCTCGCAGCGTTCGCACACGATTACATTCGGAGCCAGGCACTGGGCGCAGACGAAGACCGCGCCAACAATCGGCTCGGCGCCACAGGCACTGCACCTTCGTCTGGCGACCAGCTCCCAGTCAGGATCCTTATTCTGCGGGAGACTCTTCACCAATTCTTGAGAAACAGCTTCGGCCAACTCATGCTTCCGACTCGCGATCTCCTCCCTCGCAATGCTTGAGAACAGCTTGTGCGGGAACCCCAGTTGCGGGATGCACTCCGACACCTTTATCGCCGCCACGATTATCAGGCCGGAGACGTCGCCCTTGAGTTGGAGATAGGGGTTGGAAAGGAGGGCAGTGCACTTTCCGTCGAAGGAGTAGAGGTCGAAGTCGTGACCTATCAAGGCGGGGAACTCGCCAAGAACGCGAAGCTTCAGTTCGCTGAGACTGCTGCTCTCCGGGTCCAGTGTGAGGCTCCGCGGCTGGTTGTTGAAGACGATTTTGATAGTTATCATGCGAGCTTTGTCGGACTGATTCATCGTCGTCCTTTTGTTTGCCAAAAAGAAATAAAGTTACTTATTTTTAGTTAATAGAATATTTCGCAATTGCAAAGCTTGCCTCGCCAGGGCCCGACCAGATGAACTCTGGCTGCATGCACTTTGAATATCGCGCAGTCGAGGACACAATGTGAAAAGCACGATGCTGCTGCTGATATTATAGTGCCTTGTAACTCATTGACAGGATTATGTGAATTGAATTAATTCCGTAAACTACCCCTTGTTATTGCATCTGCAGGGATCTTTCGTGCAGCACCGGCTCTTCAGCCTCTGTCACCACACTGTTCCCGCTCTATTCGCACTTCGCAACTCTTTTCTGTACCCTCAGGATCTGTATCAGGTAGTCCATTGTCCTCGCGATCTGCTCAATGGGCTCCGCGCCCTCCAGCTGCTCTGCATAAATTGGGGCGATCTCGGGCAGCTTGCTGAGTTCAACCGAAATTGCGAGCTCCTTCTGCAGCCGCTCCTCCAGTTGTTGTATCTGAAGCTCGTACTTCGACGGCAGACTCAGCAGGTCGCTCGGTCCCGCCTTGAACTTTGCTTGCAAATATTGGAAGTCCTTTTCGACCCGGACAGAACGCTCCTTGAGGACCTTCATCTCCTCGCTCAGCTTGAAGTTCTGGGTGCGAAGAGTGTTGTTCTCGTCCTTGATCTTCTGGTGTAGGTGGATCTTTTGGTTCGCGTTCGTGTGTCCTGTGAGCATGTTGTTCTCCATGTTCAGCCGCTCCTTCTCCGCGTCCAGCCTCAGTACATCGTGCTTCAGTCTGTCGACCTCCGTCTTCCACTTCGCGGCCTGAGTGTACCACAGATTCTCCTTTCCAGAGGCGTCCCCGACCTTAGCCTTGAAATCGGCGTTTTCGGCCTCGAGGACCCGCATGTGCTTCTCCAACTCGCCGTTGCGCTTGCTGTATTCTTGCACACTCTGTATCAGCTCCAGACTGCTCGCCTTCGTCTTGCGGTTCTCGTCCTCCAGCTTCTTCGCCGTCAGTCGTCCTTGTTCCTTGCTCTCCATCACCTCCTTCTCCCTGGCCCGCAGCATCACTTGCAGCTTCAGTGTCTCCTTCTTATTCTTCTCATCCTGCGTCCTTTTAGACTCGATGTAAGACTTGTTGCTCTCGGCAAGCAGCCTCATCTGCTCGTTGAGGTAGGCGATCTTCGTGTCCTTTATCTTGAGGGCCTCCTTGGCCTCGTCAAGCTGCTTCTTCTTCTCGTCGACCTGGTCCTGCCACATCCCGATGCTCGCCCTTATGTCCTGCATTGCGGCCTGGGAACTCAGGATCGCCTTCTCTTTATCCCTGTTCTCGGTCTGGAGCTGGAGAATAACATCGTCCTTGGCCTTGCGCTCGGCCTCGGCACACTTCCGTTCCTCCTGTCGCACAGCCTCAAGCTCCCCCAGCTTCGTCTACGGGCTCTCGTGGTGAAAATTACAGTGAGAAGCGCGGACTCGTTCTCGCGCTTTGCCAGAGCGTCGGCCTGCTTCTTCAGCTCCTCGGCTGCCGTGGCGCACTTCTGTTCCCAGCTCTTTGTTATCGCCTCGGTCTCGGATCGGTGCTTCGCGTGAGCTTCAGACATTGCGTCCTTAGCCTTGCGGTCGAGGGACTGGAGAGTGCTGGCTTGCTGCTTGGTGAGCTCCTGTATCTGGTACGCGTAGTTCTTCCTCACATCCTGCAGCTGTGTCTGCACCTCTCTCTTCTCGGTCTGGACCGCGGTGAGCTTCCTGCACAGCTCCTCCTTTGCGGCTGATACTGCGTCGAGCTCGCGTTCGGCCGAGGCCAATTTCGCCTGCGTCCTGCGAACTGCCTCCGACTGTTCCTCCTTCTGCTGTGCGAAGCTGGATTCCAGGTCCTTCCTCGCGCGTGCGTTCTTCTCGTTTTCGAGGGCCGCGGTTTCTTGCAACTTTCTGGTGAGCGCAGATAGCTCCTCGGCGTGCTTCTGCCCGAGGGAGGAACGTTCGGCGCGGGAGGTGGCGTTCTCCGACTCCAGCTTCTTAATCTGCGCAGTCTGGGCGGATAGGTCTTCTCTGGCCTTCGTCTCCAGCTCGCGGGCGCGGTTGGCGGCGTTCTTCCGCGTCTTAACGAGGGCCTCGCGGGCAATAGCTAGCTCAGCCTGAAGCTTGCCGCATTGTTCCTCAGCGCCGGCCAACGCGCACTGACTCTGCTTACAGTCCCGCTCGAGTTGGACACACTTCGCCTCGGATCGAACCAGGGCCGCGTCCTTCTGCTGGATCTCGCTAGCCTTTCCCGCAATCTCGTTCTTGTGCTTCTCCTCTGCGGCCGCGAGGGCTGTCTGAAGCCTGCCGCACTTGGCCTCGCACTCGGTGAACTCCAGCAGCTCCTTGCGAGCGAGTTCGGCCTGGGTCGTGCTGGCCACATTCGCAGCCTCCTTCATGCGTTCATGCTCGGCCTGCATGCGGGCGATGGTCTCCTGATAGCTCGTGCACTCCGCTGCGAGGTTGTTGCATTTAGCCTCGCACTCTGCAAGCGCTTTTGCCCCCAACGTGAGCTCAGCGACCTTCTGCTCGAGTTCCTGCTTATGCCGCAGCTCTGCAGCCGAGAGGGCTTCCTGATACTTGGCACAGTCCGCCTCGAGGGCGGCACGCTTGGTCTCACACACTGAGAGATCGGCGTTTCTCTTCTGGAGCTCAGCAGCCATCTCTTGCTTGTGCTGGGTCTCTGCGATAGAGGCTTCCGATTGATATTTCGCGCAGTCTGCCACGAGGAGGGCGCATCTGGCCTCAGACTCCGAGAGGGCGACTTCCACCCTCTTTCGCTCGGCAACACTCTGCTCCATCGTCTGTCTGTGCTGCAACTCTGCGGTCGAAATGGCCGATTGATACTTAGCGCTGCAATCAGCCTCAAACTTGGAGCATCTGGCCTCGGACTCTGCCTCTCTCTGTCTCAGCTCGGTCGCAGCGTTTTCGCGTACCCCTTTCATCTCTGCAGTCTTCTGTTCCATCGCCCTCGCATGCTGCGTCTCAGCCTCCTGATACTTCGCACAGGCAGCCCCAAGCTCGGCGCACTTCGCCTTGAATTCTGCGAGGATTGTTTCTTTCTGCTTGAGATCTGTCGTCGCGACTTGCTGTTCGGTGGCCTTCTGTTCGAACTCATTATTATACTTCGCGCAGTCGGCTTCGAGCTTGTTGCACTTGTTCTGGCATTCCACAATCGCAGACTCCTTCTGTTCAAGCTCTCGCTTGTACTCCGTATCAACGGCCGACATAGCTTCCTCCAGATTCGCATACTTCGCCTTACATTCAGCGATCGCAGCGTCTTTCTCCTTGAGCTCAGTCCGGATCGCGGCAATCTCCCCATCACAGTTTTTCTTCAGCGACTTAGCCTCCTCCTCCCTCTGCTTCATCTGCATTCCAGCAGCCTCTATCGTCTGCTGAAGCTTAACGCATTTTTCCGTGAACTCCGCTAAGGCTTCTTCTCTTTGCTTGAGCTCGGTCTGCAGCTTGTTCAAATTAGCCGCGTTCTCCGCAACCAGAGAGTCTCGCTGGGCCACAACGGCCGCAATATCTTGAGCGCATCTCTGCTGCGTCTTCGTGACCTCCTCTGCGGACAACTCGAGATCATGTCTGTGCTGTTCCTCCATCATGGCGCAGTTTGCGACCACGCAATCCTTCTGTCTGAGCTCCTCCGAGCACTTCGCCCGCAGCGTCTCCATCTCTTCCAGGGTCTTCTTGTTCTGCTCCTGTGCAGCGGCCACGGTTTCCTGGTACTTCGCGCATCTGGCCTCGAAATCCGAAACGGCGGAATCTTTCAGCTTGAGTGTGGCCTCAAACTGCTGGCACTGTTCCTCCATTTTAGCGATTGTCTCCTTATGCTTGGCGCCCTCGGCCTCGAGACTTTCGCACTTCGCGGTCACCTCTGCGATCAGCCCCTCCTTCAGCTTGAGCTCGCCCATGAGTGTCTCAGCCTCCTTTGTGTGCTGGTCCTGCACTGTCGCCATGGTCTTCTGATATTCGCCCTGACTAATCTCAAGCCGCTCCTGCAGCTCCTTAACCCTCGCCTCAAGCTCCTTCCCGCGCTGGACCTGCATATCCTTAAACGCAGCCAACTCCATTGACTCCTTCATCGCTTTTTCAAGCTGCACATGAACCCTTGCGGTTTCCTCCGCCCGCTCCTGCACCTTCTTCGTGAGCTCGTCGACCTCCTGCGCCTTTGCCTGTAGCTCGACGTTCTGGACCTTGAGACGGGCCACATCTTCGTCGGTGACCCTGGATCGCTGCAGCTGTTCCTCGTAGTTTGCTACCAGGCCGCGATAATACTGCTCCCGCTCCGCCTGCTTGGTCGACTCTGAAAGGATCTCCTCGTCCTTCTTCTCGCACAGCTCCTGCAGTCTTTCCTTCTCCATCTTCTCACTAAACAAGGAGTCAAGATAAGAAGGGTACTCGAGGTATTTCAGGGAGAGGGCGTCGATCTTCTCGCCGTACTCGAGTTTTACCTTGGCCATCATGTTCTCCACCTCTGGGGCATCGGCCTTGATGGTCCCGTTGCTCTGCGCCACCTCCTCGATCTGCTTTTTCATCCCGCTCTTCTCCTCCCCCAGCTTCTTTATTATGTCGTTCATCTGTTGAATGTATTCGTTCTGCTCGCAAGCCTTCTGCCGCACCTGCTCGTTGAGGTCAACCCTATCTGCGAACTTGAGGGCTGCGGCCAGCTCGCTATCTGCCGTCTCGCGCAAAGCCTTGTTCTCCGTCCGCAGCTCCTCCACCTCCTCGTTCGGTCCCATACTTTTGCCGACTCTCATCTTGCCCAGTGCGGCTTCCTTGAACTTGAGCATCATCATGTCATGTTCCTTGTCGTGCTTATACCGACGGACGCACTTTTTCAACGCGTCCAAGGCCTGGTCCTTCTGCTTGAGCAGTTCTTCGTACATCTTCACATCGTTCTGTCGGAGCTCCACCGTCGAATGAAGGATGGACTCGAAGTCCTGGGAGCCGAGAGTGAGGTCGGAGGGGAGGACGCTCATGGCGCGCTGGGGCGTTTTTGTGGTGAACGGCCTCTTCGCCCGCAGCTCGCCGATCTCGCACTTGAGCCGCTTTATCTCCTGTTGCAGCAAGAGAACGGTGCCGGTGGTATCCTCGTTTACGACCGCCTTGTTCTTGATGAGCTTGGCGCGCTTTGCAAAATTGAGTGTGGTCAGCGTCTCGCTCGAAGACATCGAGTTCTGCGACACGTTTGCTATTATCACCGTCTTCGAGTTCCCGCCCAGCGAGTCCTTTAACAGGAAGGTCAGTTTGGAATCCCTGTAGTGGACGTGGCGCGACTTGCCCTGGGAGATGTCGACGAGGGAGTTTATGACGTTGCCCAACGCGGACAGCGACTTGTTGATTTTGCCTGCCTCCTTCAGCCGCTCCCCTGCCGCGTCCGTGGTCTTCTGTCTTTCCGATCCGGCTAGGTCGATGATATGGAACCGCGAGGAGAGGATATTGACCACCCCATCGCGTTTCATCTTGCTCTCGATCGTGAGCGTGAACACCGAATGGGAACGAGAGCTCTCCTTGTTCATGGTTGTGGCGCCGATGTGGCGGTTGGCCGCGCCCTTCTTGAGGACCTCGAGGAGATCAGTCGCGTTGTCTGCGGTGTCCTCAACCAGCCCCTCCACATACACGCCCTTCTTGATATCCTCGCGAAGGTGAAGACTTTCGCCGGGCGGCTTGGGGTCGAGCAGGTCGCCGATGGTCTCCTGGTAGATCTCCAGGTACGAGCACTTCATGATGTACTCTACGTTGGGATCGGCCTGCTGGTGTTTGGCCACGTTCTCGCTGATGTAGTCGAAGATCCTCGGCATGAGTCCGCGCAACTTGTATCTCGCCTCCTCGGAAGGGACCTGGTCCGGGGTGGGGCCCTGGATGGTGAAGGTCTTCCCGGCCCCCGTCTGGCCGTAGGCGAATACCGTGGCGTTGTATCCTACCAAACTCGCGGTCCTCGGTTACCTTGGATGCAGGCGTCGGCCAAAGGGCGCCCGGCAATTTCGAATATTTCCTCCTGCCGCACGGTGTCGTTCGCTATGTAGTCGAAGTGGAAGGTCTTGAGCTCGGTGCGCACGTCGATGGTCAGGCTGTTGCGGTCGACCGTCATGCACTTCCTGTCGCCCTCCTCGCACGACAACGGCTTGACCCGCACCACGACTATAATGTTCTCCTCATGCTCGTCCTTAGTTTGTGTTTGCATTTAAATTCAATTTTTTAAGGAATCAGTAAATAGTCCTGCCCACGCCCTATCTCCGAGTTTGCGACAGAAATAGCTAACGATGGCGCGCATGTGTGCTAGCCTATTTCGGGCCTGCACGAGAACGCTGTGCAAAGGATAAAGTTGTTTGGCAAATATATGCGCAATAGCGATGATACGTATTTAGGCCACGTATAAGAAATTAAACTATAATAATCGGTCTCAGCCACGGCAAACCGCGACGTCACTATATAAGCAATATATTACATATAATAGATAAGATAGCGTGAGCATTTATTCAATGAGCGAGATCACAATAAAAGACATATTCCTATTCTATTACTAAAATTAGAAGAGCGATATAAATGAGAATGTAAGTCCAACAAATAATTACATAATCTTCAAACTATAAATAGCAACTCCTCAGAGTATTGCGACGAAGTCTAACCTTGCTAGTGGGACGAAGGAAGATTGCAATCAACAAGATCAGGGACGCCCGGAGCCTCCGCCTTACTTACTACAAGCGGAAGAATGGCCTCCTGAAAAAGGCTATCGAACTTTCTATCCTCTGTGATGTCGACGTCCTGCTTATAATTGCCGACAAGAAAGCCAAGAAATACATCGGCTTTAACAGCGGATTCATGGCCGAAAACCTAGTGAGCGAACTGGGGAAGCAGTACGCCACCTGGGAGATGTACAACAAGAAGGACGTAAGTCTGGCTTCTCTGATCCTCCGTAGTACGCCGCACTTTACGACAAGAAGGAGAGAGCCAAGAAAAGAGCGGCCGCGTTGGCAGCTGAGCGTCTGGATGGCTCAGAGGAGCTGGCCGTCGAACCGGTCAGAAGGGAGGGAAGCCTCAGCGGCAAGCGCAGTTCCGCCGAGAATCCGTCTCAACCCTTCGAAGAACGCAAGCGCGACATCAAGGTCGAGGGTCCCTTCGACTTCAAGGGCGGTCTCTCTGCCCTCGCCGAAAGGTTCCAGCTCCAGTCCAAGCCTGAGAGTCTAACTATCTCGATCCACAAGGAAGTTGCCCCGAGGATTGCGCAGCCAATCCCGTACTCGACGCCGATGCCCGTCCCGACCTCCCGACCGGCCCCGCTCTCTCCCAATCTATCCGGCAGCAGCAGTATCCTCCACCAGATTCTAATCTTCCGATATAGCGATGTACTCATCTCACCTGCCGGAGCGGACCGCAATGCCCCCGATGGGCAGCTTCCCTGCGTCGCGGTACCAGAACGGCGGCAAAGGTACGACTTTCCTTTCGATAACGTGTGCAGTCTTAGTCGCACCCTTCCTGGCCCTCATGTCGCCCTACACCGGTGGCTCCTTTAAGGATGAGGGAAGACTGCAGATGTACCGCCAAGACGACCGCGGACAGTTCTACTCGCCGCTGTTGCCCTTGGAGACGCATATTAATGGAAACCTAGGTCCCAGCTATAGCTAACTGCTCTAATAATAATATCTCGCATTGTGAACCCGTCTGCGATTTGCATTATTGTTCGCTATAGGTAGTAGTAAGTGATGCAATAGCACATATATTAGAATATAAGATCCATTCAAGCGCGCAGCGATACAGCGATTGTTGTGCGATCAATTCGGTCAAGTCCTTATTACTTGGCGTAGTCCGCGACCAGCTCGTAGGTGGGCGACATCCTGAACCCACGCAGTCCCTTCAGCGCCACCTCTGCCTCTCCCTCGCTTCCGTATTCGACGAATGCCAGATGCTTGTCGACAAAGAGACGCACCTGGACGTAGCCTGGGTACTGTTTGAACAGCTGTTCCAGCATTTCGCCAGTCACCTCTAGCGGCAGCTCGGTGACCGACAGTATGTTATTCTTGACTTCCTTGGCCTAGGACGAGGGTTAGAAGGGACGGATACGGCGGGAGCCTCCTCCTTTATCTCCTTGCCCTTGCCGTCCTCGGGCTCGACCTTTCCGGGTCCCGCGGGCTTAGCGCGCTTTTTGGGGTTAAACTTGCCCTCGCGCTTGGCAATGGCATCAGACTTGGCCTTGGCGTACTGAATATTTAGTTCTTTGCCAAATAGCTTATACCTCTGCAGTCTCCTCATGGCCTCACTGGCTTGGTTTAAGTCTTTAAATACCACGAAGGCCTGGCCCTTCATCTTGTACGCCTTCTTCATGTTTATCTCCAGGATCTCTCCGTATGGCGCGAACAGCATGAACAGATCTTGTCGCATTTCTGCAAATTGTTATTGTTCTCACTACCTTCCACCTTAATCTTTTCGTTAAGGTTCCGGACATACAGAGTCTGGTTGGGGTTGATCGTCTCGCTGGCCGGCGCGGCGTTTACAGCCTCCGTCTTTACCTCCACATTCTCCACCTTCTCCGCCTTTTCCACTTTCTCCTCTATCGTAGCCATAATAATTATGTTATTATATGATAAGTTTTATGCTGTCCCATGACTATGCCGCAGCCACTCGCCCGCTGCCACTTCAGACCGCTACGCGATGTCGTGTGCCCCACAAGGGGTGTTGGGGTTT